>ENA-UOOH01000611-UOOH01000611.1-fermentation-metagenome-genome-assembly--contig:-NODE-611-length-39687-cov-3.952135_pt1 | contig 39687 bp, 37 predicted proteins | sample MGYA00245778_ERZ724025 | MGnify/ENA primary metagenome ERZ724025 (study PRJEB28704, sample SAMN03018313) | fermentation metagenome | biome: anthropogenic terrestrial biome; feature: soil; material...
AAACATTTTACAGGCGGCTCGGGAACTGGGCATAGAGAAGGTTATTCATACTTCTACCAGTGAAGTATATGGAACAGCTCGCTATGTTCCTATTGATGAGGAGCACCCATTACAGGGACAGTCTCCTTATTCCGCAACCAAAATTGGAGCCGACCAAATTGCACTATCATTTTATCGTTCCTTTGATACCCCTGTTTCGATAATTCGCCCATTTAACACCTATGGCCCGCGTCAGTCTGCCCGGGCAGTAATACCTGCCATCATTACTCAGATTGCTGCCGGACAAAGGGAACTGCGTTTAGGTTCACTGCACCCAACCCGGGATTTTAGTTATGTAAATGACACCGTCAAGGGATTCATAGCTGTAGCAGAATCGGAAAATTCACTTGGAGAAGTAATCAATATAGGAAGCAATTATGAGGTCTCCATCGGTGACCTTGTTCAAACCATAACTGCTATCATGAAGGCTGATATACAAATTAATACTGATGATAACCGCATCCGTCCTGAGAAGAGCGAAGTGGAACGCCTGTGGGCAGATAATAAAAAAGCAGCTCATTTAACCGGCTGGCAACCGGAATATGCAGGTATGGAGGGTCTCAAACGAGGCTTGCAGGAAACCATAGATTGGTTTAGCGATCCAAATAATCTAAAGCGCTACAAAACCGGGGTATATAACATATGAACGGCGCAGTTAAGGAATTTGTCCATAGTATAATTAATACTTTAGAATCCGTATTGCCAAGTAAGGAGTATATTCCGCTTCACGAACCTGAGTTTAGCGGCAGGGAATGGGAATATGCAAAAGATTGTCTGGACAGTGGCTGGGTTTCATCGGTTGGAGCTTATGTAGACCGCTTTGAGCAGATGCTATGTGACTACACCGGTTCGCCTTATGCAGTGGCAGCAGTCAACGGAACTGCAGCTCTGCATATATGTTTGTTGCTGGCCGGAGTAAAAGCAGGAGATGAAGTCCTGGTTCCTGCCGCGACCTTTATTGCGACAGCCAATACCGTTACATACTGTAATGCCATACCTCATTTTGTAGATGTTGAAGAACGAACCCTGGGGCTAGACCCCCATAAACTTAATGATTATCTCAAGGAAATCAGCGAGTTCAGGAGAGGTATTTGCTATAACCGATTAACAGGAAGGCCGATACGTGCAGTAGTACCCATGCATACCTTTGGTCATCCGGTGGATTTAGACCCACTGCAGGAGCTGTGTGAGCGCTATCACCTGGTAATGGTGGAGGATGCTGCAGAATCTCTGGGTTCTTTGTATAAGGGACAGCATACCGGCACAAGGGGTTTGGTATCCAGTCTCAGTTTCAATGGAAATAAAACCATTACCACCGGCGGGGGAGGAGCCATCCTGACTAGCAGTAAATCTATAGCCAAAGTGGCCAAACATATGACGACTCAGGCCAAGACTCCGCATAGATGGGAATTTAATCATGATTTGATAGGCTACAACTATCGTATGCCGAACATCAATGCCGCTCTGGGATGCGCTCAGTTAGAACAACTACCAGGTTTTATTGAAAAGAAAAGAAATCTGGCCAGGTGCTATCAGGTAGCCTTTCAAGATATTCCCGGTATCAGATTTTTTACCGAACCGGATTTTGCTCGCAGCAACTACTGGTTAAATGTACTGATTTTAGACGAAGAATTTGCCCGTGAACGGGACAATCTCTTGGAGTCAACCAATAACGCAGGCATCATGACCCGTCCACTCTGGACGCTGATGCACAAACTAAGTATGTATCACGATTGTCCGAGGATGGATTTAAGCGTAGCCGAGGATTTGGAAAGCAGGGTTATAAATATTCCGAGTAGTGCCTGTTTAGGAGAGTAATAGGATGTATAAAAGAAAAATTTGCGTAGTAACCGGTACTCGTGCTGAATATGGTCTGCTTTACTGGTTGATGAAAGAAATACAGGCAGATGAAGATTTGGAGCTGCAGACTATTGCTACAGGTGCTCATCTGTCACCTGAGTTTGGATTGACCTATAAGGTTATAGAGGAAAATGGCTTTGAAATAAATGAAAAAATAGAGATGCTTCTGTCTAGTGATACGCCCGTTGGAATTGCAAAATCCATTGGGCTAGCTACAATCGGCTTTGCTGACACTTTTCAACGTCTTAAACCCGATATACTGGTTCTCCTTGGAGATAGATTCGAAATTTTGGCTGCTGCTCAAGCAGCGATGGTTGCAAGGATTCCAATAGCTCATTTACATGGCGGTGAATTAACCGAGGGACTTATTGATGAAGCAATAAGGCATTCAGTTACTAAAATGTCTCATTTGCATTTTGTAGCAAATGAGATCTACCGACAAAGAGTTATTCAGTTAGGAGAGCAACCAAACCGAGTTTTTAATTATGGTGCGCCTGGACTCGATAACATTAATAGGCTTAAATTGTTGGATAAAAAAGAATTAGAAATTGCATTAAATTTTAAACTTAACCCATTAGTTTTCCTGGTTACCTACCATCCTGTAACCTTATTTGATAATTCCGAGCACTCTATGGTACATCTCTTGAGAGCATTAGAACAATTTCCTGAAGCCAGTATAATTTTTACTAAACCTAATGCTGATACCAACGGTAGGATATTAATCAAAATGATTGATGAATATGTGGGAAATCACCCTGAAAGAGTACGGGCGTTTACTTCGTTGGGACAATCGCTATATTTGAGTGCTATAAAAAATGCGGATGTGGTAATTGGAAATTCCTCTAGCGGGTTAGTTGAAGTTCCAGCTTTTAAAAAAGCTACCGTAAACATTGGTGATAGACAAAAAGGACGTTTAAAAGCAAGTTCAGTAATTGATTGTGAAGAAAATGAGTGGCATATTACTTCGGCAATTTATAGAGCTCTTTCACCAGAGTTTCAGGATTTATTATGCAATGTGGTTTCTCCATATGGTAAAGGTAATGCTTCTCAAAGAATAAAAGAACAACTTAAAATATTTAAGTTAGACGAAATAAATATAAAAGAATTTTATGATTTGGCGGGTATATGATGAGGATTGTATTTATTGGTTGCGTACAATTTAGCTTTGAAATGCTAAAGTACCTTCTTCTTAATGTAAGTGAAGCTGAGGTTGTTGGTGTTGTGACCAGGAGACAATCAAGATATAATTCTGATTTTTTACCATTAGATTCATTAGCAGAAGAATTTGATGTTCCATGCTACTATGCTGATGAGACTAATCAAATTGAGATGGCTGATTGGGTTAGGAAGCTGAAATCAGATGTAATATACTGTTTTGGTTGGTCGTTTCTATTAAAGAGGGATATTATTGATATTCCTTCTATTGGTGTAATTGGCTATCATCCTGCGGCTTTACCTGCCAACAGGGGGCGGCATCCTATTATCTGGGCACTAGCGTTAGGTTTAAGTAAAACCGCGTCCACTTTTTTTTTCATAGATGAAGGAACAGACACCGGAGATATTCTTAGTCAAGTATCTGTATCAATTGAAGAAAAGGATGACGCATTAAGCCTATACAATAAGCTTATTTCAGTCTCATTATTACAAGTTGAGGAGATTACGAGGGCTCTGGCAAACAAAAATTATTTACGAGTACATCAGGATCATTCCTGCACAAATTACTGGAGAAAAAGAAACCGTAAGGACGGTGAAATTGATTGGCGTATGCCTGCCCGAGGGATTTATAACCTGGTTCGCGCCTTAACTAGACCGTACATAGGGGCACATTGTATTTATCAGGGTCAAGAGGTAAAAATATGGAGAACTGAAATAACGAATTTAGAATATAGAAATATCGAACCTGGGAAAGTGATAACTATTGAGGAAGGAAGTAATATCCTAATTAAGTGCGGGGATGGGGTGTTACGATTAGTTGAACATGAATTCGAAACACTTCCAAAAGCAGGTGGGTATCTATGAAAAATGTAATGGTTGTAGCACCACATCCCGATGATGAAACACTCGGATGTGGTGGAACGCTTAAAAAGCATAAAGCATCAGGAGATAATATTCATTGGTTAATTGTTACCGGAATAGATGAAGAAGCTGGTTTTAGTACAGAAAGAATTAGTGCTCGAAGCCAGGAAATTAAGACCGTATCGGCGATGTACGGTTTTGATTCGCTTGTTAACTTAAACCTCCCTACAACAAAGTTGGATATTTTACCTATGCAGCAGTTAATTGAAATGATTGGCGATACTATACTGAAAATCAGGCCGGAAATTCTCTATGTTCCCTTTCCTGGTGATATACATACAGACCACAAAGTTGTTTTCCAGGCAGTTGCAGCTTGTAGCAAATGGTTTCGGTTTGAATCGATTAAGAGAATATTGGCGTATGAAACCTTATCCGAAACGGATTTTGCTATTAGTCCTGATATAAATGCATTTACTCCTAATGTTTTTGTTGATATTAGTGAATTCTTACAAGAAAAATTACAAATAATGCAGACTTACAAATCAGAGATGGGCTTATTTCCCTTTCCGCGAAGCGAAGAAGCAATTGTTGCATTGTCACAGATACGCGGTGCAGCTGTAGGGTGTGAAGCAGCAGAGGCATTTATGTTGCTTAAGGAGATTATTTAACATGAATAATACGTTCATAATTGCCGAAGCCGGTGTAAATCATAATGGCTCATTGGATATGGCTCTTAAACTAATTAATGTAGCAGTTAAAGCAGGGGTTGATGCTGTTAAATTCCAGACTTTTAAAGCTGATAAAGTAGTGAGCCGGTTTGCTTCTAAAGCCGAGTATCAAACTCGAAATACCGGAGCTTCAGAGTCGCAGTTAAAAATGGTCAAGAAACTCGAACTTAACGAAGAGCAACATATGGTATTAGCAGAACACTGCTTGGAACACGGCATAGAATTTATATCTACTCCATTTGATGTTGATAGTGTTGATTTCCTCGCCAATGTGGTAAATGTTTCCCGGCTCAAGATACCATCGGGAGAGATAACCAATGGGCTTATATTGCTGAAATTTGCACAAACCGGTAAGCCACTCATATTATCCACCGGTATGAGTACCCTGGACGAGGTGGAAACAGCTTTAGGGGTATTAGCCTTTGGTTTTGTAAATAGTGGAGAAAAGCCTTCCATGGGAGCTTTTACAGAAGCATATTCATCCAATGAAGGACAAGCATTTCTAAAGGAAAAAGTGAGTATCCTGCACTGTACTACTGAATATCCAGCACCATTTGAAGAGGTAAACCTTAAGGGGATAGATACATTAAAAGATAGATTCTCATTACCTGTAGGGTATTCTGACCATACCATGGGGATTGCAGTACCCATAGCTGCCGTTGCCCGGAGAGCGGTAATTATAGAAAAGCATTTTACACTAGATCGCAATATGCCCGGGCCGGATCACAAGGCATCCCTTGAACCAGGAGAGTTAAAGCAAATGGTCAGTTCAATCCGTCAGATTGAACTTGCATTGGGAAATGGCGTCAAGCAACCAACCGCATCAGAAATAAAAAATATGGCTGTGGTGCGAAAAAGCCTGGTAGCCACCAGAGAAATAAAACAGGGAGAGTTGTTTACAGAGGCTAATCTAGGCGTTAAGCGTCCTGGTACAGGGCGTTCACCATTTGAATATTGGGTTCTATTAGGAAAAACAGCTGATAAAGACTATAAAGCCGATGAGGTGATAGAGTGAAGATTGCAATTTTTGGGGCATCAGGTTTTTCCCATGAGGTTGCAGATATTTGTATTGCTTCAGGATATAAAAATATAGTTTTAATTGATAAAAAAATAGGTTTGAATATAAACATTAACTTTAAGGTATTGGATGAAAGCTATGTAGAGTCATTATCAGCTAATGGATATCAATTTATTATTGGTATAGGAGATAATAGGATTCGGAAGAACATCTTTTATCGGTATAGAAATTTAACTTATACAAATGTCATTCATCCGACCGCTTCTTTTGGATTGGGTCAGCGAGAATGTATAGAAGAAAGAGTTGGTAATATTATTGCAGCGGGAGTAAGATTTACTAATGGAACAAAGGTTGGAAACTTTGGTATTTATAATCTTAATTCTACAATAGGCCATGATTGCATTATTGAAGATTATGTTAATATTTGTCCGGGAGTAAACATATCGGGAAATGTAGCAATCTTAAAAGAATCGTTTATTGGAACCAATGCATGTATAGTCAATGGACAATCAATGATTTGCAGAGTTACGGTTGGTGAACTTGCTACAGTTGCGGCAGGAGCAGTGGTAACAAAGGATGTTAGGGAAGGGGTTACCGTGATGGGTATTCCGGCAAGGACGGTGAAAAAATGAATGATTGGAAACAAATACTGGTAGCACCTTCAGATTCTATATACAGGACATTAGAAGTAATAGACCGTTCGGCTTTACAAATAGCGCTTGTAGTTGACGAGAAGGGGCGTTTGCTTGGAACGGTTACCGATGGAGATGTGCGCCGGGGTATTCTAAGGGGCCTTGGTTTGGATAGTACGGTAGCCGAAATAATGAATAAGAATTTCAGCTTTTCTCATGTTGAAGATGTAAGAGAAAAAGTTTTGGCGATCATGTCTAATAAGAGCTTGCATCAGTTGCCGATTATTGACCATAACGGTTGCTTGTTAGGAATACATACCATTGATTCATTGATGGCCAGTACCACCAGAGATAACATTGTGTTTTTAATGGCCGGTGGATTAGGCAGCAGATTAAAACCACTCACTGCAAATTGCCCTAAACCGCTTTTGAGGGTTGGCGGCAAACCTATTTTAGAGTCGATTGTTGAGAGTTTTATTGAACAAGGATTTAAGAATTTTTACATATCGATAAACTACAAAGGGGAAATGATAGAGGAGTATTTTGGTGATGGTTCTGATTTGGGTGTCCAAATAAACTATATCCGTGAAGACAAACAATTAGGTACTGTGGGTTCATTAAGATTACTATCGGCAACCAATAATCAACCAATTATAGTTATGAACGGAGATATTCTAACCAAGGTTGATTTTAGGAATTTATTAGACTTTCATTTAAGCCAGGAAGCGGATGCTACGCTCTGTATACGCGAATATCAATTGGAAGTACCTTATGGGGTCGTATCAGTAGAGAGAAACAGATTTAGAGGAATAGAAGAAAAACCAAAAGAGAAATTTCATATAAACGCCGGTCTATATGTAATAAATCCAGAACTCATAAATTACATACCAGAAAATGCTTACTTCGATATGCCTGAATTATTTAAAATATTAGCCCAAAAAAACCACGAGACCGCAGTTTATCCTATCCGGGAATACTGGATGGATATTGGCCATATGGAAGATTACGAACGAGCCAATGGAGAATATCGGGAGGTTTTCAAGTGATTGCTGGAAAAACAGTATTAGCCATTATTCCAGCCCGGGGGGGTTCCAAGGGAATTCCAAGAAAGAATATACGCTTACTGGCTGGCAAACCACTTATAGCCTGGACTATAGACGAAGCTAAAAAATCAAAGTACATAGATCGTCTTATTCTATCGTCTGAGGACGAGGAGATTATTGAAGTAGCCAGAAAATACGGATGCGAAGTCCCTTTTAAAAGACCAGTTGAACTTGCGCAGGATGATACCCCTGGAATTGAACCAGTGATTCATGCAATTAATACTCTAGAAGAAAAGTATGATTATGTAGTTCTTTTACAGCCTACATCGCCATTGAGAACGATTGTTTACATTGATGGGTGTATTGAATACTGCGTAAGGAAGGATTTACCCGCGTGTGTCTCAGTAACTGAAGCCCAGCAAAGTCCTTACTGGATGTATGTAATTGATGAACAAATGAAGATGCAGCCATTTTTGAAGTACTCCGGTGAAATTAAAAGACGTCAAGATTTACCCAAGGTTTATGTGCTTAATGGAGCAGTATATATAGCACACTCTAAATTTATTCTAGAAAACAAGTCGTTTTTGAACGCAGCGACATTTGCATATACAATGCCCACACATAGCTCAATTGATATTGATAAAGAATCCGATATGTTATATTGCGAGTGGGTAATTAACCAGTTATGTTAGGAGAATGATTTAAATTAGTACAATAATATTACTTATTGAATCACCATTTTGCGAACGAGACTTTAAACGATTTGGTGTTCAAACATTATTAGATAATGGGTTTGAAGTTCAAGTATGGGATTTTACTCCGGTTCTATACCCGTTGGCGGAACAAAATGTTACTCCTCCTGACCCCATAGACTATACTGGTATTCACAAATTTTATACGATATACGATGCTTTGAAAGCAATAAATAACATTGAGAACGCTTTTGTAATTGCTTTAATCGGATATTCAATGTATTCTTACAAAATATTTAAAGCATTATCAAATAAAAATATACCATATTGCATAGATAATTCGAACATAATACCAATATATACCAGGGGAATTTTGGAGAAGGTTTTTGATATTAATTCTCTAAACATGAGAAAAATAATGAATTATTGTTTTTTAAGAATACCAAATAGATATTTGGGAATTCAAGGTGCCTCATTGTTGTTTGCGGGTGGAGAAAAATCAACGATTTGTGGATTTCCCAAAACTGAGCATACAGAAATAGTAACAATACATACCCATGATTATGATCTTTTTATGGCTGAGAGAAACAAACCAATTGAAGAACAATCTAAAACAGTTGTATTTCTAGATCAATATATTCCATTTCATCCCGATTATCTATATATAAACAAATCTCCGGATATAGCTGGAGGTAATTACTATAAATCACTATGTAAATTTTTTGAATTATTAGAAAATAATTATGGGATTGAAATCATTATTGCAGCTCATCCACGTTCACACTATGATAAAATGCCAGATATTTTCGAAGGGCGAAAAACTATTAAGGGAAGAACTATAGAATTAATTCACCAATCTAAATTTGTAATATTGCATTATACTACGGCTATAAATATGGCTGTACTATTTAATAAGCCAATGTTATTTATTACCACTAATGATATTGAGCGTAGTTCTCTAGGTTCGTTTATTAGAACATTTACCTCGTTATTTAATAAAACACCAATTAATATTGATAAACCTTTGTTGATTAATTGGGAAAAGGAACTTTTTGTAAATAAAGAAGCGTATCAACAGTATATAAATGATTATATAAAAATGCCTGGATCTCCGGATATACCCTTCTGGGAAATAGTAGCCGAAAGGCTGAAAAACTATGACAGAACATAATGATTCTCTGGGGAAAAGGTACAAATATAAGCTCTTAACAAACCTTTTGGGGCTACTAATAAACCTGTTTACCCAGGCTATCATTCCCCGTGGTTTAGGGCCGAAGGCTTACGGAGACTTTAATTTTTTAACAAATTTCTTTAACCAGATTATCGGTTTTTTAGATATGGGAACATCAATCGCTTTTTATACCAAGCTTTCCCAAAGACCGAAAGAAAATGGTTTAGTAGTTTTCTACTTATATTTTTCAGTCCTGGCTTCTGGCATTACGTTACTATTTGTATTAATCACTCATCTTTCTAACAGTTATTTTAGTATATGGCCGGGACAAGGAATCTTTTACATATACCTGGCAGCGATTTGGGGAATTATGACCTGGTTTATCCAGGTTTTAAATAGAATGACAGATGCTTATGGATTAACGGTTCCTTCAGAAATAGCCCGGATGATACAAAAGCTGTTGGGTCTTATTTTGATTGTAATATTATACTTTATTCATAGGCTTAATCTGGTTAATTTCTTTTATTATAATTTTGTTATTCTCATTTTCTTAGCAATAGGATTTATTTGGATAATAAGAAAAAGTAATTATTCAATTGCGGAAAACTGGAGACTTAATTCAGAACAGGTCAAAAAATATTTTTATGAGTTTTATGAATACAGTGCCCCTTTAATAACTTATGCTCTGATAGGATTAATAGTAGGTATTCTAGATCGATGGCTTTTGCAGCAATTTGCCGGGAGTGAGCAACAGGGATTTTATAGTCTATCCTATCAAATTGGAGCAATATGTTTTTTATTTACCAGTGCAATGACTCCGTTGCTTATGCGAGAATTTTCCATTGCTTATGCCAATAAAGATATTACTCTGATGGCTCATTATTTCCGCAGGTATATTCCGATGTTGTATTCTATCGCAGCTTACTTTTCCTGTTTCATAGCGGTACAGGCCGCAACCGTTGTTCACCTTTTTGGAGGGGGAGAGTATCAGGGAGCAATTATAGCTGTCATGATAATGGCCTTTTATCCTATTCACCAGACTTATGGGCAACTAAGCGGTTCGGTATTCTATGCTACCGGACAAACTCGGCTCTATAGAAATATTGGAATATTTTTCATGATGCTGGGATTACCTATTACTTATTTTCTTATTGCTCCAGAAGGATACCTGGGGTTAAATGCGGGGGCAACCGGTTTAGCGATTAAAATGGTAGCCCTGCAGTTCATTGGAGTAAATGTGCAGCTTTATTATAATGCCAAATTTCTAAGCTTAAATTTCAAGCGTTATTTAGGACATCAGGTAATAAGTGTGGGTTCTATGCTGGTAATTGCATGGGGAACGGTTGTATCTATAAATCAGATAAGCTGGATGAATCAGCATATGCTAGTTAGTTTTTTGACTACGGGCTTTATATATTCATTAATGGTTATGGGATTAGTATATAAATATCCTATCTTATTCGGATTAAACCGGGAGGATATTATTGCTTTAGTCGAGTCAGTTAGAGAACAGTTAAGAAAATGATGAATAAGGCAGGTGATTCTGTGATTGTAGCGTTATTGTTAGGGCGAGAAGGAAGTGTTGGGTTTCCGGGGAAAAACCTTTATCCGGTCTTAGGTCGACCACTAATGGAATACCCGTTACTGGCAGCATTGAATGCCAGATTGGTAGACCGGGTATATGTATCAACCGATTCTGAAAAGATTAAAGAGGTTGGGAGAAAACATGGAGCGTATATTATCGATAGGCCTGCATATTTGTGTACGAAGGAAGCCCTGGGAGAAGATGCTTATGTTCATGGGTATCAGTATATAAAAAATGAATTGGCAGAAGAAATTGAATTTATGGTGTTGTTATTTTGTAATGCACCCTGTTTGTTACCGGGACAAATTGATGAAGCCATTACCGTTTTACGAGCAAATCCGGACTATGATTCAGCCGTAACTGTTTCCACTTATAATATGTATTCACCGGTTCGGGCTCGGAGGATAGGTGCTGATGGGTTATTGCAACCATTTATACCATTTGAGAACTATCCACCCGACATGATAATCAACTGTGACCGGGATGCTCAAGGGGATGTGTATTTTGCCGATGTCTGCCTTTCGGTGGTTCGTCCCCGCTGTTTGGAAAACCTCCATAAGGGTATTCTTCCGCAAAAATGGATGGGGCAAAAAATATATCCTATCAAACAATGGGGGGGACTGGATGTAGATTACGAATGGCAGCTGCCCCAGGTGGAATATTGGTTAAGGGAACATGGATTTACGGAAAAAACACTGCCCTATAAGAAATAAAAACCATTTCCGAATTACCGAAGCGGTAGATGAAAAACCATATCTATATAAGGAAGGCAAAGATGAAAAATATGATTAAGTTTGCAATTATCGGTTGTGGGCGTATAGCCTATCGGCATATTGAAGCCATTCAAGCAAATCCACAAGCTGAACTTGTGGCCCTTTGTGATTTAAATATTGATAGGGCATATGAACGCAATAAACAGGCCGGAGTTGCGGTTTATCAAGACTACAATGAAATGCTGCGTAATGAAGATATTGATGTAGTAAATATCATGACCCCCAGTGGTATGCATGCCGAACATGCCCTTGATATTATTAGAAAATATAGAAAGCATGTAGTAGTTGAAAAGCCAATGGCACTAAGGGTAACAGATGCGGAGGAACTAATAAGAACGGCAAAGGATATTGGGGTTGAATTATTTATAGTTCATCAGAATCGCTTCAATAAATCAATTCAAAAGGTAAGAGAAGGAATTGAGCAAGGTCTGTTTGGACGTATGGTTCTTGGTACGGTACGCCTTCGCTGGTCCAGAGGACAAGCCTATTATAATCAAGATCCCTGGCGTGGAATATGGGCGCTTGATGGTGGAGCATTAACTAACCAGGCTATTCACCACATAGATTTGTTGCGTTGGTTGGTGGGGGATGTTGCCAGTGTTTCTGCTGTTGGGGCCACGCAATTGGTTGATGTTGAAGTTGAGGATACTGCCTGTGCCTGGTTGAGATTTAAAAATGGAGCCCTTGGAGTAATTGAAGCAACAACCGCAGCGAGACCGCTAAACCATGATTTAGAGGCTTCCATATCCATTTTAGGGGAAAATGGGGCAGTAATTGTGGAAGGTGCATCCGTTAATAAACTTACAACCTGGACTTTTAACGATATTGATATAGCAGAATATATGGAAGCCCCCCCTAATGTGTATGGCTATGGACATAATCACATAATTGATAATGTTGTAGATGTGTTAAACAGAGGGGGAGAACCCCTGGTTCGGGGAGAAGATGCCTTGGAATCAATTAAGTTGCTTAATGCCATTTATTGTTCAATGGAACATAACGGCAAAGAGTTATTTCTTAATGATAATCCTATTTCCAGCAGGCTGGGAGTCGTTGATGAAAAATCTGAACATATTGCTAATTTGTATAGAACCGACATTGTATTAGGGAGGAACAGATAATGAAAACCTATATTGTAACCGGGGGGGCAGGTTTCATTGGTTCAAATTTGGCAAAGAGGCTGATTAAGGAAGGATACAAAGTATATGTTATAGATGATTTATCAACCGGGTTTTTAAGGAATATTCCCGAGGAGGCTATATTTTGTAAGGCTGATATAAGTGATTTCAAACAATTGCAGATGATAGAATTACCTGACAAAATTGATTGTGTTTTTCATCTGGCTGCTCAATCATCAGGAGAAGCCTCATTTGATGATCCTGCCCGGGATATTGATGTTAACTATAAGGGTACCTACAATATGCTTAAATTGGCAGAGATGAAACATTCCCAGCGATTTATCTATACCAGTTCCATGAGTGTTTACGGAGAAGTTACTGGAATGAATATATATATTGATGAAACTTATAACTGTACCCCAATATCTTATTATGGTTGTAACAAACTGGCCTCAGAACAAGTTATCAGTCTATATACCAGAACATCAACGATTAAGCCCACTGTCTTCCGGCTTTTTAATGTCTATGGCCCTGGACAAAATATGCTAAATATGAAACAAGGAATGGCAAGTATCTATATGTCCTATATGATGAACAAGAAACCTATTCTGGTTAAAGGGTCGTTGGAGCGATTCAGAGACTTCATTTATATTGATGACGTGGTTGATGTACTAATCCAGAGCGAAGACTGCCCTGAAACCTACGAGGAAATCTTTAATGTGGGAACTGGTCTGAAAACGACTGTTTCTGAATTATTGGGAGCTATATTAAGGGTTTATAATAAAAAAGAATTCGAACAATGGGTAATGTGTTCGGGTAATACGGCCGGGGATGTTACCGGTTTGATTGCTGATAACAAGAAACTAAGAAATGCTCTAAAATGGAATGCAAAAGTAAATATTGAAGAGGGTATTTATAAAATGAAGAACTGGATTGATGAAACAATGGAATGGTGGAGGAATTAAACTATGGTAGTTGCTTGTCCGTTATGCTCCAGCGAAAAAACATCGCTTATAACAAATAAAGTAAGATTTGATAATAAGGCCGATGTACTTCGGTGCCATAATTGTTCCCTGGTATTTCTGGATCAAAGCTCCTTTGAATTACCGGCAGACTTTTATGAAACTGAATATCATCAGACATACTTGGCCCATGTGGAACCAGCATTACTCGATCCAAATGCTTATTATGATAAAATGCGTATGGTAACCAAACCATGGAGTGATAAGATAAACAATATGCTTACTGGAGCAGAAGTCATTCTGGATTTTGGTTGTTCGACCGGTCACTTGATAAGTAACATTCAAGATAAAGCCGGAAAAGTATATGGGCACGAGCTAAATAAAAAAGAGGTAGAGTTTTGTAGGAACATAAAGGGACTGGACGTTGCTTCAGAACCTCTGCATGAGAGATTTGCAGAAGGAATGTTTGATTATATCACCATGATTTTTGTTCTGGAACATATTGCTGAGCCTATAGTATTACTTAACTATCTAAAAAGATTTTTAAAAGCTACGGGAAAGTTTCTGATTCTTGTCCCTAACGCCCAGGATGCTTTATTGAGATTTTATGATATACCTGAGTTTATACATTTTTATTATTGTGTTGAACACTTATTCTACTATACACCGGAAACAATTAATGAAGTATTTAGACAGGCAGGATTAACAGGAAACATTGCAACTATTCAAGAATATCCCATTACTAACCATTTGAATTGGAGTTACAGGCAAAAGCCTTCAGATACACTGGCTTCACGCCGGGGTATACCTGATATTCCCCTGGGTGCTATAGATAAGATTTCAAAATGGGAAGACTTCTGGGGGAGAGTAGATGAGCAATACAAGGTATTTTTAGAAGAAAACGGGTATGGGGATCGTATCTGGTGTGAAGTTGGGTTGGAGTAGGTTGAATCTGTTATTAAAGCAACAAGATGACAAAATGAGGAGAATAGTTAAATGCCGGATGTAAAGATTCATTTAAAGAATTTATATCGAACTCATTCAGAAATAGATAATAGGATGAATTATTTGCGACTGGACATGAATGAGAATGTAGAAGGATTGCCTGATGGTTTTGTGAAGTCTATTCTGGCTGAGATTGATGGTAATTTTATGGCTACCTATCCTGAATATCATTTATTAGAAGAAAAACTGGCCGACCATATTAACCTTGATGTGGAAAACATATGTTTATCCAATGGTTCCGATGCCGCTATTAAATATATATTTGACGCTTATATATCAGCAGGAGATAAGATTTTATTAACCGATCCTACTTTTGCTATGTATCCTGTTTATAGTCAGATGTTTGATGCGAATATTTCCGTTGTTGAATACAATTCTGATATGTTACTTTCAGCGGCAGAGTTTTGTAAGATGATTTCAAATGAAACCCGACTGGCGGTTATAGTAAATCCCAATAATCCCACCGGAAACGTTTTACCTCGAAACGACATCATCAAGATATTAGATAAGGCATTGGAAACTGATACATTACTGATTGTAGATGAAGCCTACTTCTATTATTATCCTGAAACAGTTATTGACCTGATAACAAGATACAGTAATTTGATTGTTTTAAGAACGTTTTCCAAACTTTGTGGCATTGCTGCAGCGAGATTAGGTTATGCAGTTGCCTGCCCGGAGATTGTCGATAATTTGATAAAAGTTAAGCCAACCTATGATGTGAACGGGTTAGCTGTTCTATTTGCAAAACGTCTTTTGGACCGGCCAGATTTAATACATGAACTTATAAAATCAGTTACTGAGGGTAAGGATTTTTTAGTGCAAAAATTATCTGCCGAAGGAATTGAGCATCATGCAGGATATGCAAACTTTATGTTAATTAAATGTGGTAAGAGGGCAACGGAAGTAGCCCGGAGATTGGAAGAAAAAAATATGTTGGTTAGTAGCGGCTTCAGGCAGGTATTTTTAAAGGATTATATACGAGTAACGGTAGGTAACAGGGGGAAAATGCAGCGATTCTTGGAAGAGTTTGTTAAGATATGGAGGAACCAGCTTGGATAAGCAAAAAGTAAAGAAGATTCTGGGGAAAGTGGGCATTAATCCGCAATCTGTACGAGAATGGATTTCAACTTTATCCATAAAATCAGCGCTAAACAAGAGGGATATTGCTATGATGGAAGAATTGAGGAGAATCGTACCGGATCTTTCTGAGCAGTTTTCCAGACCCTTTGATAATTATAATGAATCTATTGAGTTGAAAATGAGGGCTCAGCACGTTTTCCAATGTAAGTTAATGCTAAGAGCTATTGAACCCGACCTCGAACGATATCGTAATACTAAAATGACTGTCGTAGATATAGGGGACTCGGCCGGTTATGCATTACCTGGAGGAACTTTCACGGCAGAAGAATAAACTGGATATTGATGCTTTAAGCGTAAACCTAGATAGCAGAGCCGTGGACAAGATTAAGAGCAAAGGGAGGAAAGCGTTACTCTGCCGTGCCGAAGAACTTGATTTGGATGAGGACATAGCTCTTTATACCACCTTTGAGATGGTTGAACATTTACATAATCCGGCCATATTTTTCTATCGGCTAGCCAAAAATGGATCAGCTAATAGAATGGTAGTAACAGTACCCTTTATGAGGAAAAGCAGGGTGGGAATGTACTTTCTGCGCGGGCATAGTCAGCAGATTAACTTTGCTGAAGATGAGCATATATTCGAACTGAATCCCGATGATTGGTCACTTTTGATGCTCCACGCCGGGTGGAGAGTGGTTGAGAGCCATACTTATTTTCAGTACCCACATAAGATTCCTTTGCTTGGCTCAATACTAGCCTGGTATTGGAGAAACACAGACTTTGAAGGATTCTGGGGAGCAATATTAGAAAAGGATATGACTTATGCCAACCTTTATCAAGACTGGGAAGATTAAATAAAGGAGCAGGGTTATGGAGAATAAAAACATAAAATATGAGTCTAAACAAATTATGCAATTTTACAGTTCTAATCGGCAACGGTGGGAAGAACTCTATCCTTCTGAACAATGGGTTTTTAGCCGTGTTAGCACTTCTGTATCAGGGGGGATGGGGAATGTTTTGGATGTAGGTTGTGCCTGTGGAGGATTAGGAAAGGCACTTTCCGAGAAACTTGCTTTATGCTCATATACAGGAGTAGATATCAATAATGATGCTATTGAATGGGCTAAACAAGAACTACATCTACCGATTCCAACTCGATTAATTGCCGGAGATATTATGGATTTGGACTTAGATCAGCAGTATGATACCGTGGTTTCCTTAAGTTGTGCGGATTGGAATATTGAAACACTTAGCATAATTAAGACTTGTTGGGAAAGGGTTACACCAGGTGGCTTCTTAATAATATCTCTGCGCCTTACCCCTGAGAATGGAGTTAATGATATCAGTCAGAGTTACCAGTATATTAATTTTTCCGCAGATGAAGTTAATCCAGAAGTAGCCAATTATGTAGTACTAAATTTTATGGACGCATTGGGAATAATGAAAAATATGCAACCTGCTCCGGAAAGCGTAGGAGCTTATGGATATTGGGGACAGCCTTCAAAAACAGCGGTTACTAAATTCGATAAGCTGGTGTTCGCTGTGTTTTATATAAAAAAAGGTGTGCAGACAACAAGTACTGATGACATTCAAACCGAATTTTATCTTCCTGCAGGAATCTATTATAGGAGTTAATTGAGCTATTCTCTAAAGGCGGAGTTGATTGATTTAATGAAAGTCTTAATTGCTATATATCCATTTCTCACTCAACCTGAAGGGTTTGAAGATATTCAATTTGTCTGCAATCCCTGGGCTCATGACCCTTCGGCAGAAGAGATTGAGAATGAATTAGTAAATAATCAGTATGATGCTCTTATAGTTGGAACTAAAGAAGTAAGAAAATCCATAAGTAATAAATGTCCTTCATTAAAGGTTATTTCCCGGGTCGGAGTGGGCTATAACAATATTGACGTAGAATATTTTAAAAAGCATGGGGTTATTACTACCTATACTCCTTTTGGGCCTACCGATTCAACCGCAGAAATGGCTCTGGCCTTTATTCTGGCTGGGACAAGAAAACTGAGAAATTATGATAGTTTGATGAGACAGGGAATTTGGAGGCGGGAGTTTGGCCTGCGCTTAAAGGATGTTACGGTTGGGATTGTGGGGTTTGGCAGGATAGGAAAAAGGTTGGCAACCCTTCTTTATGCGTTTGGTTGTACAATTTTATTACATGATATTAAGCCCGATTTGGCTACTGCACATGCTATGGGTTGGGAGTTTGTTGGAAAAGAAGAAATATTAGAAAAATCAGATATTATTTCATTTCATGTTCCCTTAAAAGACAATACCAGGGATTGGCTGTCATATGATGAACTGCAGTTATTGAAGCATCCTGTTACCCTTGTTAATACAGCCCGGGGTGGAATAGTAAATGAACAGGCTATTTATGAATACTTGAAGGAACAGCCTGATAGTTATTATTGCTGTGATGTATTTGAGGACGAACCCTATAAGGGAAATCTAATAGAATTGGGAAATACACTGTTGACCCCGCATGCTAGTTCCTTTACAGAAGGCTCCAGACGTCAAACCGAATTGCTGGCTATCGATAACTGTATAAGGGTACTAAGGGGCGAACCCTGTGAAAACATTGTGGAGAGGAATGAATGAGGCGTATAGAATATTTATCCTACCCCTTGGAACAGAATAATCCTGTTTATGGCAAACCCGACCAACCTATGACAATAAACCCGGTAAAATCCATAGAATCAGGTGATAGCTGCAATGTTTATAGTTTTGCCATGGAAAACCACTGGGGAACTCATGTAGATGGTCCGGCCCATTTTTTTTCTAATGCTCCCGGAATAGCGGATTATCCAGCTGAGTTCTGGCTTTTTAGTAATCCCCAGGTAATAAATATTAAAGTTAAAGCCGGGCAGATTATTTCGCCTGGTGATTTACTGGAAATAGTGGCGGAAACCACGGATTTATTAATACTCAAAACCGGGTGGTATAAATATAGAAAGAATTCCTGTTATTGTTTGGAGAATCCGGGTATATCCCCGGAGCTTGGAACATTGCTGAGAAAAAAAAGGAAGAATATTAGAGCTATAGGGTTTGATTTTATTTCGCTATCATCTTATGTAAATCGAATGATAGGCAGACAAGCCCATCAGGTTTTTCTTAATCCAGATAGTGAAGGAAACCCTATATTGATTATTGAGGATATGTGTTTGGGGGCTGACTTAAAGGGATTAAAAGAGGTATGGGTAGCTCCTTTACGGCTTTCATCGGCAGATAGTTCTCCTTGTACAGTGATAGGAGTTTTTAATGATTAATACCATTATTTTTGATTTTGATGGGGTAATACTGGAATCAGCAGAAATTAAGACCGTTGCTTTTAGAAGACTATTCGAGGATGATTATCCGGAAGAGGTTGAGGAAATAGTTGATTATCATATTAACAATATGGGAATATCACGCTATGTAAAATTTAGACATATATTCAACAACATTATCTTGCAGCCGCTAACACTTAAACAGGAGGAAGAACTGGGTCAACGGTTTTCCGCCATAGTATTTGAAGAAGTCCTGAAAGCTCCCATAGTATCAGGATTGCTGGAATTCTTAGAGGAATACTATAAAACAATCCAGCTTTTCATTGCTTCGGGAACACCGGAAGACGAGTTGCACACTATAGTTAAACGTCGTGGGTTGGGAAAATATTTTCAAGGAATATTTGGGACCCCTAAAACTAAGGCCGAGATTATTTTTCATATAATGAATACGTGTGATTTGTCTATGGCAGATATTGTTTTTATTGGTGATGCCAACAGTGATAAACAGGCTGCCGAAGAAACCGGGGTGCATTTTATCGCCAGGATTCATTCCGGGGGCAATGAACTGGACTCATGTCCGTATAAAATAAGAGATTTTTATGCATTCAGTGAAATCCTCAAACACTTGTAGTGCCATTTTACTTAAGGGGAGAGATACATATCATGAAAGCGATCGTTTTTGGCGGTTCGGGATTTTTGGGAAGTCATGTAGCCGATGTTTTGAGTGACAGAGGCTATGAGGTTATAGTTTTCGACTTGCAGTCATCACCATATCTGAGGGATGGGCAAAAGATGATTGTAGGAGATATTTTGGACGAAGAAGCAGTTAAGGCTGCTACGACTGGATGTGACTATATTTTTAACCTTGCCGGCATAGCGGATCTGGATGATGCCACTACCAAGCCATTGAAGACTTTAGAATTAAACGTCAAGGGCAATTTAAATATTATGGAAGCTGCCCTGCAGGTTCCGGCTAAAAGGTATGTGTACGCCAGCACTATTTATGTATACAGTCAAAAAGGCGGATTTTACCGGTGCAGTAAGCAGGCTTCGGAGATATATATTGAAGAATACAATAATCGTTATGGGCTGGATTATACTATATTGCGCTATGGCACCCTCTATGGTCCGCGGGCCGATAACCGGAATAGTATCTATAGATATCTAAAACAGGCTCTGGAAGATAATGTAGTTCGGTGCGATGGTACTGGTGATGAGATGAGGGATTACATACATGTACGGGATGCAGCTCGTCTGAGCGTTGACGTATTAGGTGAAGAATACCGTAACCAGCATATAATTATAAGCGGGCAACATACCATGAGATTCAGAGATATGCTGTTGATGATTAAAGAGATAACAGGTAAGGATATGGAGATAAGGTTCAGTAATAAAAAAAATGATGACCATTATGCCTATACCCCATATTCCTATGCGCCTAAAATTGGCTCCAAACTGGTAAATCACCTTTATGTAGATATGGGGCAGGGGCTTCTGGAGTGCATGCTTGATATGGACCCTAATGGCAAGGTTGGGATAACATAAGAAGCTTGATACTTAATTAATGATATAGAATATTTATAATTAATTGTATTGATTTTTATCAAATAAAGTGAAAAGCGAGCTATAATGAAGGTTTTGTTGGTATTTGATTCACATAAAATTTTATATCCTTGGGATAAGCTTGAATGTAGGCATTTAGATGTTTTTCCTCTTACGTCCAATTCAGACATTAATCAAGTAGTGTCAGAATTGGGTGAGCAGTTAAATATACCGATTAATCTTTTGGATTCTGGAGAAATCGTAAACTATAAAGCCCAGAATCTGCGTGACGAATATATTGAATGGGCGGCGGAGATTGGTAATTGTAAGATTGGGTCTAAGAAGCTTAGAGAATTATTAATGCTTTCTGATGGGAATGTATCTGCTTGGTGGTTCAGCCTTTTAGCAGATAAAGATCCAGCCAAGAGTAATGCGTTTTTTCGTATAGTACAAACTGCGGCAGTAATTGACCAAGCTCAAAATGGCCATTATGACCTGGTTATTTTGGCACTGAAGGACGGAAATTTTGGCGAAAAGCTAAAATTAGTCCTAAGTTCAGAATGTATTAAATGCCAGTTATGGAGAGTCAACAAAGAGCGCTTATTTTATAGGGTTAAAGATAAAGTTAAACAAAATGGATTTATCCGTGCAGCATGGGCTTTGTTAACAATATGTGGTAGGCTACTTCATTTAAGAATAAAATTACCATCGCTAAAACAACGAAATTTAGAAACTGAAAATGCTTTGTTATTTATATCATATTTTCCTTATGTGTTGCCAAAGGAGGCTCAAGAAGGGATTTTCAGAAATAGATACATATTGCCGCTACAGGATATATATCATGAGCATGGGAAACCAATAGTTTCCGGACTGATTTATACATATATTGACAACTATTCTTTCGCAGATGCTGTAAAGTTAGCGAAACGATTCATACATAATGGTGAACCGTTATTTTTTTATGAAGAATTTCTTTCGTTAAAACTGATTGCTAATGCATTTATAGAATACATGCGGATCAGAATAGCTTGGAGCAAGGTTAGCAATAAACTATCAGAACTGGTTCTGGAAAAAAAACCAGGAAATGATTTCGCACTACCGTTTTTGTTGGAGTTATTGAATCAATCTTTTACAGGCTTTTATCTGATTCAAGGCATACTCCAATATTATGCTTTCAATAATATGTTTAGAAAACTAAATAATCAGACTTATTGTTTATATTATTCCGAAATGATGAACTGGGAATATGCTTTAATTGCTGCCAAAAGGTATTCTGATAGTGGGATTACTACAATTGGATATATGCACTCATCCCTTTCAAGAAATTATCTCCAGATGTATCATTCTCAAAAGGAACTTGAGGATAAAAACACCCCTGCCGGCATTCCAATGCCTGATATCTTCGCATGTAATGGGAAGGGGCCTAAACGTATGCTTTCCCAATATTATCAGGATATCGTAGAATTAGAGGCTCTGCGGTATCTGCACATTTACGAATATCTACAATTCGATCATTCTAAGCAACAACCGCAAAGAAAAGATAAGTTTATTCTATTAGTATGTACTACTATTGATGCTAAGGAATCAATTACAATAGTAGACCTGGTAGTTGCGACTTTTTGGGGTAATCAGGATGGTGTGGAGATATGGTTCAAAGGGCATCCATCACTTTCAGTAGATAGTTTTATGCCTCAAACAGGGGCAGGATATGATTTCACGAACTATGAAATTAAGTATGAAGCAATAGCAGATCTGATGCCAGAATGTGATGCTGTACTTGTAGGAGCGAGTACGGTTGCAATTGAGGCACTTGCGTTTGGCCGGGAAGTTCTAGTGTATATCAATGCAGGAACACTTAACCAATCACCACTTATAGGATATAATGAGTGCTACCATGAAATATATGATCAGGCCAGTTTTCGCGAGGCAATTGATAATATTCGAACACAGAAAGAACATGATACACTTATACAAAAGCTAGAATTTGTTAAAGAATATTGGAGTTTAGATCCTCATCTGAATGCTTGGAAGCAGTTGTTAGGCTTCAAAATAATGGATTCATAGCATAGAGGTCTGGAGGGTTTAGTTGTTTGGGTAAGGTTTTGGTCACCGGCGGAGCTGGATATATTGGCAGCCATGTCGTAAAGGCATTGGGAGAAAAAGGTTATGATATTATAGTATATGATAATCTGTCTACCGGGAATCAATGGGCGGTTCTTTACGGTGAATTGGTAATAGGAGACATTCTGGACCTAATTAGGATGCGTAAAGTTTTTATTAATAATAAAATTGATGTGGTCATTCATTTGGCCGCCTGTATAATTGCTCCTGAATCGGTAGAACAACCTTTAAAATACTATATGAATAATGTGTGTGGGACCCTTAATCTTCTGCAAGTTATGGCCGAAACCAAAGTTAATAAGTTTATTTTCTCTTCTACTGCTGCAGTCTACGGTATACCTCAAGAAATACCTGTTACAGAAAATTCTACAGTTGCCCCAATCAGCCCCTACGGCCAGAGTAAGGCAATCATTGAAAAAATAATTAACGATTTAGCAAAAGCCGATGATTTACAATATATAACGTTACGTTGTTTCAATGTTGCTGGGGCTGATTTACATGGACGTATAGGCGAAGGAAAATCCCAATCCACTCATTTGATTACGTCCTGTGTGAGAACCGCATTAAACCCAATATCATGTCTAAATGTTTATGGTAATGACTATCCAACCGCAGATGGAACGGGAATCAGAGATTATATTCATGTGGACGACTTGGCTTCTGCATTTGCTATGTCTTTACAATATCTTCTAGATGGTGGCAAGAGTCTGGTTTGTAATTGCGGTTATGGCCGTGGTTATTCAGTACTAGAAGTATTGGAGGCCACAAAGAAGGTAACCGGTGTAAATATTAACGTAGCCTTCAAGGATCGACGACCGGGTGACCCTCCAATACTTATTGCCGATTCTCAAAAACTAAAACAAAGTTTAAACTGGCAACCTCGGTATAATGATTTACATTGCATTATAGAAAGCGCCTTGCAATGGGAACAGAAGATTATGAAGAATTAAAAGAGGGTTTAACGTGATAGTGTTGGGTGTTAACTTTGAGACTCACGATAGTTCAGTGGCTTTAATAAAGGACGATGAAATTTTATTTGCGGCTGCAGAAGAACGATTTTCCAGAATTAAAATGGATGACTCAGCCCCCATTTTGGCTATACAAGAGTGTTTAAAACAAACTGGATTAAAACCAGACGACATTAATATAGTTGCAATATCCGGGTTCCCTCCAATGAGAAATTGGTGGGTTTATGCCAAAAGTTTTGTTGTACGGAAAACGTTTTGCAAGGGCAAGGACTTCAAAATATTTGTACGAAGAATCAAAGGTGAAAAGTTAGTATTTAAACGAGGCGGGGCATTAATTGTCAACAGCCTTTTCTGTACAGGTGTACCTCAGTTTTTGTTTCTGTATTTAACTAAACGTATGCGGGTGGCACACTTATTAAAAGGCTTTAAAGGGAAATTTGTATATATACCACATCATTATGGTCATGCAGCTAGCGCCTGCTTTACATCTGGTTTTAGTGACGCATTATCAATTGTTATTGAAGGATATGACTGGGAAAACAGCATTGTAATTGATGAGTTTGAAAATGGTGATTTTAAGCAATTAACCAAAACTGCATGGCCTCATTCTCCAGGAATGTTCTATGAATTGGTTACAACAATACTTGGTTTTGATTATCTTAAACACGCAGGCAAAATAACCGGTTTGGCTGCATTTGGAGATCCAAATGTAGCCTACGATAAGGTTGCTGCATTAATATGGTCAAATGGCGTGACATTAGAAGTAAATCCGCTTATCTACGGTTTTATACAAGACTATTATTTGAGTAATCAAATTCCTGGATACTTCGCTAATTGCTTAAAGGAAGATATAGCAGCTGCTTTTCAAAAACGTCTAGAAGATGTGCTTATTGACTTGCTTAAGAACGCCCTTAAAATCACTAATAAAAGAAGAATTGTCTTATCCGGAGGGGTTGCTGCTAATGTTTTATTAAATCAGAAGATACACGAAATAGAAGGCGTTGAAGAGATCTATATCTACCCTGCCATGAGTGACGCGGGCCAGGCATTGGGAGCGGCCCAATATGCATATAACCAGGAGTTAAAAAAGCAAGGAAAATATTTGCCATCGAAATGTCTTAAGAATGTATACTTTGGATCGGGGTACTCTGATGAAGAAATAAAATATTGTCTAGATAAACAGAACATAAAATATTGTTATTATGATGATATCGAAAGGAAAATTGCTAGATTATTGGCTGATAAAAAAATTGTTGCGAGATATAACGGACGAATGGAATACGGGCCTAGAGCATTAGGCAACCGTTCAATACTCTTTCATGCAGGTGATAAAACAGCTAATGATTGGTTAAACAGCAGACTAAAGAGAACTGAATTTATGCCCTTTGCGCCCTCGGTGTTAATGGAAGACCGTTTTGAATATTTCCTGAATATACAAGGAGCCGAATACACAGCTGAATTTATGACTATAACATTTAATTGCACTAACAAAATGAAGCAGGAATGTCCTGCTGTGGTGCATATTGATGGTACTGCCAGACCAAACTTTGTTAGTAAGGAAAACAACCCTAGTTATTATAGAATAATAAAAGAATATAAAAACATAACAGGCATAGGTGTTATTTTAAATACAAGCTTTAATATGCATGAAGAACCAATAGTATGTACACCCGAGGAAGCTATCAGAGCGTTTAAACAAAGCGGTCTTGATTATCTCGCGATAAGTCGCTATCTTGTTCAAGCACAATAAATTGCGGCAAGTTGATTCAATCTTGTGGAGAGTCTTATGAACTTAAATTTGAAGTTTCTTCTAATTGTACAAGATGAGTCTGAATTAGTACCAATAATGCTCTCACGTGTTTTAGATGAATTTAGAGAAAATATTGTTGGAGTAATGATTATATCACCCTTTAAACATCTGCCTCATCCATTAAGGACAATAAGACATGCCTTTAATCTTTTAGGACCAGTTGAATTTGTTAGGACAGCTGTTAAACAAATATTTTCCAGTAAATCAGTTAAATCAATTTGTCTAAAGAATAATTGCAATATTACCAGTTATATATACCCTAATAGTCCTAAGTTCAGAGAGATTATAAGAAATTATGAAGTTGATATTTTGATTTCTCTGGCTTGCCCTATAATATTGTGCCGGGAAACAATTGAGGCTCCAAATTTATGTTCCATTAATGTGCATGGCTCCTATCTGCCAGATTTCCGAGGCGTTTCCACTGTCTTTTGGGCAATGTTAAAAGGAGCTGATAGGACGGGGACCACGGTCCATAAGATGACCACTAAAATTGATTCAGGTGATTATTTTTACCGCGAATCAATTCCCATTACCCAAGAATCGACTCTGTTTGGTTTATATAAAAACGTAGCCGATAAGGGAGGAGAACTCCTTGTAAGAACATTGCATGATGCATGTAACGATAAGATGAAAACTTACCCGATACCTCATGGGGGACAATATGTTTCTTTTCCTCAATGGACTGATGGTTTGGAGTTTAGACGAAAAGGACTAAAATACAGATGATGATTCGAGGGCAATATGATTAATGCTTTATCTATAGATTTCGAGGATTGGTATCAAGCTTCTTTTGTTAATATACCATCTAAAGAATGGGTTAATTGCAGACCTGCAATTATAGAGGCAACTGATTTGATCCTGGATTTCTTGGCTATTCATGCGATAAAGGCAACATTTTTTGTTTCGGGATATATTGCTCAGCGTCATGCTGATTTAATAAAAACTATTCATAGGGCTGGACATGAAATTGAATCTCACGGATTTTGGCACCAACTAGCGTATAAACAAACTCTTGAACAATTTACTGAAGATATCTCTATGAGTAGTACTGTAATTTATGAAATAGTGGGAGAAAAACCAATTGGATACAGGTCCCCCTCCTGGAGCACCACGCATATTCCTGATCAAGCAGCAAAAATATTGTTGGAAAATGATTTCATTTATGATAGTAGTCTTTTTCCGGCAAAAAACTTTTTTTATGGCAAAAACAACTTCAAAACCGATATTCATTATTATAAAGATACTAATCTGCTTGAAGTGCCGCCTTCTACATTATCATTAGCAGGCTTAAGGATTCCTGTAACTGGGGGGTTTTACCTGCGATTTTATCCAATTCCGGTAATGAGAAAACTCATTGAACTAGTCAATACTAGCAAACCAGTACAATTATATTTTCATCCATGGGAGGTTTTAAATTCATATCCCAAGCGATCGATGCCTTTGACGCAACGATTTATACAATATTACCGTTGCGGGTCAATGCTCGTAATACTGAATGAACTTAGTAAACGTTGTCAGTTTGGAAGTCTTAGACAAGCTTACCCTGAAATCAATCAAGCTATTATTAACAGGCATAATTAACCTATACCAGTGAGGTGTTTTTGGGGTTATATGGGATATACACCGAGGAGTAAACAACAATTAATTAAAGACTTTATTACTTTTCCTATTCGGGCTGTCCATATTTTTGAAGATGATAAATGGGGATTAACTTCTCTAGCTTCGGAAAGATTTGATTATGTAAAGCATGAAGTACAGGGATATTGTCTTGATGTGGGATGCGGAAGATATAACAGATTTATAAATAAATATTTAGAAGGACATGGAATCGGAATAGATGTATTTAAATATGAAGGATTAACCGAGGAGAATCTTGTTGAAGATATTAAAAAGTTTCCTTTCCCAAATGAAACATTTGATACAGTAACTTTTATTGCAAATATAAATCATATACCACCTTCAATGAGAGATAATGAACTATCAGAGGCTTATCGATGTCTTAAATACGGGGGAAATGTTCTGGTTACTATAGCTAATCCAGTTGCGGGAATAGCTGTTCATAAAGTGGTACGTTTCCATGATATAGTATTTGGTACGAATTATGATATGGACCATGCTCGAGGTATGGCAGAGGGAGAAGAGTACTATCTGAAAGATAAAGAGATAGTAAGTCGATTAGCAAAGGCGGGATTTATCAACATACGAAGGAAATACTTTTGGACCCAGTGGTTTTTAAATCACATGTTCATAGGTTACAAATAGATATTATTAAGAACAGGATTTATTGGATAAATGGATGATATTATTATAATTATCCCTGCTTATAATGAGGCCAAGAATATTTTCGAATTGGTTAAAACCATAAAAGAATATGGCTTAAATGTACTTGTCATTGATGACTGCTCCAGTGATAAGACTGCTTCATTAGCCTTGATGGCTGGCGCAATGATTGTAAAACACCCTACCAATATGGGTTATGGAGTTGCATTACAGACCGGTTATAAATATGCCCTCAGCTGTAAATATAAGTACTTAGTCCAGTTGGACGGTGATGGACAACATAATCCTCAGGATATATTAACTGTGCTTCAGCCAATACTTGATGGAGAAGCTGACCTTTGTATAGGATCTAGATTTTTAGATTCACAAGAATATAAACCCCCATATTTGAGAAGATTGGGCATGAAGCTATTTAAGAAAATTCTCAAAGTGTTGACAAAAAGCATTATAACTGATCCTACGTCAGGTTACCAAGCTATGAACAGTAAAATATTTCGTTATCTGTCTCTAGATACTTTCCCGGACGATTACCCGGATGCTGATGTTATTTACATGTTGCTGTGTGCTGGTGCCAAGATTAAGGAAGTACCTATTAAAATGAATTATAATAATGAAAAATCAATGCACGCAAATCTCTTTAACAATATATATTATGTTCTAAAAATGAATCTACTCTTGTTAACTTACTGTTTTAAAAATATAAAGAAGATTGAGGATGAGTAATGAACAATAATCAGTTTTATATACCAATTATTGCTAGTTTGATATTCATAATCATTAATATTGAACTTATTAAAAGAGAAAAACTTAAAGAAAGCTATGGTGTATTTTGGATAGTCATTAGTATAGGTATGCTAGTCGTTGCTTTAAATATAAAATCATTCTATATCATGGGAGCTTTTTTAAAAGCCGGAAACATAGCTTGGGGATATGCATTAGCTACATTTATGCTATTTCTGTTAGGATTGTTTTTTTCAGTTAAAATGTCTTTATATGCAAAACATATTAAGAACTTAAATCAACAGGTTGCAATACTAACACTTAAAATAGAGGAAATAATCAATCAATCAAAATAAGAGAGGTTTTTTTCAATGGATAGAATATCCGCTATAACAGCAGTTATTGTTATTCTTATAACAGCTCATTTTTTGGGATATTTTACCTTAAAACCCGTCAAAAAATATTTCAACTCAGAGTTTTTTTTAAATTTATCGTCTATAGTTTTCGGTATAGGGATAATCGGATTGTTAACTGCAATAATTGGAGGAACCATTGGTTATTCAATTATAGGGTTTAGGATATTTTATAGTGTTGCCGTTTTGGGTATATGCCTCTATTGGATTTTTAATTATAAAAAGCTAAATCTTAAATTTAATCACATCAAAATCGACTTAATATTTATATTAATACTACCTGTTCTTTTATACCATTTCATAAGCTATCTACTGATTGGATTGGCATATCCTAATGGATCTGATTCTTTTAGCTATTTGTTAGTTGCTCAGGAATATCTTCGAAAAGGTAATTTTTTTCCAATGCTATTAGAACCACTTAAAGATATTATGCCAATGCAAGATACAACCTGTTTATTCGAAATGGTATACATTAATTTGCTGTCTATATCTAATCTAATAGCAACTTCACTTTTTGCAAAACTCCAATTTCTTATTGCTGTCCTTATTACTTTTTTTATTTCTAAGGAGATGGGAAGTAAGAAAGCTGCTTGGATCGTAGTAGCAATAATACTTACCGCACCTATTCTTGCATATTTTGCATCGGAATCAGCAGATAATTATTTTATTGCAATATCTTTTGAGATCTTATGTATCTATTTTCTGTGGCTTTTTTATAAGAATAGAGACTTTATTTTACTATTATATTCCGGTATATTGGCCGGCATGATGGTTGCCGCAAAATTGACCACTTGCTATTATGCGGTTGCATTAATAATTGCTTTACCCTTCCTATTAAATTTGCAATTAAATGAAACAAAAGAATTGATAGATAATAAGAATAAAGGTAAACATTGGAGATTATTTAACTATAGTTTAATATTTATGATACCTGTATTGATCATTTGTAGCGTATTTCCTATACTAATTTATTTAAAAAGCGGCCAGCTCATTTACGGTTTAAATTGGGTTCCAGCTGATGCAACAGTAAGTTCATGGTATGGTCCATACCAAAAAATGATGTTCAACCATTATCTAAGATACAGTGATATATTTATTAAATATACTGAATTCCCTTACTGCTTTGCTGGAATTTTGTCATTATTTAAATACTATACCTTTAACCCGTTTATTGTTGGTAACATTTGGAGTTTGCAGTTCTTTCACTCACCTTTATCATTATTAGTAATACTATTTTCACTAACCATCATATTTAGTCGGAAGGTAGAGCCTTTTTATAAATGGCTCGCCTCTGTGATTATGCTCGGTTATGTAGCAAAACTAATAAACTATCCGTTTTTACTTCCTCCGAAAAGCGAGGTATTTCAGATAGTACCTGCAACAATATTGTTTGCATGTGTTCTCAACAATAGCCTAACCATTAATACAAATAATAAAAAGAAATTAAATAAAAATAATAAAAAGCTTGAAAATAAGCAATTTTTGAACAAGTTAACCAGCAATAATCGATTACTGGTTAACTTGTTCATTGTGTTGCTTTTACCATTAATCTACATAAACGCTTTTCGTGTTTGGCCTATGTATTCTTATGTTATCGACAGATATTCATTCGCAAGTAAGAAGGAGGTAGCCTCAGACTTTCGTCAGCAGTGGTATAATGATAACCTTACTAATAAAAACGTAGTCTTCGGCAGAGGACAAAATGAAATATGCTATATTGTTAAATCTAAGGCAATACCATTTTTCTGGGAGTCAATGTATTTCGTTTCCTGGAATGTAATTGAAGAACGGATGAATAAGCTTCATGTTGATGTAATCTATGATTCGAGTGCTGAACCGAATAGTATTAAGCCAAGCTACGAAAAGATACTTCCTGTTATAAAGAAAAGGGACCATAAACTATACATGGAAATCAATAAGGCGTTATTATTATACGAAAAAAACTATGGCCTCAAACAAGTGTACTTAAACAATCATTACAAACAAGTTACCAGTGATGGTCTGGGATTGATTTATGTTAAAGAATAATAATTTTTTATAGTTCTATGCACTCATTTGTTATTAAATATTTTAGGAGGGGGATTAATGAATATATCAGTTATTGGAACGGGATATATCGGATTAGTAGCTGCCTGTTGTTTGGCGAATTCAGGTCATCAGGTTTTTTCAGTTGATAAGGACCTGGATAAAATAGAAAAACTGAATAGAGGGGTAATACCTATCTACGAAGAAGGTTTGGAGACACTATTAAATAAGGCACAACAATCAGGTAAAATCACATTTTCTTCCGAGATTGGGCCAGCACTTATTAATACCGATATGGTAATAATTGCTGTGGGAACACCAGCAACTGCTGACGGACGGGTTGACATGAGCTATGTAAATGATGTTGCAGAGTCCATTATTGATTTAGCTGCTTATCCATTAACAGTAATAATGAAAAGCACTGTACCGCCAGGTACGGGTAAATTGCTCTGTAAACGTTTTTTTTCACGGGCTAAAGTGCCTATCAGTTATTCGTCTAACCCGGAATTTTTAAGAGAAGGAAAAGCAGTTTGGGATTGGTATAACACGGATAGAATTGTTATCGGGACTGAAAACCAGGAGACAGCAGAAAAAGTAATGGAATTATACCGTGATATAGATGCTCCCAAGATATGTATGGATATAACCAGCGCGGAGATGGTTAAGTATGCTTCAAATGCTTTTTTAGCCACAAAGATATCTTTTATTAATGAAATTGCTAATCTATGTGAACGTGTAGGAGCAAGCATAGATGCAGTTGCGCCAGCTATTGGTATGGATCAACGAATTGGTCCCCATTTTTTACAAGCCGGATTGGGTTATGGTGGTTCTTGTTTTCCCAAAGATACTACTGGTTTAGATTATATTTCATCCTTTAATGGTTATCATTTTAGTCTTTTAAAGTCGGTAATAGAGGTTAATACCAATCAACGGGTAATGATTGTTCGGAAGATTACACAAGCTTTGGATGATTTGCATGATAAAAAAGTAGCAGTCTGGGGACTTTCCTTTAAACCTGACACTGATGATGTTCGAGAAGCCCCTGCTGTTGATATTATAAAACACTTAATTGCTGAAGGAGCTCATGTTGTTGCCTGTGACCCTGTTGCTATTGATCAAGTAAAAGGAGTATTTACTCATAATCGCTTAGATTTTAATACCAATCCTTATGAGACATGTAGGGAATCTAATGCGATACTGTTAGCTACTGAGTGGTCACAATTTTTGAACCTGGATTGGATTAGGATTAAAGGTTTGATGAAGGCACCTTATCTAGTTATTGATGGGCGTAATGTTTTGGATGATAAAACTCTACAAAATATGGGATTTTCTTATATCGGAGTAGGGAGAAGCTGATAAAGTGTTAGCGATGAATAAAATTGCTTACTATATTTCCCGGGCATTCAAATTAATAGTTGATCCTGATTTCCGTGCATTTATTGGCTACTTTTTAAAAAATAGAGTGGGGGCGATAAACAAACTACCACCATCAAATTGCCAGCAGTATTTATTAAATATGGATATAGATTTCCCATTTTTTAATCCCACAACACCTTCAAATTTGTTTTCTGGATGGAATCAAAAGAATACCGAATGGCCGAAGAAAGTAAATGTTCATTTAGCTTCAGAATCGCTTGACATGGAAAATTTGGGGACTATACCCTGGAATAAAAAATTTAGAGATATGGAAGACACTGCAGCTTTGCATAGATTTGCCTGGTTACTTCCATTAATAATTAGCAATGCATCAGCGGGAGTTAATAAGGATGTGATTTGGGAGAACATATGTATTGCAATAAATGACTGGATTTTTTTGCATCCTAATCCTATAAAAATAGAAGAGGCGTGGCATCCGTATACCGTATCAGAGCGTCTGGTTAATTGGATTTTTGCATCCCTTGCTTGTGGCAAACAACCAGCGCAATGTTCATTCTTAATTGAGAGTATTGGTTTGCAAGCTAATTATCTGAGTAGTCATTTAGAATATCATGGAGAAGTGTTCACCGGCAATCATTTGAGTAATAATGGAAGAGCCCTATATATTGCTGGTTTAATTTTGAAAAATGCAAGGATAGTAAATATAGGACGGTATATTTTATTGAATGAACAAGAACGAATTTTGGAGGAGAGAGTTTTCCTTCGTGAAGGATCCAGTCATTATCAGTTTTTAATTACACGAAATTTTTGTGAGGTATTGTGGTTTGCTCAACAATGTGGAGACCAATATGTGGAAGAAAGGTTAACCAAAATAGTTGAGCAGCTTACCAGAGGTTGTATATTTTTTCTTATTAATAAGGAAACAAAAAAATGGGATTTACCGCTTATTGGTGATATTTCTCCAGATTGTTCTCCACATTGGCTATTAGGGGTACCTTGGGTGGGCTCCTTATTGACAGGAATCGAAAATTATCTTGGAGAACCTCCCGATGATGGTTGGCACCAGTTATTTTGGCCAGCTAATAGACAGAAAAAGATTTCAGATTTTGATTCAGGACACAATATAGACAGAGTAGTCTTCGGGAGAGAATGGGCGCGTATAACTCATAAAAAATGGGCAGTATTTTCGCATATAAATCCGAAGGGTTATCCAATTGTTGCAGGTCATGCCCATCAAGATACTGGCGGAATTACTGTTCATTATGATGGTTTCCCTTTACTAGTAGATTGCGGACGAAAACACTATTTGGATGATGCAGAAGGGAATAGAGGTAGAGATTGCTGGTCTCATAATATTTTAGTTGTGGATAATTTGAATCCAGCACCTTACTATAGAAAGGTATATACAAACGAGTTTCTTGCATTGCGGACTGGTACTATACCTGAATATATTAACGAAAATGGAACCCAAGACCTGGAGATTAGACATGGCGGATATGCACGTTCAACAGGAGTGGGCTTATACTCTCGTAAGATTACATGTAATGAAAGATATCTGCAAATAGTTGATAAAGTGGCCGGTCAAGGTTTTCATAATATAACTCTTATATTTCATTTGGACATTAATGTTGATGATATTCTTGATCCAGGTGAAGTAATAGTATTTCGTTCTGGTTTCAATAGATTTAAATTAAGCATATCGAAAGACTTAACAAGTAGAAAGATTTGGCATAATCCATCAGCTGACCTGCTATATGGATGGGGTTCACACCGCTATGGAGAAAAAAATCCATTGTGTTCTGTTGTATATACAGGACTTGTAGAACTGCCATGGATGGGAATAACAACTTTGGAATTGGAGATATAGCAATGTGTGGTTTTTTAGGGAATTATCATGGAGATAATGGTACCAATATTCCACTAAGATCACTTTTACATAAAGTTTTCCGTAGTTCTGATTGTGAATCATTCTATTTTGATAAAGAGGGGCGACTTGAGTTAGCTTATGTAAGCTCCTCTCTTATAGATATTAAATCTGAAAAACAGCCTATATTAAACGAAACAAACGATATAGTTACAGTCTGTAGCGGAGCGATTTATAATTATATTGAGCTTACTAAGCTACTTAAGCAAAAAAATCATAAATTTAAGTCTGAAGAACAACCGGAGATAATTCCCCACCTATATGAAGAATATGGGAAGGGTTTTCTGGATTATCTAAATGGAATGTATGCCTTAGCATTATGGGATGAAAAAAATGGACGGCTTATTCTTGCTCGTGATCGCCTGGGTATTAAATCGATGTACTATTCCATAAGCAACGGAAATGTTAGATTTGCCACTGAAATTAAACCGTTACTTCGATTCCCGGATATTTCTCTGGAAATTGACGTAATAGGACTTACGCAATATTTGTCCTATGGTTATACACTGGCACCGAGAACTGTGCTTAAAAATATACATAAGCTTCCGGCAGGGTGCTGGATGGCTATTGAAAATGGTACTATTACCAATGGAACCTACTGGGATTGTAATAATCCTGGGGAGCGGAAAACTGCATTTAAGGAGATTCAGACTGAATTACTAGAAGCATTTGATGCATCCATACAATTACATTTGAGAAGCGATGTTCCTATCGGAGCTTGTTTATCTGGAGGCATCGATTCAGGATTGCTTGTAGCAAGGGCTTCATATTATTACCCTCACTTGAGGACATATACGCTAAGATTCACAGGTAGTCAATTTGATGAAAGTCCACTTGCTGAGCAGGTGGCCAGGAAATATGATACGAAACATAAAACATTTTCTGTTGATTCGGATGCTTTGATTAATCTTCTGCCAAAAATGGTATGGTATTGCGATGAACCATTGGCTGATTCAGGATTATTACCCAATTTTATAATTAATCAGCTTGCGGCTGAGGATGGCGTAAGAGTAGTCTTGAATGGTGCCGGTGGGGATGAATTATTTGCGGGTTATACTTATTATTTTCCTAGTTCAATCGAAAAAAAGCTCTTGCAATTTCCATTGATGACCAAAGTATTATCCAACATATTTAAATTGCTTAACCCTGAAATTGCTAATAAATTAAACCGGGCTGTAGCATTCGAAACTAATCAAATAGAACATTATCTTGGGCATATAACGATAATGTCAAAGGAAAAAATAAATAAAATTATAAAAGGTATTGATTTAGAACAGGAATTACATGAAACGCGAAAAGCCTATGCAGAAAATTTTAGGGGAGATAGATTGAATTCCCTTCTATATGCCGATCTTAAGACTTACCTGACGGATAACTTAATGTTATTGCTTGATCGGACAAGTATGGCGCATTCTATTGAAGCAAGGGGACCTTTTTTGGATTACTTGTTTGTAGAAAAAGTTATGGCAGTGCCAGGGAGTATTAAGACACCCGGCGGGGAACGCAAAGCGTTACTTAAAGAAATATCCCGTCCTTTCTTACCGATGGCCGTGATTGAACAATCAAAGAGAGGTTTTAATTCACCGATCCAACAATGGATTAGAGGAAGATTAGGAGATTTAAGTGATAGAATCCTTCTTAGTAAAAGAACACTGCAACGACCATGGTGGAATGGCGATTATTTGAAAAAAATTGTTATGAACCCCAAGGCGAGAACGGTATATTTTCACCAATTGTATACAATTTTTATGTTGGAGATCTGGTTTCGCATACACATGGATAACAGTTTACCTGAACCGCCAGATGTTTGGTTGGAGGATTTATAAATGAAAGATACGAGTATTTCTGTGGTAATTCCTGTTTATAATCTTGAACACTATATTGGGACAACAATTGATAGTGTTTTAAATCAAACAGTTCTACCTGATGAAGTTATCATTGTAGATGATGGTTCAACAGATAATTCAATTAGTGTCATAGAGGAATATATTAACAAGAGCCCTGATAACTTTATCCGATTAGTTCGTCAAAAAAATTCTGGTCCAGGGGCTGCTCGAAATCGAGGAATCGAAGTAGCTCAAAGCGAGTGGATTGCGTTTTTAGATGGAGATGATATTTGGTTACCGGAAAAAATCAACATGATACGCAAGGCTATTTCGCAATATCCTGATATTAGTATATTTACCCATGATGAATATGAAGTGGATATAGCGGGGAATGAGAAACTGAAACTTCTCCATAAATACTACGACAACCGAAAAGCACTTTTTCAACAGTTATATCGTGGATGTTTTTTATCTACTAGTTGCATGGTTGTTAAGAAAAGTGCTCTTATGGATGTTGGGGGCTTTAATATCAATCTTCCCTCTGCTCAGGATTATGATTTATGGCTTAAGCTTGCCAGGAATAATCATTTAGTTTTTATTCCAATTCCACTTGAGAAATACATATTACGAGCTGATAGTATTAGTTTTAATGCTGAAAAGAGATATAAATGTTCACTTGAAATCGCATATTTTCATTCTGAACATCTCGCTGAGATAGTAGGAGGTACTAAAGCACGATGGCAACTCTTGCGGCAAGTATTTATTTGTCATTATAATGCTATTACGACATTATTAAACCAACGTAAATATGTAGAGATGCTGGAAATATGTATAAGGTTACCGATAGAAATATTTAAGGTTATGCTAAAAAAACTCAAAAAGGAAAACATATGAGAATTCGTAATACACTAGGTGCTTTCACTTCTTTATTAAGAAGTGTCAATATAATATCAAAGATTAATAATAATTCTGTCAGAATAATAATATATCATAACATATTACCGGAACATTTTAGTATACTGGAGAAGCAGTTACGGTATTTAAAGTTATATTATAATTTCTTAAATGATAGAAAATTCCGTGAAATAATGGACGGGCAGAGTCAAACATCAACTAGAAATAATTTACTATTAACTTTTGATGATGGTTTTAAGTCGAACTTTACTGTTGCTAAGAAAATTTTGGATACGTTGGGTATCAAGGCAATATTTTTTATTCCACCAGATTTTATCAATTGCATAGAGCGAAACCAACAGAAGGAATTTATTGCCCGGAATATATATGATGGAATTGTTTCGGTTGATACAGTATCCGATGATGAGGAACCCATGAGTTGGGGAGATTTGGAATATCTATTGGAGCATGGACATACTATTGGCTCTCATACCCGGACCCATAAAAGACTATCTGAAATTAAGGATACTGCTGAACTCGAAGATGAGATTGCTGGGGCAGGAGATATTTTGCAAAAAACCCTGGGCATATCTATTGAGCATTTTGCTTATCCTTTTGGGGATATAAACAGTATTAACTCTCAGGCCCTGGCTATAGCTGGAAAACGCTATCGATATATTTTTTCGGGGGTAAGGGGTTTTAACAATACTTATGTTAGTCCTAGAGCAATTAGGCGTGATGTTATTTCCTTGGATGACTTGTTATCGTATAACCATTTTATTTTGGAAGGTGGGCTCGATCTCTACTACTATTATGACCGCAAACTACTGAATTCTATGATTAGAGACTAATATGAGAGGCATTTAATGTAAGGCTTAGGCAATAGATATAATCTGTGGTGAGAGGGAAGAAAGATTTTATGGGGGATAACAACAAAGATTGGCTTTTGCCAGAAAAAATGTTGGGGAATCAAAAAACAATTCAAACCAGGATGTCGGCGGGTGAGATTTCAGAGGAGCTTGGTAAAAATGATTTTGGCGCTTATTATGCTCTTTTAAATGATTTACCGGTTGCACAGAGATGGATAGAACAGCATAACATGACGGATTTACTAGCGAAAGCATATATTAAAAATTTTCATAATGAGTTTAAAAGGGCTCAGAGTATCTTGGATGTGGGTTGTGGAGCCGGTTTTATTACTAAATGTATTAAAGAAGCATATCCCTTAGTATATGTTGTGGGTGTGGATTTGGCTGAAGATGCTATTAAATATGCTAACAAAAGTTTTTCGAATGTAGTGTTTATTCAGCAAGCTATAGATTGTAATTTTAATATGAAGGATACTTTTGACATAATTCACACCAGAGAATTTTACCCCTTTTCAAGAACTAATGATTACGAGTATATTTGCGGAATATTAACTGCCCTGTTGAGAAACCTGAATACCCCTGGAGAATTGCTTATAGTTGGTAGCACAGCACCTGAGCATTTAAATTACAGTATATTTGGCTTTGTGGATAGAATTAGAAGAGATTCCAGATTTAATAATTGCAAAATACAGCAAAGAAGAATCATCAAAACAAAGGTAGTCCACTTATTAGGAAGTAATCCTGTAGCCGGGTTAATCAGTATGTGCCTTGACCATCTGCAAGGGAGTCATGCAGGATGCCTTTTATTTGAGAAAAAGTTTTGAATGCGTATAATTAAATGCGCAGCGGATTAATATCCGAAGATAAAACCAAAGGAATAGATTTTTATTATGATAACAACTGCTCCTTTACCTGAAGTAAAAATACTAATCCGTGCTTTAAATAGATTTAATATCCAGGATCAAGATCTGGCTAAACCATGGGCTAGAAAGGGAGATATTGCATTCTGGTTTTCTCGTTCAGCCTGGGCAATGAAGGCAATTGTTTTATGGTGGGAAATGTACCATAAAACAATTGCGCCTTTAGTTTGGTTGCCGGATTATTTTTGTAATGAATCGTTGTGGCCATTGAGGCATTCATCAGCAAAATTAGTTTTTTACCCGATTGATTCCAATCTGATGCCGGATTGGGATAAATGCCATGAATTAGCCCAATTAAGCCGACCCGACATTTTTCTTCAGGTCCATTATTTTGGCTATCCTTCCGAAGCACGTCAAGCTCGATTATTTTGCAATGAGAACAATTCCATTCTGGTAGAAGATTCTGCTCATGTGTTACTTCCAATAAGAGGAATTGGAGAATTTGGGGATTTTGTTTTTTATAGTCCTCATAAATTGCTTTCAATACCAGATGGAGCGGTATTGCTCCTTCGTACCACAAGCAATTTTTTTAGCAAGAGTAACTTGGATAAGAGTTTACAGATTATGCAAAAGGTTATTGAACAATTAGGCGATACATCTCCTTCTCCCTGGTGGTGGCTTACCAAGCGTCTTATTCAGAAGCTGCCATTTTATAATTGGTTTAGACTTCGCCTCAATAAAGTTGAATTTTTAGAAGATTCAGTTTCTAGTGCTTATATTGCAAAAAGCAAAATGAGTAAGTTTAGTCGCAGAATTCTGTTGCAAATAGCAAGTCAATTACCAGAAATAATACAAAAACGGCAAGAAAATGATGCAATCACAAAGCTATTGCTTGGTCAAAAATATGGATTGGAACCTCTAAAAATGCCTACTGAAAAAGCAACACCCTATCTTACAGTTTTTCAATTGTCTGATGCACGAACATCGGCAGAAATGTTTAGAAAAATTATTAAAAATGGTCATAATGTGACAAGTTGGCCGGACATAGCTCC
>ENA-UOOH01000614-UOOH01000614.1-fermentation-metagenome-genome-assembly--contig:-NODE-614-length-39607-cov-5.958814_pt1 | contig 39607 bp, 36 predicted proteins | sample MGYA00245778_ERZ724025 | MGnify/ENA primary metagenome ERZ724025 (study PRJEB28704, sample SAMN03018313) | fermentation metagenome | biome: anthropogenic terrestrial biome; feature: soil; material...
AAGACTAACTTCCACTGCTTGCTGGGCCGGGGGTGGAAGTTACTTTTTCAATTAATATATGTGGTATGTGACTGCCACTTGATTGAGTTAGTGTTGATTTTTTTCACAAATAGAGTATAATTGTCATATAATAAATCAGAATAAATAATGAATAACATAAAGGCTGTGAAATGGTAAAGTAAAATATATACAACATTACAGAGAGGACTCATTGGGATGAGAGGAGTCTATGCAGAATGTATTTGAAGTGCACCATTGAGCTTTTGGCTGAAATTTAAGTAGGCTTTTACGGGAGCTCCCGTTACAGAGATAGGATATTGTAGTATCCGAAAAAGATGAGGTTGTATTTTAAACAAAGTGGGACCGTAGAAGTTAGCCTTCTGCCTTTGTAGGTAGGAGGTTTTTTATTTTTAATTCATATGTTTAAGGTATAATTTCAAACAGAGTGGGAACGTGAAAGCAGCTCTTTTGCCTCTGTAAGGCAAAGGGACTGCTTTATTTTTTTATTAAATTTATTTTATGGAGGGACTAGAAATGTTATTAAATAATATTTATGAATCCATAGGAAATACTCCAATGATAAAAGTTAACAATATAACTGATAAAAATATGGCAGAAATCTTTGTAAAGGTAGAATCGCTTAATCCTGGCGGAAGCATTAAAGACAGAGCTGCACTTTATATCATAAAGGATGCAGAAGAAAAAGGGCTCCTTAAAAAGGGAGGGACAATAATTGAGGCGACCAGCGGAAATACTGGAATTGGATTATGCATGATAGCTGCTGCAAAGGGATATAACACTATAATTGTAATGCCTGAAACTATGAGCATAGAGAGAAGGAAACTTATGTCAGCTTATGGGGCAAAGGTTATCCTTACAGATGGAAAACTTGGAATGGCAGGTTCTGTTGAGCTTGCAAAAAAGCTTTCAGAAGAAAAGGGATATTTTCTATCAAGACAATTTGAAAATATGAGCAACCCTAAGGCTCATTATGAAACAACTGCCCCTGAGATATTAAAGGATATGGATGGTAAAATTGATGCATTTGTTGCAGGAGTTGGAACGGGCGGAACAATTACAGGAATAGGCAAGCGGCTTAAAGAAGAAGTACCAGATATAATAATTGCAGCAGTAGAGCCAAAATCATCCCCTGTTTTATCAGGAGGAAAACCTGGCAGCCATGGAATACAAGGAATTGGCGCCAACTTTGTTCCTGAAATTGTAGACAAAAGTGTAATAGATGAAATTATTGCTGTTGAAGATGAGGAAGCTATGAAATTATCAAGGGACATGGCAAGATATGAGGGAATACTTTGTGGAATATCATCTGGTGCAAATGTTGCAGCAAGTATAGAAATTGCAAAAAAACTTGGACGCGGGAAAAGAGTTGTAACAGTTCTTCCTGATACAGGGGAAAGGTATCTTTCAACAAGTCTTTTTAGCGAGGTGTAATTTTATGTGGAGCAGCACGTTAATTAAAGAAGCAAAGAATATTTTAAAGAAGGATCCTGCTGCTAAAAATTTATTTGAAGTTATTATGTGCTACCCGGGACTTTGGTCAGTGTTTTTTTACAGAATAGCTCATAGACTTTATATAAAGAAAGAATATACTTTTGCAAGAATTATATCCCAGCATGCTCGAAAGAAAACAGGAATAGAAATACATCCAGGGGCACAAATCGGTGAAAATTTATTTATTGATCACGGTATGGGAGTTGTAATTGGCGAGACAGCAAGGATTGGTAATAATGTAACAATTTATCATGGGGTAACCCTTGGAGGAACTGGGAAGGTTTCTACAGGGAAAAGACATCCTACTGTTGAAGATGATGTTTTTATCGGTGCAGGAGCAAAGGTACTTGGAGATATAATAATAGGCAAAGGAGCAAAAATAGGTGCAAATTCGGTTGTACTAAAGGATGTAGCACCATATACAACAGTTGTAGGAGTTCCTGCAGAACCTGTTTTTAAAGTTAATGATAGGAATTCCTGCAGAACTTGTTTTCAAGGTTAATAAAAGGATAGAAGCCATTTAAGGCTCACTATAAAGAGGCTGTTGAAAAATAATCCACATTCACTTTGACCTTCACAAAGAAGCTCTAATGTAGAAAATATCAAGCAAGCTGTAGGGAACGGTCTTGACCGTTCCGCCCCCCTAAATTCTGATCATCGTGTGGCGTAACGGTCAAGACCGCTCCCTACTTTTTTATATTTTTCTTATCTCCATTGTCTTTGTGTTTTTTATAATCATGAAATTTTGCAGCAGCTCCTTAATAATCAAAAAAACATTGTTAAGATTTTCTTTATTGTTTAAATAATTGTAAGGACATATTATAATCCCGTTTTCGACAGTTGAAAATAAGCAAAGAGAAGAAAAGCCGCTTAAACTGTGGTTTTTCTTCTCCTTTTGATCTTTTAAATATGTTGTATGGGAATCCTATTTAGAAATTTTTTTAATTATTTTATTTAACTCCTTTGGAAGGTAGTATTTCTTATCCAGCCCTAAACCATATAAGCCATTTAATGCTGTACATACTTGGCTTCCTTTGTATGTTGACGTATAGAACAAATCCTGCGTATTCATAACATTCATGTTTTTCAGCGTTTCCAAGATGTTTTCTGTCGTAAAGTGTGTGCCATACTGCTCTAGCTTTATTTCTAATAACCGGTAGATCAATAATGCTGTGTAACAGATCATAAAGTGTGCGATAATCCGGTTCTTATTCCTGTGATATACAGGCCTTGCGCTAAAGTTGGTTTTCAATACCCGGAAGCAGTCTTCAATCTTATACCGTTTTGAACTGATATCCAGTATTGCCTTTGCATCATCTTTCAAATTCGTAGCTACAGCATAGTACCCATCATATTTTTCCTCTTTATCAATGACAGATTGATCAATCTCATAATAATCGATGGCTTTTTCCCCGTCCTTTGTCACTGACTTTCTTTTGATGAACCTTGTAATATCGTGAGGACCTTTCTTTACATCCTCTACATTCTTGTATTTGAGAATGTTGCGGGCTCTTTCAATTTGTGCATTCCTTATGTGTCTTTGGTATTCCATCATTTTTCTGGAAAATGTAATAATGATGCGCTGCTTTAGAAATGTCTTGGACTTCACCATCTTAATTTTCCCATTCTTGAGCACTTTCTCTTCATACAGCCCGACATCTACGGCATTTTCTGCATCCAGTACTTTGTAGGCAACATCGTTATACAGTGGTAAATTTTCTTTGCTGAATCTATCAAATTCTTTCATGTATTCTATCGTAACAGGAGTATCATCTGATAATTTCCTGTAACCATAGTCATTGAATATCGCCTGCTGCAACTGCCCAGACAGTTTCTTAACAGATTGTGTAACAATGAAGCTTCTTCCACCCATGGAATTGTATTTTCTAATATCTAATGAACCAAGCCCTGCATCTGCACAATAAATGAACTGCTTGTTTTTGAATATCTTCGTGATCTTCCGTTCCAAAGGAACAGCACATTTTTGCTCATTATCAGAGCCAGGATTGATGCACATGGAGATAGGGATACCGTTACCATCCATGAACAGCCCCATCTGAACCAGTGGATTGGGTTTGTGCTCCTTTGAAGGACCATACCTGCGGAATCCTTTTAAAATTTCGCCGGTAACCTCATCTATATAGTCAGCATCTTCGTCTTCGGTTTCGAAATAATAGTTGGTACAGTCAAAATAGCATACGGAAGTATTTCTGTGAACAACATTTTCGCTGTTTGTGAAAAGATAATCCAAATAGCTGTCATAGTTTTCCTCCAGTATGTCCATGAAGCGCAGTATATGCTGATATTCAAAGGAGAACTGTTCATAATAGGTATCCATCCTATCAAAAGTCCCCAGCTTAGATTTCGGATCCAGTATCCTGGCAAACGTAAGAAAACGATTGATATCATCGCAGTCAAAAGTAACTTTAGAGTTCAGTTGGACAGCCTCAAAAAAGTCTGAAATCCTGAGATCCTGATAGATTTTCTGCAATATGAAATAACCGATATTCAGGAGATTCGATTTAGAAGCAATACTATCCGTAGCGGACAACTTTTTGTCAAAGTCGACTTCGAAATTCATGCTGATCCTGTTGTTATTATATTCTTCATTATACTTCTGCACCTGCTTCTTGGCGTAAGTAAGCGGATCAGGATCAATCACTAGCAGTTCAGAGTGCTTGCCGATTCTTTTAACATTTTTAGTTGTAGTTTTCTTACCATTGCGAATACCCATCTGGATAAAGTATGTAGGGTCTTTCGATTTCCTGTCATAGTATAATTTCATGCTCCTGCCCTCCAATCTGTTTTATTATATCACAAAATATTACAAAATACAACACCATACAACAGGTATTTTTTAAAATTTGACAAACAAAAAATCAGGGAAGCCTTTATTTAGAGCATTTCCTGACCCTATTATTTTATATCATCTATTACAAAGTGTTTAAAACCCGGATAGAAGCCATTTAAGGCTCACTATAAAGAGGCTGTTGAAAAATAATCCACATTCACTTTGACCTTCACAAAGAAGCTCTAATGTAGAAAATATCAAGCAAGCTGTAGGGAACGGTCTTGACCGTTCCGCCCCCCTAAATTCTGATCATCGTGTGGCGTAACGGTCAAGACCGCTCCCTACTTTTTTATATTTTTCTTATCTCCATTGTCTTTGTGTTTTTTATAATCATGAAATTTTGCAGCAGCTCCTTAATAATCAAAAAAACATTGTTAAGATTTTCTTTATTGTTTAAATAATTGTAAGGACATATTATAATATTAATTATAGGATATATTTACTATGAAAAGGGGCATATTTAATGAATGATTTTAAGCAATAGCCTTAAGGTATGTATAAGTTTAATATACAGAATATCAGAAATATTTTGTTAAAATAAACAAGGGGGTATTAAGTATGAATTTAAGAGAAAAAATTTCACCTCAAGTAAGAGATTTACCGCCTTCAGGCATAAGAAAATATTTTGACATGATGAATGAAATGAAAGACGCTATATCTCTGGGAGTTGGTGAGCCTGATTTTGTTACTCCATGGAGAATAAGGGAAGCAGGTATAGATTCCCTTGAAAAGGGACAAACCCATTATTCTTCTAACTCTGGCTTAATTGAACTGCGCATGGAAATATCCAATTATTTAAGAGGAAGGTATAATCTTGACTATGATCCCAAAAGCCAAATTATTGTTACTGTAGGGGCAAGTGAGGGTATTGATATAGCACTAAGGGCTTTAGTTGGACCGGGGGATGAGGTTATTATCCCTGAACCAAGTTTTGTTGCCTACAAGGGCTGTACTGCTATTACAGGTGCTGTCCCAAAGATTATTAACCTTAGGGCTGAGGATGAATTTAAGCTTACACCAGAACTGCTTGAAAAGGCTATAACGCCTAAAACTAAGGTTGTTATAATACCATATCCAAACAATCCTACAGGTGCCATAATGACAAGAGAAGATCTGTCAAAGATTGTAGATGTTCTTAAGGATAAGGATATTATAGTTATATCAGATGAAATTTATTCGGAACTTACTTATGAAGGCAAGCATACTTCTATTGCAAGTTTTCCTGAAATGAAGGACAAAACTATTGTAGTTAACGGATTTTCTAAAGCTTATGCTATGACAGGGTGGAGGATTGGATATGTCTGCGGCCATCCAACATTAATTGAAGCCATGAAAAAAATTCATCAATATTCATTGATGTGTGCACCTACTACAGCTCAGTATGCAGGTCTTGAGGCTTTGAAAAATGGTCAGGCAGATGTAGATAACATGGTTGCTGAGTATAACAAGAGGAGAAGGGTTTTGGTAGATGGTTTTAGAAAGATTGGATTTGATTGTTTTGAACCTAAGGGCGCATTTTATACTTTTCCATGTATAAAATCAACAGGATTAAGTTCCAATGATTTTTGTGATAGGCTTCTTGATGAGCAAAAAGTTCTTGTTATACCTGGCACTGCTTTTGGCGATTGTGGTGAAGGTTTTGTAAGAGCATGCTATGCAGCTTCTATGGAAAATATAAATGAGGCACTAAGAAGAATAGAAACGTTCGTAAAATCACATAAGTAAGCATTGAGTGTATATTTATTTATTTTCAGAACTCCACTCTCTATAATATGGAGTTCTATTTTTCTGCTTCTGTGATAGGGGTCTGTAATTCGTAATTTAGATTTTATTTTGTGTTACAACATAAAAAAATGCAAAGCAGTTTTTATAATTGAGAATTGAGAATTGGAAATTAATTGTAGGGAACGGTCTTGACCGTTCCGTTGATGAATGGACGGAATCAGGAAGACGAAACGGTGCCAACACCCAGGTGGCAATCTCATTCTAAGGTATTTCCAGGACGATCTGAATTTGGTGCGGCGGAACGGTCAAGACCGTTCCCTACCTATGATTATATTATTTGTAATTCACAATTTTCTTTAATTACGAGTTGCAGGATAGGGATGCGAGCAATTGTAAATATCAGCACATAGTATATAATAAATGGTAGATATATATTTTAATGTAAGGTGCTGAGGTGCAAGTATGAAGGGATTAAGAGTGGTTGTCACATATAAATGCAATTTTATGTGCAGCAATTGCAGATATTCCTGTACCCCTTATAAAAAAGGAGCAATGGATGTACAAAAATTTAAAAGAGAAGTATATCAGGCAATGGACGATGGGTATAATAACTATGTAATAATTGACGGGGGAGAGTATTTTATTAGTGGGGGATTAGTTTTCAAATACTTAAAGTCCATTGATAAAATAAATATTAAAAAATCTATTGTAACAAATGCAAACTGGGGGAAAAAGGAATTGTTTAATTATACTCTTCAAAGTTTAAAAAAGTATGGAATTGATGAGATAATAATAAAATATGATTATTTTCACTCCCCTTTTACTGATATAGATACAATCAAGGAGTCCATTAAAAAGTCCATTAGGATGGATTTTAAAGTAGCAATTTGTTCTACCTTTGAATCAGAAAGCATAAATACACCTAAGGATATTTATACATATAACTTCATAAAAGATATAAATAAAAATTTTAGTGATATAAAGTTTATATTTGAGAGTACAGAAGCTTATAAATTTCCATCCCTTTCCCATAGATATATATTAAAGAATGAAAAGGTTGTATTGTACTGATTGGTACAACAACCTTTTTAAATTAGAGCAATATTTTGAAAATTGGACGATGGGACTGCAGACTACTGAATATTAATATTTTTGGACGATAAACGGAAAATAATCAAAGAAATCAGATTGTTAAAACACAGCATCAAGTGGTATTATAGAAGTGGATTAAGCCAATGAGCCATTTTAATGAGGTGTTATTATGAATATTAAAATAGATAGATCCAGTGGAATACCAATATATAAACAAATTAAAAATGAAATAATTGATAAAATAAAAAATGGTGAATTAAAAATTGGAACTAAGATGCCAACTGAAAGGGATTTGGCAAAGGAACTTAATATAAGCAGAAATACTATAAGTACTGCTTATAACTCACTTGAGCAGGAAGGGATATTAGTTTCTTATCAAGGACGTGGAACATTTGTAGCTGAAGAAGCAAAGACATGGGAACAAAATAATAATAAAACAAAGCTTTTTAAGATGATCGATTTAGACATTGAAGAAGCATTTGAAATGGGCTTTGATGCAGATGAATTTATGGAAATAGTTCAGGAAAGAGTAAAGGAAAAAGAAGAACTTTTTAAAAAGACTAATGCAATTTTTGTCGAATGTAATATAGAACAAGCGAAGGAATTTGCAAAACAATTATCTGAAGGAACACATCTTAATGTCACACCTGTAGTACTTTCTAGTCTTGAAAACAGAAATGAAAATTTAAATAACACACTAAATAATTCAAGTATTATCATAGCAACATTTAACCATGTAAATGATGTTAAAAATTTTACTTCTGATTTACATAAGGATGTAGTTGGTGTTGCTATAAATCCAAGTCTTGAAACCATAGTTAAAATTGCTAGATATCCTGAAGGAACAAGGTTTGCATTTTTTTGCATATCAAATGAATTCAAATTTAAAGTTGAAAACGCATTAAAATCAGCAGGGCTTGATAATCTCAAACTAACATCATCAATAACAAAGGATGAAAATGGAATAAAAGAAATTTCTAAAGATGCTGATGTTATCATTGTTTCTCCAGGAAGGATGGAAGATGTTAAAAGAGCAGTTGGTCCTGATAAGGAGATTATAAGCTTTGATTATAATCTTGACAGCGACTCTGCAAAAGCTATTATTCCAAAAATTGTTGAAATGAAAAACAAAAATTAGAGGGGGTAACAACATGGAAAAAAACGGTAAGACCATTGTCTTAGGCGTTATTGGTTCTGACTGCCATGCAGTTGGAAACAAAATCTTAGATTATGCATTTACTCAGGCAGGCTTCAATGTAATTAACATTGGGGTATTAAGTCCCCAGGAGGACTTTATAAATGCAGCAGTTGAGACAAATGCAGATGCAATTATAGTATCTTCACTTTATGGGCATGGTGAGATAGACTGCAGAGGAATGAAAGAAAAGTGCCTTGAGGCAGGTCTTGAAGATATACTTCTTTATGTAGGGGGAAATTTAGTTGTAGGCAAACAGGACTTTGCAGATGTTAAAAAAAGATTTATAGCTATGGGATTTGACAGGGTATATCCTCCAGGAACTGACCCGCAAGTTGGCATTAAAGATTTAAAACATGATCTTGGTATTGAATAATTTGAGGTGATTATAAATGGAAGCTATACTTCTTATTGACTTTGGCAGCACATATACCAAACTTACTGCAGTAGATATGGAAAATGAGGAAATCATTGCAACTGCAAAAGCACTTACTACAGTTGATAAAGATATTATGATAGGATTTAACAATGCATATTCTGAAATTGAAGAAATATTAAAGGATAAACAAGTTAATTTTATTGAAAAGCTTGCATGCAGCAGTGCAGCAGGCGGACTTAGAATGATTGCAATAGGTCTTGTCCCTGAACTTACGGCAGAAGCTGCAAAAAGAGCTGCCCTTGGAGCAGGGGCAAGGATTCTTGGAGTTTACAGTTATGAGCTGTCAAGAAGAGAAATGGGAGAAATAAATTCAAAAAAGCCTGATATAATCCTTCTTGCAGGGGGAACAGATGGTGGAAATAAAGACTGCATTATTCATAATGCAAAGCTTATTGCAGAAAATATAAAAGGAGTTCCTATTGTTGTTGCAGGAAATAAAAATGCAGTTGATGATATAGAGGATATATTTAAAAGTGAAAATATTTATTATAAGGTAACGGATAATGTAATGCCAAAGCTTAATATGCTTAATGTAGAGCCTGCAAGGGAAGTTATTCGTGAAATATTTATGGAAAAAATAGTTGAAGCTAAGGGAATGAAAAATGCAGAAAACTTTATAAATGGTATTTTAATGCCTACTCCAGCTGCAGTTTTAAAAGCAGCAAGAGTTTTTGCAGATGGAACTGATAAGGAAGAAGGAATTGGAGATTTAATTGTAATTGATATAGGGGGAGCAACAACTGATGTTCATTCTATTGGAGATGGGGAGCCTACAAAGCCAGGAGTTACAATAAGGGGACTTCAAGAACCCTATGCTAAAAGAACAGTTGAGGGTGATCTCGGTATGAGAGTAAGTGCCATATCTCTATGGGAATCTGCAGGTACAAGAAGAATAAGAAAATTTATACCAGATACAAAATTTGATATAGAAAATAGATGCAGAATACTTCAGAGCAATGTAGATATGCTTCCTCAAAATGAAGAGGAAGAAGAGTTTGATGAGGCTTTAGGCATGGCAGCAACAGAAATAGCTATGGAACGCCATGTTGGAGTTTTGGAAAGTGTGTATACTCCTATGGGGGTTATTTATTCTCAAGTAGGAAAAGACCTATTAAATGTGAGACATATTATAGGAACAGGAGGAATATTAGTTCACAGCAGACATCCTAAAAAGATTCTAAAAGCTGGCTTTTATAATAATGAAACATCTGAATATTTAAAACCAATAAATCCTGAAGTACTTATTGATAAAAGTTACATAATGTCTGCAATGGGATTACTTGCCGAAAAATATCCAGATACAGCAATAAGAATAATGAAGAAATATATTGTGAAAGTCTGAGAATGGAGGATACTTATGAAATTAAAAAATAAAAAATTAACTGAGGATGAGTTTTTTAGTACAAGAAAAGAGGTCTTAAGTCAATGGTCTACAGGGAAAGAGGTTGATCTTCAAGAAGCAGCGGACTATTTAAAAAGCCTTCCTAAAGAAAAGAATTTTTGCTATGTATTGTCTAAAGCTAAAAAAGAAGGAATTACCTTGGCACAGCCAAGAGCAGGAGTAGCACTTGTTGATGCTCATATTGAGCTTCTAAGGTATCTTCAAAATGAAGGAGGTGCAGATCTTCTACCATCAACTATAGATAGTTATACAAGACAAAACAGATATGATGAATGTGAAATTGGAATTGAAGAAAGTAAAAAGCAGGGCCGCTCTATGCTTAATGGATTTCCAGCAGTAAACCATGGTGTAAAGGGCTGCAGAAAGGTTTTAGAATCAGTTAATGTTCCGCTTCAGGCAAGGCATGGTACTCCAGATTCAAGGCTGCTTGCAGAGATAATTCATGCTGGCGGATGGACATCCAATGAGGGTGGTGGGATTTCATATAATATTCCTTATGCAAAAAATGTAAGCGTTGAAAAGTCACTTACTGATTGGCAGTACTGCGACAGACTTGTAGGACTTTATGAAGAAATGGGTGTTCATATAAACAGAGAGCCTTTTGGACCATTAACTGGAACTTTAGTTCCAGCAAGTATATCCAATTCGGTATCTATAATTGAAGCTCTTCTTGCAGCAGAACAGGGTGTTAAAAACATTACTATTGGATATGGGCAGTGCGGAAATATGATGCAGGACATAGCAGCTATGAAAGCTTTAAAGGAACAGGCAGAGGAGTATTTTAAAAAGTTTGGATACGATATAGAGCTTACAACTGTATTCCATGAGTGGATGGGAGGATTCCCAGAAGATGAAGCAAAGGCATTTGGTCTTATTTCCTATGGAGCAGTTTCAGCAGCACTTTCAGGGGCAACTAAGGTTATTGTTAAAACCCCTCATGAAGCTGTTGGAATACCGACAAAAGAGGCCAATGCAGCAGGAATAAAAGCAACAAAAGAAGTACTTCATCTTTTACAGGGTCAAAGATATCCTGAAACTCAGAAATTAAGAAATGAAATAAAATTAATTAAGGCAGAAACAAAATGTATACTTGATAAAACTTTTGAACTTGGCGATGGAGATTTAGCAGTAGGAACTGTAAAAGCATTTGAAAATGGAACTATTGATATTCCTTTTGCACCAAGCAAATTCAATGCAGGAAAGGTTTTACCTGCAAGAGATAATAATGGTGCAATTAGATTCCTTGATTTTGGTAATATTCCATTTACTAAAGATATAAAAGATTATCACAGGTCACTTCTTGAGGAAAGAGGAAAGTTTGAAGGAAGAGAAGTAAACTTCCAGATGTGCATTGATGATATTTATGCAGTTTCGAGAGGGGCTTTAATTGGGAGACCAGGAAAATAGTTTAAAATTAAATATTTATTTAAAATAAATGTTAATATGGAGGATACAAAATGAAAATTGTTGATGTTGTATGTTCACCAGGAAAAACTGGATTTTACTTTGATGATCAGAGAGCTATTAAAAGAGGAGCAAAACATGATGGCTTCACATATGTTGGAGAACCTGTTACAGATGGATTTAAAAAGGTAAGAATGTCGGGGGAATCAATATCTGTAATGCTTGTTTTAGATGATGGTGAGGTAGCTTACGGAGATTGTGCAGCAGTTCAGTATTCAGGAGCTGGCGGACGTGATCCACTGTTCCTTGCAAAGGATTTTATTCCAGTAATAGAAAAATACATTGCTCCAAAATTAATAGGGAGAGAAGTTACAGGATTCAGACCTCTTGCTGAAGAAATTGATGGAATGAAAGTAAATGGAAAGAGGCTTCATACTGCAATAAGATATGGAGTTACACAAGCTATACTTGATGCTGCAGCAAAGGCTAAAAAGGTTACTATGGCTGAAGTTATAAGGGACGAATATAATACAGGAGTAGAATTTAAAAAAATTCCTATCTTCACTCAATCTGGAGATGACAGATATGACAATGTAGATAAGATGATAATAAAGGGTGCAGATGTTCTTCCACATGCACTTATAAACAATGTGGATGAAAAGCTTGGCAGAAACGGTGAAAAATTAAAGGAATATGTAGGCTGGCTTAGAAATAGAATATTGGAACTTAGAACTTCTGAAGATTATCTTCCAGTTCTTCATATAGATGTTTATGGAACTATTGGTGCTGCTTTTAATCTTGATAATGAAAAAATGGCAAATTATATTGGAGAGCTTGAAAAAGTTGCATCACCATTTAAATTGAGAATTGAAGGACCTATGGACGTTGAAAATAGAGAAGGACAGCTTAAAGCTTTAAAAGCTTTAAGAGAAACATTGCAGAGAAAAGGAATAAAGGTTCAAATTGTTGCTGATGAATGGTGCAATACTTGGGATGATATTAAGCTGTTTACAGATGAAAAAGCAGCAGACATGATTCAAATTAAAACTCCAGACCTTGGAGGAGTAAATAACATAGTTGAATCAATATTATACTGCAAGCAGCATGGAGTTGGGGCATACTGCGGTGGAACTTGTAATGAAACAGACAGATCAGCGCAGGTATGCACAAACATAGCTATTGCTTGCGGAGCAGACCAGTGTCTTGCAAAGCCTGGAATGGGCGTGGACGAAGGATTCATGATAGTATATAATGAAATGATGAGAGTTTTAGCTTTAGCAGGAAGAAGAAAGTAAAATTTATTTTAGGGGACGTAATTTACGTTCCCTAAATTGCAATTTTAAATTATTTAAAGCAGTTATTTAACTGACTATAAACTTATTATACAAGGGGGTTAAGTTCATGAGGGATATAGATGTTTCTCAAATTACTCAGGCAGTAAAAAAAATGTGCATTGATGCAAATTATTATTTGAATGATGACATAAGAAAGAGGTTAGAGGAATCTAAAAGTAAAGAAACCTATGAAACTGCAAAGAATATATTGGATGTTATTCTTAAAAATGCAGATATAGCAAGGAATGAAGATAGACCAATATGTCAGGATACAGGCATGGCAGTAGTTTTCGTTGAAATAGGACAGGAAGTCCATATTGTAGGTGGAAGTATTGAAGATGCAATTAATGAAGGAGTAAGACAGGGATATACTGAAGGGTATCTTAGAAAATCAGTAGTAAAAGATCCATTGAATAGAGTAAACACAGGGGATAATACTCCTGCTGTAATATATTATTTTGTAGTTCCAGGGGATAAGCTTAAAATTACAGTTGCACCTAAAGGATTTGGAAGCGAAAATATGAGCAAAATAAAAATGTTAAAGCCGGCAGATGGAGTTGAAGGAGTTAAAGATTTCATAATTCAAACTGTTAAAGAAGCAGGACCAAACCCATGTCCACCAACAGTTATAGGTGTTGGTATAGGCGGAACTTTTGATAGGGCAGCACTTCTTGCTAAAAAGGCAATTATGCGCTCAACAGATGTTAGAAATGAAGATCCTTATTATGCTAATCTTGAAAAGGAGCTTTTAGATGAGATAAATAAACTCGGAGTTGGACCTCAAGGATTTGGAGGACGAACTACTGCTTTAGCAGTAAATATTGAAACTTATCCAACTCATATTGCAGGTCTTCCTGTGGCCGTAAATATAAACTGTCACGTAACAAGACATGCTGAAGCAATTCTTTAGGAGGGATTAAATATGGAAAAGATAGTAAAAACACCTTTAAATGATAAAGATGTATTGGGCCTTAGGGCAGGCGATTCTGTGCTTTTAACAGGATATATATATACTGCAAGGGATGCAGCTCATAAAAGACTTGTTGATCTTTTGGATAAGGGCGAAAAGCTTCCTTTTGATGTAAAAGGGCAGGTCATATATTATGTTGGACCTACTCCAGCAAAGCCAGGAGATCCAATTGGTTCAGCAGGACCTACTTCAAGTTACAGAATGGATCCTTATGCACCAAGGCTTCTTGATATAGGGCTTAAAGGAATGATAGGAAAAGGGCTTAGAAACGAAGAAGTGATAAATTCTATAAAGAAAAATTGTGCAGTTTACTTTGCATCTATAGGAGGCGCAGCTGCTCTTACAGCAAAATGCGTAAAATCAGCAGAACTTATTGCCTATGAAGATTTAGGTTCAGAGGCTGTAAGAAAACTATATGTTGAAAATTTACCTCTTATAGTGGTAATTGATTCAAAAGGCAATAATTTTTATAAAGAAGGACAGGAAAAATACTTAAAGTCTTTAAATAAATAATTTAGTCATAGGACACAAACATAGGACACGAAGAAATAAGAGGCATCTTTATTTTCTTCGTGTTTTGTGTAAAAGTAGGGAAGGTGAAAAAATGAAGATACTAAAACCAGCTAAGGCTGGAACCTATGAATCAAATGATATATATATTATGATTCAGCCAAATGATAATGGTATTAAAATAGAGCTTGAAAGTATTGTCATGAAGCAGTTCGGAAAAAGAATAGAAGAAGTTATAAAGGAGACACTTGAAAAATTAGAAGTTAAAGATGCTTATGTAGTAGCAAAGGACAGAGGTGCTCTTGATTATACTGTAAGTGCAAGAGTTGAAACAGCAGTTAAAAGAGCGGGGGTGGAAAAATGAAATTAAGACGTAGTATGCTTTTTATGCCGGGAAATAACCCAGGTATGCTTCAAAATGCTGGAATACTTGGTGCAGACAGCGTCATACTTGACCTTGAAGATGCAGTAGCTTTAACTGAAAAGGATTCTGCAAGAATATTGGTTAGAAACGCTATAAAAACATTAAGGTTTTATAACAGTGAAATTGTTGTTAGGGTAAATCCTCTTTCTACTGAATTTGGATATGAGGATGTAAAGGAAATTGCACAGGTTAAACCAGATGCAATTATGGTTCCTAAAGCAACAGAGGAGGATATTGAAGGTGTAGATAAAATTCTTTGTGAAATAGAAGAAAAGATGGGATTTGAAAAAGGAAGCATTAAGCTTTTTCCACTTATCGAAACAGCTTATGGACTTGAAAATGTATATACAATAATTGAGGCTTCCAAAAGAGTAACTGGAGTATTGCTTGGAGCAGAGGATTTAACAAATGATCTTGGAATTAAAAGAACAAAAAAGGGGAAAGAAATATTTTATGCCAGATCAAAAGTTGCAACTTCTTGCAGAGCTCTTGGGGTAGATGCTATTGACACTCCATTTACAGATTTAGATGATAGGGAAGCCTTTATAAAGGATATTAAGAAGGCAAAATCCATTGGAATGACTGGCAAAGCAGCTATAAATCCAAGACAAATTGATACTATCCATGATGTTTTTGCACCTTCAGAGGAAGAAATAGAGTATGCTCAAAGAGTTCTTGAAAAAATGGAAGAGGCTAAAAGAGATGGCCTTGGAGTATTCTCATTGGACGGTAAGATGGTTGATGCTCCAATAATTAACAGGGCAAAGACTACAATTGAAAAAGCTAAGTTAGCAGGACTTATATAAGGGGTGATATTATGAAAAATGCTGTGGGAAGAGAAATCCCTGATAATATAGAAGGTATAGGAAAAGTAAAGCCATATGAAGGGGCTTTTAAAAACATCGGAGCTATTGAAAAAACTAAAGTAAAAGTAAGCAGCAAGCTTCCAAATGAAGATAAGGTACTATCATCAATAAGGGAGAGCATCATTAAATGCGGGCTTAAAGATGGGCAGACTATTTCTTTTCATCATCATTTAAGAAATGGTGATCATGTTTTAAACATGGTTTTAAAGGAAATAGATGAACTTGGAATAAAGGATATAACAGTTGCTGCAAGTTCTATTTTCCCTGTTCATCAGCCGCTTGTAGAGTATATAAAAAAAGGCGTTGTAACAGGAATTTATGCAAACTATATATCAGGTCCTGTAGCTGAAGCTATATCTTTGGGACTTCTCAAAAAACCTGTTGTAATGCAGTCCCATGGAGGAAGAGCAAGAGCAATTGAAGAAGGGGATTTACATATTGATGTTGCTTTTATCGCAGCACCTACCTGTGATACTTATGGGAATATAAACGGCGTTGATGGAAGAGCAGCCTGCGGCTCACTTGGCTATGCTATTCCCGATGCAATGTATGCAGATAAGGTTGTAGCTATAACAGATAATCTTGTAGATTATCCTGCATGTCCAATTGAAATAAGTCAGGAATATGTAGATTATGTAGTTAAAGTTGATTCAATTGGTGATCCAAATGGAATTGTTTCAGGAACAACTAAGATTACAAAAGATCCTGTTGGACTTAAAATTGCAAAAATGGCAGCACAAGTTATTAAAGCTTCTGGCCTTTTAAAGGATGGCTTTTCATTTCAGACAGGAGCAGGCGGAACTTCTCTTGCTGTTGCAGCTTACTTAAGGGATATGATGAAGAAGGAAAATATAAAGGGAAGCTTTGCATCAGGTGGAGTTACGGGATACATTGTTGAAATGTTTGAGGAAGGATTATTTGATTCTATATTTGATGTACAGTGCTTTGATTTAAAAGCAATAGAATCATATAGAAATGACAAGAGACATCAGGGCATGTCAGCTTCTATGTATGGAAACCCTCATAATAAGGGATGCGTTGTAAACAACCTTGATGTTATGATACTTGGAGCTACTGAAATTGATACTGATTTCAATGTAAATGTAACTACGGGCTCAAACGGAATCATAATGGGAGGCTCAGGCGGACATAATGATACTGCAGCAGGAAGCAAACTTTCTATTGTGGTTACACAGCTGACAAAGGGAAGACTTCCAATAGTTGTTGATAAGGTTACAACTGTAACTACACCAGGTGAAACTATTGATGTTCTTGTAACAGAAAGAGGCATTGCCGTAAATCCAAACAGGAAGGATTTAATTGAAAAGCTTAAAGGTACAAATCTTCCTATAGTTACAATAGATGAGCTTAAAAAGACTGCTGAGGAGCTTACAGGAGTTCCTGAAAAAGTAGAATTTGATGATAAAATTGTAGGCGTTGTTGAATATAGGGATGGAACCATAATAGATGTATTAAAAAAGGTAAAATAGGTGAGTTTATGTGGGGTATAGATATTTCAAGAGTTGACTTAAAGAGCAAAGAGAGGGATGAAATTGAGGGCTTTCTTGAAAAGTTTGATTTGTCCCTTGATAAGGATGTAGAGTACACCATATGCGCAAGGCAAAACGGGGAAATAGTAGGAACCTGCTCATTTTCTGGAAGGGTTTTAAAATGCTTTGCAGTAAGAGAGGATATGCAGGGAGAAGGTTTATCCGGGAAACTTATAACTGAACTTACAAATGTCATGTTTGACAGGGGAATATATGAGACTTTTATTTTTACAAAACCTAAAAATAAAGATATTTTTAAAGGCCTTGGCTATAAGGTAGTGGAAGAAGCAGAGGATGTAGTTCTTCTTGAAGGCGGAACTTCTAATGTTAAAAGATACGTAGAAAATATGTTTAAAAGGTCAGGGCTTGACAGCAGTGAAAAGGCAGCTCTTGTTATAAATTGCAACCCTTTTACTTTAGGGCATAGATATCTTATTGAAAGGGCAGCACAGGAAAATGATGAGGTTGTAGTTTTTGTAGTAGAAGAGGATAAATCAGTTTTCCCTTTTAAGGTAAGGCTTGACCTTGTAAAAAAAGGGGTATCCCATTTAAAAAATGTGAAGGTTATTCCTGGAGGATATTATATTATATCCTCTGCAACCTTCCCATCCTATTTTTTAAAGCAAAAGGATAAAAGGCTTAAAGCATACACAGAGCTGGATGCAAGGATATTTGGTAAGTTTATTGCAAAGGCTTTTAACATCAAGAAAAGGTATGTAGGAACAGAGCCATACTGCCCTGTTACATGGGATTATAACAGAGCTCTTATGGAAATCCTTCCTAAGTTTGGTGTTGATGTAAAGCTTGTAGAGAGAATGACCATATGTGATAAACCTGTGAGTGCTTCTTATGTAAGAGAGCTTATAAAAGAAGGAAAGATGGAGGAAGTTAAAAGACTTGTTCCAAAAACTACCTATGATTTTTTAATTTCTGATGAAGCAAAGGATATAATTGAAAGGATTAAGGGGTGATTTTCCACATTGATTGATAATGATTTAATGAATAAGATTTTAGAGGACAGAGAAAAAAGATATAATGAAGTATTAAATTTAATAGACAGAACAGGGAATATAGCAGTTTGTGGAAAAGTAAATTATCCCGGTGTAGATAAATGCAATCCTTATATTCAAAAAGCCTTTGAAATTTTAAAGGGGGTATTATTAACTTCTTTTAAAATTGACGATTATGCAGTCTTAAAAGGATATGATGGGCCAGCAGTTATATTTAGTTTAAATCTTAAAGCTTTTAATGCCAAAAAGGCTGCTGTAAAAATCGAAGAAGAACATCCTCTTGGCAGAATATTTGATATTGATGTTTATAGGATAGATGGAAGCCCTGTTTCAAGAACTGAGCTTGATCTCCCATATAGAAAGTGCATAATATGCGGAAAAAATGCAAAAGTCTGCGTAAGACAAAGAGCTCATGATATAAATGAAGTTATAGGCAAAATAAACAGCATGATCGAAAATTATTGATAGGGTGCAAAATATGCGCTCTATTTTTTTGTATTAAGAAATAGGATTTGGGGAATATAAAAGTGAGCTTAAAATATAAAGATTTGAGGTGATTTTATGGAGAAAGATACAAGAAAAAAACCCATTGAAGAGCATAAAACAGCTGCTTGGGCAAACATAGACAAAACAAAACCCATTACCAATGTAACAGTACCCAGCGAATCCGATGTAGAATTTTCAAGAGAATGGGTAAACGAAAACGAAAAATAGTGCCAGGCAAGTGGCATGTGGCAAGTTGAAAATAACCTCCAAGTGATAAAATAAATTTGCGGTCTGTCAACTACAAATTAAAAATCACAAGGAGGTTATTTTTATAGTGAATAACGATATTTATAGTTTAACACATACGAAATGAAATTACCATATGCTATGCCTGGTACCTTTTACCTTTTTTCAGAGGCTTTTCTTGGACTTTTATAGCTGTGAAAGCTTTTTATAAATTTCATATCGCTCTAGGGCTTCATTTTCTGACTTGTTAAACAAAGTTTCTGCATTTTCAGGGAAAAATTTTGAAAGTGCAGAGTATCTTACTTCTCCTGTTATAAATTCCCTATAGGATTTAGAAGGCTCTTTTGAATCAAGCTGGAATGGATTTTTGCCTTCATTTTTAAGTTCAGGGTTAAACCTATAAAGATTCCAGTATCCTGAATCTACAGCTTTTTTAGCTTCCATTACGCTTGTGCCCATACCCGTTTTTATTCCGTGGTTGATGCATGGGGCATAGGCAATTATAAGCGAAGGGCCATGGTAGCTTTCGGCTTCGGTTATAGCTTTAATTGTTTGGTTCATGTTTGCACCGAGAGCAATTTTAGCAACATATACATAGCCGTAGCTCATTGCCATAAGACCTAAATCCTTCTTTTGGACCTTTTTACCCGAAAAAGCAAATTTTCCAACAGCCCCTGTAGGCGATGCTTTAGAGGACTGTCCTCCTGTGTTTGAGTAAACTTCTGTATCCATAACAAGAACATTTACATCCTCACCAGAAGCTAAAACGTGATCAAGGCCTCCAAAACCTATATCATAGGCCCATCCATCTCCACCTACTATCCACTGGGACTTTTTAGTTAAATAATCTTTTTTCTCAATAATTTCATCTACATATGGATTTCCTACGTATTTATTTTTGCTTATTATATTAATGATTTTATCTGCTGCATTTATGGATGCTTCTCTTTGATCTTTAACAGACAGCCACTCAGATAATGCACTCTTTAAATCATCTGAAATGCTGCTTTGTAGTGCACTTTTAACTACATCAGCTAATCTTTCTCTAATTTGTTTAACACCAAGATACATTCCAAATCCATATTCAGCATTGTCTTCAAATAAAGAGTTTGCCCATGCAGGACCTCTGCCGTACTGATTAACTGTATATGGAATAGACGGAGCACTTGCACTCCATATGGAAGAACAGCCCGTAGCATTTGAAATTAAAAGGCTGTCGCCAAAAAGCTGAGTAACAAGTTTTACATAAGCAGGTTCTCCGCATCCAGGACATGCACCGTTAAATTCAAGCAATGGCTTTACAAACTGGCTTCCTTTAAGGGTGTACTTGCTCATTTTATCATCCTTTGGTTTAATTTTAATTGCATATTCCCAGTTTTCCGATTGATTTTTAATTTGTTCCTCAGCAGGTTTCATGATAAGTGCTTTTCCCGGGGCAGGGCATATGTCAGCACAGTTTCCACATCCTGTGCAGTCAAGGGGGCTTACCTGAATCCTGTAATTTAAAGTTTCTAAGCCTTTCCCAACGGCTTTTTTTGTATTAAATGTTTTAGGAGCAGATTCAGCTTCTTCTTCACTTAGAAGAAATGGCCTTATGGTAGCATGAGGGCATACAAAGGAGCATTGATTGCATTGTATGCATTTTTCAATTTGCCATTCAGGGGCTAAAACTGCAATACCTCTTTTTTCATAAGCAGCTGTTCCAAGAGGAAAGGAGCCGTCCTCCATTCCATTAAAAGCACTAACAGGTAAAAAGTCTCCCTTATGTTTTTCCATAGGCCTTTGTATGTTTTTAACAAAGTCAGGTTCATAGGAATAAGTTTCATCTTCAGCCACTGCATTTTTCCACGTTTCTGGAACTTTTACCTTTATAATGCTTGTAAGCCCTTTATCAACAGCCATCTTATTCATATCTACAACTTTTTGACCTTTTTTCCCATAGGATTTTTCTATGGACTCCTTTAAATACTTAACTGCATCATCAACGGGAATTACGTTTGAAAGTTTAAAGAAAGCAGTTTGCATTATCATGTTAATTCTTCCGCCAAGTCCTATTTCAGATGCAATTTTTATGGCATCAATTATATAAAAGTTTATATTGTTTTGTGCAATATATTTTTTCATAGAACCCGGTATATTTTTTTCAAGCTCGTTTTCACTCCAAGGGCAGTTTAAAACAAAGATGCCGCCCTTTTTAAGACCACTTAATATATCATAATTATATATAAAAGATTTATTGTGACAGGCAATATAATCTGCACTGGTTACAAGGTAAGAGGATTTAATAGGGCTTTTCCCAAATCTTAAATGGGAAACTGTGGTGCCTCCAGATTTCTTGCTGTCATAGGAGAAATATCCCTGAACAAATAAATTTGTGTGATCCCCTATAATCTTTATAGCACTTTTGTTTGCTCCTACAGTACCATCTGAACCAAGGCCGTAAAACTTACAGCTGATGTTGCCTGATGGTGCAGTCTCAACAAATTCTCCTTCACAAAGGGATGTATTGGTTACATCATCTACAATACCAATAGTAAAATTATCTTTTGGAGCTTCACTTTTTAAATTTTTATATACTGCTATAATCTGTGATGGAGTTGTATCCTTTGAGCCAAGGCCGTACCTTCCACCCATAATAAGAGGTTTATTGGGTTGATTATAAAATACTTTTGATATATCAAGATAAAGAGGTTCTGAAATTGAGCCAGGCTCTTTTGTTCTATCTAAAACAGCAATTCGCTCTACAGTTTCTGGCAAAACTTTTAAGAAGTGCTCTGCTGAGAAAGGGCGATAAAGCCTAACTTTAATAAGCCCAACCTTTTCACCTTTACTGTTTAAATAATCAATGGTTTCCTCGATGGTATCACAAACTGAACCCATAGCAACAATAACATCCCTTGCGTCATTTGCACCATAGTAATCAAACAAGTTATATTTTCTGCCTGTAATACTTTCAATTTTTTTCATATAGTCTTCCACGATTTCTGGCACTTTAAGATAATATTTATTTGCTGCTTCTCTTCCTTGAAAATATATATCTGGATTTTGAGCGGTACCTCTGACAATAGGATGATTGGGGTTTAAAGCTCTGTTTCTAAAATCTTTTATGGCATTAAAATCTACAATCTTTTTAAGCTCTTCGTAGTCTATAAGCTCCACTTTTTTAATTTCATGAGAAGTTCTAAAACCATCAAAAAAGTGTAAAAAGGGTACTCTCGATTTTATGGCACTAAGATGTGATACACATGCTAAGTCTAATGCTTCCTGCGGGTTTGTAGATGCAAGCATTGCAAAACCAGTTTGTCTTACTGCCATAACGTCCTGATGGTCACCAAATATTGAAAGCGCATGGGCTGCAACTGCCCTTGCAGAAACATGAAAAACTCCGGGAAGAAGCTCACCTGCAATTTTATACATATTAGGTATCATAAGGAGAAGCCCTTGAGATGCAGTATATGTACTTGTAAGTGCGCCTGTTGCAAGGGAGCCATGCATTGCTCCTGAAGCACCAGCTTCTGACTGCATTTCTGCAACCTTCACTGTTTCACCGAATATATTTTTTTTACCTTTAGAGGACCATTCATCAACATATTCAGCCATTGGAGATGACGGAGTTATAGGATAAATTGAAGCTACCTCAGTAAAGGCATAAGAAGCATAAGCAGCAGCTTCATTGCCATCCATGGTTTTAAAAACCTTTTCCATTAATATTTCCTCCTTCAAAATAATATTTTTTAAACAAACTTTATTTGATTCTAAGAATCACTGATATAAAAGTACATCAATATATATTATTTGAATTTTAGAAATAATAATGCATGGAATCATTTTATGCAGGGATATAATTGCCTTTGAAGAAGAAAATTATAGGTGCAAGTTTTCTTGGCTCAAATGTTGGAACATTTAAATTTTCAATGATATTAAGGGATTTATCTATATCCTTTATAAAATCCACATTATTTTCCATAAGCTCCTCTTTTATATATTCATTATAAAAATTGCAGTATGAAAAATAATCTTTTCTTTCATTTGAATATGCTCTATAAGGCTTGCCGCAAATATCTATTACACTTCTGCAAAGGTATAAATTGCATGGGTGAGGTCTTAAACTAAAGTCTAAAGTGCAGCCTTTAAAACCGCAAAATGGGCATATTCTAAAAAACAACTTTGGATCTATTTCAAAATCTGTATCTTCCTTATCAGCCATAAATATTTCATATTCTTCCTGTTTAAAAAGCCCTTTTGCTTCAATGAAATATTGGCTTACATTTGTACTGCTCATTTTTGAAAGGTTTATAATAAAAGATTTTTGCCCAAGGTTTATTATGTTTTTAATATCTACTAAATTATATTTAGGGAAAATACCAGCAGCATCCTCTATTTTTAATGTCCATATAGGAAGTGGATTCTACTATTCCATTGCATTTTCCACAAAAATTGCATTTAAAGACAGGTATATTATTTTCACATTCATATTCAAGCTTATACATGATTTCCCCCCTAAATTCAGTAAGAGCATTAGTTTACATAAGATATTCTATATCAAAGGATTTAAGAAATAAATATTTAATAGATAAACAATTTATTAAATTTAAATTATGAATTGCGGAAGCAAATAACTTCAATTCATAATTTGGATTTAGCCCACCGCTGCGATAAGCAAATAATATTCTATTTGATATTTTATAAAAACATGTTATAATAATAAATATCATGCAGGTATAGCTCAGTGGTAGAGTGCCGGCTTCCCAAGCCGGATAGGCGGGTCCGATTCCCGTTACCTGCTCCATGAAATACAACTTTGAATGTGATTTCAAAGTTGTATTTTTTTATAATGCCTATGAAATTATGTGTAACTTCAATTCATAGTTTAGATTTAATCCACCGCTGCTGTAGGGAGCGGTCTTGACCGTTCTACTCCCCAAATCCTGATCAATGTACAGCGTGACGGTCAAGACCGTCCCATACTACTTTAATCCATATATTTTTCTTATCTTCGCTGCAATTTGTTCATTATTGATTTTAAATTGCAGATATGTAATTTACATAAAATAATGCTAATATATACTTATGAAATGAAGGAGGGAAACTGATTATGAAATATGATTTTGATAAGATTATTGACAGAAAAGGTACGGGTTGTGCCAAGTGGGATAATTTAAAAGAAGTATTTGGGAGAGAGGATATTTTGCCACTTTGGGTAGCTGATATGGATTTTGAAGTACCAAAGGAAGTTAAAGAGGCAATTGTAAAAAGGGCTCAGCATGGGATTTACGGATATACATATAGGAGTCAATCTTTTTATGAATCAATTATAAGCTGGGAGAGTAAAAGGCATGGCTTAAATATTGATAAAGGGTGGCTTACCTTTACACCAGGAGTAGTTTCTGCCTTAAGTACGGCAGTACTTGCTTTTACAGAACCTTCTGACAGTATAATAATTCAAACTCCGGTTTATCCGCCTTTTTATTCAGTAATTCGTGATAACGGAAGAAAAATTGTTGAAAATCCTTTAAAAGAAGAGAATGGGCATTACTACATGGATTTTGATGATCTCGAAAAGAAAATTAATGATAAAGTAAAAATGTTTATTTTATGCAGCCCTCACAATCCAGTTGGAAGAGTGTGGAGTAAAGAGGAACTAAATAGATTATGTGAAATATGTATAAAAAATAATATACTGCTTGTGTGCGATGAAATTCATTCAGATATTGTTTACAAAGGTTTTAGGCACATTCCAATTGCTTCCTTGAATGAAAAAGTTGCTCAAAACTCCATCACATGCACAGCACCAAGCAAAACCTTTAATGTTGCTGGCTTATCCTGTTCAGCAATTATAATCCCGAATGAAAATATTAGGAATAAGTTCAATAAACAATTGGATGCCATACACATTGGATCTTCTAATGTATTTGGTTTAACAGCATTAGAAGCATGCTATACCTATGGAGAAGAATGGTTAAATGAGCTTCTTATTTATTTAGAGGCAAATAGAGATTTTGTCCTAAATTTTATACAAAATGAAATGCCTGAAGTGAAAGTTTCAAAGCCTGAGGGAACTTATCTCATGTGGCTTGATTTTAGAAAAATTGAGAAGGATGGGAAAAAACTTAATGATTTAATGGTTGATAAAGCAAAAGTGGGAATGAATAATGGGATAAACTTTGGAAGTAAAGGTGAGGGATTTATGAGGCTTAATATAGCATGCCCAAGAAGTTTATTGGAAGAAGGATTAAATAGAATTAAAACTGCAATAAAATAATGTATATTTTTCTTATCTCCGCTATAGTTTACAAATTAATGATTTTAAATTATTAATTTGTAATTATATATCAAAAAAGTTGAAAAATTTGTTTGAAACATTTAGAATATTATTGTAGCAATTTATTAACTATGGGAAAATAGAGGTGTATTATGAGACTTATTGGCATAAGAAGGGCAAAATCTGGCGACATATTAGGTCAAAGTATTTTTGGGAAAGATGGATGCCTTATTCTTAAAGAAGGTGTAGCATTAACAGAAAAGTATATTTCAAGGCTTGAAAATATGGGTGTAAATACTCTTTATATAATGGATCCGAACTTAGATGATATAAAACCTCAGGATCCGCAATTTGTAGCGATAAAAAGTGATGCAGTTAAATCACTTTCTAAAGTTTTTTCCAGACTTGACTATAATGATAAGGCAAAAGTTAACAGCACTCTTGCTGCAGTAAGAGAAATGGTTGAATATTTGATTGATAATAAGGAAATAAACTTTAGCTATTTATTGGAGTTAAAGACTTATGACAATTATACATATGTTCACAGCCTTAACACTTGCGTTTTAGCACTTTTCTATGGAGTTCAAATGGATTATTCCAGAAATATGTTAATTGATCTTGGAACAGGTGCCCTTTTACACGACATAGGGAAAATGAAAATCCCAATTGAAGTTTTAAATAAAAAAGGAAGGCTTACTGATTATGAATTTAAGGTTATAAAACAGCATCCTATAGATGGATATAATATGCTTAGGGATGTTGGTGAAATCAATGAAATATCAAAAGATGTTGTTCTTGAACATCATGAGAAGGTAGATGGCACAGGATATCCCTATGGATTAAAAGGAGATAAGATTTCAAAATATGCTAAGATAGCCTGTATAAGCGATGTTTATGATGCAATTGTAAGTGACAGGGTTTATAGAAAAGGCTTTGCTGCTAATGAAGCCTATGAATTTATCTTGGGCGGATGTGAAACTTATTTTGATACGGATCTTGTTCAGGTGTTTAAAGATAATTTTTCTTTATATCCACTTGGAGCCTGTGTTAAATTGTCAAATGGCCTTGAGGGGTTTGTGGTTGAACATACTAAAGGTTTTCCAGATAGACCTAAGGTTAGAATACTTTATGATGAGAATGGGACAGTTATGAAACCGTATGAAATTGAGCTTATTAATCATGTTGATATTGGGATTGAGAAAATAATATTATAGGAAAAGTCTATTGGTCTAAATATGTTAATTAGGTAGGCAGCATAGAATTATATGTTACCTACCTATTATTTTTTATTTAGATTTAATACACCGCTGCGATAAGAAACAAAGAAGGCTTAAGGTGAAAAATGTCAGACAAGCTGTAGGGAATGGTCTTGACCGTTCCGCCCCCTAAACTCTGATCGTTCTGCAAATGCTACAGAATGAAATTGTTACTGGGTGTTGGCACCGCTTTGCTCTCCTAGATTTTGCTCGTTCATCAACGGAACGGTCAAGACCGTTCCCTACCTCCGTTATAATTTGTTCATTAATGATTTTAAATTGCAAATTGCAGTTTATTTATCTTTTATATATTAAACAATAAGATTATACTTAAAGTAAGTATTTGCCACATGCCACGTGCCTGGCACTAAGGAGGGATTGCTATGGACACATTGAAGTTTCAGGAAATTAGAGGAAAAATAATAGATAATGTTTCAAAAGTTATTGTTGGGAAAGACGAGGTTATAGAACTTGTTACAGTTTGCTTTATTTGTGGTGGACATGTCCTTTTGGATGATATACCTGGAATGGGAAAAACCATGCTTATAAAAGCCTTTTCAAAAACTTTAGGATGCGATTTTAAAAGAATTCAGTTTACCCCTGATTTACTTCCATCGGATCTTACAGGTATTAATTTTTATAATCAAAAAACAGGGGAATTTGAGTTTAGAAAAGGTCCGCTTTTTTCAAATATTATATTAGCTGATGAAATAAACAGAGCAACTCCAAGAACACAATCAAGCCTTTTAGAAGCAATGGAAGAAAAACAAATAACAGTGGATGGAGAAACAAGAAAGTTAAATGATCCATTCATGGTGCTTGCAACTCAAAACCCAATTGAATCTTATGGCACTTTTCCACTTCCAGAGGCACAGCTCGACAGATTTTTTATGAGAATTAAAATGGGCTATCCCTCAAGGGAAGATGAAATTGAAATAGTAAAAAGAAATAAGGAGAAAAATCCCATTGATAGTCTTGAAGCCGTAATTACACAGAAGGAAATCGAATATGTGAGGGAAAATTTTAATAAAGTTGATATTTCTCCTGATGTTATGGATTATCTTTTAGATGTTGTGGAGGCAACAAGGAAAGATGACAATGTTCAAGTAGGAGTAAGCCCAAGAGGGACTTTAGCACTTTTTAAATCCTGCCAAGCTTATGCTGCTATAAATGGGAGGGACTACATAATACCAGAGGATATTAAAAAAATGGCTGCATATGTATTAAATCATAGGATTATATTAAAAGGTTCAGGACGAAATGCAAACTCTAATCATTTTATTGAGCAGCTGTCAAATGGTATTAAAGTTCCAGTTGAAAAGCTTTAGGAGTGTAAAAAATGACTATTTTAATATTTATTCTTATTTTATTGGGGATAGTTTTAAACAAAATTTCATATAAATACTGTCATTATAATTTGTTTTATAAAAGAGAATTTTCAAAAAAAGTAGTTGAAATAGGTGAAGAAATAAGCCTTAACTCTATACTTGAAAATAAAAAAATATTACCTGTTACTTTTGTTAGAATAAGTGAAAAGTTTCCTAATGCTTTTGAATATGAAAATAAAAGCAACATAATTGAATCAACAGATGGTATTTTTCATACTTCAACTATGTCCATCATGCCATTTCAAAGGATAAAGAGGACATATTCATTAAAGTGCAGCAAAAGAGGGGCCTATTCATTTTCAGAGGTATCTTTAACTGCGGGAGATTTTTTAGGCGTAACTACATCAAACAAAGAGATGAGTTTGAATGAAGAAATTGTGGTTTTACCTAAAACCTATCAAATTGAAAAGAACCTTATACCTTATGGGAACTTAAGCGGGGATATATCTGTAAAGAGATGGATTGTTGAGGATCCAATACTTATGGTAGGGGTTACTGAATATACAGGGCGAGAGCCTCAAAAATGGATTCATTGGCCTACATCTTTAAGGCAGGGCAGGCTTATGGTAAAGAAATTTGATTATACATCGGATAATAAAGCCATGATATTGCTTAATATAGAATCTTTTAAACCTTTTTGGATGAGTATTGATGAAGAGGGAATAGAAAAATGTATATCTATTGTAAGAGGGGTAGCTGAAGGGTTTGAAGATGCAAAAATTCCTTATGGATTTATTAATAATGGACAGATTTTAAATAAAAGTTCATATGGATTTGGAAGTGACTATATATATCCTGGAACAGGGGAAAATCATTTGTATAGTATTTTAGAATGTTTAGGAAGGATTAATTATTCGATTATAATGACTTTTGAAGAAATGGTTGAAAAAATATTAAAAGTTGACATAAGATTCACAACATTAGTGCTGATTACCCCTGAGGTTTTAGAGCCATATGCAGAATACATAGATATGCTTAAAGAGCATACTCAAAAGCTTATTTTAATAACATTAAAAACTGAAAATTTACATATGGTTAAGAGTAATATTGACATATATATTGAAAGAAGTGATGAAAGTGGATATGATTATACTAATAAAAGTAGTCAATAAGCTTTCAGTTATTTTTGCTGTATTAAGTTTTATTATGTCTGATAACGTAAGCAAATTAACAGGGAATTTACTGTATTTGTGGCTATGTTTATCAAGTTTTTTAATTTTAAAATTTAAGGAGAAAAATAAAGCTGCTTCTTATATATTTTCAATATTAATTTTTTTACCGCTTTTTATTCCATCTTCAACTGCTGAATTAATATATAAAATTGTAGTTGTCACTTTTTGCCTTGTTTTAACCTACATAGGTTCTAAAAACATATCTTATGGCCAATCCCTTGAAGAAGTTAAAAAGGAGACCATAGCAATTGGTGTGCTTTTTATAATTTCCTTTTTAGGAAATAGTTTAAAGTATTTTGAAGATTCTAGCGCAGAATATGTTATGGTATATTTTGTTTCAAGTATTATACTCTTAAGGATGCAAAGATATTATGATAATGTTAAGGATAATAACAAGGCAAATATCCAAAGGTTTAATATAATTGCACCCTTGTTAATCCTTTGTATTACTATTATTTTAAGCCTTGAAACTGTAAGAAATGCTGTATTGAATTTTTTAGTAAAGGCTTATTTAATTTTTGCAGATATTCTTGGAACGCTGCTAACTTGGCTTTTTTATGCCATAGGTTTTTTAATAATGATAGCATCTAATGCTATAAAAAAGTTGATAGAGAGGCTTGATAAAAAAGATCTTCCACCGGAAGAAGAATCTTTTAATGACATAAAACATTTTGCAGAAAAAAATAAAGGTAAACTTCAAGGCATTCATGACAGCAAAATGCTTGCTTTGATTTTTAAAATTGCTTTAATTGCACTTATATTGTATATATTCTATAGAATTTATAAAAAGAACTATGGGAAAAATGCAAAAGAGGAAAAGGATTATGAAGCTGAAGAAAGAGAATTTATTAAAAAAGAGGATAATGTAAAACATACTTTGTTTAATAGAATTATCAATACCTTTAATTTTAATAAAGAAGAAAACGAGATTCGTAATAAATATAAAAAATTCATGAAAATATGTATAAAAAAAGGTATTCCAATAAACGGCAGTGATACTACAGGGGATATAAATACAAAATCTAAGGGGGCATTTAATAGCAGCAATTTAAATGTTTTAAGATGTATTTATATAAAAGTGAGGTATGGAAATAAGAATATAAATGAAGAAGAGGAGAAAAAATTTAATTTAAACTATGATGAAATAAAATCTCAAAAATAATATTATGTTGTAATAATATTATTTTATTTGAAGTAATATATAGTGTAATAATTATTTCGAGGGATGATTTTGAAGGGCATCATTGCTGCAGCTCTCCTTACTGAAGCCTTATGGCAGACAATAAAGTTGCTTAAGAATGTAAAAGAAATAAACAAAGATGTACTTGGAGCTATAATATTAGGTATCATAGTAGCTTTTGCGGCAAAGATTGACATCTTTGAAATTTTAGGCATACCTATGGACATAAGATATTTAGGAAATATTTTAACAGGGATTTTGATAAGCAGAGGTTCAAATTTTATTCATGATTTGCTTGGGAATATAAGTGAATCGTATCAAGTTCGTAAAACAAGGCAGTCCTGATTTGGGACTGCCTTTTGTGTGGAATTTTATTTTATAATTTGCGAATAATAAGAAAAAGGAGTGAGAATAGAAAAATAATAAGTAATAGAACTATGGTTAACTTATTTATACTAAAATGAATAAAAATCAATTTAAAGTAATTAAAATGGTCTAATAGCAACTTTGTATAATTTATAATAAAGGACTATAATAATTTTTTCGTAGGGTAAATATGTTGGAGGTTAAATTATGAATGAGATAGACGATGTAATAAAAAATGTTATTCATATTGATAAAAGTGCTTGTGAACAGAGGAGGAAAGTAAAGGATCAGCTAAGGCAGCGGGAGGAAGAAGTAAATAGCCAAATTGACAATTTAAAAAAGACAATAATAGATGATAAAAAAAAGCAGCTTAAAGAAACAGAGGAAAAGGAAATTAAAAAGGCTGAAGAGGAAGAAAGTAGTATAACAAAAGAAGCAAATACTAAATGCAATGAAATGGAAGCCGTATTTCAAAAAAATAAAAAATCCTTTACTGAAGAGATGTTTAATAAAATATTTTTAGACAAGAATACTGTTTATAATCCAAATAAAGACAGGTGATTTTATGGATAAAAACACAAAGTACTGTGCAGTTAATGCAAAAGTTTTATCTATGTTTGGGAAATTTTTAAAAGATGAGGATTATAAAAATTTAATTGCACTTAAAAGTTCTTCAGAAATTGCTAAGTATCTAAAGGATAATACTGCTTATGGTGAATTCTTCAAAGATAGGGATACTTCAAAAATGCATAGGGATGATATAGAAAAATGCTTAAAGGAAGGCATTGGACATTCTATAGATAAACTTATTAATTATTTTACTAATGATTACAGGGACTTTTTTAAATGCTTTTATTCGAGATATGAGATCTATGACCTAAAAAGTATAGCAAGGACTATACAGGTGGATAGGGATTATTCACAAATTAAAAATAGTATGGTTTTTGCCGGAAGGTATAGGCATATTGATAGGGACAGCTTGATTCAGGCAAGAAGTGTTTCAGATTTAATTTATGCACTTGATGGAACTATATACTACCCTTATCTTAAAACCCTTATTGATGGAAACAAAAATGAAAGCTTGTTTAGATTTGAAATGACTCTTGATAAAGCGTATTTTAATATCCTTGATGATAAGCTTAAAAAGCTTGATAAGGAAGATATAAATATTTTTACTGAGCTTATGGGATGCTCCATAGACATGACAAACCTTCAATGGATTTACAGAGGTAAAAAGTATTACAATTTATCTTCAGAGGAAATATTTAACTACTCATTAAATAGAGGGAATAAATTTAGTTATAAGAAAATAAAAGAGCTTTGCTATTTAAATAGTCTTGAAGAGTTTATTGAAAGGATAAAAGGAACGCAGTATGAATTCATGTTTAAAGGTGATGAGAAGCAAGATATTTACATGGAAAGAAGAATGAACAGATTTATGTACTTTAAGCTGAAATCTTTTAAGACTAAAGCCAGCTTAAACATAGCAACTGTGATTGCTTTTATTGAGCTTGTTGAATTTGAAATAAGGGATATCATATCAATTACTGAAAATGTAAGGTATGGGATGGAATATGATGAGGCTAAAAAGTATCTAATCAAGGCATTATAATTATTATTGGCAAGAATGATCAATATTCTTGTAAAGTTTGGGGTGGTAATGTGGCAGTTAAAAAAATGGAAATGATCAATATTGTTGGTCATATGGATGATGTTGATGAAGTAGCTAAAAGAATAATACTATCATCATCAGTTCATATGACAAGCGCTATAACGGAAATAAAAGATAATGATTTTCCAATACTAAAAGCTAAGGACAATATGGATGCGCTTATTGATTATTATTATATTAAACAATATGCAAGTGAAAAAAATCTTCCCGAAATTGAGAAAAAAATCGATGCAATTTATGAAATGTTTGGCAACTCTAAAAAAGTTAATGCTGAGTATATAAACGAAGATTATGATTTTACTGAAGATGTAAAAAAGCTTAATGAACTTTATGAGCTTGTTAAGGGAAGTTACAGCAGACTTACAGAATTAAATAATAAATATAATAATATGATGGAGTTAAAGGAATACTTATCTTATATAAAGGATATCGACGTAGACTTATCCGAACTGTTAAATATGAAATACATTGATGTTAAGGTAGGAACCTTATCAAGCTACGATATGGATAAGTTAAGGAAAAATTATGAAAATATATCTGCATTAGTTTTTAAAATATATCGCGATAAGGATTATACAGTAGTGATGTTATTTATTCCTAAAACTGTAGAACAAGAAATGCAGAGAGTTTTAATATCATTGAATTTTAATGAATTTAAAATAACTACAAAGCTTGAGGGTACTCCGGCAAATTGTATTGACAGCATTGAAAAAAGTACTTATAGCATAAAACAAGAAGCGGATAGTATTAAATCAAAGCTCGGTGATTTGGAAGAAAATAATAAAGACGAAATTGAAAAATATTATTCAAGATTAATGATGGAATACAAGATTGAAGAATTAAAAAGCAATGTTGCATGTACAAATGAATTTTTCTATCTTACAGGGTGGATTCCATCCTATAAAAAGAGTGAGCTCTCAGAATGTTTAGGTGAATATGAGAGCAAGCTTATTTTAATTTATAAGGATGTGGATGAAGTAAGTGAGGGTGTTACTCCTCCAACTTGTATGAAAAACAATCGTTTGTTAAGACCTTTTGAAAGTCTTGTTAAGCTTTATGGTGTACCATCCTATAGTGAGCTTGATCCAACTTCTTTTGTTGGTTTAACTTATATGCTCATGTTTGGAGCAATGTTTGGAGATGTAGGACAGGGTTTAGTTTTATTTATAATGGGTTTAATTTTTAGCAGAGCAAAAAAACGTACTGTAGTTGGAGGAATGCTTTCGAGGCTTGGAGTTTGTTCAACGATATTTGGCTTTATTTACGGCAGCTTCTTTGGATTTGAAGATGTCCTTAAATATAGGGTTTTTAAGCCAATTCATCCAATGGCAAATATAAACTTTTTGCTTGGGGCTGCTATAGTAGTTGGTATACTTATGCTTACAGTAGGATATTTCTATAATTTTATTAATAGCTATAAAGTAAAGGATATTGAAAATGGGATATTCAGTAAAAACGGAGTAGTAGGACTTGTTTTTTACTGGGGACTTCTTTATGCAATTTATGCTGGTGTTAAGGGAATAAAAACATTTATACCTTTATCAGCAATAGTTTTAATACTTGTAGTGCTTTCAGTAGTAATGATGCTTAAAGAGCCATTAGCAAACTTAATAAAGGGTAAAAGACCTCTTTATAATGAATCTAAATCTGATTATTATGTTGAAGGAGGATTTGGAATAATTGAGACTTTACTAAGTCTTTTCAGCAACACAATTTCATTTATAAGGGTTGGTGCTTTTGCTATAAACCATGTTGGCCTTTTTATAGCTTTCGATACTTTAGCTAAGATGATAAACAATGGTGCTGGCAGTGCTATTGTAATAGTTTTAGGAAATTTAGTTATTATAGGACTTGAGGGGCTTATTGTTTTCATACAGGGTCTTAGACTTGAATATTATGAGCTTTTCAGCAAATATTTTAACGGAACAGGTTATGAATATAAACCTATAGCACTTTAATATTAAATCAATACATTAAAACATTAAATAAACAACAAAATATATGTAGGAGGAGATAAAATGTATATATTTTTAATTTTGGCGACAATAATAGTTGTAGCAACAATTACAAGGGGAGTAATTAAACTCTATAAAGGAACTTGTGTAGAGAAAAAGAAAATCAAAAAAGAGTTAAGAGTAAATCTTTACACAATTGTTCCAGTTCTTGCTGGTCTTATTATTACATCAATTCCACAAGTTGCCCATGCTGCTGGAGGAGCAGATTCAGCTTCAGGCCTTGGATATCTTGCAGCAGGGTTAAGTACTGGTCTTGCAGCAATAGGAGCAGGTTATGCAGTTGGTGCAGTTGGTTCATCGGCTTTAGGCGCTGTATCTGAAGACCCTAAAATTTTAGGAAAAACCCTTATATTTGTTGGTCTTGCAGAAGGTATTGCTATATATGGACTTATAATATCAATCATGATTATTGGAAGGCTGTAAAGCTTTTAGGAGATGATTGTATGAAAACATATCTTATAAGCGATAATAGGGATACAATGATAGGCATGAGACTTGCAGGCATAAGAGGGACTGTTGTAGATGATGAAATAGAGGCAAGTGAATTATTGGATGAAATACTTAAAGATAAAGAAATAGGAATAGTCGTTATTACGGAAAAATTAGCAGAAAAAATGAGAGATAAAGTTAATTATGTGAAGCAAAAATTGGAGATTCCGCTTATTGTCGAGGTTCCTGACAGACATGGAAGTATAAAAGAGCCTGATTACATTACAGGATATGTCAGGGATTCCATAGGCATTAAGATTTGAGGTGGTTTTATGATAACTGTTGAAGAAAAGCTTAAACTTTTTACAAAGCTTGTTTATGACAAAATTGAGAAAGAAAATCAAACTGAAATAGATAAATATAATAGTGAATATGGAAATATCATTGATGAAAAGAAAAAGGAATTTGAAAAACAAGCTGAGAAAATGGATTCGGAAAAAATGAAAGAAATAGATAAAAAGAAAAATCAAATTATATCAAGGGCAAAGGTTGAAGAACAAAAGCTTCTGCTTCAAAAGAAAAAAGAAATATTTGATGAAGCAGTTGAAGAGATAAAAAATTATTCCAAGGAATTTACAAATTCAGAGGATTATAAAGAATTGTTTTTAAAAAGCTTAAAAGAATCTATGGAAGATTTGAAGGAAAGCAAGAACATAAGTTTTTATGTAATAGAAAATGATAGGGATAAATTCAAAAAGACAATTGCTGAAATGTACCCTGATACAAATTTTAAAATTGACGTTGATGATAATTTGATTGGCGGATTTACTGTACAAGATGAGGATAATAACATAAAAATTGATATGTCTTTAATGAGTAAAATTGAAAGTTCAAAGGAAGTTATTGGAGAAAAATTATATTCCATGCTTCATTAGGTGGTGAGAAGATGGGTGATAAAACAGGAGTAATAATTTATATAAACGGACCTGTTATAAAGGCAGATAATATGCAGGACTTTAGGATGAGAGAGATGGTAACTGTAAGTGATAAGAAACTTATAGGTGAAGTTATATCTATTGATGGCAGTATTGGTACAATTCAGGTTTATGAAGAAACATCAGGCCTTAAGGTAGGCCAAAAGGTTTACGGGACAGGTAAGCCTCTCTCATTAAAACTTGGGCCAGGAATAATTGGAAATATATTTGATGGAATTGAAAGGCCACTAAACTATATATACAAAAAATCTGGCAACTTTATCGGTGAAGGTATAGGCTTAGCTTCTATTGATTTAAGCCATATATGGAAAACCGATATTAGTGTAAACATTGGCGATGAATTAAAAGAGGGAGATGTATTTGGCGCAGTTCAAGAAACTCCGCTAATTAAGCACTATCTTATGGTACCGCCAGGAATTTCAGGAAAAGTAATATTTAAAGTTGATAATGGAAATTATAACATGGAGGAAGTTTTAGTAAAGCTTGAAAAAGGGAATGCTTCCTTTGAGCTTAAAATGTATCAGGAATGGCCTATTAGAACGCCAAGACCAATAAAGCAAAGGCTTTCAATTCAAAAGCCCCTTATAACTGGTCAAAGAGTAATAGATACATTTTTCCCTATTGCAAAGGGCGGAACTGCTGCTATTCCAGGTGGATTTGGAACTGGAAAAACAATGACTCAGCACCAAATTGCTAAGTGGAGTGATGCTGATATCATTGTTTATGTAGGCTGTGGAGAAAGAGGCAATGAGATGACAGAGGTTCTTGAAGATTTCCCAAAGCTTATAGACCCGGTGTCGGGGCTTTCTCTTATGAATAGAACTATACTTATTGCTAATACATCAAATATGCCAGTTGCTGCTCGTGAAGCATCAATATATACAGGTGTTACTATTGCAGAGTATTTTAGGGATATGGGATATAATGTTGCAGTTATGGCAGACTCAACTTCAAGATGGGCAGAAGCGCTTCGTGAAATATCAGGAAGACTTGAAGAGATGCCTGCAGAAGAAGGATATCCAGCATATTTGCCTTCAAGACTTGCTGAGTTTTATGAGAGGGCTGGATATGTGAAAACATTATGTGATAAAGAAGCTTCTGTTACTATAATAGGTGCAGTTTCTCCAGCAGGCGGTGATTTTTCTGAGCCTGTAACCCAAAATACAAAAAGATTTGTAAATGTATTTTTAGGACTGGATAGAAAGCTTGCTTATGCAAGGCATTATCCTGCTATAAACTGGCTTTCAAGTTATAGCGGATATTTAACTTCACTTGAAGAGTGGTATAAGGATAATGTGGCTGAGGATATGATGGAGCTTAGAGGAGAAATGCTCAGCATTCTTCAGGAGGAAAGCGACCTCCTTGAAGTTGTAAAGCTTGTAGGTGAGGATGTACTGCCTGATGATCAAAGGCTTACACTTGAAATTGCAAAGGTTATAAAAATCGGGTATTTACAGCAAAATGCTTTCCATAAGGAAGATACTTATGTACCGCTTAATAAGCAATATGAAATGCTGAAAATTATAGACCTTTTATATAAAGAATCAAAAGAGGCAATAAAAGAGGGAATACCAATTTCTAAAGTTAAGTCTCCTGAAATTTATGAAAAGGTAGTAAAAATGAAATATACAATACCAAACGAATATAAAAATGAATTTGATGATTTAAGTAATGAAATAAAAAGCTACTTTGAGGGACTTATGCATACCTACGATATGAATGCTTATGAAAGGTGATAATATGATTAAGGAATATACACAACTTGACAAGATTGAAGGTCCGCTTATAATTCTTTCAGGTGTTGAAAATGTATCTTATGATGAAATAGTTGAAATAAGGACCAAATCAGGGGTAAAACATGGGAAGGTAGTACAGCTTTATAAGGATAAAGCAATAGTACAGGTTTTTGAACCGACATCAGGTTTATCTGTAAAGGACGTTTCCGTAAAGTTTACAGGCAACCCACTTACTATAAGCCTTTCAAAGGACATTCTTGGGAGGGTGTTTAACGGAATTGGAGAGCCAATAGATGGCGGTGGAAATGTTTTTGGAGGAGTAAAAAGGGATGTTAATGGCCGTCCTATGAACCCAGTAGCTAGGGAATATCCAAGGAATTTCATTCAAACAGGAATATCGGCTATAGATTGTCTTACAACTTTAATACGAGGTCAAAAGCTTCCAGTGTTTTCTGGAAATGGACTTCCGCATAATGAGCTGGCAGCTCAAATTGTAAAACAGGCAAAAATATCAGATGAAGAAAATGGTGAGTTTGCTATTGTTTTTGCTGCTATGGGACTTAAACATGATGATGCCCAGTTTTTTTTAAAGAGCTTTGAAGAATCTGGTGTTTTGCAAAGGGTTGTAATGTTTTTAAATCTTGCTGATGATCCTGTAGTTGAAAGGATTATTACTCCAAGGTGTGCACTAACAGCAGCGGAATACTTAGCCTTTGAGGAGAATATGCATATACTTGTTATTATGACTGATATGACAAGTTATTGTGAGGCACTTAGAGAAATTTCATCTGCAAAAGAGGAAGTACCAGGACGAAAAGGATATCCAGGATATTTATATTCGGATTTAGCGAGCTTATATGAGAGAGCAGGAATGATGAAAACATCTAAGGGCTCAATAACGCAAATTCCTATTCTTACAATGCCAAATGATGATATAACCAATCCAATACCTGATTTAACAGGTTATATAACTGAAGGACAGATAGTATTAAGCAGGGATATCTATCAAAGAAATGTATATCCCCCTATAAATATATTACCTTCACTTTCAAGACTTGCGAAGGATGGAATAGGAGAAGGCTATACAAGGGAAGACCACCCAGGCCTTGCCAATCAGATATTTGCTGCATATTCAAAAGTCCAGGAAGTTAAGGCGCTATCACAGGTAATAGGTGAGGATGAGCTTTCAGATATTGATAAAAAATATCTACAGTTTGGGAAGGCTTTTGAATATGAATTCTTAAATCAAAGTTTTGATGAAAATAGGAGTATGGAAGAAACGCTAGATTTGGGATGGAAGGTATTATCTATTTTACCGGAATCAGAGCTTGATAGAATTGACAGCAAGCTTATTGAAAAGTATTACAGGAGGGGATAGGATTGGATGTAAATGTTGCTCCAACCAAAGCTAACCTCATGAGTGCAAAATCTACCTTGGAGGTTTCAAAAAAGGGATATGAACTCTTAGATCAGAAAAGAAATGTTTTAATAAGAGAAATGATGGGACTTGTAGATAGTGCCAAGGAAATTCAATCTAAGATTAATTCAACTTTCGAGGAAGCCTATGAAGCATTGAAGATGGCTAACATTACCATGGGAGTTGCAGCAGTAGAGGCAATTTCACATTCTGTGTCCACCGATGATGAGGTTGAAATATTGTTTAAAAGTGTAATGGGTGTGGAGATACCAAAGATAAAGTATGAGAAACAAGAAGCTTTACCAGTGTACAGCTTTTACCAAACTAATGCCTCAATGGATGTAGCATTTAAAAAGTTTCATGAAATAAAATATTTAGTTCTACAGTTAGCTGAAGTTGAAAACTCAGTTTATAAGCTGGCTATTGAAATAAAAAAGACTCAAAAAAGGGCAAATGCTCTTGACAATATACAGATTCCTAAGTATACGGAAATAGTTAAGTTTATTCAAGACTCTCTTGACGAAAAGGATAGAGAGGACTTCTTTAGATTAAAAGTTGTTAAAAAGAAAAGAATTAAAAAGAAAGCAGCCGTTTAAGCTGCTTTTTTGAATAATGCTTTATTCGTAATTTAGATTTAATTCACTGCTGCGATAAGAAAAATATATTCCATTCACTTTACCGTTCACAAAGAAGCTCTAAGGTA
>ENA-UOOH01000618-UOOH01000618.1-fermentation-metagenome-genome-assembly--contig:-NODE-618-length-39430-cov-62.625879_pt1 | contig 39430 bp, 33 predicted proteins | sample MGYA00245778_ERZ724025 | MGnify/ENA primary metagenome ERZ724025 (study PRJEB28704, sample SAMN03018313) | fermentation metagenome | biome: anthropogenic terrestrial biome; feature: soil; material...
CTTTTGCACGCTCGATAATTTCGTTAATTAAGTTCATAGATTTTGTATGACGATTGAGTTTTTGGAATAAGATATCCGGGAGGTAAATCCTGTTCGATCTACCGCCCGTTTCAATTTGAAATTAATCTTCTGCAAAAGTAATAAAAAAAGCGATATGAGGCTTGCAAATGGTTAGGAGAAAATTAGCAGATTCCTTTCATTGCGTTTTCCATTTTTGTTCGAATCTCATTCGTACATAAATTTCCAATGCTTCCCGCGTGTGTGTGGTTAAGAACAGGTTGAAAGGCAAAAGTACCTTCCTGCACCTCCTGCCCGATTTGTTTGTAGGCTTCACGAAACGGAATACCCTGCAGGACAAGTTCGTTGACTTTTTCCACCGTGAAGAGGTAGCGGTATTTTTCGTCTTTCAAAATATTCTTGTTTACTGAAATATGTGAAAGCATAAAATGAGTCATTTCGAAGAGCGTGTGCAACGCTTCAAGTGCCGGAAAAAGAGTTTCTTTCAGCAATTGGAAGTCACGATGGTATCCGTGGGGCAGGTTGGTGGTCATCAGGGCGATTTCGTTGGGAAGACTTTGTAACCGATTGCTGTGCGCGCGGATAAGCTCCCAGACGTCGGGGTTCTTTTTGTGCGGCATAATACTCGATCCGGTAGTCAGGTTGTCAGGGTAGGAGATAAATCCATAATTTCCAGATAGATACATGCAGTTGTCGGCAGCCAGCTTATTAAGCGTTGATGCGAACGACGCTACGCTGAAAGCGAGGATCCTTTCGGTTTTTCCTCTTCCCATCTGTGCTGCAACCGCGTTGTAATTCAGGGTTTCGAAATCGAGTTCACGTGTGGTCATCTCTCTATCGAGCGGGAATGAACTACCGTATCCGGCAGCAGAACCGAGAGGATTCTGATTGGCAACCCGCCACGCGGAAACCAGTGTATGCATATCGTCCACGAGCGTTTCGGCGTATGCTCCGAACCACAGTCCGAAAGATGATGGCATTGCTATTTGTCCGTGGGTATATCCGGGCAGCAGGACCGATCGGTGTTTTTCACTCAGCAACTGCAATAAGTCGAAAAGCTGCAAGGCATCTGCTTTTATTTTCCGGATTTCGTCCTTGAAGAAAAGCTTCAGATCCACCAATACCTGATCGTTTCGCGAGCGCCCAGAATGGATCTTCTTCCCTGTTTCACCCAGCGTTTCGGTGAGCATTGCCTCTATTTGCGAATGGATATCTTCAGCATCGGTGTTGAGGTTGAAATTTCCTTTTTCCACTTCAGCGAGGATCTTTTGCAATTCCAGGCGCAATGTTTCTTCTTCGGTTTTTTTTAGTAATCCGATTTTTACCAACATCTTTATGTGCGCCATCGAACCCATGATATCGTATTTTGCCAGCCGCAAATCGAATTCCCGGTCCTTTCCCACCGTGAAGTTTTCTACTGACTTATCGGCATCGAAGCCTTTGTTCCAGATTTTTGCCATAGTTTCTCTTTCTAAATCTATCCGCTGATTGACGGAAGAGTTTTTTATTTGATGATTTTTGTCATTTCTTCGATAAAACGGATGTATCCGGCTATTCCGCTTTCCAGTTCGCTGACCAACACGAATTCATCGGCCTGATGGGAGCGGGCCGATTCGCCCGGACCCATTTTGATGGCCGGACAGGAAATACGCATCCAGTCCGAAGTAGTGGGGGAGACATAAGTTTTCACTCCTAATTGCCCGACTGCTTTTATCAACAAGTGATCGGATGGCGTAGCCGAACTTTTGTTCGTGAGGTTTCGGGCGGAGAGTTTGCTTTTTACGTTAACCCGGAGAAGTTGCAGGATTTCCGGATTGGTGTATTGGTCGGTTGGACGGATATCCACTACAAAAGTACATTTATCCGGAACAACGTTATGTTGCGTACCGGCGGAAATCTGTGTAACGGTAAGTTTCACTTCGCCCATTGTCGGTGATATCTTGTCAAACTTAATCGATCTCATCGTCTGAATATCCTCCAGGGCGATATACAGCGCATTCACGCCCTCGTCTCTCGCCGCATGTCCGCTCACACCGGAAGCTATTCCATCGATAACCAGTAGCCCTCGCTCGGCAATAGCAGCCTGCATCCCAGTCGGTTCGCCTATAAGGGCAAAATCAATGTCTGGAAGTTCTTTTGCGAGACGAGTCATCCCGTTTGGCCCCGAATTTTCTTCTTCGCAGGATAAAACCAACATAAGGTTAAAAGGCAGTTCAGATTCGTAAAAATGCAAGAACGTCTGCAACAGACAAACTACGCTTGCCCCAGCATCGTTGCTGCCTAGCCCGAAAATGTGGGTGTCGGATAAAGGCGGATTAAACGGATCGAAAGTATAGGTTGCAGCAGGCCTTACGCTATCGATATGCGAATTGAGCATTAGTGTTTGCTTCGCCATGTTGTGGTGTGGCTGACGGGCAATAATGTTGTTGCCTGACCGTTCCGTCTCTACCCCTCTTTCGGAAAGATAGCTGCACAAAAAATCACTCCGCACTTTTTCTTCGCCTGAAAAAGATTTCAGAGAAACCAATTCTTTCAGCAGGTTGGCCGAACGACGGATATATTCTTTGTTCATGGGCATCTTGACTTTTATCCAATTAACCTTGTTCCAGTTTTCTTCAGTAAATTTCTCGCATGTAGGATCACAACTTCGGATACGCCTTCCTGTATGGCGTTAAATGAATTGTCGAGCTTGGGGATCATCCCGTCGGCAATCACGCCTTGCCCTTTCAGCTGGATAAATGCTTCCCGGTTTATCAATGGGATCAGGCTGTTTTTGTCATTGATGTCCCGCAAAACACCTTCTTTTTCGAAACAGTAATACAACGTAGTGCGATAGTGCTTCGACAACGCTACGGCAAGCGATGAGGCCACTGTGTCGGCATTGGTGTTGAGCAGCGAACCGTTGCCGTCATGGGTGATTGCGCAAAAAACCGGGATAACGTCGTTTTCAATGAAAGTGGAGAGGAGTTTCCCGTCCATTTTCCAGGTGATGGGGTCGCCTACGAATCCGAAGTCGATGGGTTCCGGGTTCCGGCGTTCCGATGGAATACAGTTGGCATCAACTCCCGAAAGTCCGATAGCGTTGCATCCGATTTTTTGCAGGGCAGCGACGATACTTTTGTTGATCCATCCGGCATAAACCATCGTTACCAATTGCAATGTCTCGGCATCCGTAACCCGTCGGCCTTCAACCATTTTAGTCTTGATTCCCAGTCGTTCGGCCATTTTTGAAGCCATTACTCCGCCGCCGTGAACGAGCAATTTCCTTCCTTTCAACTGGTGGAAGTCATTTAGGAAACCAGTTAAAGCTTCAGGGTTATCGACAATGTTTCCGCCAATTTTTACGACAGAAAGTGAGTTGTGAAGTATCATAATGCCAGCAAGATTTCTTTCAAGACCGTTTGTGCTGAAACCACACGGTTGGCTGCTTCGGGAATGACAATCGACTGCGGACTTTCGATGACCTCATCGGTCACGATCATGTTGCGGCGTACGGGAAGGCAGTGCATAAAATAAGCGTTGTTGGTAAGGGCCATTTTGGGGGTATCAACCGTCCAGGATCTGTCCGTACTTAGGATTTTTCCGTAATTCGGGTCTCGGTACGCCGCCCAGTTTTTCGCATAAATGAAGTCGGCATCCCGGTAGGCCTTTTCCTTGTCGTATTCCACGATGGCTTTGCCTACAAACTTATCGTCCAGCTCATATCCTTCCGGATGAGTGATTACAAATTCGTAATCCGTTGCGTTCATCCATTCGGCAAACGAGTTGGGGACTGCCTGGGGCAGCGCCTTCGGATGCGGTGCCCAGGTGAGGACAACCTTCGGTCGGGCCGTTTTTTTGAATTCTTCAATGGTGATAAGGTCGGCAAAACTTTGAAGCGGGTGTCGCGTGGCAGCTTCCATACTGAAAACCGGCCTCCCGGAATATTGGATAAATTGATTGATAATCAATTCGTTGTAATCATCTGATTTGTTTTCAAATTGTGCAAACGAACGCACACCGATAATGTCGCAGTACGCACCCATCACAGGAATAGCTTCGAGGATGTGTTCCGGCTTGTCGCCATCCATTATTACTCCACGCTCTGTTTCGAGCTTCCATGCCCCCTGGTTGATATCAAGCACAATAACGTTCATACCCAGGTTTATCCCGGCTTTTTGTGTGCTTAACCTGGTGCGTAAACTCGAATTAAAAAAGATAAGCATCAGGGTTTTGTTTTTTCCGAGATGCTGGTCGGAAAACGGATTCTCCTTGGTGTACTTGGCTTTTTGCAGGGCGGACGATAGGTCGCCGATGTCCTGAACGCAGGTGAAATGTTTCATACCATAGACTTTTAACGTTAAACTTCCAAGAGCTTTTTTGTTTCTTTCAAAAAAATATCGATTTCTTCTTTCTTTACCGAAAGCGGGGGTAGTAAACGCATTACGTTATTTTTCGCTCCGCCTGTAAAGATATGACTTTTAAACAATAACTTGTCGCGTATATCGGAGTATTCGGGGGCTGGATCAATTCCCAGCATCAATCCACGGCCGCGAATTTCTTTAATTCCGTTTAATTTCGATAGTTCGTCTTGCAAATAGTTACCTGCCTGGGATGCATTTTCAACCAACGCCTCTCCTTTCATCACATCCAGGACGGCTATTGCCGCAGCACAGGCCAGGTGATTCCCTCCGAAGGTGGTTCCCAACATTCCTTTTTTTGCTTCGAATTCAGGTGAGATCAACACGCCACCAATCGGAAAGCCGTTACCCATTCCTTTCGCCAGGGTGATGATGTCGGGCCGTATCCCGGCATGCTGATGCGCAAAAAAACGTCCTGTACGGCCGTATCCCGATTGAATTTCATCGAGAATAAGAACCACACGATGTTTATGGCAGGCCTTTTCAAGTTGTTGCATAAACCCGTTCTCGGGAACGAAAATTCCGGCAACGCCCTGAATTCCTTCCGCGATAACGGCTGCGACATCGCCTTTTTCCAGTTCACGCAGTATCTTGTCGGTATCGTTCAGGGGGACGAATGTTACTTCGTGCCCGGTGTTGAAAGGCGATTGGATCGACGGGTTGTCGGTTATGGCAACAGCACCCGATGTGCGTCCGTGGAACGATCCACTGAACGCGATTATTCGCTTTTTCCCCGTGTGGAAAGAGGCCAGTTTTAATGCGTTTTCATTGGCTTCGGCCCCACTGTTGCAAAGAAAAAGCGAATAATCGGGATAACCGCTTTGCTCCCCCAGCTTTTCGGCAAGCTCTGTTTGCAGGCTGTTGATAACGGAGTTGGAATAAAACCCGATTTTTACTGCCTGGTCCTGAATGGCTTTTACGTAAACAGGATGGGAATGGCCGATGGAAATCACGGCGTGCCCCCCGTAAAAATCGAGGTATTCCACACCGTCCCTGTCCCATACGCGGCAACCCTTTGCGCGGACAGGTTCAATATTCCACAAAGAATATACGTCAAACAGATTCATTTTAATTGTGAATTATTAATTATTTGATAGCAGACTTCAGACACCAGACATACAAAAATCTTAAAGTCTGGCTTCAGTCGGCAGAGCGAATCAAAATACGCTTCCTTTTAATCTTAATCCCATGGCCTCATCCAGCCCGAACATCAGGTTCATATTCTGTACTGCTTGTCCTGATGCTCCCTTCAACAGGTTGTCAAGAACAGAAGTTATGTGAATATATCCGTTGTGAAATCCGATGTGAAGCAGGCATTTATTGGTGTTTACCACTTCTTTCAGGCTGATTGGCTCATCCGAAACGAAAACAAAAGGCGAGGTCTTGTAATACTCCTTGTAGTAATTGATCACTTCGGTTTCGGACATCAGGTTATCCCACCGGGTGTACACACTGGCGAAAATCCCCCGGGTAAAATCACCGCGCATGGGAATCCACTGTATGGGTGGCAGCACCTTGTTTCCGGCAGCTTTTAACGTTCGTTCAATTTCCGCTAAATGCTGGTGGGTAAAAGGTTTGTAAACGGAGATATTGTTGTCCCGATAACTGAAATGCGTGGTGCCCACAGGCTTTTTTCCGGCACCGGTCGATCCGGTGATGGCATGTACGTGAATGTCGTCCGTCAACTTATTCAACGCTGCCAGCGGCAGCAAAGCCAACATGATTGACGAGGAAAAACACCCCGGATTGGCCACGCTGTTTGCTTTGCGGATTTGTTCCCGATTGAGTTCGCATAACCCGAAAACAAAATTCCGCTCACCAAACACCGGATCGTTGCGAAAATCATTTCCCAAGTCAATTACCTTGCAAGCCGCAGGGATATCATTCTCGTTAAGAAAGGCACGTGAAAGTCCGTGGCCGAGGCAAAGAAAAATGACATCCGGATGTCCGGTATTGTCGGAAAACGTTATGTCGGTTTCGCCCAATAAGTCACGGTGTATACCGGCAACCGGCATTCCGGCGGAGCTCGAACTGATTACCGACTCTAACGTCACCCCGGGATGATTCAGCAGGATACGGAGCAGTTCGCCGGCAGTGTAGCCGGTCCCTCCGGCAATGGATACTTTAATCATTTTATCGATTAAGACTATTTATGAATTGTATAATATATCTTCAACGGATTCGAAATTACCTTGGTAAAACCAATGACGTCTTGTCCGGTAAACGATTTGTTCACTTCACCATACTCTCCGAAAACCGGATTCATCAAATCGTAATCCGTGCTGCAAGCCAATACCGAGAAATGGTAAGGACGAAGCTCTACATCCACTTCACCCGTAACAAACTGCTGGGTGTCATCCAAAAACGTTTCAATATTGCGCATAACGGGTTCCAGGTACTGGGCTTCATGCATCAACTGCCCGTACCAGTTCGATAGCTGATCTTTCCAATAGAGTTGTTGCTTGGTAAGCACGTGCTTTTCCAACAAGTGGTGTGCTTTTACCAGAATCAGGGGTGCCGGAGCTTCGAAGGCAACCCTTCCCTTTGTTCCGATAATGGTGTCGCCTACATGAACGTCCCTGCCAATACCGAATCGGGATGCCCATTTGTGCAGTGTGCGGATAACGTTTACGGGTGACATTTTCTCACCGTTCAGGGAAACCGGTTCTCCTTTTTCAAAACCAATCTTTATTCGCTCCACGCCGTGATCAGAGACTTGTGAGGGGTAGGCTTCTTCGGGAAGAATGCCTGATGACTTCAACGTTTCAACGCCACCAACACTTGTTCCCCACAACCCCTGGTTGATGGAATATTTCGATTTTTCCCAAGAAAAATTAAATCCGTTCGATTTCAGGTAATCAATTTCTTCCTGACGCGATAACCCTAACTCCCGGATAGGAGCGATAATCTTTACATCGGGAGCCAACACTTCAAAAACCAGGTCGAAGCGTACCTGATCATTCCCGGCACCGGTACTTCCGTGGGCAACATATTCGGCACCGATTTTTTTTACGTGTTCCAGCACCGATAGGGCCTGGAAGAAACGTTCGGAACTGACAGAAAGAGGGTAGGTGTTGTTTTTAAGAATATTGCCGAAAATCAGATACCTGATGCCTTTTTCGTAATAATCGTTTACGGCATCAATTGTTGTATGGGATAACGCTCCCAGGATCTTGGAACGCTCTTCAATGCCTTTCAGCTCTTGGTCTGAAAAACCGCCAGTGTTGACAATTACTGTATGTACCTCCAAATTGCGTTTGTTGATAAGATACGGCACACAAAATGAAGTGTCGAGACCGCCGCTGAATGCCAAAACTACTTTTTGTTTCATATATTTTAGGCTTTTTGGTTACCTGTTGTTGGCTATTGGCCCTGCATTGAACCGGAGAGGCGAACAGCAAATAACCGTGATTATTATTTTTTATACATTTTATTCGGAGCTTTCTTCTTTATGATCGGTTTCACTACTTTTTTTGCAAACGAACTGGCTGCAACTTCTTTCTGTGCCGGATCGTACAATAGCCCTGTGCAAAGGCACATTTTGTAGTTGTTGCGTTGAAGAATATCGAAATTCCGGCAACCCTGACAACCTTTCCAGAATTCTTCATCGTCGGTAAGCTCGGAAAAGGTTACCGGCTTAAAGCCCAGTTCAGTGTTCATCTTCATTACTGCCAGTCCGGTAGTAATGCTGAATATTTTAGCGTGTGGAAATAGCTTCCTGGAAAGATCAAAAATTTTTCGTTTTATTTTCCGGGCTAACCCCATGTTCCGATAATCGGGATGCACAACAAGTCCCGAGTTGGCAACAAACCGCTGGTGGCTGAACGTCTCAATATAGGCGAATCCCACTAGCTTATCCCCATCCAGCGCTATGACCGCCTTGCCGGCATTTATTTTTTCCGCGACGTACTCTGCGCTCCGTTTGGCAATACCTGTACCGCGTGCCTGAGCCGATTCGTATATTAAATCACACACTTCCTGTGCGTATTTTGCGTAAGCGGAAGTAGCTATATAAATTTCCACATCCATTTTGTGTAATAAAATTTTTTATAAATGATAAATAAAAGAAGGATTTACTTGTACGGTTGCAACGTAATAGGGTTGATTTTTACGGCTATAACCTAAAATCCGTAAAAACCGGAAGGGTTAGTGGCATCGTCGGACTAAATCCATAACGATGTATCTGGGAACGATATGTGTTAGTAATACTTTCATTGGATGTGCAAAAGTAACACTTATATTTAATAAAAACGAGAAAACGACAGGAAATTTCATCTAAAAAAATAAAATAGAAATTCTTGCCAAATTATTAAAAAAAAGCGTAAAGAGTGTTTACAAATGATGGGTTGTTTTTTGATTTCCCTATTTTTGTAAAATGATGTGAGTGATTTTTATGTCATTTGCAGTGAGTTACACATCGGAAAAATCAAGAACAAAAATGAATTACAAGAGTTATACCCGACACAATTTTACAGAGTTACCACAGATATCCAACCTATCATCCGAACAAATTGAAGCCATTCGGGTGGTAGGAAATGTTCTTCCCTTCAAGTCGAACAACTATGTAGTAGAGCAACTGATCGATTGGAACAATATACCCGACGATCCCATTTTTACGCTTACTTTCCCGAGAAAAGAGATGTTGTCGAAACAACATTACGATAAAGTGACAAATTTATTGCAATCAGGAGCAGATCCGCGGGTTGTTAAAAATGAGATAAACAAAATCAGACTGAAGTTAAATCCGAATCCGGCAGGACAGGAGAGCAATATTCCTCTGTTTGAAGGGGAGAAGCTGCACGGAATCCAGCATAAATACCGGGAAACAGTGTTGTTTTTTCCTAGCCAGGGACAAACTTGTCACGCTTATTGCACGTTTTGTTTTCGCTGGCCGCAATTTACAGGAATGAGCGAACTAAAATTTGCGATGAAGGAAGCCGCTCTGCTTCACAAATACCTGCTTAAACACCCTAAAGTTTCTGATGTGCTGTTTACCGGGGGAGATCCTTTAACGGCAAATGCAAGAATTTTATCGGCTTACATAGAACCGCTTTTATCGAAAGAGTTTAGCCATATACAAAACATACGGGTTGGTTCTAAATCACTTGCTTACTGGCCCTACCGGTTTTTGACGGATAAAGATGCCGACGATCTTCTTTTTTTATTCGAAAAAGTAAGTAGAGCAGGCAAGCACCTGGCATTTCAGGCACACTTCAATCATCCCGATGAATTAATGACAGATGCTGTTAGGCGGGCGATTGAGCGGATACGGAATACCGGAACGCAGATCCGGACTCAATCACCGTTGTTACGAAACATCAATGATAATCCGGAAACCTGGTCGAAGATGTGGAAAGAGCAGGTCCGTTTGGGGCTTGTCCCGTATTATATGTTTGTTGCCCGTGATACCGGCTCGAAAGCGTTTTTTGAAGTTCCTCTGGCAAGGGCATGGAATATCTTCAGGAAGGCTTATACGAACGTAAGCGGAATTGCCCGAACGGTTAGGGGCCCAAGCATGAGTTGCGGTCCCGGCAAGGTCCAAGTCCTGGGAGTAGCTGAAGTGAAAGGGGAGAAAGTATTTGTTCTCCGGTTTCTACAGTGCCGCAATCCCCACCTGGTGGATGTCCCTTTTTTTGCAAAATACAGCGCTTCAGTTACGTGGTTTGATGATCTTAAACCGGCTTTCGGTGAGAAAGAATTTTTCTTTGAGGAGGAAAAATTACCGGGAAAAGGAGACAGAGGCAGTACATTTTTGTGGGAATGATTAGGCTTTCACTGCTTCTGGTTCCACTTCAAATAAACATCCGCCACCGATGGATGCACTTCTTTCCTTAACATGTCGACCAATTCATTATCTTTCATCTCCTGTTGATGTTCTTTTAACGCTATCCAAAGTTCTTTAACTACTCTGCTGCCTCCGGCATTGTAAATTTGCTTCGCAGCGTGGTGAAAATTACTTTGATACCATCCGTAGTTTTTGCTAGTCATGCCTTTCCCCGCGTCATCGTAATTGTTTTCAAAGTCGACCAGGGAGGTGTAGCGGTATTCCGATGAACCCGCACCGATAACCATCTCCGGAAAAGTTTCCAAAGCAGGCAGAAGCTCAGGTTGTTTTTCCGCGACAAAAGAGTGTAGCATAATATTGACAAACAATTCACTCAGCCATTTTCTATGCATTTTTAACCCGGCTTGGGCGTGATAGGAATGGCCCATCTCGTGTAAGGCCAAGAGGTCGAAAAAAGGTTGCATGCTGTAGCTCCCATCGGTTTGGCGATAGGCATTCTGGATGCGCTCAACCAATGCTGGAGGCAATTGTTCCAATGATGGCAAGAAACTTTTCCAGAACGGATTATCTTCCGATGCCACAGCCAACCGGTAATAATCCAAGTTGTGTGGCATTCCATAAACAGGAAATCTGGCGTATTGTTCCCAGTGTTGCGGGGCGAGTATGAAAAGTGTTGTCTTTGGCGTGAAAGCGATCTCTTTCCTGAAATAAGAAACAGCGTTTTCTATAAAGGCGGCTATTTTGTCTGCCCTTTCCTTACAGCCGGGACTGAAATAATATGTTTGAGAATAGCCTGTTAATTGCTCCAGGGGTAAGTTCTTGTTTCCCTGGTTTTTGTTTTCCTGAGCAGTTGATAAACTGCAAATTAACCACAGTATGGATGCGACATAAGTTGAAATTTTCATTTAATTACAGTTTAAAGGGGATGTTAATTTCAACAAATATAGATGCTGCACCAGCCGTGTGCATAGTAAAAAATCGACACTTTAAAAGTTCAGGTCTTTTTGCATTTTAATAGCGGTATTCCGGAGTTGTTTTTCAATTTCTGACGGATTTGCCCCGGCAAAAATTTTGAAATCTTTTATCAGGTGCATCTGATCGTAGTAGCCCGATTTGTACGCGATACTTATCCAATCCATTTCGGGAAATGCTTCGTGTAGCCTGTAAGCCTTCGAAAATTTCAGGATCCGTGCATAACTCTTGGGATTCATTCCGATTCTTTCTTTACACTTTCTTTCGAATTGTTTGATGCTCAGACAAGATAGCGACGCTGTTTTTGTGATGCTTAAATTACCGTCGTTTATGTACAGCGCACGTAAGGCTTTATCGAAAGGTTGTTGTTTATTAATACTGTGCAACCGTTCCAACAGAAAGTTTTCCACAAGCCTTTTCCCAACCTCCAAGTCAGTAATTTCAGATAGTTGTTCAGTTAAGATTTTCATTTTTGATCCGAAAAGATCCCCTGCATTAAAACCTTCGTCAAGTAGTTCATACATCGGAACTTTTAGTATCCGGAACATTGCACCGGGTAGAAAATCCACGCGAATGGCTTTTAATCGGTTGTGCACTTTGATATTTACACGTGAAACTTGTGGGCCTAACAAGACACTCAAAGGTTGTTGGGTGAATTCAACCTCTCTGTTTTTATTCATTGAAATCGGATTTCTGCAATAAAAAATCAATGATTGGTAGGGAGTGGGAGGGTAGGGCGATACCGCACTCCGGGTTCCAATGGGCAGATGAGCTTCTACCGTGGAAATATTTAATACAACTTCTTGTAAGGCCGTATGCGGTATGAATGTTTTCATTTTCCTTTTTTATTACCGTCGTTTTGTCTTAGGTAAATGATATTTACTTTCCGTATAGTTATTTAAAATGATTCTATATTATATCTTTGCAAATATACTATAAGAATAGCCGAATGATACCCAACGAGAATTTTTTTTTCCGAAAACAGTGCTTGTTGTTTTTTTGATGATCAATCAACTTTAGCATGTATTACGATGGCAACTATTTCCCGGGGCCGGGTAATTTCGGAAAGCATGCGTCGACCATAATCAGGAAGATGGATTTCTAACAAGGAGAATTATTCCCGGAGTACTCATTTTTTCAACAAAAAACAGAACGTTTTATTTAATTAACATAGAATTATGGGAATTATTGCTTATTTTGCTTTTTCAATTGGGAGATTATTAAATGGGCAAAATTATTGCATTGGCAAATCAGAAAGGTGGCGTGGGAAAAACCACTACTACTATTAATCTAGCAGCATCGTTGGCTGCTTTGGAAAAGAATGTGCTTGTTGTGGATGCCGATCCTCAGGCGAATGCTTCGTCGGGATTGGGTATTGATATTCGGACGTTGAAATACACGATTTACGAGGGGCTTATCGGCAAATGTAAGCCAGCTGACGCAGTGATGAAAACACCTTTTGAGAATATCGACATTCTTCCCTCACACATTAACCTGGTAGGAGCAGAGTTGGAGATGGTCCAGATGGAAAATCGTGAAAGGCGTTTGCGCGATCTGCTGAATCCGCTGCGGGCCACTTACGATTATATCCTTATCGATTGCTCCCCGTCGCTTGGTATTATAACTGTGAACGCTTTGACAGCTTCGGATTCCGTTATTATCCCCGTTCAATGTGAATATTTTGCCCTGGAAGGGTTGAGTAAGTTGCTGAACACCATCAAGATAATCAAATCGAAACTGAATACAAGCCTCGAGATTGAAGGTTTTGTGCTTACCATGTACGATTCCCGCCTGCGTTTACATAATCAAATATACGAAGAGGTAAAGAGCCACTTTAAGGAACTTGTCTTTAATACGGTTATTCAGCGAAACATCACGCTCAGTGAATCGCAGAGCCATGCTAAACCGGCGCTAATGTACGATGCCGGATCACGGGGAGCCATTAACCATATGCAGTTGGCACAGGAATTAATCGAGAAAAATGTTTAACTTTGTAATAAGAAGATTGATTAAAGATCGAAAATAGATTGATGCGGATTAACTGCTCTCAGCTTATCTCCGTTCAATCTCATTCAGTCTCGACGAAGTTTCAATCTCCATTCAATCTATAGATTATGGCAAAAAAAAACGCACTAGGAAGAGGCTTAGACGCACTTATTACTTTTAGTGAAGTTGAATCGCAAGGCTCTACGTCCATCAGTGAGGTAGAACTTTCGAAAATGTTTCCTAATCCCGACCAGCCCCGGCGTGTTTTCGATGAGGAGTCTCTTGAAGAGCTGGCTACATCCATTCGGAAAATAGGGCTCATTCAGCCGGTAACGTTGCGGCATGAGGGTGATGACTCTTACCAGATCATTGCCGGGGAACGCAGATACAGAGCCTCGTTGATGGCCGGCTTGACTTCTATCCCTGCGTACATAAAAGCTGCGGATGATGACGAGTTGATGGAGATGGCACTGGTTGAAAATATTCAGCGCGAAGACCTTAACTCCATCGAAATAGCACTGGCTTATCAAAACCTTATTGATTCACTTTCGCTTACCCAGGAACAATTGAGCGATCGAGTGGGGAAAAAACGGGCAACCATTACCAACTACCTGAGATTGCTGAAACTCCCTGCCGAAGTACAAATGGGAGTGAAGGACAAAAAAATAGATATGGGCCATGCACGAGCATTGGTTACTATGAACGATCCGGTGGCACAGCTCTCCCTATACAACCTTATCCTGGAAGATGGATTATCGGTCAGAAGCGTGGAGAAAATTGTCCGTGAGTATGCTGAAGGAAAACCGTTGAATGAAAAATCTGGCAAAAAGAATGGTAAGAACCGGGAGAATCGTTCGGGAAGTTCCTTTGTCGATGATTTTGATGCGTTGAAGCAACACCTTTCCAACTATTTTAAAACCGATGTTCAATTCAACTGCAACAAAAACGGCAAGGGAAAAATTACGATCCCCTTTTCCTCTGCTAAAGATTTGGAACGGATTATCGGTATGTTTGATACAATGAAGAAGTAACGTTTATGCTGAAATACCGGAACATTGTTTGTTTAATATTCATCAGTGCCGCCTTTCAGTTAACAGCGCAGCAAAACACGGTTCCACAGCACCCTGACTCCATTAAAGTTGTTTCTCTCCCAGACACCATCATAGGGGAAAAAACGTTCAAACCCGATCCAAAGAAAGCCGTGATATATTCGGCCATTTTTCCGGGATTGGGGCAGATATACAACAGAAAGTACTGGAAATTGCCCATACTTTACGGTGGGTTTGTAGGGCTTTCATACGCTATATCCTGGAATAACAGCCATTATCAGGATTATTTTGATGCACAAAGGGCCTTGCTGGACGATGATCCGACCAATGATCATGTTTGGGGGAACATGTTGCCCTACGGAATGGACCCGGAAACAGCAGACAAGAATTGGTTTTCCGGAGTGTTGAAAGACAGAAAAAACTACTTCAGGTATTACCGGGATTTCAGTATAATTTTAACCGTGGCACTTTATGGGCTTGGGATTGTGGATGCCTACGTAGATGCACAATTATTTGAATTTGATGTGAGCCCCGATCTTTCGATGCGTGTGGAGCCGGTAATTTTCAAAAAGGCAGATTCAAATTACCTGGCGGATTCTTACGGATTTAGATGCAGTTTTAGTTTTTAAGATTACAACCGGAAGCTCTTTGCGGGTTTCCCTGAAAAAGAGAGAATGAAAAAGTTTTTTTTGATCCTGTTTTCGTGTGGAATAATTAGTACAACCATTGTTTTTGCACAAGAAAATTTGCACCCAAACAAAGATAATATTCAGGATAACTCCATCGTTGCACCCGAAAGCCTGAACGAACACCTGGCTACGTTACTGCATGAGTGGCAGATCGATTTTTCAAAATCGGATAACATGTGCAGGCAAGGCGCAAATGTAGTCTTTCATGATAGTGTTTACACCCAATGTCTTTATGATATGCCTACGGAGATGGAATTATCCTATAACCAGGTGGTCAGACAGTACATCGATATGTACGCCAACCGTCGACGCGATATGGTAGGATATATGCTAACTATCGGTAAATACTATTTTCCAATGTTTGAAGAAGCTCTGGATAAATACGGCTTACCTCTGGAATTAAAATATCTACCAGTAATTGAGTCGGCACTTAATCCGGTGGCTGTTTCGAGGGTGGGAGCAACGGGCTTGTGGCAGTTTATGCTGAGGACGGGACAAGGTTACGGACTTCAGATAAACAGCCTTGTTGATGAGCGCCGTGATCCGCATAAATCGACCGAGGCAGCCGCACGATACCTTAAGGATCTTTATGCAATCTACGGTGACTGGAACCTGGTTATTGCTGCTTACAACTGCGGACCGGGCAATGTAAATAAAGCCATAGCCCGAAGCGGAGGCAAGCGCGATTACTGGCAAATCTATTACAACTTGCCGCGGGAGACCCGCGGTTATGTGCCTGCATTTATTGCAGCGAACTATATCATGAATTTTTACGATAAGCACAATATCTGTCCGATAGAGTCATTTCAGGAGATGATCGCCCTCGATACTGTACACGTGGAGAATCAGGTGCACTTTAACCAGATAGCCGAGGTTCTGGATATTCCCCTAAGTGATATCCGGCGGTGGAATCCCCAATTTAAAAAGGACAGGGTACCGGGTAACTATCAACGGTATGCACTTGTTTTGCCTATCAATAAGATGTATGCGTTTCTCGAAAAGAAAGATGAAATAATGAATTTTCGGAGAGATGACTATATTACGCATCGCGAAAATACCGATGGATATCTGGCTTCGTCAGGATCATCCGTCTCAGAAAACGGAGAAAATGTTTATTATAGGGTAAGAAGAGGGGACAACCTTTCGAAGATCGCATCCAGGAACGGAGTTACTGTCTCACAACTCCGCTCATGGAATAACTTAAGGTCTACCCGGATTTCTGCAGGCAAAAATCTTATCGTCAGGAAGAAAGCTGTTGATCCTGCCGTACTGGAGACGGATGCAGCCACGATGGCACAGCAACCCACAAATCCAGAAACTGCAACAAAGACTGTGAATGCATACTATCGGGTACGCAACGGCGATAACCTGGGCAAGATCGCTCAGAGAAATAGAGTGACGGTGGCACAGCTGAAATCGTGGAACGGATTACGGTCCGACCGGCTTTCGGTGGGGAAACAGCTGATTGTAAATAAGAAAACCGTTACCGTTGAAGAACCACAACCTGTTCAACAGACTGCTGAAACGACTACCTCGGCTAAGGATGGTTCCGGTATTATTTCCAATTACCTGAAACAGCAGCTCGAGGAAAGCACAACCGATGAAACGGAAGTTGTAACCGGTGCTTCAATGGAAGCGGAATAAGCGCTATTGCGCCATACTGTTTATTGTTAAATTTAATTTCTCAGCATTATGAACCTGCTTGAGCAACTAAAAACCTATACCCAGGTTGTTGCGGATACGGGTGATTTTTCATCGGTTGAAATTTATAAACCCGTTGACGCTACCACTAACCCTTCGTTAATCTATACTGCTTCACAGGATACCCGGTACAGACACCTGATTGACGATGCTATCGATTTTGCCCGGAAATCATCGTCCGACAGGCAGGTACAACTTCCTAAAGCCATGGATAAATTAGCCGTGAACTTTGGGTTGGAAATTTTAAAGATAGTTCCCGGGAGAGCTTCAACGGAAGTCGATGCGCGTCTATCTTTCGATACGGATGCAACAGTAGTCAAGGCCCGCGAAATTATCGGATTGTACGAATCTGCAGGAACTTCCCGTGAACGGGTACTGATAAAGATTGCTTCTACGTGGGAAGGAATAAAGGCGGCGGAAATCGTTGAAAAAGAAGGAATACATTGTAACCTCACCCTCCTCTTTTCCAAGGTACAAGCTGTTGCTTGTGCCGAAGCCGGTGTACGATTAATTTCACCGTTCGTGGGAAGGATTCTCGATTGGCATAAAAAAAACCTCGGTGTAGCAGACATACCGGCTGTGGAGGATCCCGGAGTGATTTCGTTGACTGGGATATTTAATTATTACAAGAAGTTTGGTTATCCAACCCAGGTAATGGGTGCGAGCTTCCGTAATATTGACGAGATCTGCGAGCTGGCTGGATGTGATCTGCTCACTATTTCCCCGACGTTGCTCAGGGAGCTCGAAGCCACAGAGGGTATACTGACGAAAAAACTGGATGCAGATCAGGCCCGTGAAATGGCTATCGAAAAAATTACCGTTGACGAAAAAACCTTCCGGTGGATGATGAACGAAGATGTAATGGCTACCGAAAAACTGTCCGAAGGTATCCGCAACTTCACCAGAGATCTGATTAAACTGGAGAAGCAGATGGAAAAGCTGTTGTAACAAAAAAAGTAAGGGCGGAACTTAAAGTCCCGCCCTTAGCCCTTATCTCTCTTCGTTATGCGTTCAACGATACCCGTTTGAAAACGGTTACGGTAAGGTCTTTGTTGTTTTGTTTGAGATACTGATCAATGGTCAGTTTGTTATCTTTGACGTATTCCTGTTGCAGTAGTGTTGATTCTTTGTAGAACTTCTGCAAAGCGCCTTCAGCAATTCTGTCTAACAGGTTCTCCGGTTTCCCGGCTTCACGTGCTTTTTCGCGTGCAATTTCCAGTTCCTTCTCTTTAACTTCTGCCGGAATAGTATCGGGTGTTACCGAAATTGGATTCATTGCCGCTACCTGCATTGCTACGTCTTTTGCTATGTCTTCAGCCACTTCTTCCTTGTTGAATCCAACAAGGGTCGCCAACTTGTTTCCCATGTGAATATAGGAAACCACCGATGGTGCGGAAATGTGTTCAAAATAACCCAGTTCCATTTTTTCGCCGGTAGCGCCGATCTTATCCATAATTAACTGGGAAACGGTTCCGTTGGGAAGTTGGATATTCAGCAAATCCTCCAACGTCTCGGGTTTATGATCGATAGCTGCATCCAGTATCAGTTGAGTCAATGCGATGAATTCTTCATTTTTAGCAACAAAGTCGGTTTCGCATTGCAATGCTACTACTGCAGCATAGTTTCCTTGAGCTTTTGCAAGCACACACCCTTCACTTGCTTCGCGATCTTCGCGTTTGGCGGCAACTGCCTGCCCTTTTTTGCGGATAATCTCTACTGCTTTGTCAAAGTTGCCGTTTGCTTCATTTAATGCATTTTTGCAATCCATCATTCCCGCTCCTGTCATTTTACGTAAATGCTGGATTTCTGCCATTGTAACTGCCATATTTCTATGTTTTTTTAAGTTGTTTTCTTTTTAGATTTCAAAGAAGAGACCTTAGACCGCCTCGCTGGTAGATTTCAGACGTTGGAACATTGAAGCATCCAAGTGTCTGTTATCTTGACATCTGATAGCTGGCCGTTGTTGTCCGTATTATTCTTCAACGTCTGCGTCTTTAGCGTATTTGCTTACTACAGATGCATTGATAGCATCTTTGTCTTCTTTCTTAACGCGCTCTCTCTTAGCTACTTTTGATTTTCTTTCCCTGCGAGGTACTGCACCTTCCTCTTCTTGGTCTTCTGCTGCGCTGGCATCGGCTTTTTCAATTTTACGCTCATCCAGGCCTTCTTTTATTGCTTCACAAAGATATCCGAGGATCATGTCTACGGCTTTTGCAGCATCATCGTTTGCAGGAATTACGAAATCAATGTCGTTCGGATCAGAGTTGGTGTCAACAATACCGAATACGGGAATGCCAAGTTTGTTTGCTTCTTTCACAGCAATCTGTTCTTTCATTACGTCAACAACGAAAAGAGCGGATGGTAGACGGGTAAGATCCTGAATCGAGCCGAGCATTTTTTCGAGTTTAGCACGCTGACGGGTGATTTGCAGTTTTTCGCGTTTCGACAACGTGTCAAATGTTCCGTCCTTAATCATCTTATCAATGTTACTCATTTTCTTCACTGCCTTGCGGATAGTGGGAAAATTGGTAAGCATGCCACCAGGCCAACGCTCTATAACGTAAGGCATATTGATGCTTTGTGCCTTTTCTTCAATAACCGGTTTTGCCTGTTTTTTAGTCGCTACGAAGAGTATTTTTTTGCCGGCTTTGGCAATTTGTTTTAAAGCCGCTGCGGCTTCTTCGGTTTTTGCAATTGTTTTGTAAAGGTCGATAATGTGAATACCGTTGCGCTCCATAAAAATATAGGGAGACATTGCAGGATTCCATTTCCTTTTCAAGTGGCCGAAGTGTGCTCCTGCCTCAAGTAGTTGGTCAAATTCTAATTTTGCCATTGTTTGTGTTGTTTTTTTATTCGTTTACATTCTTTTTCTTAGTCGAACCGTAAGGTAAATTACCGAAGCGATTATTCCCGGTAATGTCCTTACGATTTAGATACTAAACGTCACTAAGTGGAACCGGTTTGTGCGGTTCTTATATATCTTTCCGGCAAAAGAACCGGTGAATATATCCAAAAATTAACGTTTTGAGAATTGGAATCTCTTCCTTGCTCCGGGACGCCCTGGTTTTTTACGTTCAACAACGCGGGGATCGCGGGTCATAAAGCCTTCGGCTCTTAACGCAGGTTTATCTTCGGGGTTTAACTTCACCAATGCACGTGCAATAGCTAGTCTTGCTGCTTCCGATTGTCCTTTGTATCCACCGCCCTGCAGGTTGATCTTGATATCGTATTTTTCAGTCACGTTGAGTTTATTCAACGGTTGTTTCACGATGAACTGCAGAATGGATGAAGGAAAATAATTTTCAAGTTCGCGTTTGTTGATAACGATCTTGCCTGAACCTTCACTCATGAATACACGAGCTACAGCGGCTTTGCGTCTTCCAATTGAATTTATTACGTCCATCTTATTATTTGAGTGTATTAATATCTATTTGTTTGGGTTTTTGAGCTTGATGCGGATGTTCGTTTCCAGCATACACGTAAAGATTGTTCAGAATAGCATCGCCGAGTTTATTCTTCGGCAACATCCCTTTTACCACTTTTCGGAAAAGCCTGTCGGGGCTTTTTTTCATAAGATCGGCAGGAGTGGATACCTTTTGACCGCCGGGATAGCCCGAGTGACGGTAGTAAACCCTGTCTGTCCATTTGTTGCCCGTGAGTTCAACTTTGTCGGCATTCACGATAATCACGTTATCACCACAATCCACGTGCGGAGTAAAGCTTGGTTTGTACTTGCCTCTCAACAGTTTTGCCACCTTAGAACTTATACGTCCTAACGATTGGCCGCTCGCATCAACCAAAACCCATTCTTTCTGAGCCGTTTCTTTGTTTACGGAAATGGTTTTATAACTTAAAGTATTCACTTTTTTTTGTTTTTAAATCGTTTAATAAAATTAAGTTCTGATTTTCGCTCCCCGTTTTGTCTGGCTAAGGGACTAAATGGCAAATAAAAAGCTATAAATCAAACTTTTAAGTAATAAATTTTAATAATCGGACTGCAAAGTTACAATAATTCAGGTAATTAACAAAGCGTTTTTAGACGAAAATATGCATAATAACTCTAATTTTTTTGAGTCTGCGCATGATTAGAATACCCGTATCTCGTCGTAAAAGGGAGATCTCCCGATAAGGACATGGATTCCGACAGAAAACCCTCTTAAATCAGATTGTTGTATGGGAAAGCTATAACCAAACTGTAACCGGGTCAGGTTAAAGAATGTAATCCCCACGCTGGGTTTAATATTTTTGGTTGATACTGATATTTCGTTGATTATGAAATGTTTCCAGGTTTTATTCAGGTGTATTTCCGGCGCAGGGGAGAATTTTCCGTTTTCTCCGTATAAGTAGGTGCCTATGCCGACAGTAAAAGGACCGTGCGAGGTGTGTCTCTGTAAATTGTGGTCTACCCGGTATTCCACCCCTAAAAATCCGGTGTGTGCCTGCATGTGATCGTAACCCAGGTTTAAAGCAAAATTATGTTGTGAAAAGATTGCACCAATAAATGCAACTAAAAATAAGACAGTTAATACGGATACTTTCTTCATAGAATCATTTTTCCTACAAATATAAAACATAAAAACATTTGTGTAGTTTTAAAAATTGATTTAACTTTGCAGGCGAAAATTACAAAAACAACGGCCCCGTAGCTTAACTGAATAGAGCATCTGACTACGGATCAGAAGGTTACAGGTTTGAATCCTGTCGGGGTCACAAAAAAAAGCGCTCTTCGTAGCGCTTTTTTTATTTTGCCATTTTTCGCATCACATTCTCTATCAATAATCCGCACTGTTTTTGGGTTCGAAATAGGCTTGCGGATGCAGGCAGGTCGGACAGTTTTTCGGCGGTTTCTTGCCTGTAAACACATAACCGCAGTGGCGGCAATACCATTCGATCTCTTCCTCGCGTACAAAAACGGTCCCGTCCTGTACCCTTTGCAGTAGCTTCAGGTATTTTTCCTCGTGGACTGCTTCCGCTTTGGCAATCATCCGGTACATGGTGGCAATTTCCTTGAATCCTTCTTCTTCGGCCACTTCGGCGAAATGAGGATAGAGATCGGTCCACTCTTCGTTCTCGCCTTCAGCGGCGGCTTTTAGGTTTTCCGCAGTTGTGCCGATCATTCCTGCCGGATAAGTTGCTGTAATTTCAAGCATTCCGCCTTCCAGGTATTTAAACATACGTTTTGCGTGCACCATCTCCTGGTCTGCGGTTTCCAGGAAAATGGCCGAAATTTGCTCATACCCTTCTGTTTTGGCCTGTTTTGCGAAGAATGTGTAGCGCATTCTTGCCTGAGATTCGCCTGCAAAAGATTTCAGCAGGTTCTGCTCTGTTTGGGTTCCCTTTACACTTTTCATAATTGGTTGTTTTATAAAATTTTAAAATATATTACTCTCACAAAGATACAAAATTAAATAACCGTTTTAGCGCTCAACTTATCTGCAGGTCAAAATTTAAATTATGTCTAAATAGTTGTCTGTTTTGTCGGATTTGGGCTTCCGGTCTCAACCGAACCCCAGCGGCCATATAGCTTATCGAAAGACAACGCGAACAAACCATAAAAAGCGAAGGCACTCATGAAACCGGCAAAAACATCAATCAGGTAATGCGCTTTGATATATACGGTTGCTCCGCAGAGAAGAGCGTATAACGGGAAAACAATGAACATTATTCTTTTATTATTTCTATATAACCACATCATCAGTATAGTGGATATGCCCACGTGCGAACTTGGAAATGCGGCAGTGGGCCGTTCTCCCATTGCCTGCAATACCCTGACACAACGGTTGAATAATCCATCCCCATAACCGGAAACGGGCAACAGTTCGCTGTTGTAATAAAAATAATTGCCAACATTCAAAAAAAATCCGTTTTCTGCATTCTCTGTTCCTATAACCGGAAAATAAAATTGCGGGCCGGTGACGGGAATAAAGATAAACAAGAAATAATAAAGGAAAAACGATCCCAAGAATATGAAAGTTAATTTGTCGAACTTCTCCCGTTGATAAAAGAAACAGTACAAAATGACGAACATCATCATGGGAAAATAGAAGAAATACCCCATGTAGAATGCTTCGCTAATCCACTCCGAGGAAAAATGCTTCGAAAAGGCCAGGGCCGGCTGAAACCCAAAGATAGATTGCTCTGCGGAAGCAAAAACGTGGTCCAGGTTCCCAAATATTTTATTGAATTCGTAGGTTTCAGGATACCAGTAAGTGATAAGTCCTACGGAGAAGAGGACACGGACGAAAGCCGTTGCCGGTGCAAAGTTAAGCATAGACGTGGCGGAATAGGCAAGAAACATTCCGCTGATAATTAGCATACGAGCCAACAAGAAGGAACCCGGATTATCCAGTCTGTTCCAGAGAACGATGACAATGACAGAGGTAATTGCGACATAACCGGCTGTGAGAATTTCTACTCCGAAGAAGTTCCTCTTTTTTCTGAAGGATGTATAGTTTTTCTCTGGCATAAGAAGTCAGGCGAATTCGCTCAGCTCCAGCCAGCGATAGGTCTTTTCGTCAATCAGGCTGACGACTTGCGATATGCGGTTTGATGCGTTGATTAGCTCTTCTGACGAGAGATCCCCCGATGAGAGTTGTTGTGCCAATTGTTCTTTTTCCGTTTCAAGGCGTTGGATTTCTGCCTCCAGCCCCTCAAATTCCTGTTTTTCCCTGAACGTGAGTTTGGTCTTCTCTTGTTGGACAGGTTTTTCTGAAGTTTTTATCGGCTTTGGTGGTTTTGTTTCTTCGGCAACCCGTTTGTCTTCCAATGATTTCCAGTCGCGGTATTGTGTGTAGTTCCCCGGAAAATCCCGGATCTCGGCGTCTCCGTGAAAACAGAGCAGGTGATCCACCACCTTGTCCATAAAATAGCGGTCGTGGGAAATAACGATCAGGCAGCCTTTAAATCCGATGAGGTATTCTTCCAGTATGTTGAGTGTAATGATATCGAGATCATTTGTAGGCTCGTCAAGGATCAGGAAGTTGGGGTTTTTGATAAGCACGGTACAGAGGTGCAGTCGGCGTTTTTCACCACCGCTCAGCTTGTAGACGAAATCGTGTTGCTTGGCCGGAGCAAAGAGAAAATGCTGCAGGAACTGTGATGCCGTGAGTTTGTTCCCATTGCCCAGATCTATGACTTCGGCTATTTTCTGGACGGCGTCAATGACCTTGGTCTGTTCATCAAACTGCAGCCCTTCCTGACTGTAATACCCGAAGTTCACCGTTTCTCCGATATCGAAGTTGCCTGAATCGGGTTGTTCGATCCCCAGTAACATTTTTATGAACGTCGATTTGCCGGTGCCGTTGTTACCGATAATCCCCATTTTTTCGTACCGGGTGAAAATATAGTTGAAGTCGTCGGTAATCTTAATGTCGCCAAAACTTTTGGTAATGTGGTTGGCTTCGAATATTTTTTTGCCGATATACGAACCTTTCGCCGAGAGTTTTATGTCGTTGGCTTGGTTGCGTTGTTTGACCTGCTCTTCCAGTTCGTAAAACGCGTCAATGCGCGATTTTGCTTTGGTAGCACGGGCCTGCGGTTGCCGGCGCATCCAGTCGAGCTCTTTGCGGTAGATGTTTTGTGCGCTGTCAGCTTCGGCATTCTGTACGACGATGCGTTCACCGCGCTTTTCCAGGTAATAGGCATAATTGCCTTTGTAGGAGTAGATTTGACGATCGTCAATTTCGATGATTTGCGTACATACCCTATCGAGAAAATAGCGGTCGTGGGTAACCATCAGTAAACTGATGTTCGAGCGGGAAAGATACTCCTCCAGCCATTCCACCATATCCAGATCGAGGTGGTTGGTCGGTTCGTCCAGCATGATCAGTTCCGGCTCCGAGATAAGGGTGTTTGCCAGCGCTACCCGCTTGACTTGCCCGCCGGAAAGTTCGCCGATTTTCTGATCGAGCTGAAAGATCTTCAGCTGGCTGAGAATCTGCCGGATGCGCTGTTCGTAGTCCCAGGCTTTGAGCAAATCCATTTTTGCTAAAATTTCATCCAGCTCCAGATGATTGCCGGATTCCATGATCTCTTCGTATCGCGCAATTACTTTCACCGCTTCGTTTTCGGTTTGAAAACAAGCTTCGAGTACCGTGAGTCCGGGATCAAACTGCGGCGATTGTTCCAGGTAGGCAAACCGGATATCGTTTCGGAAAACAACTCTCCCATTATCGCTGGGTTCCTTTCCGGCGATGATGTTCAGCAATGAGGTCTTTCCCGCGCCGTTTCCTGCAATCAGACCGATTTTGTCGCCTTCGGCAACCCCGAAAGAGATGTTGCGGAAAAGCATCCGATCGCCGAAGCTTTTGGTTAGCGTATCGATTTGCAATAATGGATTTGCCATAGTTGAGTAAATTTTGCCTTTGGCGATCGTCACGTTAGTGTGGACCCTGTATTTTGTGCGATAAACGCCGGTACAAAAGTACGAAACTATTTGGGATTAAACTCAAAATTGCCATTGCCAATAAGTAAACAGGTCTGTTCGGCGGTTGCCGCTGATCCGCTCTGTTCCCGAGCCTATGGTTTCACGGTCGAAATAACGTGTATGCCCGATCTTTACGGAGAATGACAGCCGGGGGGTGAAAGCATATCTGCCTGATGCTGCAAGCCTTATGCCTTTGCCGTGGAACGACGGCATATAAAAGGTCGTCAGGAGGTTTCTTTCGTAAGAATAGAGCCTGGTGGCATAGGTGTCTGATTTAAAATATCCGGCGAAGAGGTCGCCCCGGATCTTTTTGCCGCCGCGATAGCCGGCATGTTGAGAGAGCATAAACCCTTTTTCCAGCGGGAAAAATTTCCTGCGGAACAAAGCGGCATCTAAAGTAGTCCGGAAGTCCCACCCGTTGTTTAGTGCGTGATTATATCGGAGCCTGATCTTTTGTGTGTTGTAGGGTAATACTTTTCTGGAGTTTTCGGGATAGTCGGTGTTCTGCTCTTTCTGTTTTATTTTGTACCGCAGCTCGAAGTTGGAGTTTCGATCCATGGCGTACGTACCTAAAAAATAGAAGTCGAAGCCTGCCGACGGCTTATCTACCTGGTCTTTCGGCCAGGGGAAACGGAAAAGGTCAATATACGTTGTTGCCGATACCTTTTGCAGCGGACTGAAGGTGACGCCTAAATAGAATCCGTTCTCGTTTTGAACCCGGCTCCCTTCGGAAAATGCCTGCGCATGCATTGCGTTGTAAGAAATGGGGAAATGGCGGTAAAGTGCCGACAGGGAGAAAAGCCCGGACGGTGTATATTGAATCATGTGGGTGGTTGCTGTGGCTCCGTTTCTGGCCACTGCGGTTTCCCCGGCAAACGCCAACCGGTTTAAGCGGTACGAGTAGTCAATGCTTGCATTGAAATGGGACGAGTCCCGCAAACTGTAATAGTTGTATTCGCGAACAACCGGGCAATACATACGGCTATAGGCGTGATATACACCGCTCACGCCTAACTGAAGCTGCTCGTTGCGGTAGTTGATATTCACCCCCGTTACCTGTTCACGCGAATTGTTTTTTTTCTCTATTTCCGAAGGCGTTCTGTGATACCCATCGGTCTTGAACGAGGTTATTTCTCCGTCGCGGGAAAGATTGGCATCAAATCTTTTGTTGGAGTAAAAAGGGATAACGGTTATTTTCCCTGCCTGGAAGACAGCAGCTGCACCACGAAAAAATCCACTTTCGGCGGTGGAGAAATGTCGTTTAGGTCCCTGTGTCCGGCGGATAATGGTGTTGGTGCCCCAGGATTTGGAGATCATAAAGTCGTTGTTGAGTATTAATCCTTGTCCGAACGATAGGCGATAATCGCCCACGGCAAGGGTTTTAAGCTTTCCCAGTTCGCGAATGATCAGGTGCAGTCCGTAATGATCGTATCCCACGGGATAGTTTTTCTGCAAAAACGGCTCGCCGGGATCTTTTTCGCCCACCAACCCAAACTGAATTTTATCGCGATAAGTGAATGCGTATTTCATCGAAGTATAAAAATCCTCTCCCCGGTATTTCCGATTGGGATAACGCTGAAGAATGCTGTCGGCAAACTCTCCGTATCCTGCCCGGTTCTGAAGGGTCTTGTCGAACCGGGATTGAACTTCGTGTCGCCCCCGACTGAGCATTTCCTGCACCGTTGGTTGTTCTTCCTCCGCTTTGCCCGCGAAAAAAAACGGCAGGATCAGTTCTACAGTTTTAAAATCGAGAAAAGAGACATTCCGGAGTTCAAATACCGTGTAGACCGGCCGGTTCTTATCCAGAAATTCGGCTATGTGAGCCGCTTGTTCAAAATTGATCAGTGGAAACTGCTCCAGTTGTTCGCGGGAAACCCGGTTTAAATTCATGGGGTTGCCCTCCAGCATCGTTAGTTCCTGAAACATGTTTTCGATGGTGGTATCGTCCATTCCCTCTTCTGCAAGCTGTTCCAGATAGGAGCGCCAATCGTTTGATTGCGACTTGGCAAAAGAGCATTTTGCACAAAGAGTAACGGCAAGAATGATATGAAAAACCCAAAATTTCATTCATCACTGAGCTAAAAGCCGGGATTTTTACAAATATAACCTCCTCGGAACGATTTTCCCAATAATTGATGAACAAAAGTTCGGGTAAGGATAGTCGCCTTACTCTTTTTCTGCCGGAACGATAAAATTCTTGGGGTTTTCCACTTTTTCTTCCAGCAGGGCAAATTCCAGCACTTGCTTCACATCTTCCACATAGTGAAAGTTCAAACCTGCCACATACTCGGGTTTGATTTCAAGAATATCTTTTTCGTTCTCTTTGCAGAGGATGATGTCGGTAATTCCGGCACGCTTTGCTGCCAGAATTTTTTCCCGAATTCCACCAACCGGTAGTACTTTTCCCCGCAGCGTGATTTCTCCCGTCATGGCCAGATTGTTCCGCACTTTACGTTGCGTATAGGCTGAGGCCAGTGATGTGATCATGGTTATTCCTGCCGATGGCCCGTCTTTGGGCATGGCGCCTTCGGGAACGTGAATGTGCGTGTTCCAGTTCTCAAAAATAGCGGGGTCAATATCCAGCAGGTCGGCATTGGCGTGTATGTACTCCATCGCCAGCATAGCCGACTCCTTCATCACGTCGCCCAGGTTTCCGGTGAGCGTAAGTTTTGAGCCCTTTCCTCGACTCAGCGAACTTTCCACAAAAAGGATCTCTCCCCCTACGGCTGTCCAGGCCAACCCTGTAACCACTCCGGCATAGTCGTTGCCCTGGTAACGGTCTTTGCTGTATTCTTCCATGCCGAGGTACTCCGTGACATCAGTAGGTTTCAATACCTTGGGATACTCTTCATTTCCAGCTATCTTCCGGGCAATTTTCCGGGTTACCTTTGCAATTTTCTTGTCCAGTTCCCTTACCCCCGATTCGCGGGTGTAATCTTCGATGATCTTCAGTAAGGCCGGTTTAGAAATGCTGAAAGCCTTCTTCTTTATGCCGTGATTTTCCAGCTGTTTTGGGACGAGGTGACGATAGGCGATTTCTATTTTTTCATCGCTGATGTAGCCCCCAACGTTTATCAACTCCATCCTGTCGAGAAGAGGTTGGGGGATAGTGTTCAGGTTGTTTGCCGTAGCGATGAACATCACTTTTGAAAGGTCGTAATCGATGGAGAGGTAATTGTCGTGAAATGCAAAATTCTGTTCAGGATCAAGCACTTCGAGCAGCGCCGATGCCGGATCGCCCCGAAAGTCGTTACCCACTTTATCTATTTCATCCAGCACAAAAACCGGGTTTGAACTTCCTGCTTTTTGAATGTTCTGGATAATTCTTCCGGGAATGGCCCCGATATAGGTGCGGCGATGGCCGCGAATTTCAGCTTCATCGTGCAGACCACCCAGTGAAACGCGGATATACTTCCTGTTCAATGCTTCAGCAATCGATTTTCCGAGAGATGTCTTACCTACCCCGGGAGGGCCGTAAAGGCACAATATCGGAGATTTTAAATCGCCTTTCAGTTTCAAAACAGCCAGATGCTCGATAATGCGCTCTTTCACTTTTTCCATTCCAAAATGGTCGCGATCGAGAATTTTCTGTGCATTCTTCAGGTTGAAGCTGTCTTTGGTATACTCATTCCACGGCAACTCCACAATGGTCTGAAGGTAGCCGAACTGGACCGAATAATCGGGTGACTGCGGATGTAACCTTTCCAGTTTACTGATTTCTTTTTCGAAAATATCAGCTACTTCCTGGCTCCACTTCTTCGTTTTTCCCTTTTTACGAAACTCAGCGATCTCTATTTGCTGAGTGTTGCCGCCCAGTTCTTCCTGAATGGTTTTTATCTGTTGTTGTAAGAAATATTCTTTCTGTTGCTGGTTGAGGTCCTCGCGGGTTTTCATCTGGATATTCATCTTCAACTCCAGTACTTGTGTCTCGCGGTTAAGGATCATCAGCAGCCTGTATGCTTGTTCCTTTTCGTCACTTATACTCAACAGCTCCTGTTTTTCCCTGTTTTCAATGGGCAGGTTGGTGGCACTGTAGCTTACCAACATACCGGTGAACGACTCGTGATTGATGGTTTGCAGCAGCTCCTTGGGGGGATCGCCAAGAATGTTGAGCATATGGTTCATAGCGTCCCTTATGGAATCCAGAATGGCGCTGAACTCCTTGTCGTCTTTCTCCGCTCTTTTCGATTCCAGGATCCTGTAGTTGGCCGCAAAATAGGGCTCGGTTTGCGTGAACTCTGTCCATTCGAATCTTTTCTTTGCCTGGACAATGATGCTCAGGTTGTTTTTGTCGAGCTCAATCACGCGTATTACTTCGGCGATGACACCTATTGAATATAGATCTTCCTTCTCAGGTTCTTCGACGTTGTTGTCTTTTTGACAGACCAGACCGATATAGCGGTGTTTTTTGCCCAATGCCCGGACTAACTTGAGTGACTTGCTCCGTCCTACAGAGATGGGGAGCCCGCTTCCCGGGAAAACGATGGTGTTACGTAACGGTAATATAGGAAGGCTTTCCTTCAGGGAACTTTCATCGATCTCCTGGCTGCCGTCCAGGAAATCTCCGGCAATAAACGATATGACGTTGCTTTCGCTCTCTTCCGGTTTTAATACGGATAATTTATTTTGAAACATATTTATTTACTTATCTTCGGTACGGTTCAATTCATATTTTATTTCGGAAAAACAGAATATGTGTTATTTTTGTTGTCGCAATGCCTATATCTTACACCAAATTCCGTGCCAAATATTGATTTTTACCGTTTATGGGGAACAACTCTTTTAAATTTAAGCAATTTACTGTTTTTCACGACAGGTGTGCCATGAAAGTCGGCACCGATGGCGTCCTGTTGGGTGCGTGGGCAGATTTTATCGATTGCCAATCGATCCTGGACGTGGGAACGGGCTCAGGCTTAATTGCCTTAATGGCTGCACAACGAAACAGTCTGGCAAAAATTACAGCTATCGAGATGGATGCAGATGCGGCTTTGCAGGCCAGGGAGAACGTTGATAATTCTCGTTTTAAAGAGCGCATAGAGGTGTTGCCTGTTTCGTTCCGGGATTTTTTCCCAACAGTGACAGGGAAATTTGACTCGATTGTTTCCAACCCTCCTTTTTTTGTTAATTCGCTGCCATCGCCCGATCTGAAAAGAACCGGTGCCCGGCATATGGATTCGCTTACTCCGGCTGAACTTTTCAAAATGAGCAGGAAGCTTCTTAATGATACGGGAACCCTTTCGCTGATCTATCCGTTTTCGGAAAGGGACAATATAATGACCGTGTCTGAAAAAGAAAATTTCCATTTATCCCGTGAAACGGTTGTTCTTCCGACCCGGTCTGCTTCTCCCAAGCGAATTTTATTGGAGTTTACTACCCGAAGCGAAACGGAGACGGATAGGAACGAATTGGTTATTGAGGAGAAGCGTCATGTTTACACACCTGAATTTATCCACCTGGTACAGGATTTCTACCTCTATTTATGAAATGAAATTTTTATTTTTTATCTTTGCCGAATGACTTATAATCCCATTTTAATAAAAAAAATTCTGGTATTCCCCGTTTTTATGCTTTTGTCGCTGGGGTTTATGCAGGCAGGTGACACCCTTCGTGTGAAACAAACGCAAGTTCCTATATTGATAGACCGCATTGATAATGCCCTTTTTTATATCAGTATCGATGCGAGGGAGGCTGTAAAATTGACCGAATTGAAACTTAAGTTCTCCGAAAGCTCAAACCTGAACGAGGTGGAGTCTTTAAAACTCTATTATGGAGGAACCGAAGCCGTTCAGCGTAAAGGACAAACATTTTATCATCCTGTACAATACCTGTCGGGATTCACGCCGGGTAAAACCCGCGAGGCAAATCCTTCCTATTCGGTGAAGGTTGTTGAACAAAAATCGCCAGGGATCGAAGTGGCCTTTTCGGCAAATTACCCCCTTTTCCCGGGGATCAACTATTTCTGGATCAGCCTTCAGATGAAACCCACCACCTCCCTGTTGTCGAAAATTGATGTGAATCTGGTTTCAGCAAAGCTCGACGGAAGAGATGCTCCCATATCGTTTGCCAATAATACGGAAACACACCGGATGGGAGTGGGGGTTCGCCATGCAGGAGACGATGGCGTTGCCGCCTTCCGTATTCCAGGCATGGTCACCAGCAATAGAGGAACGTTGCTGGGTGTTTACGACGTCCGGTACAACAACAGTGTGGATTTACAAGAACACGTTGATATAGGGTTGAGCCGGAGTACCGACAAGGGCCAGACCTGGGAGAAGATGCGTATTCCGGTTGCGTTCGGTGAATATGGCGGATTACCCAAGGCCCAGAATGGAGTGGGGGACCCATCCATTTTGGTGGACAGGAAGACAGGGACAATCTGGATTGCCGCCCTGTGGACGCACGGCATGGGAAATTACAGGGCATGGCACAACTCGCAAGCCGGCATGGATGAAAAACGGACGGGGCAGCTGATATTGACAAAAAGCATGGATGACGGTAAGACCTGGTCGGACCCCATCAACATTACTTCTCAGGTAAAAGACCCTTCGTGGCATTTATTGCTACAGGGTCCCGGAAGGGGAATCACCATGCAGGACGGAACATTGGTTTTCCCCATTCAGTTTATTGACTCTACCCGGATACCCAACGCCGGCATCATGTACAGCAAGGACAGCGGACAGACCTGGAAAATTCATAATCACGCCCGTACAAACACAACGGAAGCGCAAGTGGCGGAAGTCGAGCCCGGCGTTTTGATGCTTAATATGCGCGATAATCGCGGAGGAAGCCGTGCCGTTTCCATAACGAAGGATTTAGGCAAAACTTGGACGGAGCACCCGTCAAACAGAAGCGTCTTGCAGGAACCGGTTTGCATGGCAAGCCTGATAAAAGTGGATGCCAATGAAAATGTACTGGGTAAGGATATATTGCTGTTCTCCAATCCCAACACCACCGAAGGAAGACATCACATTACCATCAAAGCCAGCCTGGACGGAGGATTATCGTTTCCCGAAGAATACCAGGTGCTGCTGGATGAAGATCCCGGTTGGGGCTACTCTTGCCTGACTGTGATTGATAAAGAAACCGTTGGAATCCTTTACGAAAGCAGCGTGGCACACATGACTTTCCAGGCAGTGAAGCTAAGGGATATTATTAAAGGTCCCAGGCAATAGATATTCAGGCTCATTTAACATCAACAACATATGAAAAAATACTTGTTTATTTTCAGCTTACTATCCACCATGGTTATGGCTCAAGAAACTCCTATCCTCCTCTTCCCCGATGGCGCTCCCGGAGAAACAACAAAAATGAAGCAAAAAGACGATCTGTCGGGCAACAAGGTAGCCGGATGCCCGGTGCTCCGCATCAGCGATGTGAGCGAGCCTACACTGACGTTTTTCCCGGCTCCTGCAGATAATAACTCGGGCGCCACCATCATTGTGAATCCGGGAGGAGGATACAATATTTTGGCGTACAACCTGGAAGGGACGGAAATCTGCAAGCGGTTCAACAGCCACGGAGTTAATTGTGTGCTGGTGAAATACCGCGTGCCCCGACGCGAAGGCCTTGAGAAGCATCAGGCGCCGTTGCAGGACCTGCAGCGAGCCATTGCCTACACACGTTCGCACGCAGGTGAGTGGAAAATCGATCCAAACCGGATAGGCGTGATGGGATTCTCAGCCGGCGCCCATTTAGCGGCCATGGCGAGCACGGCGTACGATGAACGCACCTATCCGGCCGTGGATGCGGCGGACAATGCGAGTCTTCGTCCCGATTTTTGTGTCCTGATCTATCCGGCATACCTCGACGGCGAAAATTTCTCCATCTCACCCGAATTGAAAGTTACCGAAAAGACGCCGCCCACTTTCATCGTTCAAACCCAGGACGACCATCGGTTGCTCAACAGCAGCCTCTTCTACTACTATGCGCTCAAAGAAGCAAAAGCCCCTGTTGCTATGAGCTTGTATCCGTCAGGAGGGCACGGTTATGGACTGCGGAACACGGGCGATCTGGTAAATGAATGGCCTTTTCGTGTCATGAGTTGGCTGCACGATATAAAAATGGTGGAGTGATTCTTGCCTTAAAAGAGACGGTACATGTTTTTATAATTGAAGAGTTTGATCTCGGCGGTGTCGTTCTCGAAATCTCCGGCATACAAGACCGCTTTATCCGTCAACCTGTCTTTTAATAATGCATTCAGCGAACGGATTCCTGTTTCGAAATCGGGATGGTAGGTTTGGGATGATTTGATTTCAACGGCTGAATAATCGCTCCCGTTTTTGAATAGCAAGTCCACCTCAACGCCGTTGCTGTCGCGGTAAAAGAGCAAATTGCTTTCTTTACCCCGATTGTAACGGTTTTTAAGTGCTTCCATCACGATAAAGTTTTCGAACAGGTGGCCACGCATTTTGTCCCTTGTCAGCTGCTGTTCCGTTTCTATGCCTAACAAATAACAAGCCAAACCGGTATCGCAGAAGTAGAGTTTCGGTGTTTTGGTCAACCGTTTCCTCATATTTTCATGAAAAGGAGTTAGTAGCTTGATGATATAGGATGCCTGCAAGACAGAAAGCCAGGATTTGACGGTATTGGCGGAAACACCCACTTCGCCCGACAGTTCGGAGGCATTGAACAAGCTGCCTATGCGCGCGGCACACAGCCGAAGGAATGTTTGAAACTGCATCATGTCTTTTACCTGCAATACGTCACGCACGTCTCTTTCCAGGTAGGTTTTCACATACGACGGATAGAGAAGGTCGTACCTGTTCTTTCCCGCATACAAAGCCGGAAAGAAACCGTGGAGCATGACCTCGTCCAATGTTTTTTCATCTGCCTGCTTTTTGACTTCGTTGTACGACAAGGGCATCAGCTCCAACATGCCGGTCCGTCCGGCAAGCGATTGGGTAATCTGCCTGATGACCGAGAACTGCGAGCTGCCCGAAAGCACAAAACGTTTTTCGGGATTCTCATCTACCATTCCCTGAATGTACGACAGCAAGTCGGGCGTATGCTGTACCTCATCCAAAACCATGCCCTCGGGATGGCGGCTGAGGAATCCGGCCGGGTCGTTCATCGCAAAGCGCCGGATATCCAAGTTTTCCAACGAATAATAAGGTAGCTTGTCAAAAACCTTGCGTAACAAGGTGGTTTTCCCCGATTGACGCGGTCCTGTCATCGTAATGACGGGAAAATACCGATGCATATCGAGCATCACGGGCGTTATGTCTCTTTTGATAAATGAGTTAGTCATGCCATGTTTATGCAAATCCGAAGTTGAACTGCGAATTTACATAAATGCGCCGGATTATCCAAATAATCCACGCAAAATATTCGGGAAACTTTTGGGCAATTGGCAATGGCCGCGCGAGCATCGGACTTCTATAATCCCAATATCCGTTTATACAAAGGCTTTGGGTTAACATTGCTTCCATACCCATACCCATACCCATACCCGTATCCGTACCCGTACCCCTGTTTTTCGGGGTCCATTCCGTTGAGCAGCACGCTCATGTTCGGCATCTTTCCCGATTCGTACAGCTCTTGAAGGTCGGGAAGCGCGCGTTTGTCAAACAGTCCCGAGCGCACCACATAGATTGTCCGGTCCGCGACACGGGCGCATAACAAGGCGTCCACGACAACGCCATAGGGTGGATTGTCCAGCAGGATATAGTCGTATGTGGCTCTTAACTCCTCCATCATTGAGTCAAGCCGCTCGCTTTTCAACAGTTCGGCCGGGTTGGGGGGCAGTGTTCCGGAAGTGATGACATCCAACCGGCTCGTTCTCTTCCTTCTTGTTCAGCAGGTATAGGTACAACTCCTCCTTTATTTTCTGCTGCCGCTCCACGCTGATCACGTATTTTTGTTGTGTGGGCACGACGAAGGCTATCTTTCCCCTGTTTTCCCGCTCCTTGTTCTTCATGTTTTCCGTCTGTATCTTTAGGCCGGCGATCAGGTTGTCCACGGCTTTGGATCTTGCCTGTAATTTGAGTTGATCGATTTTGTGCTGCTCAGTGGCGCAACCTATTGTTTTCGCCACCTTGTATCTGCCGCGACACTTGCTAATTATCTGAATGCTAACGATCCCAGAGCGGTTTTTCTTTTCTCGGATGAACATGTTGAAAAAATCGGGACACCCAAAATCAGTAAATTATTTTCATATTCCGTTGATTAACAGTGAAATAATTTGGGTGTCCCGAAAAAGTGCGGAAGACAGGAAAAATGGTGGAGTGACGGATCGTGATAGTGGCATACAAATAAAAACGGGAGCTTTCAAACAAGCGCCCGTTTTTTTGATTAGAGTTTAATCTAAAAGTAGAGTGTTATATTGTTCGTTAATCTCCTGGCCTTACTTTCCCGATTCCTCCCTTGCTGATGTTTTTGGTGCGTGGGTTGCCGTAGTAAGTGACATTCCCGATTCCGTCTGTATTGATGTCCACCGATTCTGTAGCGTGGCACGAAACATTTCCCACACCATCCGATTCGATTCGCACACGAGCGGCTTTCAGGTTTTCAAGCTTTACATTTCCCACGCCTTTTGATACGACAGATACCGAAGTGGCCGATCCCTTTATTTCTATATTCCCTACCCCTTCAGAAGTAATGTCGATATTGCCGGAGGTAAAATGTTGAGCAGCGATGTTTCCCACGCCCGTGGAGACAATCTTGAATTGAGGTGTATCCAGGGTCCCTTTCAATTCAATGTTTCCCACGCCGTTTGATTCAATAAAATTGAGGGAGGGTGAGCTTATCCTGATGACCAGTTTTCCGGATCGCCGGTTGCCGAATAGCCTTTTTAGGTTTTTCTTCATCGATAGGTTGAGTTGGCTGTTTTGTACGGTTACCACCAAGTTGTTAACCATCTCTTCGTTGCCTTCGGCGCTTACACTGTAATGGGAAGACGGAGTGTATTCTATGTTGCCGACCGTGTTTGATACCATGGCGGAAAATGCCGTCACATCGTAATTTCTGTTCGTGATACGGTTGCTTTGAGCACATGCGTTGTTCGCAAAGAGCACAAAGGAGAAAATCAATAGATTTGTAAATACGAGATGTTTCATAATGGGAGTCATTAATGTTTACATATAAGACGTTCGGTTTGCAGTTTCGGTTACAAAAAATCATTTTTTTAACAATTCCAGTATCTTTAGGCGAAAAGCATATTCGTATTTTGCCTGCGCCTGATCGGATAATGTTTGTGTGAGGTTGCTTTTCGCTTGAAAAAGTTCGTAGGAGTTAGCGCGTCCGTTATCAAATTTCTCTTGTGCGAAACGGAACGCTTCCTGTCCCGATATTTCTGATTTTTGCGTTGCTTTCCATTTGCTTTGAGCACCTAAGGCGTTGTGGTACGCCTGCTCAATGCGTTTGCGGAGATCGATTTTCACTTTATCTATCTCCAACCGGTTGTTTTCTGCGGCAAGTTCTGCCGTGCGGATACTGTTTTTTGTCTGGAATTTATTGAAGATAGGGATTCGCAGGCTGAACCCGAGCGAATTGCTCATGTTGTTCCGGATTTGAGTGTGAAACGGATCGTTCGAGCGTCCGCTCATGTTGTAGTATCCGGTTCCGAAGTTAGCGCCGAAAGAGAGGGAGGGGTAGAGTTGCGACTTAGCCATCAATACTTCTTTTTCGCTACTTTGAAGCCGGTATTCAGCTGCTTTGATTTCGGGACGGGTAAGCAACGCAGTTTGAAAAATATCGGAGGTTGAGAGTAGTACTCCTTCACTGAGAATTGACTCCACCGATGGTGCCGAGACATTAAAATCTGAAAAATCCTCCAGCTCCATAATCTGGGCCAGATCAAGCAACGCCAGCTTGAGGTTGCTTTCTGCCTGGACCCTGTTCTGTTCTTCTCGGGCACGCTGGGCTTCCAGTTCATAAATCTCGCCATGAGCCATCTTGCCACTCTTGATCAGTTCCTTCCGGCGATTCATATTGGAGTCCGTCAATTGAATTTGTTCGCTGGCAATCTGCAACAGCTCCTTTTGCAGTAGCACCTGTAGAAAAGCGGTCGCCACGCTCATTTCTATTTCGTCTTTAAACTTCTCCAGATCGGCTTCGGCAGCACTTAAATCGGCGCGTTTAGCATCGATATTGTGTTTCATCCGCAATCCGTCAAACAACGTAATGTCCGCGCCCACTCCAAACGAGCTCTGAGATGAGTTGGTGTTTTGATAGGTATTGTCAAGTCCTATAGATCGGCCAAAAACAAAGTTTTGTCCTGCGGATGCGTTTACACTGGGTAACAGATCGTTTCTTGCTTGTGAGTATGCGATTTGGCGCTGTGCCTTGCTCAGCTCTTGCTGCTTGATGTTTCTGTTGTTTTGCAAGGCAATATTGATGCACTCTTCAAGCGTATATTGCTGCGCTTGGGCCATCGTTGACAAACAACAAAAAATAGCGATAATGGTAAATGTCCTCATACTTCTTATTTCTTCGTTTCAATGATCTCATTGCCACGTACCTTATCATTCATTTTCAACCCTTCAAGGATTTCAATATTGATCCCATCAGAAAGGCCCGCTTTTACGTACTTGCGGTCAAATTCCTGTGGCTTCTCGCTTTTTACGGTATACACAAACGCCGAATCATTGCTGAACTCAACACAGCTCTCGGAAATGGAAAGCACACTGTCGCGACGGTCGAGGATGATATCGGCGTTGGCGCTGTATCCGGCACGGATAAAGACATCCGCCGGCATCTCCATGGCGGCTTTCATCTCAAAAAGGATAGCTCCGCTCTCTTCCACGCCTTTGGGAGAAACATATTCCAGTTTTGCCGGAATTTTCTTGTCCTGAATGGCTCCGATGGTGATTTCCATAGGCATATTCACAGACAGTTTTCCCACCTCGGTTTCGTCAATCTTTCCTACGAAAAGCATATCGCTCAGGTTGGCAACGGATGCGATGGTAGTGCCGTCGTTGAAGTTGTTGGACTGTATAACCGAGTTTCCTACCTTCACAGGAACATCAAGGATTGTTCCGCTCACGGTGGCACGAACGAGGGTATTGCTGTACTTGGCCGAGCTTTTGGTAATTCCCGTACGTACCAGGCTTAGGTTGTCGGTGGCTGCCCGAAGCTCTTCCTGATCGTTTCTGTACTGAAGTTGTACCTTCTCGAATTCTTCTTTCGAAATTACTTGATTTTCGTACAGTTTCCGGTCACGCTCGTAGTTGCTCCGGCTTTGATCGGCGGACAGTTGAGCTCTTTCAACGCGCGATTCAGCACCGCTCAGGTTGACCATGTCAGGAATCACCTGTATTTTGGCGATAACATCGCCGGCAACCACTTTCTCGCCCGCCTCTTTGTAAATCTCCGAGATAATACCAGACATTTGCGGTTTAATGAGAATCTCATTTCGCGGCTGTACCTTTCCGGTTGCTACCGTTCGTTTCTCGATATTGTTTTTAGTAACGGTTTCAATCCGGTACGTTTTTATTTTTGGGCGCGATTTTTGATATAAAAATACAAACGTCCAGATTACCAATAGTCCCAGGAGAACTAAACCGGCGATTTTAAGTACTTTTTTCATTTGAGTTATCGTTTGATATTTAAAGTTTGATGTTTAATTTAACACATTTATTCTTCCCGGATTGCCTCAATAGGTTTGATCATTATCGCGCGCTGGGCAGGGATAAATCCTGCAAAAGTGCCGATGACCAGCAATATCGTTAGCGAGCCTACTGCCATGCCGAATCCGATCTGAGGATCTTTGAAAAACTGATCGCCCTGACTTAGTGCAACCCCAATTGCGGACAACAGTCCGACCCCCAGCACGATTCCTCCGATCCCGGCCAGGACGGTAAGCACTATACTTTCCGTCAGCACTTGCCCGATAATGTTTGACGGCGTTGCACCCAATGCCCGACGAATGCCGATCTCTTTTGTCCGTTCCCGAACGGTGACGAGCATGATGTTGCTTACACCGATAGCGCCGGCAAGCAATGTTCCCAGTCCCACAATCCAGATGAGCGCGTTGATACCGATAAACAGGTTATTGAACATCGTAAACTGATCTTCAATATTCACCGAACCGATGGCATCCTTGTCATCGGGACTGATTTGGTGGACACTCCTGAGCGTTTCTTTAATTTTATTTTCCACCACTTTTACTTTTACTCCCGGCCGGGAGGTCGCCCCGAGAAAATGGATGATGTTGCCTTGATTAAATGCTTTTTGCATGGTGCTGAAAGGCAGGATGACCGATTCATCGGTTGAGCCACCAATGCTTGCATTGGCCATTCTACGGGCCACGCCGATAACCTGAAAATAAATACCGTTCACCTTTACCAGTTTTCCAATGGCGTCTTCTCCGGTTTGAAACAACACTTCGTAAACACGTTCACCGATAATGCATACCTTGCGGTTTTCGGCAATATCTATATCGTTGATAAATCTTCCGCTGATTATTT
>ENA-UOOH01000619-UOOH01000619.1-fermentation-metagenome-genome-assembly--contig:-NODE-619-length-39403-cov-11.377757_pt1 | contig 39403 bp, 38 predicted proteins | sample MGYA00245778_ERZ724025 | MGnify/ENA primary metagenome ERZ724025 (study PRJEB28704, sample SAMN03018313) | fermentation metagenome | biome: anthropogenic terrestrial biome; feature: soil; material...
ATACCTCTCAGTTAACAGGTCTCAATGCTCCGTTTCAGAATGCTGCAAAAGTGCGTAATACCGGATGGGATATTGGAGTAGGTTATAGAAATCAGTGGAGTGATTTAAAACTTGGAGTAGACTTTAATCTATCGGATGTCAAAAATAAAATTACAGATATGGTGGGACAGACATCCGGTACTCTTCTACGTCAACAGGAGGGATCTCCGATTAATTCAATCTATGGTTATATCTCAGACGGATTATACCAATCTCAGAAAGAGATTGACGAAGGACCTGTTCAGTTTGGTACCTTGAGGCCCGGTGACATTAAATATAAGGATATTGCAGGCGGATTTGATGATAATAATAATCCTATACCGGATGGGAAGATTAATGACGATGATAAAACCATCATAGGTAATACAATACCTCGTTACACATATGGACTAAATCTCGATTTGGGTTGGAAAGGATTTAGGATAAATGCATTTTTACAGGGTGTAGGTAAAGTGGATGGCTACCTGAATTCGCACTATGTAATTCCAGGAATCAATTCAAGTGCAATAAAAACCTGGCAGCTTGATTATTGGACTGAAGATAATAGAGATGCTGCATTTCCAAGACCTTCTATCACATCTACAAATAATACACAAAACTCAGATTATTGGATGAAAAGTGCGGCTTATTTACGATTGAAAAATCTTCAGTTTGGTTATGATGTCCCCGAAAAATTATTAAACAGAGTTGGTTTAAACAGTTTGTACGTTTACGTAAATGCACAAAACCTTTTCACAGTCACTAATTTCTGGGAAGGATATGACCCGGAAATTAATTATTCAGCCGGATCAACCGAAGGTGTGTCCTTAGGGGGAGGGGCTTATTATCCACAAGTTAAGGTAATTTCACTCGGGGTTGACTTAAAATTTTAAATTGTAAAACATAGAAATAGATTATGAGAAAATATATATTATTACCAATAGTTATTATCGGACTTCTTATTACAAGTTGTGATTTGGATAGATTCCCTTTGAATGGACCAACTACGGGTACCTTTCCCGCATCGGAAGATGAAGCAGTAATGGGGCTTTTGGCCGCATACAAAGGTCTCACTGAGCCAGATGCAGCAAGCACACACTATCTGCATGTTATGGATAATATTTCAGATATAGGATATGCAAGACCCGGGAATAATTATACATCTCCGATAACAAGTTCGTTAACTACGAACAATGCACTCGCTATAAAACCATGGAAAGTACATTACAGGAATATAGCAAGAGTTCACACTGTACTTGATAATCTTGAAAACATAAAAGATCACATTCAGGAAGATAACTATTTACAGATTGAAGCCGAACTTCGTTTTATACGTGCCTATTGTTATTCTAAACTGATAGAGTATTATGGTGATGTACCTTTGGTCCTTGAATCTCTGGGTCTAGACAATGCTACATTACCCAAAAACTCTAAACAAGATATCCAAAAATGGATTATTGATGAGATGACGGCAATAGCGGATAATTTACCTGTTTCACAAGCAGCAAGTGGTAATGTTAGAGCCAGTAGTATTGCAGCTTATATGCTTAAGGCACGTGTTGCTCTTTATAGTAAACAATATGAAACTTCTGCAGCTGCTGCATTAAAGGCTATAGAATTATCTAATGGGGTTCATGAATTAACTCCTTACAACAATTCAATCAATTTCACTAATAAATCACATGAAGTGGGCGAGCCTGATCCTACAAACATATTTGGTTATGAGGGTTATAAAACAAGTAAAGAGTGGATTTGGATTACTGAATATAATCAGGCAATTGCAGGTAATACCCATAATCAGGGGTATTATATGGCATCCCGTCTTGGGAAAGGTGCAGCTTATTGGGGCCCAACTCAAAATCTTATCGATTCGTACCAGTGTATAGATGGCTTACCCATCACTGAGTCTCCATTGTATGATGAAAACGATCCTTTCGTGAATAGAGATCCGCGTCTTGATATGTATAGTGCCCGACCTGGTTCACGACTGATGGGATTTCAATTTGAAATAAATAAAAGTTTTACTCGGGTTTATAACTATTGGCCGATAATAAATGGTACAAGCGCAACTCCATCGCTTGTCGCCAACACTGATGCAACAAATGCATATCGGTCGTTTAGTGGATATTACTGGAGGAAACATGCCGACATTAAAGATTATGAGACTAATTCCTCCAGAGGAGTTTCGGATATGAATGTGGGCATACTTCGCTATGCTGAATTACTCCTTATCTATGCCGAAGCAAAAATTGAATCAAATAAAATCGATCAAACTGTGTACGATGCTTTGAATCAGATTCGCCATCGGGCTGGAATGCCTGCATTGTCTAAAGGATTATCTCAAGGAGAATTACGGAAAGCGCTACGATATGAACGTAAAATAGAATTATCAGATGAAGGGTTGCGATGGTATGATCTGCGCAGATGGGATATTGCCCCTGATGTTATGAACGGTTATTTATATCTTAATCGTGCAGGAAATGCATGGCCGCTGAGTGTTATTGCTGGCTTTGATGAAAATCACAATCCAATCTATAACCACGATGAGGCTATAAAATATTTCAACACTCAGGAGGTTGTTTTTAAAGAAAACAAAGATGAATACTGGCCTATACCTCAACAGGAGATTGATGCTAATCCAAAATTAACTCAGAATCCCGGCTATTGATAATCCTCAATCCCTATTCATTTGCTTGAAGAATAGTCTTATATAAAATGAAAAATATTTTTAATATGAGAAGAAAATTTCTACAGACAAGTATATTATTGGTGTTATGCATGATATTTAGTAGTATCGCAGCATTATCACAAAATGATACACTTTCTTTTCTGCATATAACTGATGCTCACTTGATGTTTAATTTAGAGAATTATGATCCCCAAATTGTTCATCACCGTGAGTATACCAGACTCTATAAAGAGGCGAACACAATGTTTGCAGAGTTTATGGAAACAATCCCTGATAATACAGGAAGTGACATGATTATAGCTTCAGGAGATGTGATTGATTTCTATGATGCAAAGACATCCGAAGGCAATACGCTGGCATATCAGATTGAACTCTTTACTCGATATTTGGACCGGTATCATTATCCTTTCTTTATGACATTGGGGAATCATGAAATCTTTTCTTACCGATGGGGAGAAGAAAGAGTAATTCCCGACCAACTGAAAGCAGGTGAAGCAAAAGCTGCCTGGATAAGGAATATGGATGTTTTTCGTGATGGAACCTATTATAGCAGGACCTTCGAGGTCGGCAGTGCAAATTACAGACTCATTTTTCTTGACAACAGTTATTATCAGTTCAATAAGGAAGAAAATGTGGTTAATCCCCATATTGATAAACCTCAACTCCACTGGCTGAAGTCCGAGCTGGCTGCATCGGAGGCGAATAATCAAAATGTTATCATCCTTATGCATATTCCTTTTTCAGATAAATCGGTGCAGCCAGAATCTGAGAACGAACTTTACAAAACAGTAACAGATAGTTCTGTCGTAAAGTTAATATTGTCTGGCCATCATCATAGGGATGTTGTGAAATGTTTTCCTACAAAAGGTGGAGGTGAGGTTATTCAGGTGGAAACCAGCGCATTGGTGAACTCTTCGAAGAATTGGAGGTTAGTACAACTGACGGAAAATCAACTCTCTGTTTCTTTCACGGGAAAAATAGAGAGTGAGATTGTGTTGCCATTAAAATGAGAATAACTAAAATATCGTACCTTGTCTGTTTTTTTGTGGCTTATGTTTCATCTTTTCAACGAAAGAATTTTTATAATTTATTCCATAACGATGTGGTGAAATCGTTGTGAGGATATTATCTTTGCAATCGAACTCAATTTTAACAGTTGAATGGAAAGCAAACAGCTCACTCCGGCATACAAGACGATCGTCGGTGTTCAATTTCTTTTTGTCGCATTTGGTGCCACAGTGCTGGTGCCGTTGCTTGTTGGACTCGATCCTTCCACAGCCTTGTTTACAGCGGGTGTTGGAACATTGGTATTTCATCTGGTAACGAAAGGAATGGTCCCGATATTTTTGGGTAGTAGCTTTGCCTTTATTGCTCCCATTGTAAAAGCAACAGAATTGTATGGCCTCCCCGGAACATTATCGGGATTGGCTGCCGTGGGGCTGGTCTATTTCCTGATGAGTGCACTTGTGAAATGGCAGGGAGTGAGACTGATCAAACGCCTTTTCCCACCGGTAGTGATTGGCCCGGTAATTATGCTTATCGGTCTGTCGCTTGCAGGAACCGGTGTGGATATGGCTGAGGAGGACTGGCTGTTGGCTGCTGTTTCACTTGTAACCGCGATTGTTGTGAGTATGCTTGCCAAAGGATTACTGAAGCTGATCCCGATATTTGCAGGGATCGTTGTTGGTTATCTTGTCGCCCTGCTTCTGGGTAAAGTTGAATTGTCCGGCATAGCCGAAGCATCCTGGTTTAGTCTGCCTCAATTTGTGAAACCTGAATTTTCGTGGGGAGCCGTATTGTTCATGATTCCGGTTGCCATTGCGCCTGTGATTGAACATGTGGGCGATGTGTACGCCGTCAGCCAGGTAGCCGGCAAGGATTTTGTACGGACCCCCGGACTGCACCGCACCATGCTGGGCGACGGCATTGCTTGTATTATTGCCGGTTTAATAGGGGGACCTCCTGTTACACCGGCAATAATACAAGCAATGCGGTTTAATAGGGGGACCACCTGTTACAACCTATTCGGAGGTTACAGGAGCTATGGTATTGACAAAGGTGACCGATCCGGTGGTGATCCGTATCGCCGCAATAACCGGGATTCTTTTCTCTCTGGTGGGTAAAGTAAGTGCATTTCTGAAGTCCATACCCGGGGCCGTGCTTGGAGGAATCATGCTTCTCCTTTTCGGTATGATAGCCGCCACTGGGGTAAACAACATGGTACAGAATAAAACAGATATGGGCAATACCCGCAACCTGATTATCGTTTCTCTTGTCCTGACAACAGGCATCGGGGGGGCAGTACTTCGCGTTGGAAGCATCAGCATGACGGGAATAGGCCTTTCGGCGCTGATTGGAGTAATTCTGAATCTGATATTGCCTCAAACCAAGAAGTAAAATCGGATTCCCTGATAGTATCACTGCAGGGCAGGCCCTTTTCTGCAAGACTGACTGTGTTGTTTTTTTAAATGAATGGGGTATTTCACTCAATTAACGACTGGCTTACTTATTTTGATAAGTGAAAATTACAGTATTCACTAATTGGTTGACAATCTACGGGTATGGAGTGGATGAGCGATGCGTAAAAATATATTAACGAAAAGTAAAAAACAGAAACTTATTTTGTATATTTGCAATATGATAGTTTTGTTGATCGGAAATTCACCTGTCGGTGAATAACAAATGGCAGCGTGGTTTTGCAAATACACGATTTATTCGGGAGTAGTCTATTTTGCAGCATCTCAGTCAAGTAGTGAGTGGTTTGTTAACATTTTGATGGCTTTTGGTTGGAAAGAGGTTCATGTATGCCGGGAGATAAGTGATAGAATAGTTTTTGATGTCAAACGTTCATCGGAATTTTATATTCTGCATTCAGTAATCATCTTGGATATTTGGTATATAAAAATCAAAAAATCAAATCATGAAAAAACCTCCGGAAATAAAAATTAATAAATTTCAACTGGCAGTATTGCTCGACAAAGTTAATAAAGAGTTTTACCACTTTGTGATTGCAAACAGTGTTTACTGCTCAAACTGCAATGCTATTGCAGTGGAAGGAATAGAGGTAGATGAGGTATTCCTGACCGATTTGAATGATATTAAGGTGCGCGGCAGATGCAGGGTTTGCAACGGAGAGGTTGCACGGCTTTTTGAATTTGGAAAAGATAGGGAGTTTTATGATAAAGCAAATAAGTTAAGGGATTTATCTTCTCTTACGTAGTATGCTAATCTATCCGGCTAAGTTGTTGCCATTGACTGCGGCAGTGAAAATACGGGATCGGCGAGTTATTAAATTCAATAAAAACGTTGGGCTGGATTGTTTTGTGGCCCAACGTTTTTGTATCATCAACAGGAAACTTTTTGGTTTACTTTGCTTTTCCCTGATTGGCAACAGCTTCCATTAGTTTTCTGATCTCTTCGGGATCGCCGAGAAAGTAATCTTTCTGCAAGTTCATTTCGTCGTCGAATTCAAATACATAGGGAACCGCCGTCGGCAGGTTGAGACTCACAATCTCCTCGTCGGAGATGTTCTTCAAATGCTTGATAATACCTCGAAGGCTGTTGCCATGTGCAGCCACAATTGTTTCGTTGTATTTGGTCTTCATTTCCGGAACAATAACGTCGTTCCAATATGGCAGAATGCGCTCTACGGTATCTTTCAATGCTTCGGTGAGCGGCAGGTCGTTTTCACTCACTCCCTTGTAACGTGGATCCTGAAAGGGAGAGCGTTCGTCCTCTTTTTCGAGTGGCAACGGCGGTACATCGTAGCTACGTCGCCAGATGAGCACTTGTTCGTCGCCATACTTGGCAGCTGTTTCAGCCTTATTCAGTCCCTGCAGCATGCCGTAATGCTTTTCGTTCAGCCGCCAGGTTTTTTCCACCGGGATCCAGTCAAGATCCATCTCGTCAAGCACTACATTCAATGTTTTTACCGCTCTCTTCAGATAGGAAGTATACGCTTTTTCAAACTGGAAACCCTCTTTTTTCAGGTATTTGCCTGCTTTGTGGGCTTCCTCAATCCCTTTCTCGGTGAGGTCTACATCTGTCCAGCCTGTAAAACGGTTCTCCTTGTTCCAGGCACTCTCGCCGTGGCGAATTAAGACTACTTTTTTCATACACTGTTTTTAATATGATGGTAAATTGTGAATATCCTAATTAATTACATATCGGTTTGTACAAAACTACATAAAATCGCTTAAAGTAGAACTATCGGCTGACATTTTTCTTGCTGTCTCCCGGGTCTCCATCCGCTTGAGATGGCGCAACTGGATCGAAAGCAGGTAGAGTGATAGCAAAGCTGCCAGGGTGTCGGAAACGGGCATTGCGATCCACAATCCGTCCAGTCCCCAGTGACGGGGAAAAAGGATAATGCCCGGGATAAGAAATATCAGCTGACGGCTCAGGCTCTGTATGATGGATTTGGCAGCGAAGCCGATGCTCTGGAAGAAACTGGAGGATACAATCTGAAAGCCTACCAGGGGCAGTGCTGCTATAGCAATGCGGATACCTCTTCCGGTGATACTCAGTAGCTCGCTGTCGGAGGTGAATGCAGCGGCAAAGACTCCCGGAAAAAATACGCCAATCAGAAAGCCGGCAACAGTGATCAGCAAGGCTATCTTCAACGAATATAAAAGTGTCTCGCGTACTCTTTTGTAGTTGGCTGCTCCGTAGTTATAGCCTATGATTGGTTGCGTGCCCTGGTTGAGCCCCATGATCACCATCAGGAAGATCATCAGCACGGTGTTGATGATACCGTAGGCTCCTACCGCCAGGTCTCCTCCGTAATGCAAGAGGGAGGTATTCATTAGCACTGCCACACCGGAAGCTGCTACCTGCATGCTGAAAGGCGACATCCCGATGGAAACGATGGAGGCAATGATCTTCTTGTTGAGGCGGATATTTTTCCAACGCAGACGGATCAGGCTGCTCTCCTGCAAAAAATGATGCATTACAAACAGCATTCCGATAAACATGGAAATCACGGTAGCCCATGCTACACCCTTAATCCCCAGATCAAAGCCATACAAAAAAACCGGCGTGAGGATAATACTGAAAACGGCGCCGATGAGCATGGTGATCATCGCTTTCTTCGGATATCCCGAAGAACGCATCATCGCATTGAAATTATAACAAAGGCTCACAAATACATTTCCAAGCAGTACAATTTGCAGATAATCTCGTGCATAGGGGAGTGTGAGTTCGCTGGCTCCGAATGCCCGTAAAATGGGATCGAGGTATATCATGAAAAGGGTGATGAAGATGGCATTCAGAATTACTGTCAGAAGCAGTGAGTTGCCCAGTATCTTTTCCGATGTTTCCTTGTCTCTTTTTCCCAGACTGATGGAGATGCGGGCTGCCGCACCGGAGCCTACAAGCATGCCCAGCGAGGAGGTAAGATTCATTACGGGGAAGGTGATGGCCAACCCTGAAATTGCCAGTGCTCCGACACCCTGCCCGATAAAAATGCGCCCTATCACGTTGTACAAGGCGGTGACCACCGTCCCTACAATGCCCGGAAGCGCGTAATCCCAGACAAGTTTACTGATCTTTTTTGTCTGGAATTCAAGTTCTTTGTTTGTTTGCAAAATGGATGTAATGTAATAACCTTTTATCTTGTAGTCCTTTCCGGATACAATGGGTTTACTTGCTGTGAGTAAACCGTACCCGGAAATGACAAACTTTGCAAAGTTAGTGAAAATCCAGCATATCTGCCGATATTTTGCAATGACTTTTAAGACAGCATGTTTGCTGTTTTGGATAATTAATTTTATTTTTGGATTTTAAACCTGAAAATGATGGGTACCAAAGAAGAACTCTTGCATTATGTGTGGAAGTACAAACTCTTGCCCCCGTCGTCACTCAAAACGATAGAGGGGCAAAAGGTGGAGGTGATTGACCCTGGTATGCACAACAGCGATGCCGGCCCTGACTTCTTTAATGCGAAGGTGAAAATTGGGGATAAAGTATGGGCTGGTAATGTGGAGATTCATCGTTCTTCCGATGAATGGGTGAAGCATGGGCATCAAAATGATAAAGCATATAATTCCGTCATTTTACATCTTTCAGAGAGAGTGAATGCCCTGGTGACGAACCAAAGAGGGTTGCGAATACCACAGTGCCTGATCATCGTACCGGAGAATATTCGCAACAATGCAGATTACCTCCTGTTTAGCCGTAGTCAAATTCCCTGTAAGAAGTTCCTTTCTACCCTGCCTGTGCCTATGTTGTCTTCCTATCTCAGCGCACTCTCTGTGGAGCGACTGGAGCGGAAAATAAACGACATCTATGTTCATCTGGAGCGGTTCAGTCACTCCTGGGATGAAGTATTTTATGTGCTGTTGACGCGCAATTTCGGCTTTGGGCTAAATACTGTTGAATTTGAGAATCTTGCCTTGTCGCTTCCTTTCAGATACATACTGCGGCACAACGACAATCTTTTTCAGGTAGAGGCACTGATGTTTGGGCAGGCAGGAATGTTGGAAGATGATAGGCTGGATGACAACTACTACAATCGGTTACAAAAGGAATATTCTTTTCTGAAAGCTAAATACAAACTGAAAAACAGGCAGGGGTTTCTTTTGAAAAGTATGAGAGCTCGTCCCCGGTCATTTCCACAGATACGCATTGCACAGCTGGCAGCACTGTTACAACAGTCGGGCCGTCTCTTCTCTCTTATCCTGGAAAATGAAGAGCTTCATCAGCTTCGTGCACTTTTTCAAGCTGATCCTTCCGATTATTGGAAGACGCACTACAGTTTCGGGAAAACATCTCCGAAATCCGGGAAGCAGCTGGGCAAGGCTTCGCAGAATATCCTGCTCATCAACACGGTTGCGCCTCTGTTATTTGCTTACGGAAAGAAAACAGACACTACGACATATTGTGACAGGGCTATTCATCTGTTGGAGTCGATGAAGCCGGAAAGGAACAATGTTGTAGACGAATTTGCCGGAACAGGGATTGTTCCCAGGCATGCCCTTGACTCCCAGGCGCTAATCCAGCTGCGTAAAGAGTATTGCGATACCCGAAAATGTCTCTATTGCCGAATAGGACACAGGTTGCTCACAACAGTCCATGACGGCAAGTAAACTCGCTTTCGATTCATTGCTTGTCGAAAATAGCTCAAATGTTTCATTTTGGTCAATTTCTCGTAACGGCAAAATGTAAATAAATTTATCTTCTGCTCGTTACTTAACGAAATCGTTGTACTTTTGCACAGTGAAACAGGAACATGCATTCTGAAGAGCACATTCACTTAAAAGGCATTCAGAGATGTTCGTTCAAAATCGGTAACATGCAGAATAAAATTATATCACTGTTTTCTTTTCTCTTTCTGGCGGTATTGGGCATTGTTTTGTTTCAGTCCTGCGCAAACATGGCAGCTCCAACGGGAGGAGCCTACGATGTGGATCCTCCTAAAGTGAGACGCGCTACGCCTGACTTTCATTCGCTGAATACTACTCCTTCGAGGATTGAGATTGAGTTTGATGAAAATATCAAGATCAAATCGCCTGCAGAGAAGGTGATCATTACCCCACCTCAACAAACTATGCCGGTGATACGGTCGGTCGGGAAAAAGGCAGTAGTGGAGCTGAAAGACGAGCTGTTGCCCAATACGACCTATACCATCGACTTTACCGATGCCATTGCCGATAACAACGAAGAGAATCCCATAGAAAATTTTGTTTTTTCCTTCTCTACGGGTAGTCAGCTTGATACCCTCTCCATCTCCGGAAAAGTGCTTACTGCGCAAAATCTTGAACCAGTACCGGGAACCTACGTGGGAATTCATTCCAATTTCGATGATACGGTATTTACCCGTGTACCCTTCGAGCGCATATCGCGTACCGACTCAAGGGGTAATTTCACGGTACGGGGGATGGCCCCCGGGAAGTATAAGGTGTTTGCTCTGGGCGACCTGAACAGGGATTACAAATATGATAATCCGCAGGAAACCATCGCCTTTCTCGATTCCATTGTCGTCCCCACCACCATGCCTGCCGTACGGCAGGATACGGTGTTTGTGGACAGCCTTACCATCGATACAATCCGCACTATCCAATATACCCGTTTTTTGCCGGACGACCTGTTGTTGCGATCTTTTCAATCAGATTTCCAGCGACAATATCTGCAAAAACATGAACGAACCGAACCGCATAAGCTTACACTGCTTTTTGCCGCTCCCACGGAAATGCCCGTCTTCAGCCTGTTGCAGCCTGAGGTGACACACGACGACTGGTATGTGATGGAGCGGAGTGCCAAAAACGATACGTTGATGCTCTGGATTACCGACTCTCTCATTTATCAGCAGGATTCCATCAGGATGAAAATCAATTATATCCGTACCGACTCTCTCAATCGGAATTATACCGAAACCGATACGCTCAGTTTCAATATCCGTAAATCGGCACGCGACAGGCGCGCGGAAAAAAAGAACGAAGGCAAGGAAGAAGGCGATAAGGAAAAAGAGATCCGATTTCTGGGAATCAACAGCAATGTGCAGTCCACTTTTGAATTATACAGCCCTCTGAGAATTGAGTTTGAGCAGCCTGTGGTGCGCTTCGATTCCTCTTATGTGCAGCTGATGATCGCAGTTGACTCTTTGTTTGAGCCTGTCCCGTTCCGTGTGGAACCCGACTCGCTGAATCCCCGGAAAGTGACCCTGAGACCTCGTTGGGAACCCGGAGGAAAATATACGTTGACGGTTGACTCGGCCGTTCTAATCAGTCATTATGGACTTTGGAACAATAAGTACGAGCAGTCGTTTACGGTGAAGCCCTTGGATCAGTACGGCAATCTCGAAATAAGCATCAGCGGTTTACCCGAAGGCAAGGCGGCTTTTGTGGAACTGTTGGACAAGTCGGATAAACCATTTCGAAAAAGCCACGTCAAAAGAAACGTGGCAAGATTTCAGGACCTTCCTCCGGGTGAGATCTACGCACGGCTGGTAGTTGACGAAAACGGAGATGGGTTATGGACGACCGGTAATTATGAAGAAAATCGACAACCTGAAGAGGTCTTTTATTATCCGGGTAAATGGTTGATCCGTGCTTATTCCGATCATATGGAAGAATGGCAATTAGATGCTGTTCCGGTGATACGCCAAAAGCCTCTGGAAATTACGAAGAACAAACCGGAAGAGAAAAAACGAAGAGATCTGAACAGGGAGAGAGAAAACCAGAAACAAAACCAGCAGAACTCACCCTTCGGTTTAGGAGGAAACCGCGGAGGAGGTGCTTCCGGTATGCAACAAATGGGAGGAATGCGATAGCTGCTGAAAATGGTTCACTAAAAAAAAATGAAAATGCAAAAAAAATATTTGATTCTATCAACCCTATTACTTTCTTTTTTGAGTTTACAGTGCGCAAATGCACAGTGTAAGCTTACAAATACTGCTTTCACGAGCGGAGAAAGTATCCAGTACGATCTCTATTTCAGCTATGGTATCCTCAATGCCCGGGCAGGTAGAGGCTCGCTTTCGGTTACGGAAGCCAACTACCGGGGAGAGAATGCTTACAAGACCGTGATGATGCTCAACACGTCCGGGCTGGCGGGCAGCCTGTATACGGTACACGATACACTTACGTCGTACATCGATCATAACCTGCGTCCTTTGCTTTTTACAAAAGAAGCATTTGAAGGAAAAGACTACTCCGTGGAGCGGCAGGCATTTACCTACAAGGGTAATGAAATTAGTATCCGCGCGCTCCGCAACTGGAATGGGAAAGAACTTTTTGATGAGGTGGTTACGACAAGTCAGTGTACCTATGACTACCTCTCGGTGATCTCTTATGTTCGGAACCTGGATTATACAGGCATGAAGCCGGGTGACAGGCATTTTATACAGTTTATTTCAGGCAGAAGGCCTGTGGATATGTACGTGAATTATCTGGGAACGTCATTGATAAAAGCAAATAACGGTAAAACCTATGAAGTGATGAACATCTCCATGACCATTCACGACGATGCTTTCACCAACCCAAAAGAATCGCTCAGGGCATCGCTGACAAACGATAAGAATCGCATTCCCGTGATTATCAATACCAACCTTAAGATCGGTTCTGTGAGGGCAGTCTTGCAGGAGGTTGCGGGAATGAGACACTGATTTTAAATGGACGTTCATTCGTGTAGCACATTTTATTAATTATTCATTGTATGAGGAAACAAGCTGTACTTTTTTGCATGGTGATGAGTTTAGCCCTCATGGGCTATATTACACAGGGGAAGGCGCAAAATGCGGAAGGTCCCTATGTGCTTATTATGGAGTTCTCTTTCGATGAACAGAATGTAGACAGCGCCATTGACCTTCTTCTTGAAGTGCAGGCGCTTACACTCGAGCAGGAAGAGGGTTGTCTGATTTATGACGTGCTGTTGAGCGAAGATGACCCCAATACCGTCTTTCTTTATGAAAGCTATGATAGCGCAGCTGCCTATAAAGTGCATGAAAACAGCGCTTACTACAAATCAATCGTGGTGAAAAAACTTACCCCGCTGATAAAAAAAACGAAGAAAGTAAAAGTGATCCCATTGAATCTTCAGGGGGATTTGTTGGATGAAGAACTATAAATCTCTCTGAATGGGATATAATTAAAGAAATTTGTCTTTATATAGAGTTTAAAATTCCCAAAAATCTCCGAAAAGAACGTATCTTTGTGTACGTTATCGTTAATTATGCAAAGGTATGTCCGTTCAGACTGATTCTGCTAAAATACCTGAGCCGGCGCTCAGAAGACTCCCCTGGTACTTGTCGTATGTGAAATTACTGAAAAGTCAGGGGGAAACCATTGTATCATCCACCCAAATAGCAAAGAAGATCGATGTCTCTGCATCCCAGATCGCGAAAGATTTATCTTACGTCGATGTTAACGGGAAAACAAGAGTAGGATATGACATCGACGATCTGATCTCGGTACTTGAAACCTTTCTTGGATTTACACAAACACACAGAGCGGTATTATTCGGTGTCGGCAGCCTGGGGGCAGCTTTGCTATCCGACTCGGGCCTCGAGCAATACGGACTAAAGATTATTGCCGGTTTTGATGTGAAATCATCTATAGTTAATCAGAAAGTACACAATATCCCCGTTTTTCATACCAACGAGTTTTTTGAGAAAAATGAGAAAATTAAAGCAGAGATAGGCGTCCTGACAGTCCCGCCGGGCTATGCCCAGGACGTATCCGATTTCATGATTCGTGGAGGTATCAAGGGAATCTGGAATTTTACTCCGTTCAGAGTCCGCGTGCCCGAAGGTGTTGTCTTGCAAAACACCTCACTCTATGCTCATCTTGCAGTGATGTTCAATCGTTTACGTCCATGAAGATTTTTGCTATCGGTCTTAATTACGCGTCGCATAACGAAGAGATGAAGCGTACGTTTGAGAGCGAAGAGCCGGTGCTCTTTATGAAACCCGATACAGCACTGTTAAAAGGGGGAAAGCCTTTTTATCTGCCCGATTTCTCGGAGGAAATACATTACGAAACAGAGCTGGTGGTTAAAATATGCCGGTTGGGGAAAAATATTGCGGAACGCTTTGCAGAACGTTACTATGATGAGGTTACAGTAGGAATTGATTTTACAGCCCGCGACCTGCAACGCAAGCAAAAAGAGCGTGGATTGCCCTGGGAGATCGCTAAATCCTTTGATAATTCAGCCGCAATTGGCACCTTTGTCCCAAAAGATGAAGTGCCCGATATGCTCAATGTTGATTTTCATCTTGACATCAATGGTAAAACTGTGCAGCAGGGTAATTCAGGGGATATGATCTATTCGGTGAATAAGATTATTTCCTATGTCAGCCGTTTCTTTACATTGAAAATAGGTGATCTGATTTTTACCGGTACTCCCGCCGGCATTGGACCGGTGAAAATAGATGACCATTTAAAGGGATATATCGGGAATAGAAAACTGTTGGACTTCAGGGTGAAATAGAATTGCCCTGCAATAAAGCAATAAATCGATATCAAAATGAACAAAGCAAAATGCACGTTTCTGTGCTTCAGCCTTTCTATGGTATGGGGTTTTGCTGTGCTCGCACAGGATTACAATCCCATACCGGTAGCCATGCCCTCTCTGCAGTTTGCCCCCGACGCAAGAGGAGGAGGAATGGGCGATGTGGGTGTGGCGACCATGCCCGATGTCTATTCCCAGCACTGGAATGCGGCCAAATACCCTTTTATCTCCACCAACGGCGGTGTCTCTTTTTCTTATACGCCGTGGCTGAGCAAGCTGGTGAGCGACATACACCTGCTCTATGCGTCCGGATATTGGAAGTTGGGCAATGACAACCTCGATGCTCTCAGTGCTTCGGTGCGTTATTTCTCCTTGGGCAATATCGACATAGCCGATATGAGCGGTGAATTCTGGCAGAGTGTCTCACCACATGAATTTGCTTTCGATCTGGCATATTCACGCAAACTCACAAAGACTTTTGCCGGCGCTGTAACGCTCAGATACCTCAGGGCTGACTACTCCACCGGAAATGACGAAACAACCCCTGGCAACGCTTTCGCGGCTGACCTCGCTGGTTACAACGAATCCTATCTCTATTTGGGCCGTTCGGAGATGCTGCTGGGTCTTGGCTTTAATCTTTCCAATATCGGCACTAAAATCTCTTACGACGGCGGTGTCAGCTCTTTTTTTCTCCCTGCAAACATGCGACTGGGAGCTTCTCTCGGATATCCAGTAGATGATAAAAATACACTCTCTGTCAGCCTTGATCTTAATAAACTGCTCGTTCCCACACCACAGCTGCCCAGGGAAGGAGAGTCGGCGGAAGAAGCACAACAGCGTATCGACGACTATCGGGGTATCTCTTCGATTGCCGGCATCTTTAGCTCCTTTGGCGATGCGCCGGGCGGTTTCGAGGAAGAAATGCAGGAGATCATGTGGTCCCTGGGAGTGGAGTATACTTATAACAATCAATTTTCAGTAAGAACCGGATATTACAACGAAAGCGAATACAAGGGCAACCGGCAATATTTTACATTTGGAGCCGGTTTCAGGATGAAGACTTTTCAGATTGATGCAGCCTACCTGATCTCTACAGCACAGTCGAACCCGCTGGATCAAACCCTGCGTCTCTCTTTGGGATTTGACATTGAGGGAATCAGAAACTTAATGCGATAATTATGAATATAAGGGTTGGCTTCGGGTATGATATGCACCGCTTTGCGGAGGGACGTGAACTTTGGATTGGCGGGGTCCAGCTTGATTATACGCTGGGATTACTTGGGCATTCAGATGCAGATGTGCTCATTCACGCTATTTGCGATGCACTTCTGGGTGCAGCCAATCTGCGGGATATCGGATATCATTTTCCGGATACTTCATGCGAGTTTAAAGATGCAGACAGCAAGCTCCTGCTGAATAAATGTATCTCTTTGTTGCGCAGTAAAGGTTATCGGGTGGAAAATATTGATGCCACCGTATGCGCAGAGCTGCCAAGACTGAACCCTCATATCCCCGCCATGCAGCAAAAGCTGGCCGAAATTATGGACCTCGACAGTGATGCCATTTCCATTAAAGCAACCACTTCCGAAAAAATGGGTTTTGTGGGCCGTGGGGAAGGTATCACGGCATACGCTGTAGCGTTAATCGTAAAAAGATAGCATCGCAATGTGGCGCTCCAGATGGTGGCTTCGACTGAGACAATCACGAGGATACGGTATTCATTCGCCGTTTGCATATGAATTGATCACCAATGTGATATACGCCCGGTACGATTATTACGCTTTTTACGATATCGCACAATCACTGAGAAAGAATGGTCTTCACGATGATGCAACAGCTGCTTTTAATCGCCTTTCATTCCGACTGATCAATCATTTCAACGCAAAGCATATCCTTGAAGTAAACTCCGGCAAGGGGGTGAATACATGTTATCTTACGGCACCCGCATCCGATATTTGGTGTACATGCGTTGAGAAGGAGGGCGAAAAGGTTGCTGTAGCGAAAAAACTTCATTCAACCGCTGGCTGCTGCGAGTATGTGACTACACTGCCACCCTCCGGATCGGTGAAATATGACGCAATCTTTATCAACCTGAAAGAAAGAGAAGTGGTTCAAGGAGCGACTGCCGGACAAAAGATGCAGGATGAAATTGACGTGCAAGAGTACCTCTCTATTGAGACCCTGCTCCCGTTCAGTCATGAAAAGACATTCTGGGTCATTCATTCTTTAAAAAGCCGGAGGAGCAAACATTTTTGGTCTGCTATCGTTAAAGATGAACGCTTCAGCGTCACATTCGACATCATGAAAAAGGTGGGTATTGCTTTTTTGAGACCCTCCTTCCATAAGGTGCATTATTTTGTGTAGTGAGCTTAAGCGATAAACATTGTTTGTGGCATAGCCCAAAATGGACTGTACAGCCGCATACTGACAACTAATGATCGACAATTATGAAAAAAAGTATCGTCTATACAAAGACCGGTGATAAAGGTACTACGTCGCTCGTAGGAGGTACACGGGTGCGTAAAACGCATCTCCGCCTTGAGGCATACGGTACCATCGATGAGCTGAACAGCTTTACCGGTTGGTTGAACTGTGAGATTAAAGAGGAGATGCATCGTGATTTCCTGCTCTTCATTCAGCACAAACTCTTTGCTGTGGGATCTTTCCTGGCTACTGAGACCGAAAGGATACAACCCAAGGCTGCCAGTGTCATTACCGGCAAGGATATTGAGCGGATTGAAGCGCAGATTGATCAGATTGATGCAGCGTTGCCTCGTCTGAACCAATTTGTACTGCCGGGTGGCAACGAAATTGCTTCCCGAGCTCACATCTGCCGCACGGTCACCCGCAGGGCCGAGCGTATTGTTTACCGCGTAGCAGAAGACTTCCCTGTTTCCGAGAACATAGTTATCTTTCTCAATCGGCTGTCAGACTACTTTTTTGTGCTTGCACGACAGGAAAGCCACAAAACATCGGAAGAAATATATTGGGAACAGGGCGATATATAAAAACTTTTTATACATTTGCGGAAAATATGAAACGAACAACTAAAGAAAGGATTTTTCAATGTATTGGACACTAGAACTTGCATCGAAGCTAGAGGATGCTCCTTGGCCCGCTACAAAGGATGAATTGATCGATTATGCCCAGCGTTCGGGCGCACCACTGGAGGTTATAGAAAATCTGCAGGAGATAGAGGAAGAAGGTGAAATTTTTGAATCGATAGAAGATATCTGGCCGGATTACCCGAGTAAGGAAGATTTCTTTTTTAACGAAGACGAGTACTAAAGCGAGCATCCCATAAAAAAAGCATCCCCGACTAAAACTTTGAGTGAGGGGATGCTGTTTTTTTTCCTACAAGGCAATCAGATCAGCTTGTCGATTTTGTCGGTGAACAGGGTCTTGGCGCCTGCTCCCACGACTTTATCGACCACCTCTCCATTTTTAATGAAGAGTACGGTGGGTATGTTTCGGATTCCATATCTTGAAGTGGTGTCGTCGTTGTTGTCTACATCCAGCTTTCCTACAACCACTTTGTCTTTATATTCTTCGCTGATTTGGTCGATGATTGGTCCCACCATCTTGCAGGGACCACACCACTCCGCCCAGAAGTCAATAACTACCAGTTTGTCTGTTTGCAACACCTCATTAATGGTTGCATCTGTAATTTGAAGCGCCATATTTGTCTGTTTTAATTATGTAATTTAATTGATTTTAAAGTCGATAAGTAGATTGTCCTTCAGATAGTCTATGAATTGCTTGTTCACTTGAATCCTTGCGGGACGTGAAAAAAGCTGCAAGTGCATATGGGACTCTTCTCCGATAATCTGGAAGTATAACAATGAATTTCCGGAATTGTTTTTCACCAAAGCTGATAATTCTGCTACCGTGGTGTCATCTAATTCGGTAAGTGGAATTTGCAGGGTGATTTTCGAAACAAGCTTATCCCTCATCTCCGACAACAATCCAATGGAAGTGATTTTCACCTCAAGCTCTTCCTGTCGGTAACGTTTGGGTTGTACCCTTGCCTGTATATACACTGAGAGCCCTATGCGTGCATATCTGCCAAAGTTGACGCTGTCTTCGCTGAAGAGCGCAATTTCATAGCTGCCAGCGTAATCTTCGATCTTGAAGATCGTATAGGGGGAGCCTCTTTTGGTTTGTCCTTCCCGCACGGCTGTAATGATTCCACCAAACGAGATATCCAGCCCGTTCAGTGTATCCAGGTCCTGAAGTTGCAGCGTGTCGGCATTGCATACATATTTCAGGATGAATTCATAATCGTCCAGCGGATGTGCCGACAGATAGATGCCGATCAGTTCACGCTCTTTGTTCAGTCTTTCCAGATCTGACCAGCGTTGTGCCTGTGGTATCTCGGGGCGGGCAATCTGGAACGATGTGTCGTCGCCAAACAGGGACGTTACCGACGCCTGTTTGTCTTGCTGGAACTTGTTTCCGTAGCGGATGAGTGTTTCCAGAAATTCTTCTCCCTTGCCATTTGTTGCGAAGAATTGTTCCCGATAGATGCCCGGCAGCGAGTCGAAAGCCCCCGAAAGTGCCAGTGCTTCGATGTTTTTTTTGTTGCAGGAGGAAAGATTCACCCTTTCCACGAAGTCAAATATATCGGCGAAGGGGCCGTTTTGGGTTCTTTCCTCTATGATATCCGTCACAGCACCCTGTCCCACACTCTTGATGGCAGCAAGGCCGAAACGTACATCGCCTGCTTTGTTTACCGAGAATTTCAGGAACGATTCGTTGACGTCGGGACAAAGCACGTTCATCCCCATTGCCTTGCACTCATCCATGAACTTGGTGATCTCGGTGATGTTGTTCAGGTTGTTGGAGAGTACAGCAGCCATATATTCCGATGGGTAATTGGCTTTTAGCCAGGCTGTCTGGTAGGCGACCCAGGAGTAACAGGTGGCGTGAGATTTATTGAAGGCGTAGGATGCGAATTTTTCCCAGTCGGCCCATATTTTATTGAGTATCTTTTCTTCGTAGCCGTTTTTCTTTCCTCCCGTAAGGAATTTTTCTTTCAGGGCATTCATCTTGTCGATCATCTTCTTCCCCATCGCCTTGCGCAACTCATCCGATTGTCCACGGGTGAAGTCGGCCAGCAGGCGGGAGAGAAGCATCACCTGCTCCTGATAAACCGTGATGCCGTAAGTCTCGCTCAGGTACTTCTCCATGATGGGTAGATCGTACCTGATCTCCTCTTTGCCTTGTTTGCGCGCGATAAACGAGGGGATATAATCCATCGGCCCCGGCCGGTAAAGCGCATTCATCGCTATGAGGTCCTCAAATTTACTGGGCTGTAGCTCCTTGAGATATTTCTGCATGCCGGCCGACTCAAACTGGAAGGTGCCGGTGGTCTGTCCGTTACAATAAAGGTTGTAGGTAGCTGCATCGTTCATGTCGATGGCATCGATATCTACCTTGATGCCCCGGGTTAGTTCGATGTTGGTAATTGCATCCTTGATGATGGAGAGGGTTTTGAGGCCCAGGAAGTCCATTTTAATCAATCCCGTTTCCTCAATTACCGAGCCCTCATATTGTGTGACCAGCATTTTTTCTTTGGTCTCCTTATCCTCGGCCGTACTGATGGGGACCACATCGGAGATGTCGGTCTGGCCGATGATCACACCACAGGCATGCACGCCGGTATTCCGCACGTTCCCTTCCAGCATGGCCGCGTATTTGATTGTATCTTTCACCAGGGGATCGCTGCTGTTGGCTGCCTCCTGCAGTTCCGGCACATGCTCGATGGCTGTTTTTAGCGTGATCTTCTTCACGTTCGGAATCCTGTCGGGGACAAGCTTCGCCAGGCGGTTCGACTCAGAGAGCGGTAGCTTGTGTACCCGTGCCACATCCTTGATCGAAGATTTTGTGGCCATGGTGCCGTAGGTGATGATGTGTGCCACCTTTTCGTTGCCATATTTCTCGGTTACCCAGCGAAGCACTTTGCCGCGTCCTTCGTCGTCGAAGTCGATGTCGATATCGGGCATCGAAATACGGTCCGGGTTCAGAAAACGTTCAAACAGCAGGTCATATTTTAATGGATCTATGTCGGTGATGCCCAGACAATAAGCCGCTGCCGATCCTGCTGCCGATCCGCGACCGGGACCCACTGCCACATCCATCCCTCGGGCTGCACTGATGAAGTCCTGCACGATGAGAAAGTAACCGGGAAACCCCATGTTCTTGATGGTGTCCAGTTCAAACTTTAACCGATCGATGATCTCCTCATCGAGTTCCTCCCCATACCGTTTATGTGCCCCTATCTTGGTGAGGTGCGTAAGGTAGTCCGCCTCAAGCTTCACCCGGATCACCTTGTCGTAATCGCCCAGACGATGAAATGTTTCCTCACCAAACTCTTCAATCAGCTTCTCTTCAGGATATTTCTGTTTGTACGATTCTTCGGTACCGAAGGCGGGGTCAATGGGGTAGAAGGGCATTAGCGGAGAGTGATCTATCGTGTAGAACTCTACTTTGTCCGCTACTTCAAGCGTATTGGTCAGTGCTTCGGGAATATCGGAAAAGATGCGATTCATCTCCTCCGTAGTTTTTAGCCACTCCTGCTTGGTATACCGCATCCTGTCGGGATCATCGAAATCTTTCCCCGTACTCAGGCATATCAACCGGTCGTGTGCGTCGGCATCTTCCTCATTCACAAAGTGCACATCGTTGGTGGCGATCAGCTTCACGTCGTACTTCCTTGCTATGCGTATCAGTTCTTTGTTTACCCTTTCCTGCTTGGGATAGGTAGTCTGGTCCGCATCCGTGCGATCTGTTTTGTGGCGCTGTATCTCCAGGTAGTAATCGTCGCCGAATATTTTTTTATACCACTGCACGGCTTCTTCAGCCTCTTTGATTTGTTCGCTGTCCACCTTTCTCGATATCTCTCCTCCCAGGCAGGCCGAAGAGATAATCAGTCCCTCCCTGTATTGTTCGAGGAGTTCCTTGTCGATACGGGGACGGTAGTAAAAACCTTCTGTCCAGCTCTTGGAGACAATCTTGATGAGATTCTTATAACCCTGCAGGTTTTTTGCCAGCACCACCAGGTGCCATCCGCTGCCGTCAATCTTATCGTTTTGCTGAAACCGGTCCCTCCGAGCCAGGTAGCACTCGCACCCCACAATCGGTTTAAAAAGTTTTTTTTCGGTTTCGGCCAGCCTGTTCCGGAGCAGCTGCAGTTGATCGCCAGCCTCCCCGTTCTCCAGTTTCTGTATCTCGGCTTTCAGCTTGCGGATCTCTGCATTGGCGGGTGCATTTTTTTTCTGTGTATAATTGAGGAACTCTTTGATGCCATACATGGCGCCATGGTCGGTGAGCGCAATTGCCTTCATCCCGTCGCCGGAAGCTTTGTCTACCAGCCGCTGAATGCTGGCCTGCCCGTCGAGGAGTGAGTATTGTGAGTGGACGTGTAAATGTACAAATGGGTGCATGTTTGTTGAGTCAGATTTTTTGGATCTGCGTACGGCAAATATACGGAAAATACAGCCAAGGTTGATGTAGTTATTGTTATAAGTTATCAACCGGTGATGCTATCTATCAAAAAAAGAGATGTTTCAATATGGAGATGTTTCCACAAAAAAACCGGTGGGGTAAGCCACCGGTTTTTTTATCTGTAGGAAATAATCCATTTATTTTGCAACTCTATCGAGCCATTTGACCATTGCCAGCATGGTGAACATGGAAATGAAGCAGGCAACCACGAACACCATCCAGGTTGCTGTCATCGAGAAAGAAGTATAAAAGATGGCACCGATGAAGAGCAGACTATTGCCCGCCGCCGTAGCACCCAGCCATGCTCCCTGCATGATTCCCTGGTATTTGGGAGGAGCCACTTTCGATACGAAAGAGATGCCCAGAGGGCTTATAAAGAGTTCTGCCACTGTGAGAATGAAGTAGGTCCCTATCAGCAGCCAGGGGGTTACACGGGCTGCATCGGGTAGTCCGCCCATGGCATCCACTTCCGCTTTTAGGGGTAGCCCCATGGACCCGAGTGCCATCACGGCATATGCCAGTGCGGCTATCCCCATGCCAATGGCTATTTTCCGGGGAGTGGACGGCTCTTTTCCTTTTGCGCGCAGCCAACCGAAGAAGGCCACGATGATGGGCGTAAGGAATACGACGAAGAAAGGGTTGATCGACTGGAATATTTCTGCCCCCTGGAGCGTTGCAAATCCAAGATTTACTTTAATCTGGCTCAGGTCCGTATAATCCTTTGCAAAATAAGTGAGGGTGAGTCCGTTTTGGTGAAAAGAGAACCAAAAGAAGATGACCACGGCAAATACCGCAAACAAAGCATAGAGCCGTTGTTTTACCTCTTTGATGTCCATCTCTTCCACGGCAGCACCACCTGCGGCAACCCCTTTTTTGCCGGCCGGGTCCGGGAATCTGTTTTTATTGAACAGGTATATCACCAACGAGAGGAGCATGGCAAAAATGGCCACCGCGAAAGCATAGTGAAATCCGGTGGTGAACACATTCAGGTATTCATTCGCAAAGGCAGTGAGATCGGTACCGGTGTATCCCACTTCAGATGCCAGGCTCTGCAAACGGGCTGTGCCTTCGGCCGTGATGGAATTCCCCAGTTGCTGATGCGCCAGCGCCGGCAGGTCGGCATTATAGAGAAAGCCGTTATTTTCCACCCACCAGTTTCGAACGCCTACGGCCAGAAAAGGGGCAAAGATAGCGCCTACATTGATGAACATATAAAACAGCTGGAAGCCGGAGTCGCGCATCTTGCTGTATTTGGGATCATCATACATTTGCCCTACCAGTGCCTGTAGGTTGCCTTTGAATAATCCATTTCCAAGTGCTATGACAAGAAGGCCGAGGCAGGTGAACGCAAGTAATAGTCCGAACTGGCCCTCCGGAACCGGTGTGGGTGTGGGAATGGCGATAATCACATAACCGAGTGTCATCAGCAGCAATCCGGTTAAAATAACACCTTTGTAGTTGCGCGTTTTGTCGGCCAGTAACCCACCCACGAGAGCGAGCAGATAGATGGACGCGTAGAAGATAGAATAGATGATGCCGGTTTTGGTTTCGTCAAGACCAAACTTTGTCATGATAAAGAGTGAGAGGATCGCCATCATGGTGTAAAAACCAAACCGCTCCCCCATGTTTGCCAGCGATGCAGCAAGCAAACCCTTTGGATGATTTTTGAACATGCTTCAATTATTTTAGGATTGTAAATATGTAAATATTAGTTTTCGGTTTTTTTGATGTGCAAATATAAACCTTTTTGCCATAAATATACACTGCCATGGTAAAAATGCACTGTTTTTTCATGCTGTGGCGGCTCTGTTTTTTTTTCTTCATTTTATTTGTATATGATAAAAAAGTTGTACATTTGCACGCATCATTTGAGTTATTTGTTTTATTCCAAGAGAATAATCACCAATGAACAGATCAGTATTTGCATTTTCTTTCTGGTTTTACTTTTACTTTAGCAGGTGAAGGCAGGATTTTATATGCAAAAGAGAAGAAATTAAAAAGTCATATCAAATAAATAAAATCCTGTCGATTACACGATGGGATTTTTTTTTGATAAAAAATGAATCGATGAAAAGAGTTGCTATACAAGGAGGCCTGGGTGCTTATCACGAGATTGCGGCACGAGATTACTTCCGGGGTGAAGATTTGGAGATTGTGGCGTGCAACACCTTCCGCGATATTTTTACAGAAGCGGAAAAAGATCCGAAACTGGTGGGTGTGATGGCAATTGAAAATACCATCGCCGGTAGTCTGCTCAAGAATCATGACCTGTTGAAGATGCATAACTTGCAGATTGCAGGAGAGCATAAGCTGCGTATCACTCATTCACTGGCAGCCCTCCCCGGACAGAAGGTCAATGATATCAGGGAGGTGATGTCACACCCCATGGCGCTGATGCAATGCGAAGATTATCTCGACTCACTTTCCGGTATCAGGATTGTGGAACATGATGATACTGCCCTGGCAGCAAGGGATATTCGCGACAGGAATATGATTGGAACGGCGGCTATCTGCAGCACTCTTGCGGCCGAGATGTACGGACTCGAAATCCTTGCGCAGGGGATAGAAACAAACAAGCGGAATTTCACCCGCTTCTTTATTCTTGCGCGTGAAGAGATGCTGCAGGAGATCCAGAAAGATAATCATATCAATAAATCGTCGCTGGTATTTGTGTTGCCTCATGCGGAGGGCAGCCTCTCACAAGTGCTTTCTGTTTTGTCCTTTTATGGCATTAACCTCACTCGTATCCAGTCTCTTCCCGTCATCGGAAGGGAGTGGGAATACCAGTTTTATGTTGACCTTACCTTTGGCGATTACACCCGTTACCGGCAATCGATTGATGCAATCATGCCGCTGATAAGTGGCTTGAAAGTGTTGGGCGAATACAGGGAGGAGAAGTATGGCAGTGCTGAGGATGGCCTGCAAGCATGATGGATAACAAAAGAACAATAATATGAATATGGACATAGAACCTGCTGCACATATCAAATCTATTTCAGAATATTATTTCTCGGTAAAACTGGCAGAGGTGGCCCGCATGAATGTTGAAGGCAAGGATATAATCAGTCTGGCCGTGGGAGCACCCGACCGGATGCCTTCACAGGAGACTATCGATGTGCTGTGTGAGGCTGCGCGACGCCCCGATGTGCATGCCTATCAGCCTTATACGGGCATCCCCGAGCTGCGACGTGCCTATGCCGACTGGTATAAAAGGGCCTATGGCGTGGATTTGGCTCAGGATGAGGTGTTGCCGCTCATCGGATCAAAAGAGGGTATTCTTCATATCTCAATGACTTTTTTGAATTTTGGTGATGCTGTGTTGGTGCCCAACCCCGGGTATCCTACTTACACGTCGGTGTCAAATCTTTTGAGAGCCCGTGTTATACAATACGATCTGAAGGAGGACAATGGATGGCAACCTGATTTTGATGCACTGGAGAAGCTGGATCTTACGGGTGTGAAACTTATGTGGGTGAACTATCCGAACATGCCCACCGGAGCCAATGCTACGACATCACTCTTCGAGAAGCTGGTGGCTTTTGGCAAGAAACACGGGATCATTATCTGCCACGATAATCCCTATAGCTTTATTTTGAATGATTCTCCCAAGAGTATCCTATCGGTGCCGGGAGCCAGGGATATTTGCATTGAGTTGAATTCGTTGAGTAAATCGCACAACATGTCGGGCTGGCGCATGGGAATGATGGCCTCCAACCCGCAGTTTGTGAAGTGGGTGCTCAAGGCCAAAAGCAACATTGACAGCGGACAGTTCAAGCCGATGCAGCTGGCTGCGGTGGCTGCTCTTTCGAACAGTGTCTCCTGGCACGCCGAAATGAACCGCACTTATGCTGAGCGGCGCATCTGGGCAGAAAAAATCATGGAGCTGCTGCATGCCGGTTACGATAAGAGCCAGGTGGGATTGTTTGTTTGGGGAAAGCTGCCCGATGATGTTTCGACAAGTGAAACATTGGTAGATGAATTGTTGTACGGAGCACGGGTTTTTATTACGCCGGGCTCCATCTTCGGAAGCAATGGCGAGCGATTTATACGCATCTCACTGGGATCGTCGGTGGAGAAACTGCAGGAAGCGTATAACAGGATTAAAAGTTACATAAACAAGGATTAAAAATGGTATATGTCGGGTATGTAGAAAGATAACTGCTGAAAACCGACATCTGACAATCAAAAGACATGATGGAATTTGAATCAATATTATTGCCGGGAATAGACGCGAAGAGGCCATTGGTGATTGCCGGGCCCTGCAGCGCAGAAACAGAAGAACAGGTGATGACCACCGCAAGAGAATTGGCTGCTTCCGGAGTGAAAATATTTAGGGCCGGCGTCTGGAAACCCAGGACCAAGCCCGGCGGTTTCGAAGGGGTGGGTAGTCCCGCACTCAAATGGCTTATGCAGGCCGAAAAGGAAACAGGCATGTACATGGCTACAGAAGTAGCTACTGAGAAACATGTGTATGAAGCACTGAAATACGGTATCGACATACTCTGGATCGGGGCTCGTACCGCGGCAAACCCATTTGCAGTACAGGAAATTGCGGATACGTTAAAGGGGGTGGACATCCCCGTATTAATTAAGAATCCGGTCAACCCCGACCTGGAACTCTGGATCGGGGCTCTCGAAAGATTATATAATGCGGGGATCAGAAGATTGGGCGTGATTCACAGAGGGTTCAGTACAACCGACAAAACCGTTTACCGCAATATCCCCCAGTGGCATATTCCCATTGAGCTGAAACGTCGTTTCCCGACGCTGCCCATCCTTTGCGATCCGAGCCATATCGGTGGCGACCGTAACCTGATCTTTAAGATCAGCCAGCAGGCAATGGACCTCAACTATGCCGGACTTATTGTTGAATCGCACTGCTCCCCCGATGAGGCATGGAGTGACAAGGCACAACAGGTCACGCCGGCCGCACTCAAAGAAATCCTTCACAACCTGGTAATTCGCGATACCGTACAGACCACCGAAGACCTGTCTGTTTTACGCGATCAGATAGACGACCTGGACAACGAACTGCTGCAGCTCCTTGCCAAACGTATGCGTGTTTCGCGGGAAATAGGGCAGTATAAACTGGAACATAATATGCCCATTTTGCAGACACAGCGTTACGACCAGATATTGTCTGACCGGGCTTCTCAGGGTGAGCGAATGGAGATGTCCGGAGATTTTATCAGAAAGGTGCTGGAAGCCATCCACTCTGAGTCGGTACGGCAACAAATGGTGGTTATGGAGAGAGAAAAAAAGAATGGCTCACCAACAGCAGAGAAATAACAGATATATAAAGTAGAATAGAAATGAAGATATTAATTCTCGGAGCAGGCAAGATGGGTTCATTCTTTGCCGATGTGCTCAGTTTTGATCACGAAGTGGCTGTCCTGGATACCGATCCGATGAAACTGCGTTTTATCTACAACACACAGCGAATGGCCGATGCGGTGGAGGTGAAAGCGTTTGCACCGGAACTGGTAATCAATGCCGCCACGCTGAAGTATACCATTCCCGCTTTTGAATCGGTGCTGCCCTATCTGCCTGCGACCTGTATTCTGAGCGATATTGCCTCCGTAAAGGCAGGACTGGAGGAATTCTACCGTGAGTGCGCCCTCCCCTTTGTCTCCACCCATCCCATGTTCGGGCCTACCTTTGCCAGTCTGAGCGACCTGAGCACACAAAGCGCCATCATCATTGCAGAGTCGTCTCATCTGGGCAAGGTTTTTTTCAGGGATCTATACCGCCATCTTAAACTGAACGTGTTCGAATATTCGTTCCGGGAACACGACGAAACCATTGCCTACTCACTCTCCATCCCCTTTGCTTCCACACTGGTGTTTGCCTCGGTGATGAAGCATCAGGATGCACCTGGCACGACCTTTAAGAAGCATATGCAGATTGCGCAGGGATTGCTTTCGGAAGATGACTTCCTCCTCACCGAGATTCTCTTCAACCCTTACACACCGGGACAGTTGATTAAAATACGGGAGAAGCTCAAAGAGTTGCTAGCCATCATCGAGCAGAAGAACAGCGAAGCTATGCGTGTTTTCCTGACAGAGGTTCGGGATAATATCAAGTGAAGGAACCGTTGCGATGTGTGTGGTGTGACAAAAATCGACTCATTAGGGTTCCGTGTAGATACGAATAATTTTTGCGTCCGTTTTTGGACGGCTATTTTCGTCCACCGCCAAGGCAGCAATCTTTTCAATCACCTCCAGTCCTTCCGTCACCTCCCCAAAAACGGTGTATTCGCCATCCAGGTGATGCAAACCGCCAAAGTTGGTGTAAATCTCTTTTAATCCATCCGGGAAGAGAAATTTCCCAGGTGCCAGGGCATAGAGTGAGTCCACCACACCCAGCACGGAGTCCAGAAGTGCATTAAAACCTCTCGGATCACTCTCTTTCAGGCGCGCCAGCTCCTCCTTATGAGGTGCATAGTAGGTGCGGATGAGTTGGTTCTTAATGGGAACGTTTACGGCCATCTCCATGGTGTCGAGCCGTCCCTGTGTGTATTCCTTCCCATGCACAATATAAAACTGGGAAGCATCCGATTTTTTTTGTGGATTCTCACTATCTCCCTTGCGGGGTGCCGCTAACGCACCTTTTTTGTGAAATCTGTCTTTCCGGAATTCAGGCATCAACTCCATGTCGGTGCGTCCACTTCCTATTTGAATGCCGGCAGGAGCATTGCGTGAGTCCTGCGCTCCTCCCTGGATCACAAAATTTTTCACCACACGGTGAAACAGGGTTCCGTCGAAGTAGCCCTGTCTGATTAATTTCAGGTAGTGGTCGCTGTGCCGGGGCGTATCATCGTATAATATCGCTTTCATGGTGCCGTAGTTGGTCTCAATCACAATGAAAGGGTATTTGGTCTGTGACTGCAAATAACTTGCTGCAGTTATCAGCAGGACAATGAATAAATGTCGTTTCATATTCTTAATTTAATTCTCATTTTTAGTAATCAGCCTTCAGTGCTTAGATTGTCAACGCCGAATTCTGATGCCGGTGGGAGCGTAAAATTACTCCTCAAGAGCTGATAGCAGAATACTTAGCCGGCAGCCGGTTAATTTGGTGCCCGTTTGTACAAATACAAGGCGATGCCTACGAAAATAATATTTGGTATCCAAGCGGCAACAAAAGGACTCATGCCCCCTTTTACTGCGAAGGTGGAACTGACGGTCATGAACAGGATATAAGCCATGCTCAGCACCAATCCGATGCCAATGTTCAGCCCCATTCCTCCTTTCACTTTACGCGCTGAAAGTGAGGCGCCGATGATGGTAAGAATAAAAGCAGAGAAGACCGACGCGATGCGGGAATGATATTCAATCTGGAAGGACTGGATATTGCCCATGCCTCGCTCTTTCTGACTTTTTACATAGTGGCGGAGCTGAGGGGAGGTCATCATCTGATGATCGCTGTTAGCAATAATAAAATCGTTTGGAACAATTTGTAAGGTGGTGTCGATGACCGACCCCTGGGTAATTGTTTCTTTCAGCCCGTCGAAATCGCGTATCTGATAATTACTAATGGACCACTGGTAGGCTGAATCATAACGGATGGACTGTGCCGTGAGCCTCGACACCAGTTGCAGGCTGTCGAAGTGGTCCATGGAAAAGTTATACCCGGTCTTGCTGGACATGTCGAAGTTGCCAAAATAGACAATGGTACCCGGCCCCACCTTAAACTGTATGTCCCTATCGCCCGTTTTTTTCTTTCTTGGATCAATATAGGTGTTTTCAAATTCAATGCGCGTGGCATTGGCAGGTGGGATCAAATAACTGCCAAAGACAAACGTAAAGACTGCGATAACCAGTGCGGAGATCATGTAGGGTTTCATCAGCCGTTTAAAGCCGATGCCATTCGATAGGATAGCTATAACTTCTGAATTATTTGCCATCTTGGATGTGAAGAAGATGACAGCGAGAAAAACAAACAACGGACTGAAGAGGTTGGTGTAGTAGGGAATGAAGTTGAGGTAATAGTCAAAGACGATGTCTCGCAGAGAAGCGTTGTTGGTCATGAACTTGTCAATCTTCTCGTTGATGTCGAACACGACCGCAATGGAGATGATCAGCGCAATCATGAAAATGTAGGTGCCCAGAAACTTCCTAATGATATAGCGGTCCAGGCGCTTTAAACCAAACAGATTGTCTCCTCTATTCATAACCTTCTTGTGATGTTTTCAATCATCGTTGGTTTCCACGTGGAAAAGTCTCCGGCAATGATGTGTTGCCGTGCTTCCTGTACCAGCCACACATAAAACGCGAGGTTATGGATGGATGCAATCTGCAGGCCCAGTATTTCGTTCGCGTTAATAAGATGCCGCAAATAAGCTTTGCTGTAAAGTTTGTCGACAAACGACTCCCCATCCTCTTCAATGGGTGAGAAGTCTTTTTTCCACCGTTCATTGCGCATGTTCATGATTCCTTTTTTTGTAAAGATCTGCCCGTTACGTCCGTTGCGCGTGGGCATGATGCAGTCGAACATGTCCACACCACGTTCAATGGCTTCAAGGATGTTTTCCGGCTTACCTACCCCCATCAGATAACGCGGCTTGTCTTCCGGAAGGATCTCGTTCACCAGCTCCACCATCTCATACATCTTATCGGTAGGTTCACCCACAGCAAGGCCTCCGATTGCGTTGCCGTCTGCACCTTTCGAAGCCACATTTTCTGCTGCACGTCGCCTCAAGTCTGGATAGACACAGCCCTGTACAATCGGAAAAAGAGTCTGCCCGTGCCCATAGGGGCATTCTGTTTCCCCAAAGCGGGCAATACAGCGATCGAGCCACCGTTCAGTAAGTGCCAACGACCTTTTTGCGTAGGCATAGTCTGCATCGCCGGGAGTACATTCATCGAAAGCCATCATGATATCGGCGCCGATAATGCGCTGGATGTCAATTACCTTTTCGGGTGTAAAGAAGTGGCGGGAACCGTCGATGTGCGACTGAAACTCGGCACCTTCCTCCGAGAGCTTCCTGTTATCTGTCAGTGAGAAAACCTGAAATCCGCCACTGTCGGTCAATATTGGTTTGTTCCAACTGTTGAAGCCGTGCAGGCCACCTGCTTGTTGTAAAATATCAAGACCCGGACGAAGGTAGAGATGATAGGTGTTGCCCAGGATAATCTGTGCCCCTATATCCTCCTTCAATTCGCTCATGTGTACAGCCTTCACGCTGCCAACGGTACCTACAGGCATGAAAACCGGTGTTTCTACCTGTCCATGGTCTGTTGTTATAAGACCTGCTCTGGCTTTCGTTCTTGAATCAGTATGTTGTAGTTGAAATTTCAAATTATCTTGTTTCGTGGTGTTTTGACGGCAAAGATAAAGTTTTTGCTGTTACAAACAGAATAGTAACCGTTTAAAAATAGTTACGAGAAAAAACTATACCGACAAGGGAGTAAAAATTGAAAAAGTCAATATTTATTCAATGTATAGCGACTATGATAAGAAAGATCCAAAGAATATCGTACTTTTGCCATGTTTTGACATTTTATTGAATCACTCGTTTGTTGTGCTCATTGTGGAAGGTGCAGATGATCATGCTTTCTGGCAAGGGCGCGACATTTAAAGAAATTATCATCATGGAGAATAAATCGGAATCAATGGAGAGAAAGCCTGAATGGCTGAAAATCTCCTTGCCCCAGGGAAAGCAATACCTGGATGTGAAAGAGATTATTGCAAGAAAAAAGCTGCATACAATTTGTGTAAGTGGAAAATGTCCCAACCTGTCGGAATGCTGGGGAAGGGGGACGGCCACTTTTATGATACTGGGAGACATCTGTACACGTTCGTGCAGGTTTTGCAATGTAAAAACAGGAAGTCCACAGGGTATTGTCGACTGGGATGAGCCGGATCGGCTGGCGGACACCATTGAAGGGATGAACCTCCGGCATGTGGTGCTTACCAGTGTGGACAGGGACGATCTGCCGGATGGCGGAGCCGGACTCTGGGCGGCTACGGTGCGGCGGGTGAAGGAGAAGAATCCGCGTGTCACCATCGAGGCCCTGATTCCCGACTTCGACGGACAGGAAGAGCTTATTCACCAGGTAATTGAATCGGGCCCCAACATCGTATCGCACAACATGGAGACGGTGCGGCGACTGACACCCAAGGTGCGAAGTCGTGCCAAGTACGACGTCAGTCTGAAAACGATAGAAATCATAGCAAAGCACGGCAAGGCGAAAGCCAAATCCGGAATCATGGTCGGCTTGGGAGAAACACCCGGGGAAATCATTGAGACGATGGACGACTTGAGAAGTGTGGGATGTAAGGTGCTTACCATCGGGCAATATCTTCAGCCTACGCGAAAACATCTGGCTGTGAAAGAGTACGTGTCGCTTGAACAGTTTCAGTTATACAGAACAATTGGTTTGGAGAAAGGGTTTCAGTTTGTAGAAAGCGGCCCGCTGGTTCGTTCTTCTTACCATGCAGAAAAACATGTGTGAGTAGTGTGCCTATGATAATATGAAACGAGCATGATAATCATTATCGTACAAGATCATGACTAATACGAGTTCCATATGACACCTTTGAATTATTTGCGTTAAGTCAAGTGAGCCAAGTCAAACTTGTTGGTACTTTGCCATGGCGAGCAAATATCCAACTTTAGTGAAATAAATAATTTTAGTCATATGAAAAAAGGCAATTATGGGTAAAAGAGTGATTTTTGAAAATCTGGGAAGAATCCGATATAAAGAAGCATTGGACTATCAGGAAGATCTGTTCGAACAGCTTATCCGGGAGAAACTGCAAAAGAAGGAGGATAAACAGCACTTTTTGCTCTTCTGCGAACATGAACACGTTTACACCCTTGGTAAAAGCGGTGACAGTAGAAACCTGCTGATTACGCGGAGTGTGTGTGAAAGTAGAAATATCGACTTGCATTCGACCGGCCGGGGAGGTGATATTACATACCATGGGCCGGGTCAACTGGTTGCCTATCCGATCATCGATCTGGAAGATTTCCAGATTGGTATCAAACGGTATATTTCCATGTTGGAGGACGTGGTGATTGAGACACTGAGGCCTTTTGGCATTTTGGGCAAAAAAGATGCAAAGGCCATGGGGGTATGGATCCATCCAGTACAATCAGCCAAAGCTAGAAAGATCTGTGCGATTGGGGTGCGTGCCAGCCGCTTTGTCACCATGCACGGGCTTGCATTGAATGTAAACAGCGATCTCGCTTATTTCGATCATATCAACCCCTGCGGATTCACCGACAGGGGGGTAACTTCCATGCAAAAAGAATTGGGGCGGGAGGTGGACTTTAAAGCAGTTTCCGATGAGATGAAAAATGCCTTTACTGCTGTTTTTGGCATGATGTACAGCGAGCGGGATTGTCCGGCATGACTGGAGGGTTGTATATTCGATGTACATTATGAATGAGGGCAATACTTAAACATTTTTAACGACGTTTCCTCCGGAAACCGCTTTAACATTTCTATTTTTGTATTTCATAACAAGAATCTATCATTAACAGTCTAAAAATATGAGCCAAGTAGTCGATATCAAAGAGCTAAACGAGCGAATTGAACAGAAAAGCGCTTTCGTGCAAACGCTGGTGACAGGGATGAACAAAACAATTGTAGGGCAAAAGCACCTCGTAGAGTCACTGCTTATCGGACTGCTGTCAGATGGTCATATTTTGCTGGAAGGAGTTCCCGGGTTGGCAAAAACACTGGCAATAAAAACGCTGGCTCAGTTGATCGATGCCGATTATAGTCGTATCCAGTTTACCCCCGACCTGCTGCCTGCAGACGTCATCGGAACCATGATTTACAGTCAGCGAAACGAGGAGTTTCTGGTAAAACATGGGCCCGTATTTGCTAATTTTGTGCTGGCAGATGAGATCAACCGTGCTCCTGCCAAGGTGCAGAGTGCCCTGCTCGAAGCAATGCAGGAAAGACAGGTAACCATTGGCGAACAAACCTACAAGTTGCCCAATCCCTTTCTTGTGATGGCGACCCAGAACCCCATTGAGCAGGAGGGAACCTATCCACTTCCCGAGGCACAGGTAGACCGCTTCATGCTGAAGGTGGTGATCTCCTATCCCTCGAAAGAAGAAGAGAAGCAGATCATTCAACAAAATATTTTTGAACCTGTAAGTGTTGACCAGGCAGTCATCACTACTGAAGCGATCTTGGAAGCACGCAAGGTAGTTCGCGAAGTATATATTGATGAGAAAATTGGTAAATATATTGTAGATATAGTGTTTGCTACCCGTTTTCCCGATCAGTACGGGATGAGCGACCTCAAGGAGATGATTGGCTTTGGCGGCTCGCCACGCGCTTCCATCAACCTGGCGCTAGCTGCACGTGCCTTTGCATTTATCAAACGTCGTGGATACGTGATCCCCGAAGATATACGTGCAGTTTGTCACGATGTCCTCCGGCATCGTATTGGACTCACATACGAAGCGGAAGCCAACAATCTGACCTCCGAAGAAATCATCAGCGAGATCCTGAATAAGGTGGAGGTGCCTTAATCCGCGCAAAACGTAAGTCTACCAATCAGGTACAGTTTAAGTGAAAGAATCCACAAAATAAGGGTGAAACCCATATGGAGACGACCGACCTATTAAAAAAAGTACGACACATCGAAATAAAAGCACGTGGCCTCTCCCGCAATATCTTTGCCGGAGAGTATCATTCCGCTTTTAAAGGACGTGGTATGGCCTTTTCGGAAGTGCGGGAGTACCAGTATGGAGACGATCTGCGCGACATTGACTGGAATGTAACTGCCCGCTATAACCGTCCCTATGTAAAGATATTCGAAGAAGAGCGGGAGCTTACCGTGATGCTGATGATCGACGTGTCGGAGAGTCTGGGCTTCGGTTCCCGCAAGGTGCTCAAACGGGATATGGTGGCAGAGATTGCGGCGACGTTGGCCTTTTCGGCAATGCAAAACAATGATAAGATCGGGGTCATCTTTTTTACCGATAAGGTGGAGAAGTTTATCCCTCCTAAAAAGGGAAGAAAGCACATCCTGTTCATTATCCGCGAGATTCTGGGATTCACTCCCGAAAGCAGCGGTACAGACCTGAATATGGTTCTCCGGTATATGACGAACGCCATCAAAAAGCGATGCACAGCCTTTCTGATATCGGACTTCATTGATCCGGAAGATTACAAAAAGGCGTTACAGATAGCCAACCGAAAGCACGATGTGGTAGCCATTCAGGTATATGATCAGCTGAGTACGGAGCTTCAACCCATCGGGCTGATGAAAGTAAGAGACCCCGAAACAGGCGAAGAACGATGGATCAACACCTCGTCGCGGAAAATTCGGAAAGGTTACCGTGACTGGTGGAACAGCCTGCAAAGCAATAAGAATAATGCATTCCGGCAGAGTGGCGTGGACAGTGTGTCGGTTTCTACGGAAAGTGATTATGTAAAGGCGTTGTTGCAATTATTTCAACAGAGAAGGTGATATTGACAAAGGACAAACTACATATCGTCGAGATGCGGAGAGCAACGCTGGTTGTTCTGGCAATCTTGTTTTTCACGCCGATCTCCGCTCAGCGGGCTTCGGTACAGGCAACCGTGCAACCTACGGAGATCCTGATTGGCGAACAGGCGCTGATTAATCTGAAAGTGATTACACCGAAGGATAAGACCATTCAGTTTCCGGTATACGAAAAGGAGATTGTCCCCGGCATTGAAGTGATTACCATGCTGCCGCCCGATACCACCGTCGAGAACAACGTGATGACGCTGAACTTCAAGTACGTGGTCACCTCATTCGACTCAACGCTGTACCATATTCCCCACATGCCGGTCTTCGACGGAGTCGACACCATTTATTCCAACTCCTTTGGACTGAAAGTGTCTTCACCCCAGTTGTCGGACTCCACGTTGGCATATCTTGAGAAGATAAACAAAGGGGAGACCGACTCAATCGATTTTGAACAGTTGCAGTTGCATGATATCAAGCCCGTGCGCAACGTTCCTTTCGTCTGGACTGATTATTTATGGGTTCTTTGGATTGTGTTGGGCATCATGATGCTTATTGCGCTCATCGGATTGATCGTCTACCTGGTACTGAAAAAGAAGCGTAAAGGGTATATTTTTAAACCTCCCGTGGTGCTGCCGGCACACGTGCGGGCTATCCAGCAACTGGATAAACTGAAAGAAGAGAAAATCTGGCAACAAGGAAGGGAAAAAGAGTTCTACAGTAAACTCACTGACATCCTTCGTAATTACCTGGTTGAACGGGAAGACATCAATGCCATGGAAATGACTTCCGGTGAAATACTGAATGAGGTCCGCAAACTATTGGAGGTGGAGTCAGTTTACAACAATCTGAAACAGATCCTTTCCACTGCCGATCTGGTGAAGTTTGCCAAATACAAGCCCTACCCCGACGAAAACGATCTGAGTATGGTGAATGCCTATTTCTTTGTGAATCAGACCAGGGAACCTGATCCTGTCCCTCAAAAAGAAGAAATGGATAAAGATAAAAACGAAGCATCGCAAAACGATGCTGCAAAGAGTGAATAAAGCATGGTATTTTTGCATCCTGAATATCTATATCTGTTGCTGCTGCTTATCCCACTAATTATGTGGTATGTGGTGCGATTGTCAAAGACGCAGGCCTCCTTCAAGCTTGCGTCTGCCGGGGCATTCAAGGGTATGAAGCCCGATCTCAGGGTCTCTATGCGGCATCTGCCTTTTGCTTTGCGGTTGATCTCCATCGCGCTCATTATCGTCGTGATTGCCCGCCCCCAATCGGTGAGCAGTTGGGAAGAAACGGAGACCCAGGGAATCGATATCGTGATGGCCCTTGATGTGTCGGGATCGATGCTTTCGCAGGATTTGCAACCGGACAGGCTGCAGGCAGCCAAAAAGGTGGCCGCGGAGTTTATCACCGACAGGAAAAACGACAACATCGGCCTCGTGATTTTTGCCGGAGAGAGTTTCACGCAATGTCCCCTTACTACCGATCATAAGGTGTTGCTGAACTTGCTGAACGAGATCAATTTTGGTATGATCGAGGACGGCACAGCCATTGGATTGGGATTGGCCACTTCTGTAAACAGGCTGAAAGAGAGCGATTCCGATTCTCGTGTAGTGATTCTCCTGACCGATGGGACCAACAACAGCGGACAGATTGCACCGCTTACTGCCGCCGATCTGGCACGTTCTTACGGAATTCGTGTATACACGGTGGGTGTGGGAACCAAAGGAATGGCGCCCACGCCTGTAAACACACCTTACGGTATTCGAATGCAGAATATGCCGGTAGATATTGATGAGAAAACGCTCACCGAGATAGCAGCAATGACGGGGGGACAATACTTCAGAGCGCAGGATACTGAAGGACTCCGGCAGGTATATGAAGAGATTGACGAAATGGAAAAATACCTGATCAGCGTACAGAATGTAACCCGTCGACAGGAATTATTCCTTCCCTTTGCACTGGTTGCACTCGGCTTGATATTGCTCGAGCTGTTATTAAGAAGAACCTGGCTGAGGTCTATCCCGTGAGCACGTTGTAAGCTGGATGGTGTGTGCCCGTCTGCCGGATAAGCGTATATGGCATAGCAGTTTGATCATTGAAATACATGAGGTAGCGACTTCTCGGGTGAAACTGGTTGATTTAATATGGTATAAGATAAAGCGAGAGAAATGTTTAGATTCGGAAATCCGGAATATTTATGGTTGTTCATCGCCATGCCTTTGTTGCTGGCAGTGTACATTTACCTGAACATCAGAAAGCGTAAAGCGGTACAAAAGATGGGTACGCTTTCCACGCTCAAGATGATGATGCCCGAATTGTCACTGAAACGTTCCTACCTTAAATTCTGGCTTATATTTGCCGCACTCTGTACAGGAATTTTCATGATCGCCCGTCCACAGTTCGGCACGAAAGTGGAAACGGTAGAGAAGGAGGGAATAGAACTGGTGATCGCGATGGATGTATCCAACTCCATGATGGCCCGGGATGTCTCTCCCGACAGGCTGTCACGTGCCAAACAGATTTTATCGCGGCTCATTGATGTGCGTGGTAACGACAAGGTTGCACTGATTGTCTTTGCAGGAGAAGCTTATGTGCAAATGCCGCTCACATCTGATACACAATCGGCAAAGATATTCCTTAATACGATTGACCCGAGCCTTGTCCCTATTCAAGGAACGGCCATCGGAGAGGCGATACGGTTGGGAATGAGCTCCTTTTCAAGCGATGAGGATGTCAGCAAGGCTATGGTGATTATTACGGACGGGGAGGATCATGAGGGAGATGCTGCCCAAGCTGCTGCAGAAGCGGCAAAGGCCGGAGTGATGGTGAATGTGCTGGGAATTGGTTCTCCCGAAGGTTCACCCGTACCAGCCCTGGAGTATGGGAATAATTTTATGACCGACAACGAAGGTAACGTTGTTGTATCGCGCTTAAACGAACAAATGGGAATGGAAATTGCGCAAAGTGGTAAAGGATTTTATGTGCGTGCAGATAATTCAAATGCGGCTATCCGTGCATTGGAAACACAGCTTGATGAACTTGAGACAAGCAAATCTACCAGCCTCTCCTATTCGGCATATGACGAGAGATTTTCGGTTCTTGCCTGGATCCTGCTAATTATTCTGCTGATCGAAATCCTTGTTTACGACAAGAAAAACCGGTTGTTCAGAAATGTGAGATTGTTTAAATAAACTGTCAGTATTGGTAGCCGGCATATTGTGATCTCGATACCAAAAAGAACGAACGTCGGCAACCGATTGCGAAAAAAACCGAAACGAAAAAAATGAACCGATTGTTTACAAAATATAGTTTATTGTTGCTGTTGATGACACTGCTTCCTTTGTCTGTTTCGGCACAAAAAGAGGTACGAAAGAATATCCGCAAAGGAAACAAAGAATATAACCTGCAAAAATTTTCGGAAGCAACTCCGTTTTATGAAAATGCAGTGAAAGAAGCTCCCAACTCCAAAGAGGCAAACTTTAATCTTGGCAATACGTTGTATAAAAAGAAAGAGTGGGATAAATCAATCGAACAGTACAATCATTTCATCTCTCTGGAACAGGAAAAACCGGCAGATGCTTCTGCCGGCTGGCACAATATCGGCAACGCCATGCTGCAGAAAAAAGAGTTGCAAAAATCAATGGAAGCTTATAAAATGGCATTGCGCCTGAATCCGGAGGACGAGGAAACGCGTTATAATCTGGCAGTGGTACAGAAAATGATCCAGGATCAGGAACAACAGGATCAGGGTGAAGGGGATCAGGAACAACAGGA
>ENA-UOOH01000620-UOOH01000620.1-fermentation-metagenome-genome-assembly--contig:-NODE-620-length-39362-cov-10.200041_pt1 | contig 39362 bp, 37 predicted proteins | sample MGYA00245778_ERZ724025 | MGnify/ENA primary metagenome ERZ724025 (study PRJEB28704, sample SAMN03018313) | fermentation metagenome | biome: anthropogenic terrestrial biome; feature: soil; material...
GCCCTTCTGACCGTTAGTATTCATAACAATGACACGCAAAAGAGCACTTTTTCAACAGTCTCAGACGATCCTGTTGTTACATCTATATGGAATTGTTTTTCAGTCTCATATGGGTATTGTCGAGGTCTACCACTATAACTTCGCGGCCGATTTTTTTCACAGCTTCCCAGGGTATGACGAGCTTTTGTCTATCTGTCCAGAAGTTTAACATGTTGCCCTTGTTAGGCAGTATTATCGATACAATCTGCCCGGTTTCATGGTCTACCATCATATCTGATTCGCCTACTGTGCCCATGCGCATTCCATCGTAAATGTTAACCATTTCTTTGCCTATCAGTTCATTGAGACGCATCTATTTACCTCCTAAACTCCAGTGTGTCCAAATCCTCCTGGGCCCCGATCAGTTTCATCCAGCACATCTACTTCAATAATCTCGGGTTTCAGGACTCTGGCAAAAACCATTTGGGCAATTCTTTCTCCTCTTTGTAATATATACTCTTTGTCCCCCAGATTTATAACAATTAGCTTAATCTCGCCTCGATAGTCTGCATCGATTGTACCAGGAGTGTTAAGTAAAGTCAGCCCATGTTTTAAAGCCAATCCGCTGCGGGGGCGAATCTGGGCTTCACAATCATCGGGCATAGCTATAGCTATGCCCGTGGATATGAGAGCTCGGCATCCAATTCCGATCGTTACATCACTCTCATTAGCCGCATAGATGTCCAGGCCTGCTGAGCCTGGAGTCATAAAGCGGGGCAGAGGCAGGTCAAAGGAATGAAGTCTGCTTATCCTTACTTTCATTATTTTTTCCCCCACCATTTTTGATATTCCTGTTCAACCAGCGGGAGTACATCTTGGCCGCCAATGGCGGCAATGGAGAAGAGATCCGGTTTAAAAATACGGTGGGCCATCTCCTGAACCATATAGGGTTTGACCGCGTATATTTTCTCGATTATTTCTTCCGGTGCAATAATATGGTCATACATTAAGACGGCTTTGCCCAATCTGGTCATCCTATTCATGACACTTTCCAAGCCCAAAGATATGCTGGACTTCATGAGCTTTTGGGTACGGCTCACCTCTTCTTCATTTACTCCCTTATCCTTGAACTGCTCCATCTCTTCATAAAAAGCACTGCAGAATTGATCAATACGGGCAGGGTTGGTACCAATATAGATGCTGAACAAACCTGTATCGGAATAGTTGGCAGGGTAGGAATATACGGAATAAGCCAGGCCTAGTTCTTCTCTAAGTCTCTGAAAAAGACGAGAACTCATTCCTCCTCCCAGAATGCTGTTCATGACGTTTTGCGTATATCTATCCTCATCATGATATGATATACCAGGAACTCCCAGACAGATTTGCGTCTGTTCCACATCTTTGGATACCAGATTAATAAACGGCATGCTGTCCTGTCGTTTTTCCGGGGTGAATAGGGGAGGAAAACCTGTTTGGGAATCCAATTTGCTTTCTACGTAGTCCCTTATTTTTGAAACATCAATATTACCGGCCAATGATATGATCATGTTGGCAGGCACATAGTATTGTTGGTAATATTTAATAAGCTCGTCCCGATTCATGGCAGTGATTGATTCCGTTGAACCCAGGATAGGATTACCCATAGGATGACCTTCCCAGAATTTACGGGCAAATACGTCATGAATGAGCTCATCCGGGGTATCCTCATACATGTTTATTTCCTCAATAATAACATTGCGTTCAGTATCTAAATCCCGGGCAGCTAGCAGGGAATTGAAAAGCATATCAAAAATAATGTCCAGGGCCGTATAGATATCTTCATCCAAGGTGCGCGCATATACACAGGTATATTCTTTAGATGTAAAGGCGTTCAACTGCCCCCCTATACCCTCCATGCTTTCCGCTATATCCCGGGCTGTTCTCGAGGGGGTGCCTTTAAACAGCATGTGTTCCAAAAAGTGACTTGCCCCTGCCAGATGGGGGGGCTCATGGCGCGATCCGACTTTAATATATACCCCCATCGCTGCCGATTTAACATAGGGTATATCCTCCACTACCAGTTGGGCACCATTATTAAGATCCCAGCTTTTTATCACAATTTTACCTCCATTTTTCTTGTTGTTTTACTATCTTTATTCGTTACTATTGGATTTATTGGCCACAGATTCCATAAGGTGCTTTATTATCCTTTGCCCAAACCAGGATTGCCTCTTGATATCACTCTGGCTGACCAGAGCTACACTCTGAACATAACCACCATCAATGTAAACATCCATTTCCCCAATAGTCTGCCCTTTTTTTAACGGTGCATCAAGATTATAATTTAACCGTACTATTTTTTCAATGTTAGCAGTCTTCTCCCCCACCCACAACCATAAATCTTCAGCCGGAACTATCTGGGCCCATGCTTCTTCGCTATTATTGACTTTCAGGCTCTTAAAGGATGTTTCATGATCAATCATTTTTTGGCTGGTAGTGTTTAAAAAACCGTAATCCAAAAGTTTGATGCAGTCCCCCTGCCGATCGCTGGATTTTAGTACTACGGCGATGAGGCCTCTGTCTTTGCGGGTAGCCGAAGCTACCAGACATTTCCCGGCCTCATTGGTAGTGCCAGTCTTTACCCCATCTGCTCCCGGGTAGCCACTTAGTATGCTGGCATTGGTGTTGCGAATGGTCAAGGCCTGCTGATAGCCCGGGTGTTTAAAGTCAGTCTCAACAGTGCCCACTATTTGCGCTATATACGGTTTAGAAAGGGCGTAGCGGCTTATCCGGGCCAGATCCAAAGCGGTGCTGTAATGTGCTTCATCGGGAAGTCCGGAAGAATTCTGAAACCTGGTGTTCATAGCACCAATTACGTACGCCTTCTTGGACATTAAATAAGCAAAAAACTGCTCGTTTCCAGCAATATGCTCTGCAAGTACCACCGCTGCATCATTGGCGGAGCGAATAAGGGCAACTTTCAGCAGTTCCCCAACCTGCAGCTGCTGGCCGGCGCGCAGGCCAATAGTATATTCTGGAGTCCTATCAGCGTATTTACTCACAATTGCCATTTCATCCAATCCTGCATATTCAACTGCTAAAATGGCGGTCATTATTTTGGTAGTACTGGCCATTGGCCGTCTGATGTCGCCATTTTTACCCAGGATAGGCTGACCGGTATCTCGGTCTACTACACAATAATACTGGGAATTAAGACAGGGGGCCGCCTGTACGTCAGCAGGATAAAGCCAGCCTAAAAAGATAAGCAGCCCCAAGCATAGCAGCTTTTTCTTAATCATCTTAGTTCGAATTATGGCTGTCATCTATTTTACCGCCGGTAATCTTATCAATGGTAATCATTTGGTAGTTCTGGGCCTGCAACTGTTTTAACAGGTCGGGAAGTGCTTTTATGGTAGGGTCGGTGGGATGCATCAATATAATGGCATCGTTATGCACCTTTTTCATTACCCGGTTTACTATGGTGCTTGGATCCGGGCGCTGCCAGTCAATCGTATCCACGCTCCACATTATATATTTATAGTTCATCCCCTGCACCGTTCTTACCAACTGCGGATTGTATTCCCCATAAGGGGAGGCAAAAAACGCAGTTGGTTGCCCGGTAATTTTATGAATGATTTCTTCAGCATTCTTAATCTCAGTACTAACTTCATCCTGACTTAAGGCATTAAAATGACAGTGACGGTAGCCGTGATTCTGTATGCTGTGCCCGGCCTGGGCCATTTGTTGCAGCAACTCTGGATTTTTTTCGGCCCATTTGCCAGTCACAAAAAAGGTTACCTGAGCATTGCTTTTCTTAAACTCGTTTAACATGGCGGGAATAAACTCTTCACCCCAGTCTACGTTAACGGTTATTGCTACTGCTTTACTGCCAGTATTACCCTGGAATATAGGCTCATCCTGGCCGGCAGCAATAGTTGGATCGTGTTGAAAATAGTAGGCAACGGAAAGAAAAATACCGGCCAGAAGTATAATTATGCCCATGGTGAGCAGAATCCTTTTGGAAAAGTAATAGGTTCTCATACTAATCATTTCTCCCCTCTCAATTCCACGTAAACACGGCCATTGTGTAATGAGGTCTTCAAAATCAGCGGACCATTACGGTTGTTTTGCCATTTCAAATCCAGATATCCATAATCCACGGTGGCATCCTTTCCGGCCGGAACATAGTGTACTGGCTTGGTGTGACCGTGACGCTCAATTATAGGCAAGCCAGCCATCAAAGCTGCATTGTAAAGGGTACTTGATACCTGGCATACGCCCCCGCCATAGCCAACATCATATCCCCCATTTAAGATTATGGGGGCCGGAAGATAGCCCCTTTCAGGTGTCCGAGGTCCCGTATTTTCATTAAAGGAGAACACCTCCCCCGGCCAAATAACGGCATTATTTAGGCTCTTAATGGCCGCAGATATGTTTTGATACCGGGCTGGACTGCCGTGAAACCACGTCGAGTAATTTGCTATAACCTGGCGGGCTTTGATTAGATCGTTACTATTATATGTGGGAGTAATCATGATTTTCTCCAGGGTATGGTTTTCCCCTGGCAAGGACGCTTGAATCTTGGCCAGGCTCTGGTCTATATCTACTGTAAAACCTACCTCTTCACCTATAATGACCCCCGTTTCTTGGTCCAGTCTGGGTTCAATCGGCAATTTCTGATGTTGAAGAGCAATTCCTTCTACTACTTCACGCAGCTCCCCCGGCAGCAGTCTCTCCACCTCTATACCTTCAACCCTAACCCCTTCTTTAACTCCGAATGCGTTTCGTTCCATTCGGTCTACCCAGCTTGATACTAAAGATATACTGATAAAAAAGGACAAAAGAAAAAGGGCTCGGCTGTCTATTTGAATAACATGAAACCCTCTTCTTAAAAAATAATACCCACCGCCTTTATCTATTCTTATAAAATAATATTCGGCAGTGAGCACTACTATTCAGTTTTATTTGCCCTTTTCGCAATTTTTCGCAGGCAATAGCAATAAACTGATACAGCTGGGATTGTTAATGGATCACTTGTCGTCCTATTTAGCAGCCTAATTGGACCTCGCCCTTAATACGGCTTTCCGTGAGAGATTTACCCTTCCCTGACGATCAATTTCGGTTACTTTGACTTCGATTTTGTCGCCGAGTTTAACAATATCCTCGACTTTATTAACCCTCGTTTCATCAAGCTGGGATATATGCACCAGGCCTTCTTTGCCACTGGAACCCAGAACACCCGGTATAATCTCCACGAAAGCACCAAAGTCCATAATGCGCTTTACTGTTCCTAGATATATCTTGCCTACCTCGACATCAGCCAAAATAGATTCAATCAGGAAGCGAGCTTTTTTGGCTCCTTCATCATCGGTGGCAATAATAAACAGACTGCCATCATCTTCAATATCGATTTTACATCCGCTCTCGGCCACGATTTTATGAATCGTTTTTCCACCCGGGCCAATAATCTCTCTAATCTTGTCAGGGTGAATCTGCATGCGTATCATTTGCGGAGCATATGGTGATAGTTCCGGGTTAGGTGTGTCGATTGCCGCCAGCATTGTCTCCATGATAAACATTCTGCCCTCACGTGCTTTGCTAAGCGCAGCCGCAACTATTTCACGATTGACACCACTAATCTTAATATCCATCTGCAGAGCCGTGACTCCCTTGGCAGTGCCAGCCAGTTTGAAATCCATGTCCCCCAGTGCATCTTCAATACCCTGAATGTCACTCAATATGGCAAATTTATCCTCGCCCTTGACCAACCCCATAGCTATGCCAGATACCGGTGCTTTGATGGGAACACCGGCATGCATTAATGACAGGGTGCTGCCACATACACTCCCCATGGAACTGGAGCCATTAGATTCCAGTACTTCTGATACCACTCTAATGGTGTAGGGAAATTCTTCCACTGATGGAATAACGGCCAGCAAAGCTCTTTCAGCCAGGGCCCCATGACCTATATCTCTTCGGCTGGGTCCGCGCATGGGTTTGGTTTCGCCCACACTATAAGGCGGAAAATTATAGTGATGAATATAGTGTTTGGTTTCCTCAATTCCCAGGCCGTCCAATATCTGATTTTCGCGGATAGGCCCCAGAGTAGTAACTGACAACACCTGGGTCTGACCCCGGGTGAATAAGCCGGAACCATGCGTCCTGGGCAGGAAGCCTACTTCGCAGCTAATCTTTCTGATTTCATCAAGTTTTCTTCCATCTACCCTGTCACCTTCATCAAGGATCATTTTACGAACAATTTCTTTGAGCAGCTTGTCCACAATAGCGGTAATCTGTTTATCCTCTTCGGGATAAATATCCTTGAAATGATCTAAGACGGCCTCCCGGGCTTCATCCATATGAGCTTCACGGGATTTCTTATCCGGGTTCTTCACCGCTGCTTCCAAACTGGAGGTGGCAAATTCTCTTACCGCACTCTCCATCTGCTCATCTACTCTTACAGCCGCTACTTCCAATTTGGGTTTCCCCAGTTCACTCACTATTGGCTCCAGGAAGGCTACTATCCTCTTTATCTCTTCGTGAGCAAAGAAAATAGCTTCTAGTATGGTTGCCTCTGGAACTTCGTTGGCATGACCTTCTACCATCATAATGGCTTCCCGGGTACCTGCTACTACCAAATGCAAATCACTCTGATGGTGCTGTTCTACCGTCGGGTTTATGATCAGTTGGCCATCAACCAGACCCACTATAACTGCCGCCACCGGTCCGCCAAAGGGTATGTTGGAAACACCTAGAGCGACTGATGCGCCCATTATGGCGGTAATGTCAGGAGAATTATCCTTCTCCACCGACAAGATGGTAGCCACTATCTGCAGGTCATTTTTATAAGCCTTGGGGAAAAGCGGTCGAATGGGGCGGTCTATCTGGCGGGCTGAAAGGGTGGCATTTTCCGTGGCCCGGCCTTCTCTCTTAATAAATCCGCCCGGGATTTTACCTACTGCATATTGTTTTTCTTCGTATTCCACGGTTAAAGGGAAGAAATCCAAGCCTTCCCGGGGAGTTGATGCTGTGGCTGTTACCAACACAACAGTATCTCCATACCTCACCAGAGCTGATCCATTAGCCTGTTTAGCTACCTGGCCTACTTCTATCACCAGGGGTCTGCCGGCAACCTCAATTTGGTATCTATGAACGATGGTAAACTCCTCCTTTCTCTGTACCTGTATAAAATTAAAGAGCGGCATTCCGCTCTTTACCTGCGTAGACCTAAACGAGTAACGATGTTGCGATAACGGTCAAAGTCGCTTTTCTTCAGATAATCCAGAAGAGAGCGCCTTTGTCCAACCATTTTCAATAAGCCTCTTCTGGAATGATGGTCTTTTTTATTGGCTTTCAGATGTTCATTTAAATAGTTTATTCTATCGGTAAGAATAGCTATTTGCACTTCAGGAGATCCAGTATCATTCTCATGTACCTGATAAGCCTTGATTATTTCCTGCTTTTTCTCTGTAGACAGAGCCACGCTTTTCACCTCCTTACTTATAAACGCCACTGACCAAGACTGACGTCGGTGAATCGTCAAACCTAGCCATGGTTACCGGGTATTGATATATTTTGATAAACCAGGTCCAAGACCTTGCCGCTCTCTAAAAATTAATGGATGATGGTTCTACATTAGAATATATCCGGTTTATAACAGAGTTATTCTAACATAGTGCTTATTAAATGTAAACTTTAGTCCTATGTAATGGTGTTATGGCGACCATTGGGTGTAAAATCTATTAATTCTTAACTATAAGCCCTGGAGATCTGGAGGGCTTTATCCCTATCCCGGGTTATCTGAGCAATCAATTCCTCACGAGATGCAAACCGTTTTTCATCTCTTAGTTTTTCGAGAAAATATAAACGGATATCTTGATTATATATATCGCCTGTAAAATCTATTAGATGTGCTTCAATTGACAACGGGTAGTCCTGGTGAAAGGTGGGTTTGTTGCCGATGTTGACCACACAGTGGTAAGTTTTTCCGCCCAATCTCGCCCGAGCCGCATAGACACCTTTGCCAGGCACGTTATATATGGGTTCAATCCCTATATTGGCAGTGGGAACCCCTATCGTGACCCCACGGTGTTCGCCTTCAATTACTACCCCTTCAATTATAGGATGATAACCCAGCATGTTATAGGCGGTTGTAATGTCCCCATTCTCCAGAGATTTTCTTATCAGACTGCTTGATATCAGTTGTCCTTCGAACTCAACCGGAGCTATAATGTTAACCTTAAAACCCATTTGCTCTCCAATTTGCTGTAACAGCTCGGAGGTTCCCGCGCCGCGGTGTCCGAAGGTGTAATTGAATCCCACAAAGACTTCGCGGACATGCAGTTCCTCAATTAGTATCTTTTCTACAAATTGCTGGGGTGACCAGCGTGCGATTTCATGAGTAAAAGGAGTATAGATAAGGTTGTCCATACCCTTCTTTTCTATAAACTCTGCCTTGCGATAAGGTGTGAGCAGCAAACGAGGTGCCTTTTCCGGGACAAGAACCTGAGCCGGATGAGGCTCAAAAATTAAAGCCAGCGATTGTCCCCCATTGGCCGCAGCCTTGTCAACCACCGCCTGAATTAAAACCTGATGTCCTTTGTGCACTCCATCAAAATTACCTAAAGCTAGATAAACCGGCCTGGTTTTATCCTGAAAGTTTTCAATCCCCACAACTGTATTCATTGGTGCATCTCCTTGAAAATAGATTTATTTGCCCCTGCAACAAGGACCAATATTCTCTCCTATGATTGCCATTATGATTGATCCATTTTTAAAGGTAGTCTTATTTGAATACCTTAAGAGGCTTCAATACAGTTACGTTCTCCTCGATTATACATTCGCCTATGGAAACAAGCCAGTACTGCGGATCATAAATTCTAATGAGTCCTGGCTGCATGCTTTCGTTTATAGAAATCCGGTTCCCATTTAATATTCTACCCAGTTGCGCAATGTCTATGGTAATCTCCTCGAGATGATTAAGTGGATAATCGACGGCTTTTATTATTTCGGCCAGATTTTCCTTATGCTGCTCGATCTGTTCTAATGAGTAGGATTCTTCTATAGTAAATACTCCGGCCCGGATACGATTTAATGCCGATAAGTAGGCTCCCGTTCCCAGATCCCTGCCGATGTCGTGGCATAGAGTTCTAATATAAGTGCCCTTCGAACAGCTCACTTCCAGGCTTATTACGGGTCTGCCTTCACTATCTCTATTTATGGCCAATAGTTTGATGTATTGAATCCTTATTTCCCGAGCTTCTCTATCAACTATTATCCCCTGGCGGGCTAGCTTATACAACCTGTCTCCATTGTGATGTACGGCCGAATACATAGGCGGTATCTGAAGTATATTGCCGGTATATTTTTCCAGCAGGCCGCATAAAGCATCTTCATTAAATTGAATATGCGGCTCATATACTATATTCCCCCACGCATCCTCAGTATCGGATGTCCCCCCCAGAGTCATGGCAGCCTGATATACCTTGTCTGTTTCACTCACATATTCAATAAGTCGGGTTGCAAAACCAACTGCCACTGGCAATACACCTTGAGCCATTGGATCAAGGGTGCCAAGATGACCGAATTTATTTTTGGGAAGTATTTTTTTTAGTCTTTTTATAACATCAAAGGAGGTCATGCCCGGTGCTTTATTTACATTTAAAAAACCGTCCACCTAACTGACCACGCTCTCCACCGCCAAAATCACCTGTCGCTCAGCTTCTTCCATGGTTCCATCCCGCTGTGCTCCGGCCGCCCTCTGGTGGCCGCCACCGCCGAATTGGGCTGCAATAGCAGCCACATCAACGCCTCCCCTGGAACGAAAACCAATTTTAATGAGCCCGGGGCTCAATTCTCTGAACAGAACTCCTACCTCTACCCCTTTAATCGTCAAGGAGTAGTTGATTATACCCTCCGGACATATTTCCAAGGCCTCAATTGCCTTTATATCATCATAATTCAATATCATCCAAGCAATTTTACCATCGCTGCTGAAATTTATGCTTTGCAGGGCCAGGCACAATAACATAACTTCCTCTTTGCTTTTGGATCCGAATAGATTGAGCTTTACTTTGTCCAGATCCACTCCCTTATCCATCAAAGCGGCGGCAATCTTAAAAGTTTTACTGGTGGTACTGTTGTGCTGAAAACCGCCGGTATCCTGGACTATGCCAATATATAACGCATTGGCCATGTCGGCATCTATTTCCACCTTTAAACGCAGTAATAGTTCATATACCAGTTCCGCAGCAGAAGATGCTTTGGCATCCACGTAGTTTAAGTTGCCGAACTCAATATTACTGTGATGATGATCAATATTGATGGTGCGTTTCCGGCCGGCTAAAACGCCTAAGGCCTTATCGCCTATACGCTCCTCGTCTGAACAATCTAAAAATATTACGTTATGGAACGACTCTTTTATTTGCGCGGGACGAAGCACCGCCTCAGTACCAGGCAGGAACCGATATATGGCCGGGACTGGGTCCTGCAAAAGAACCCGGACTGTTTTCCCCAGAGAAAGCAGTCCCAGGTACAAAGCTATTAAAGAACCAATGCAATCACCGTCCGGGATAGAGTGTCCCACCAACAGGAAGTCATCTCTTTTCTTTATGTCCCGGGCTATTTGTGCTAGTGTATTCATATGCCTATTCCTTTGCCTCCGAGTTCTCATGGAGGCTTTCCAACAATGTCGAAATCCTGATGCCCTGCTCTATGGATTTGTCTAATCTGAATTCTAAATCCGGGGCATGTCTAATCTGTAATCCCCGGGCCAGTTCCGTTCTGATATAACCTCGAGCCTTTTGCAGGACTTGCATTGTTTGCTCTTGTTTCTCATCGTCACCCATTATACTAATATAAACTCGAGCGTGACTGATATCTTGAGCTGCGTCCACCCGAGTTATAGATACTGAGGTGAAGTCAATTCGTGGATCCTTAATGTCTTCCTGTATTATAGAGGATAGAATTCGTTTGATCTCAACGGACATTCTCTCCTGTCTGCGCTTACCCATGTTAGCACCCCATTCAGGTATTGTAATAGTGGACCGTTTATAGTTCCCGGGCTATCTCTTCCATGGTATAGGCTTCTATAATATCGCCCTCTTTGAGATCGTTGAAGTCTTTAATCCCTATACCACATTCATATCCTTCCACCACTTCTTTAGCATCATCCTTAAATCTTTTCAATGAGGCCAGTTTGCCGTCATATATTATTACTGAATCCCTTAATACCCGGATATTGGCATTTCTTTGCAGCTTGCCGTCGATAATATATGATCCGGCTATGGTCCCAATATTAGGCACCTTAAATGTTTGCCTCACCTCGGCACGTCCCAGGTATTTTTCGCGATATTCTGGATCCAGTAAACCTTCCATGGCCTTTTTCACGTCATCTATCGCTTCATATATTACCCGGTACATACGAATATCTATCTTTTCATCCTCGCCATATTTCCTGGCTTTGACATCGGGTCGCACGTTGAAACCTATAATAATTGCGTTGGAAGCCGAAGCCAGCATAACATCGGTTTCGGTAATAGCACCCACCGCTGAATGAATAACGTTGACTTTTACTTCGCTGGTACTGAGTCGGAGCAGGGATTGGGCCAGAGCTTCAATCGAACCCTGTACATCCCCCTTAATTATAAGGTTTAGTTCTTTCATGCCGCTATTTTGCATTTGCTTGAAGAAGTCATCCAATGAAATCTTGCTGCTTTGCTTCTGGTCTTCCAGCTTCTTCTCAGTCAATCTCAGGCCTGTAATCTCTTTGGCAATCTTCTCATCAGTGACCAGGACTTTTTCTCCAACTTCGGGAACATCTGACCAACCGGTGATTTCTACCGGCATAGAAGGATAAGCCAAATCAACTCGGCGTCCCCGGTAATCAGTCATAGCCCGCACTTTGCACCAGGTAAACCCACACACAATGCAGTCCCCTATTTTTAGGGTTCCCTTTTGAACCAGTAAAGTGGCCACTGCTCCTTTGCCTTTATCGAGCTCACCCTCAATTACAACTCCTTCTGCTTGTCTATCAGGATTTGCCTTGAGGTCATTCATTTCAGCCACCAGCAACACCATTTCGAGAAGGGTGTCTATCCCCATGCCAGTTTTGGCGGATACAGGTATGAACATGGTGTCGCCGCCCCATTCTTCAGGAACAATATTATATTCGGTAAGCTGTTGCATTACTTTGTCGGGATTAACATCCGCTTTATCCATTTTGTTCAAGGCCACTATAAATGGAACCCCAGCAGCTTTAATGTGATTTATCGCCTCTATGGTTTGTGGCATGACTCCATCATCGGCTGCCACCACCAATATAACAATATCAGTAAGGTTAGCCCCCCTGGCTCTCATAGCTGTAAAGGCCTCATGGCCAGGAGTATCAATAAATGTGATGCGGTTGCCCTTAACTGTAACTTGATAGGCACCTATATGTTGGGTGATACCACCTGCTTCTCCCGAAACCACATCTGCTTTACGCACCTTATCCAATAAAGAGGTTTTACCATGGTCTACATGACCCATTACGGTAACGATAGGAGAACGAGGCACCAGACTTTCTTCGCTGTCTATGATTTCTTCCAGTATCTGTTCTTCTTCACTAATCTCGCGTTCAACGGTTACATCGTAAAGGCTGGCCAGTATTTCAACGGTCTCAAAATCAATCCCCTGGTTGATGGTTGCCATTATGCCAAGCTCCATTAGCTTTTTGACTATTTCAGCTGAACCTTTGGCCAGTTTGTCAGCGAGTTCCCTAACCTGAATAGAATCTCCCACCTGAATTATTTCCGGAGTCTGTAAAATAACTTCTTCTTTTTTCTTTTTATGTTTGCCTTTTCTTTGCGGACGACTGTAATCCCTGGTAAATTGCGGTCTGGATGGAGCTGTTTTCTTCCCTGGTTTTCCCTGGGTATTCACAATTCCAGGTTTTTTTTGTCCTGGAGTACCCGCTGATCGTTGCGTTCCCTGACCTACTTTATTATCAAAACCTTTTTTAGCATCATTTTGAATAGGTTTTCTACCTGGTGATTGTATAGGTGCACCGGGACGCCGCTCCGGCCTTCCAGGCGCAGCACCTGCAGGGGGACGGGATCCAGGTGTCTGTCTGGTAGTCTGACGATTATCCTGACCACTCGTGGGTCGAGGCCTATTGTTTCCAGACGCGGGTGCTTGACCTGGTCTGGGTGCATTCTGACGATTATCCTGACCACTCGTCGGTCGGGGTCTATTGTCCCCGGACGCGGGTGCCTGACCTGGTCTGGGTGCATTCTGACGATTGACCTGGCTGCTCGTTCCTTGGATGGGTCTATTGTTCGGCGCGTTTACCCTGCCAGTAGATTCTTGTCTACCCTGACGCAAACCACCCTGCCCAGGTTCTGATCCACTCCGGTTGGTTTGAGGTTTCCTATCCCGATCATTAATTCCTGGACGTCCTGGTTTTATATCATTTTGAGGCCTTATATCCGCCTGTTTTTTGATGGGCTGATTATTATTCCTATTATCTGGTGATAAATCTTTACGGGCCCCATTAACCAGGTGTTCCTCCCTGGCAGTCGGTTTGTCAGATCGGGGGGAAAGTCCACTGGCAGGCTTTATTGGCACCTTTTCCGCTGCTGTTTCAGTTTTAGATCCCAGGCGTTTCCTGACCCATAAAGCCTGCGATTCTTCCATCGTGCTCATATGGTTTTTAACATCCAACCCTAATTCCAGGAGGGTATCAACCATCTGTTTACTTGGTATTCCCATTTCTTTAGCCAACTCGTGTACTCTTATCTTGGCCATTCAACCACCCCCATACTTTTTGCATCCTTATCTACAGCCTCGATAGCCTTTACAATTGCGCTGGCTATTCCTGCATCGTTTATTGTTAGTGCTACTCGATATGCTTTGCCCATACTGGTTCCAAGATCATATCTGCTTCCCAGTATGATCCAGGGAATGTTGCGTTTCCTGCAACTTTTAAGTAATAACTCTTTGGTATTGGGCGATATATCTTCACTCATCAGCAATACCTGAGCCCGATTTCTGGTCAGACTGGTTTGGGCTGCTGTGGCTCCCGAAGACGTCTTGCCAGCACGTTGCGCAATGCCTATGAGATTATAAACTTTTCTCAAACTGCCACCCGCCTTTTTAGGGGTTCATCAATTTTTCTCGTATAAGGTTTAATACATCTTCAGAGATTTCGTGTTGCAGAGCTTTTTGCAGCCTTTTGCCCTTGACTGCAAGGTTTAAACACTCCGGGTCCCTACAGATATAAGCTCCCCGGCCAGACTTTTTGCCGGTAATATCCATCTCTACTCTGTCTTCCGGTGTCCTGACCACCCGGATTAGTTCTTTCTTATTTTTCATTACCCGACAACCTACACACATTCGCTGAGGTATTTTCCGCTCCTTAGGCATTCAGTTCAAACTCCTCATCGGCCTGGCTCTCACTCTTAATATCTATTTTCCAACCGGTAAGTTTAGCAGCCAGGCGGGCATTTTGACCCTCTTTTCCAATAGCCAGAGAAAGCTGGTAGTCAGGGACAATCACCCGGGCCTTTTTACCGTCTCCATCTATTTCAACTGCCAGCACTTTGGATGGACTTAAAGCATTAGCAATAAATTTCTCTGGATCTTTGTGATATTTGATTATGTCAATTTTTTCTCCATTTAACTCGCTCACGATATTCTGCACTCTGATACCCCGGGGTCCAACACAAGCGCCCACCGAATCTATTTTATCATCCAGGGATGACACCGATATTTTAGAACGCGCCCCTGCCTCCCGGGCGATAGTTTTAATTTCCACCAGGCCTTCATATATTTCTGGAACCTCTAACTCGAATAAACGTTTCAGAAAGTAGGGATGGGTACGAGAAATAAAGACACTGGGACCCTTGGTTGTGTTTTTCACTTCATATATATAGCCTTTTACTCTTTGTCCAACCTCATACCTTTCTGAAAAGATTTGATCAGATGGCAGCATAATTCCCTCTGTTCTTCCTAAATTAACAACTACCGTTTTCGATTCAATTCTTTGTATGCTTCCGGTTACGATTTCACCTTCGCGTTCGGAAAATTCTTCATATATGAGACTGCGTTCCGCTTCGCGAAGCTTTTGTACCACCACCTGTTTGGCAGTTTGAGCAGCTATGCGGCCAAAATCTGAAGGGGTCACTTCCACATCGACCAGTATATCCTCGATTACAGAAGGATCGATTTCTACCGCCTCTTCCAGCCCTATCTCCATACACTGGTCTGTTACCTTTTCGGTAACGCGCTTTTGGGCATATACCTGCACCTCACCGGTGATTTGGTTTAGTTCCACCCTAACATTTTGGGAGGTGCCGAAATTCTTCTTATAAGCTGTATTTAAAGCTGATTTGATAGCTTCAATTAATGCTTCTTGGGGTATACCCCTTTCCTTTTCCAATTCTCTGAGTGCCAGAATGAGCTCATGGGACATTGTTCTTCCTCCTTATAAGTCGGGATGTAATCTAACAATAGATATAATATCACGGTTTAGCTGGAGCATCTTACCATCGATTTCAATACTCAATCTTTCAGGAGTGGTTGCGGCTAATATGCCAATAAATTTCTTCCTTCCCTCTACATTCTGAGAAGTTTTAACCGAAATTTTTGAGCCTTGAAATCTAATAAAATCATTATCCTGCCTTAATATTCTTTCAATTCCAGGGGATGACACTTCCAAATAATCGTAATCCAGATCATTTAGTGTATCAATTAAATCTTTAATAGCCCTGGTAGCTGTTACACACGTGTCTGTATCTACACCGCTGGCAGTATCGATATAGATTCTCAAAATGAGTCCATTTTGCTCTCTCTGATATTCAATATCATAGAGTTCTATCCCATGATTTTGTAATTTATCAGCAATCATGGATCTTACCAGAAGACTTATCTCACCCTTACTTGTCATCTTCCCGCCACCCCCGTATTAGTAAATTTCCGTGGGTATTACAATAGAAAGAGTGGGCCGTTACCCACTCTTCTAATACAATATTAGCAAGATACAGTAGAAGTATAACACAAAGGCATTTTACTATTCAAGTTAATGGCGCTTATTATCGTTAGAATGAGTATCTCAGGCAAAAAGGCTGATTTGAGTTTTCTCAGGCAAACCCGCAAAACAATTCTCTTGTCTCAACATGTCCATCGCACTTTTATTCAATCTGGTTCTGCCCTGGAAATCTTCAACCGATATATACTCCCCATCATTTCTGCTGCTAATTATACCCTGGGCGGCGGCCGTCCCAACATTAGGGAGAGCCGCAAAGGGTAGAATCAAGCCTCCATTATCTATAATAAACTTATGTGCATCTGATTTATATATATCAACCGGTTTGAAATGGAAACCCCGGGCATACATTTCCAGGCCCAATTCCAATATGGTTAAGAGCTTCTTTTCTTTTTGGGATGCATTATATCCCAGTTTAACAATCTCCTTGATTCGCTCCCGAACCTTTTCATATCCACCCAATATGGTGACGGCATCAAAGTCTTCAGCCCTGATTCCAAAAAAGCTGGAGTAAAATGCCAAGGGATAATTAATCTTAAACCAGGCTATACGGAAAGCCATGGTGACATAAGCTACCGCATGTGCTTTAGGGAACATGTATTTAATCTTCTGACAAGCCGCAATATACCAGGATGGGATGGTACAATTGTCCATGTCCTGAATATCTTTGGCATTCAAGCCTTTGCCCTTACGGACCTTTTCCATTATTTCAAAAGCTTGAATCTTGTTCATTTCTTTATGGATCAAATAGGTCATTATGTCGTCCCGAGTACAGATTACTTCATTCAAGCTGGCCACTTTATCTTCGATCAGATTTTGGGCATTGTTCAGCCATACATCGGTTCCGTGGGACAATCCACTAATTCTAACCAGTTCCGAAAATGTCGTCGGCCGGGTTGCTTCCAGCATCTGCCTGACAAAATGGGTACCAAACTCTGGAATGCCGTAAGTGCCGACGGTCGAGTCAATATCCTCCGGTTCAACTCCCAGCGGCCCCACCCCCGAAAATAGCTTCATAGTCTCTTTATCAGACAGGCTTAACGATGAAGCCTTGATGCCAGTCAGATCTTCCAACTCTTTAATGACTGTGGGGTCATCATGCCCGAGGATATCAAGCTTCACCAGCTGGTCTCCAATGGCATGATATTCAAAATGGGTTGTAATAATTCCAGAATCTTTTTTGTCGGCGGGGTGTTGCAAGGGTGTAAAATCCATTATGTCTTTATCAGTGGGCACAACAATTAACCCCCCTGGGTGCTGCCCGGTGGTTCTCCTTACCCCGGTAATACCCGCGGCGAGGCGGGTCATTTCAGATATTTTAATATCCAGCCCCTGTTTCTCGGCATATTTTTTCACAAAACCAAAGGCGGTCTTCTCGGCGATGGTTGATATTGTTCCCGCCCTGAAGACATTTTTACTGCCAAACAGTTCTTCTACATATTGGTGCGCCCGACTCTGGTAGTCTCCCGAAAAGTTCAAGTCTATATCAGGAACCTTATCCCCTTCAAATCCCATGAAGGTTTCAAAGGGGATATCAAAGCCATTCTTATATAAATCCTTTCCACATCCGGGACATTGCTTCTCATCTAAATCAGCACCGCAACCGATCGAGTTATCTAGAATGAATTCACTATAATAACAATTGGGACAAATATAGTGTGGGGGCAGGGCATTTACCTCTGTGATGCCGGTTAAATAAGCAACCAGAGACGAACCTACCGAACCCCGGGAACCTACCAGATAACCATCCTCATTGGATTTTTTGACCAGTTTGTGAGCAATTAGATATAATACTGCAAAACCATGTCCAATTATTGAATCCAATTCGTGTTTAATTCGTTCATCAACAATTGTTGGCAATTCGGATCCATAAAGAGCATGGGCATTACTCCAGGTAAGTTCAGCAATTTCCTGCTCGGCACCCTCAATCTTAGGAGGATAAAAACCATCTGGTACTGGCTTTATATCTTCAATTAAAGAAGCCACTAGCGCGGGATCATCTATAACAACCCGTTTTGCTTCTGCATCCCCCAGATAGGAGAATTCCTCCAGCATTTCACCCGTGGTTCGAAAATATAGCGGGAGATGTTCTTCGGCATCTTCATAGCCCTGCCCCACCTTGATAATGGTACGGTATTTTTCATGATGGGGGTCAAGAAAATGCACATCGCCGGTAGCCACCACCGGTTTATTATATTTTCGGCCCAGACTAACTATATGCTGGTTAATTTCCACCAGTTCTGCCTCGGTTTTAACCAATCCTTTTCTGAGCATAAAGGCATTGTTGGCCAGAGGTTGAATTTCCAGATAATCATAGAAAGAAACAATTTTCTCCAGTTCCTCATCGCTGGCACCATGCAGCAAGGCGCGGAAAAGTTCTCCCGCCTCACAAGCCGTGCCCAGCAGGAGACCTTCTCGATGTTTAAGTAATTCCTGGCGGGGTAGGCGCGGTTGGCGATAGAAATTATCCAGATAGCTTAAGCTTATCAGTTTATATAGGTTTTTCAGGCCTATTCGGGTACGAGCCAGCAGTATGATATGATAAGGACGCTCTTTCTTATCTTCCTCCACCAAATATCCTTCTACGCCGTATATTATCTTAAGATTACAATCACCTTTTTTATTGAGCTCTTTTAGCGCGGCATAAGCTACGGGGAAAGCCTGAATACTGCCGTGGTCTGTGATGGCAATCGCAGGATGGTGCCACCGGGCAGCCCGGTTGATAAGAGCTTTCACTTCGGTCAGCCCATCCATAGAACTCATCTTGGTATGGGCATGCAGTTCTATCCTTTTCTCCTCACTGTCATCGTTGCGATAGGTTGCCTCCTGCAGGGTATATTGTTCCATAAATAAAGCGGCTTCTTTAATCCGATTGTCAAAATGTACATTTCCCTTTACTTTTATCCTGTCCCCAATATTTATCTTATCATCATCTTCCTTATTCCAATATACCTTTACCGCAATGGTATCGTTAAAATCAGTAAGATAATAATAGGCAGCGAGATGTCCGTCTGGAAAGTTCTGAATCTTTTTGTCCCAGATTTCTCCCTCGGTAACAGCTGTGGACAGACCTTCTTCTAATTCAGCAATCGGCAGTGATTTATCGCGAATCGTTTCCACCAACCTTTTCTTATTCCGGTTGTATGGACCGCGTTTTCCTCCTGGAGCCGATTCGCGCAGAGGTTCAATTACCTCTAACTTACGTTCCGTTAAATAGTTTTCAATATTATTATGGATCTGTTCCTCACCCTGAAATAAAACCCTTACCAGAATCTGCAATGAATACTCCTGCCAAAACCAGTCCGCCAGTCGGGGGCATATTCCTTCAGCAATAATATGTTCGTAAATATCCCGCTCAGGGCTAATAATATCTATCCGACAATTTTCGAATCTCCATCGAATCTTGGATGATTGGAATATATTTTTACCCGTAGAAAATAAACAGGATGATAAATCATCCTTTCGGGTCTCTATTATACGGTGTAAACTATCCCAAGAATCTCCCAAGGAGGGAACCAATTGAATGTCATCCAGAAAGCTATGGTATTTTGTTAGTTGTTGTTCGGTATCCTTTAGGACTGTACTGATGATAGGCTCTGGAATGAGGAGATATAGTTTCCATGTCTTCTTACCTCTATCAATCTCAACTCTTTTAATCAGAGTATCAGCCCATAAGGGAATTAATTTCTCATCAATTTTATCATTGATAAAATTCTGGAAATACAGAGACACTTTTATCTCCTCCTGAATCGGATTTAGTTTAACCTATCGATACTCTGCATACCTTTGGCAGCGGAAAGTTTTTGAATCACTTCTTCTATTTCAATCTCAGACGGTAAACTCAGTAACAACTCCATTTCCAAACGGTTCTCACCCTCCAAACGATCCAGACTAATATTCTTAATCAGCACTCCCATGTCTCCGAGGATAGAACCAATAATACCTACCTGCCCTGGTGCGTCATCAACCACCAGTACTATACCTTTGTAAAGGCGCATACCGGTGAAATGTTCTTCAAACTTCACAAAATAAATCAGCACAAACAGAATCAACACGGTGGTTACTACCGCTGGAATATACATGCCGGCACCAACCGCCAGTCCAACGCAGGCAACCCCCCAGAGTCCGGCCGCTGTTGTCAAGCCGCGCACCGTAGAACCTTCTCTCATAATGGTGCCCGCTCCCAAAAAACCGATTCCACTTACCACCTGAGCTGCAATCCGGCCGGGGTCAGCATTGACGGTTTGGTAATACTGATAATACATGTCCAGAGAAACAACCATAGCCAGTGCCGAACCTACACAAACAAGGGTATAGGTTCTAAAACCAGCCGGGCGGTTCAAACTCTCTCTCTCCAGACCAATAACCCCTCCCAGTATACAGGCTAGGGTAAGTTTAAATATAATCTCAAAAGTTGACATAATAACCCGTCCCTAAATTGTTACTTCTGTCCCATACCCTCACTAATAATGCTGTGAATTACTGCAACTACACCGTCGATAGCAACTAGCTTAGTCTCGCCTTCCCATCTTTTCTTCACTTCGACCTGCTTCTCCTGCAAAGATTTGGGGCCAATAGTTATTTTTACAGGTATGCCGATCAAATCCGCATCCTTAAATTTCACTCCCGCTCGCTCATCACGATCATCTAATATTACTTCTATTCCCGACTGGATTAATTTCTCATAAATATCCTGCGCGGCTTGCATCTGATCGTCCTTTTTGCTGTTGACCGGAATAATGATCACATGGTAAGGAGCAATAGGGATTGGCCATATAATGCCGTTAGAGTCGTTATTCTGTTCAACGGCCGCCGCCATAGTACGGGATATTCCAATTCCATAGCAACCCATCACCATAGCCTTTTCTTCACCCTCGGCATTGCGGTAATTGGCTTCTAACACATCCGAGTATTTGGTGCCCAATTTAAATATGTGCCCGACCTCAATGCCACGCATAGCCCCAAGTGAGCTGCCACAAACCGGACAAGGATCGCCTTCCACCGCATTGCGCAGATCAACCACCGCTTCAGGAACGAAGTCCCGTCCTACATTTACATTGATAAAATGGTAATCATCTTCATTGGCTCCGCAACTAAAATTCTGTAAATGGATAACTTCCCGGTCCAGGTAGATTTTCGTCTTTAATCCCACCGGCCCCAGGGATCCGAAACCAGCCGCACATATTTCCCGTACCGAGCCTTCATCAGCCATAAATAGCTGGTTGCAGCCTAAATAATTTTTTAATTTGATCTCGTTTAATTCCCTGTCACCCCTCAACACAACTGCGACAATTTCTCCATCGGCGTCATACATTAATGTCTTCACCTGTTCATTTTTCGGTTTTCCCAGAGCGTTGACGAGATCCTGAATGGTTCTTACGCCAGGGGTAGCTATTTTTTCCAAAGCCCTTAAATCAGAAGGGGCGGGAGGCTCATCAGGTGCCGAACATACTGCCTTTTCTACGTTAGCCGCATAGTCGCAGGTTTCACAGTATAATATGGTACATTCCCCACTCTCGGCCAGAACCATAAACTCATGGCTTTCGTTGCCTCCAATAGCGCCGCTGTCCGCTTCAACCACACGATAATTCAAATTCATCCGCTCATAGATAGCCAGGTAGGCAGCATACATTTTCTTATAAGAAACATCTAACCCTTCATAATCCTCATCAAAAGAATAAAGATCTTTCATGATGAATTCACGGCCCCGCATTAATCCAAAACGGGGACGAATCTCATCCCGATATTTGTTCTGTATTTGATATAGCAGCAAAGGTAAATCACGGTAGGAGTGTACCTCAGCGTCAACCAGGGTAGTGATAATCTCTTCGTGGGTGGGACCCAGGGCGAAACCCCGGTTGTGCCGATCCGTCAGGCGGAACATCTCATCTCCATAGACCGACCAGCGCCCAGACTTCTCCCATATCTCTTTAGGTTGTATAATAGGCAAAAGCACTTCCTGGCCTCCTGCCCGCTCCATTTCCTCTCGGACGATATTCTCAATTTTTCTTATTACTCTCCTGGCCAAAGGCAAATAGCTATAAACTCCAGCGGTGGTTTTTCTAATAAAGCCAGCCCGGAGTAATAGTTGATGACTGGCTATCTCCGCTTCACTGGGAACCTCTCTTAAAGTTGGATAAAATAACTGTGATGCTTTCACTTACCGTACCTCCCTTATAATAAACCGACAGACGCGGCTTAGACCAGATTCCTGTTGGCTTGCAGTGCTAATCATACCAGTATCCGCGTGCGCTACATCCACAGTTCTTCAATGTCTAATCTTTTCTATTTCCCTTAAAAGCTCGTCCAACATTTCTTCCTGGGGAATCTTTTTGATAATTTCTCCCTTTCGGAACAGCAGACCGAAGCCCCTGCCCCCAGCTATTCCTACATCGGCTTCCCGGGCTTCACCGGGCCCGTTTACCACACAGCCCATCACCGCAACCTTTAGGGGCTCCGGCAATGCGCGTATCTTACTGTCCACCTCTTCAGCCAGCTTAATTAAATCAATCTCACAACGGCCACAGGTAGGACAGGATATTAACTCTATTCCCCGTTGGCGCAAGCCTAAAGCTCGTAATAACTCGTAAGCAGCCCAGACTTCTTCTACTGGATCAGCGGTTAAAGAAAAACGCACTGTATCACCGATACCTTCATAAAGGAGCATCCCTATACCAAGTGCAGATTTTATTAAAGCACGGTCTTTGGTGCCGGCTTCGGTTATCCCTATATGCAGGGGATAATTAACTTTTTCCGCCATCAAGCGATAGGCTGCCAGGCTCAATAAAACCGAGGAGGACTTTAGAGATATCTTGATTTCTTGAAAATCCAGGTCCTCTAAAATCTTTATGTGCTCCAGGGCACTATCTACCAGGGCCTCTTTGCAAATTGCACCGTACTTCTCCAGCATGTTCTTGTCCAGGGATCCGGAATTTACTCCTATGCGAATCGGTATTTGCCGGTCCTTACAGGCTGATACCACCGAGGCCACCTTCTTCCGGTCACCAATATTGCCCGGATTAATACGCAGCCCATCCGCACCAGAAGCTATACTTCGCAAGGCCAGTTTATGGTCAAAGTGAATATCTGCAATCAGAGGAATGGATATGGATTTCTTTATCTCCCGAATAGCTGCAGCAGCCTCTTCATCAAGGACCGCGACCCTGATTATCTCGCAACCCGCTTGCTCCAGCCTGTTTATTTGGGCAACAGTTGCCGTTACATTGCGGGTATCTGTGTTGGTCATGGACTGAACAACTATAGGGTTGTCGCCGCCTACTGGAACTTTTCCAATATTGACTGTTCTGGATTTCCTGCGCATATTAATCATCCCTTAAATAATCTGACAATGTCGTTGTAAGTAGCAAAAACAATTATTAGCATCAGAAATAGGAAGCCCATCCAGTGGATGAAGCCTTCTTTCTCTGGATCCAGAGGTTTGCGGCGTACCGCCTCTAGCAAAGCAAAACCGATTCTGCTGCCATCCAGTGCCGGTATGGGCAAAAGATTAATTATGCCCAGATTTATACTTAAGAAGGCCGTAAAGCTTAATAAATAAACGATACCACCGCGAGCTGCTTCTCCAACCATATTAGTTATTCCCACCGGACCAGCTAATTCCGAGGTGGAAACCGCACCTGTGAAGAGCATTCCCAATCCGCTCAGGAGCAGGATTGTCATCTGGTAGGTCTGTATGAACCCCAGCTTGATAGCATCAAATATTCCCTGTCTCTCAAATTCTATCTGGGGATAAACGCCTACTATCGGGTTGCCGGTACTTTCATCCTGAACTGATCTTAAGGGGATACTGCTGATAGCTCCCCCCCGGTCGATCTCCAATTCCAGTGGTGTACCGACATCGTTCTGTTTTATCGCATTAACAAATTGCTCCCAACTCTCGATGTTGGTATCATTCACAGACAGAATACGGTCATTGGTTTTAAGACCAGCCGCATCGGCCGGTTTGCCTTTCATTACTTCACCTATTACAGCCGAGTCCATGGGCTGCGCCACTCCTATGACTGCAAAGGTGTATATAAAAATAAAAATGGCCAGCACAAAATTCATAAAAGGACCGGAAAAGGCAACCGCCGTTTTTTCCCAGGGTTTACGATTATTGAATCCCTCCGGATTATTCATATCACCGGGTTCCTCCCCGGCCATGCGTACAAATCCTCCCAGGGGAATTAACCGCAATGAGTATTCTACCCCATCTTTCTTAGTAGAAAAGAGTTTGTGACCAAAACCCAGACTAAATTCATAAACCGGAATGCCTATCCGGCGCGCTACCACAAAATGGCCTAATTCATGAACGAGAATCAGGATAGCTAAAATAATTATGGCTATTATGATGGTCATTATCTATCTCCTTTCGTTACCAGGCTAATACAGTATTCTCGTGCCCAGTTGTCGGCAGCGAAGATCTCTTCCAGGGATGGATGCCGGATTGTATCATGTTTTTCCATCACCTGCTGCACCAGCATGGTAATATTCATAAAACTGATTTTTTGTGCTAAAAATTGATGGACCGCAACTTCATTGGCAGCATTCATAACAGCAGGTAAAGTCCCCCCCTGCCTCCCGGCCTGGTAGGCTATCTTCAGTAAGGGAAATTTATCTGTATCCGGTTTCTGGAAATGGATGCACCCCACTTCACTAAAGTTAAGTATAGAAGCTGGAGAATCGAATCTCTGGGGATAAGACAAAGCATATTGAATGGGTATCCTCATATCAGCCACGCCCAGATGTCCCAGGAACGAACCATCGATCAGTTCGACCATGGAATGAATTACGCTCTCCTTCTGAATTAGGACTTTAATGTGATCATAATCAACCGCGAACAAATGATGTGCCTCAATAACCTCCAGCCCTTTGTTCATTAAGGTGGAGGAATCTATGGTTATCTTGGGGCCCATTTTCCAATTGGGGTGCCTTAAAGCCATATCCACAGTTACGTGGTCCAACTCCTCCTCAGTAAAGTCCCGGAAAGGACCACCAGAAGCAGTCAGCCATAAATTGCGTAAATGCTTACTTTCTCCGGCCAGACACTGGAATAATGCCGAATGTTCACTGTCAACCGGGATAATTTCTGAACCCCTTTCCCGGGCCATCTTCATCACTATATCTCCTGCCGCAACCAGGGTCTCTTTATTGGCCAGGGCAATACGTCTCGATTTGCTTATAGCTGCCAGGGTAGGAAGAATGCCCACTGCCCCACTAACCGCTACCAATACGATATCAACATCATCCAGAGCAGCTATTTCACACATTCCCTCTATGCCCACCCGGACATCACATTGATGGCTTAGCTTCGATTTAAACTGACCGTAGCACTCCTGATCACCAAGAGCTACGGCCAAGGGCTTATATTTTTCCACCTGCCGGGCGAGTACATCCACCTCGTCCCGGGCAGCCAAGGCTGCCACTTTAAATTTATCGGGATGCTGATCTATCACCTGCAGGGTTTGTTCCCCAATTGACCCGGTCGAACCGAGTATGACCACATTGCTTGGTCCGTCACTCACTTTTTTCCCTCCAGTCAAATCTATCGAATAAACCGGCTCGGTAGCAGGCAATAAATATAACTACCAGCACCGGGCCCATTATCATCCCCATTAGTCCGCCCAATTGCAGGCCAACATAGAGAGATATTAGCGTGGCTAAGGGATGCAGACCAATGCTGTCTCCCACAATCTGCGGTTCCAGGAACTGCCTGACCACGGTTATTATTATATATACGACAATAAGGCTAATCCCCATACCGGTATTACCGATCATAAATTCCCAGATAATCCACGGTACCATGATTGTGCCAGGACCCAATATCGGTAAGATATCCATTATCCCCACCACTATCCCAATTAGAAACGCATACTCAACTCCCAGTATTTTCAAGGATACCAGGGTTATCACCGCCGTAATAGTAATAAGTATACTATAAGCTTTTAGAAAACCGCTTAAAGCTTTGAATAATTCATTTATTATTTTAGCTGCATTGGTTCGGGCTGGTGAGGGTATTGTATCAATGACAAAGGTGCGGATAAGAGCCCGGTCTTTAATTATTAAGAAAGCGGCTACGGTAGCAATACCTACAAATATCAGTATGCCTGGTAACTTGGCAAAGCCCTGCATCAGGCCATTTATAGAATTGTTCATCAGTTGTTGGATTAGCTCCAGTCCCCTATGCAAATTATCCTGAATGGCAGCCTGCACCTGAGGGGGCAGGTTTAGTTGCAGGTAGGATAGGCGAAAATTAGTTAAAGACGTCATAATATCGCTAATTACGGTATCAGACCGAGAAATGGCCAATTTAGACAAGGCCGTTATCTCTCGAATCAGTACCGCCGCTAACATGAATAGTACCGTGAAAAAACCACCTATTACCAAAAGCAGACTAAATAACACAGCCCAACTGCGTTTCAAGCGGGCATGAATTTCAAACATATCAACCACCGGTTCAATAACTATGGCCAGGACTATAGCAAATACAAAGGGCAGGAAGACAACCGGGAAATAGGCCATAACTTTCCACAACAGCGGCATCAAGTAGGTAAACAATAGATATAAGGACAGCAATACCATAACAAGAATTGTCCATTTGACAAGTCTTTTGAGTCCTTTTTGTAATTCTGGATCCAAACCTTATCACCTCGCTATAAACTCAGCTATTTGATACCCGAGGTACAAACAAGTCAAGCTTGCAATATCCTTCCTGTTTTATATTTTTACATAGCACTGCTACATATTTATTCTCGGTTTTAAACGAATACCACCAGGAAATAGTAAACCACGGGCAGCATCAGCATAAAACTATCAAATCGATCCATTACCCCTCCATGCCCGGGTATTATTTGGCTCGAGTCCTTCACCCCAAAATACCTTTTTATAGATGATTCCAAAAGATCACCCAACTGTGCGGCTACACTGGCCAATAAGCCCAGCATTATTATGTAAACAACTCCTAGATATTCCATCTTGATTAGATATTTGTATAAGAGGGCGGCTATTATGGTCAATAGCACTGCACCGATTGCTCCCTCCCAGGTCTTTCCCGGACTTAATTGGGGAACCATCTTATTTTTCCCCCAGAGCCGGCCAAATAAGTACCCCCCGACATCACTGGCCCAGGTGAGGATAAAGATCAGCAATAGGATATGGAATGATCTCCCAAATTCAGTTAAGGCTAACGCATAACTGAACAGGAAACCGGTATAAAATGCAGCAAACAAGCTTAAAGCCAAATCACTATGATTGATACGCGGATACCGTAGAACCATTGACAGTATCATAAGTAATAATCCGGTAAATAACAAGCCCACCAGATTTTGGCTCAACTGCGCCCTGAATAGTAATATAAACGCTATTAAAAATGCTGGTAATATTATTGGTTGAAAACCTTGGTGACGCATCATGGCAAAATACTCCAGCAAGACCACAGCAGTCAACAAAGTAATAAATCCCGCCCAGTAATTTCCACCCATATACGCTATTCCTAATAAAATAGGGATGCCGATGGCCGCGGTAATTATCCTGGTTTTAAGCATTAATATATCAATCCTATCACTGATTTAATCCCCCAAATCTTCGATCTCTGCTTTGATATTCCTTAATCGCCCTGGTGAGATCGTCCAGCGAGAAATCCGGCCACAGGGTATCACAGACAACAATCTCTGCATAGGCAATCTGCCATAACATAAAATTACTGATGCGCATCTCACCAGCGGTTCGAATCAATAAATCTGGATCAGGCATTTCTCTGGTATAGAGCAGCTGTGAAAAAAAGCCTTCATCAATATCTTCAGTTTCTATTTCTTTGCGTATTGCTTTTCCAGCTATTAATTTCACTGTATCGATAATCTCCTGGCGGGATCCATAATTGAGAGCAATATTAAATACCAAACCATTATTATTACGGGTTTTTTCCAGGGCTTTCTTGATTTCTAATTGACATTCCCGGGGAATCATGAGGTAGTTTCCCATTACATGAATCTGCACATTATTCCGGTGTAATTCATCTAGTTCTTTGTGTAAAAATTCCACGAGCAAGTTCATCAGATAGTCAACTTCGGTTAATGGCCTTTTCCAGTTTTCAGTGGAAAAAGCAAAGACCGTTAAGAAGGGAATCTTTAAGTCATCACACGCCTGTACAACCTTTTTCAAGGTGGCCATACCAGCTCTATGGCCCATAGTTCTGGGCATCAGCCTCTTTTGGGCCCATCTTCCGTTGCCATCCATAATTATTGCGATATGGCGGGGTAAATGACCTGAATCGATTGTATCTGCAATCATATTATCCTTTTTAGCCACTATTCCCCTTCTCTCCTTAACTAATAAAACCCCCATAAAAGGGGGTATTGTACTATTACAATAACCATATTATGATCACAATTGAACAGCATTACCTAAACTTCCATAATTTCTTTTTCTTTAAGCTGTAGTATTTGATCTATGTCTTTAATATATTTATCAGTAACCTTTTGAATATCATCAAGTCCCTTTTTACTCGCATCTTCAGAAATCAATTTATCCTTTTCGCTGACTTTGATTAGATCATTGGCTTCTCTGCGAATGTTGCGAATAGCGACTTTGCCTTCCTCAGCTCTTTTCTTAACGACTTTAACCAGATCTTTTCTGCGATCCTCAGTTAACTGGGGAATATTAATTCTAATTACATTGCCATCATTGTTGGGGTTCACTCCCAGGTCAGATCTCATAATCGCCTTTTCTATTTCGGCTATACTTCCTTTATCCCAGGGATTTATTACCAAAAGCCGGGCTTCGGGCACATTTATATTGGCCAGTTGGTTCAGCGGGGTTGGGGCTCCATAGTAGTTCACCATAATTTTTTCCACCATAGCAGGATTGGCCCTGCCAGCTCTCATGCCAGCAAAATCCCCGATTAAATGCTCTATGGTTTTGTTCATTCTGACTTCGGCATCTTCCATAATATCATTAATCATGCTTTTACCTCCCTACATAGGTACCGATATCCTCACCCAGCACTGCCTTTAAGATGTTACCCTCTTTGGTTAAATCAAATACAATAATTGGTATGTTATTATCCATACAGAGCGAAGCTGCCGTGGAATCCATAACTCCCAGACCCCGTTTGATCACATCAATGTAATCCAAACGGCTGAATTTCACCGCTTCAGGATTCTTAACCGGGTCAGAATCATAGACTCCGTCCACCTTCTTGGCCATAAGAATTACTTCCGCTTCTATTTCGGCCGATCGTAATGCCGCAGTCGTATCCGTAGAGAAATAGGGGTTACCAGTTCCGGCAGCGAATATTACTACCCGGCCCTTTTCCAGATGACGAATAGCTCGGCGCCTAATATATGGTTCCGCAACTTCCTTCATCTCAATGGCGGACATTACTCTAGTTACCATACCTTCATTCTCTAAAGCGTCCTGCATGGCCAGTGAGTTTATAACCGTAGCTAACATTCCCATATAATCAGCTGTAGCACGATCCATACCTTTGGCACTTCCTGCAACTCCACGCCAAATGTTGCCCCCACCTACCACAATGGCAATTTCTACGCCCTTGCGAGTTACTTCCACAACTTGCCGAGCGATGGAAGTAATCACATTATGTTCGATACCATATCCCTTATCTCCTGCCAGGGCTTCACCGCTGAGTTTTAATATCACTCTTTTATATTTGGGATTATACAATTGATACCCTCCCAGGTTATATGTTTAATAGTGCCTTGATCCCCCGTTGGTATTTAGCCCTGGATCTGGGACATGACCTCAGCCGCAAAATCGTTCTGTTCCTTTTCTATTCCCTCTCCTACCTCATAGCGAGTGAACCTGCGTATGGAAATGTTCTCCCCGATTTTAGCCACATATTCATGAACCAACTGCTGAACAGTTTTGTCTGTATCTTTTATAAATGGTTGTTCGAGCAGGCAGTGTTCCTTATAAAACTTCTCAACTCTGCCCTCTACCATTTTTTCAACAACCTTTTCGGGTTTTCCTTCTTCTAACGCCTGGGCTTTAAGCACCTCCCGTTCCCGCTCCAGATCTGCCGCCGGAACATCCTCGCGTGACAGGTAATCTGGATTAGAAGCAGCAACTTGCATAGCTATATCGTAAGCCAACTCCCTGAATTCATCTGTTTTGCCTACGAAATCAGTTTCGCAGTTTACTTCCACCAGCACTCCAATACGGCCTTTGCCATGTATATAAGACAAAACAATACCCTCACGGGCTACTCGCCCGGCCTTTTTAGCAGCTTTAGCCAGTCCTTTAGTTCTCAACTCATCGATTGCCTTTTCTATGTCGCCGCAGGTCTCCACCAGTACTTTTTTACAGTCCATCATGCCTGCGCCGGTTCTCTCCCGTAGTTCTTTAACCAAACCTGCTGTAATCTCCACTTGACGACCTCCTCTAATGTTTTGCATATTTATGTTTTTTCATAAAAAAAGGGTGTACAGGAAAACCTATTCACCCTTTACTCAAACCTTATCCGGTAATTTGTTCTCCCTGTTTGCTCTCTATTACTGCATCGGCTATCTTAGATGATATTAGTCTAACTGCTCGGATGGCATCGTCGTTCCCGGGTATTACATAATCGATTTCATCCGGATCGCAATTTGTATCAACAATAGCTACTACCGGTATATTCAGCTTGCGGGCTTCAGCCACCGCAATTTTTTCCTTACGGGGATCAACCACAAATACTGCTCCGGGCAGTTTTTCCATATCTTTTATTCCGCCTAAGAATCTTTCCAGCCTTTCCCACTCATTTTTGAGTTTAGCGACTTCCTTCTTACTCAGAACCTCAAAAGCTCCTTCTGCTTCCATTCTTTCCAATTCTTTTAGTCTAAATACACGTTTGCGGATGGTTTTGTAATTAGTCAACATGCCGCCTAACCAGCGTTGGTTGACAAAAAACATTTCACATCTTTTGGCTTCGTCTTTTATAGTCTCTTGAGCCTGTTTCTTGGTACCTACAAAGAGTACCCCTTTTCCCCCGGCCACCACTTCTTTAATGAAAGCATAAGCATCATCAAATTTCTTTACGGTTTGCTGCAAATCGATAATGTAGATGCCGTTTCTCTCCATATAAATGTAGCGGTCCATCTTGGGATTCCATCTTCTAGTCTGATGTCCAAAGTGAACACCAGCTTCCAGTAATTGTTTCATAGTAATTACTGACATCGGGCATACCTCCTATTTGTTTTAGTCCTCCGCTGCTTCATCCCTCCGGGAGACTCAATGAGCACCTTCCAAGCGGTCAGTCAGCGTGCGAAATCATCATTTGATAATATATCACAAATACATAAGCTTTTGCAAGAAAAGCGCTAGTTTTGTCCATAATAATTGAAAACGCAAGTGGCTCGATAAGTGACTATTATTCGCAGTTCCTTAAAGTATATATCTACTTAAATCTTCATCTTGCACTATCTTGTTGAGTCTTTGCTCCACATACTCTTTATCGATACAAATTTGTTGTCCATGCATGTAAGCTGCATCGAATAGCAAATCCTCCAATACCTTTTCCATGATGGTATGGAGACGACGTGCACCTATATTTTCCGTTCGGGTATTGACTTCAAAGGCAATTTCGGCGATATATTCAACCGCTTCATCCATAAAGACCAAATCAACATCTTCAGTAGATAAGAGGGCTATATATTGTTTTAATAATGAATTGTGGGGTTCGCGCAAAATCCTGGTCAGATCATCTTTCTTCAGGTTCTCCAGCTCAACCCGGATGGGAAATCTACCCTGCAATTCAGGTATTAAGTCGGATGGCTTGCTGACATGAAAAGCCCCCGCAGCTATAAAAAGAATGTGGTCCGTTTTAACTGGCCCGTATTTTGTTATTACAGTCGATCCTTCGATAATAGGGAGTATATCTCTTTGTACCCCGCCGCGGGATACGTCCGGGCCATAAGAACCTTCCTTGCCGGCAATTTTGTCTATTTCATCCAAAAAGACCAGCCCATCTTGTTCTACCCGTCTTATAGCTTCCCGATTGGCCTCATCTGTATCGATAAGCCGCGCCGCTTCCTCATAGCTTAAGATTTTACGAGCCTCTTCTACTTTGATTTTCCTCTTTTTGCTATTTTTAGGCAGGATTCCGCCCAATACATCCTGGAGGTTTACACCCATCTCTTCGACACCCGACCCGGAGATGATTTCCATAAATGAATTGTTTTTCTCCTCGACATCAATTTCGATAATTTCCTCTTCCAATTCCTTGCGCGCTAGTTTTTGCCGGATAATTTCTCGCTGGGCTTCGGCTTCACGCAAACGGCGGCGATAACCATCGTCCTCTGGGGGGGTGTTTTGTCCCTGCCCCATCAAAAATTCAAACGGGTTTTTGGTATGGTTTATATTTGGGGCAGGCAAAGGGTATAGATAATCAACTATCCGCTCCTCAGCCAGGATAGACGCCTTTTCTTGGACCTCTTTCATCTTCTCCTGTTTGACCATGCGTAACGCAGTCTGCACCAAATCCCTGATCATAGAATCAACATCCCGCCCCACATATCCCACTTCAGTAAATTTGCTGGCTTCCACCTTTATAAAAGGTGCTTTTACCAGTTTAGCCAGGCGGCGGGCAATCTCGGTTTTGCCAACTCCGGTAGATCCTATCATAATGATATTCTTAGGATAAATCTCTTCACTCAGTTCGGCCGGAAGCAGTTTACGCCGATAACGATTGCGCAGAGCAATGGCAACTGCCTTTTTTGCATCTTTTTGGCCGATAATATATTTGTCCAGTTCCTCTACTATTTCTTTCGGTGTAAGATTATGCAAATCGTTGTCTCCTTTTTAAATATAACTATTCAACAACTTCCACAGTAATATGGTCATTTGTGTACACACAAATTTCTCCGGCAATTTTCAAGGCCTCATACGCTATTTCTGGAGCGGTCAGGTCAGTGAAACGCGCCAGAGCACGAGCTGCTGCCAGGGCATAAGAACCTCCGGAGCCAATGGCAGTTATACCATCATCCGGTTCAATAACTTCACCATTGCCAGAAATAATAAACATTTTATCCCGATCCGCTACTATGAGCAGGGCTTCTAATTTACGAAGTACCCGATCACTGCGCCACTCTTTGGCAATTTCCACCGCTGCCCGGGTCAAATTACCGCCCGTTGCCTTAAGTTTTTCTTCGAATTTAGCAAAGAGCGTAAAAGCATCGGCAACTGATCCGGCAAAACCAGCTACCACTTTGCCATCATAAATCTTCCTGATTTTAACGGCATTGTTTTTCATTACAACATTCTGTCCAAAGGTAACCTGACCATCCCCGGCTATAGCCATAAGTTCACCTTTTTTTACCGCTACTATTGTTGTCGCTTCAAACATAATATTCACCTCCGTGGATGATTTTCTTCGTGAATGGTTTTAATCCTATCTTTGGTAAGATGAGTGTAAATCTGGGTGGTAGACAATTTTACATGTCCCAGCAATTCTTGCACACTCCTTAAATCCGCGCCGTTATTCAACAGGTGGGTGGCAAAAGAATGTCTCAAGGTATGGGGGCTGACTTTCTGGTTTAGAGCCAATTGTTCAACATATTTGTTGATTATGTTGCGTACGCTCCGGGCCGAAAGACGAGTGCCAGATTTATTCAAAAACAAGGCATCAAGGGCCCTATCGCCTTTGGCCAACAGATATGGTCTTCCCCTTCGTATATAATCAAGCAAGGCTTGCTGGGATTTTGTACCCAGAGGAGCCAATCTTTCCTTATTTCCTTTTCCTCTTATCAGTATCCACTGTTCATTAAGATCTAAATCAGCAATATTTATTCCCACCAGTTCACTAACCCGTACCCCGGCTGCATAAAGAGTCTCCAGTATGGCTTTATCCCTAAGTCCGGCTGGCTTCCCGGTATCAGGAGCTTCCATTAAAAGCCTGGTCTCCATTGGATATAAAAAGCGAGGCAGCTTTTTTTCCTGCTTGGGGGTAGAAATATTAGCTATCGGGTTGCCTTCCAGTATATTCTCCCTGCAGAGGTATTTGACAAATGATCGTAAAGCGGCTAACTTGCGAGCAATCGTAGCTCTGCTCAAATAATGTTTATGCATCTGGCTTATAAATTCTCTGGCCGTCAAATGATCAATGCCGGTGACAGGTATATCATTTTTGTCCATCTTATAATACCCGGCTAAAAGATCCAGGAATTGATCCAGATCAGTCTTATAACTGATGAGTGTTAAAGGAGAAGCGCTTTTCTCCACTCTCAAATAAGCCAGGAAATCTTCCACATGCTTAACCAACATTACATCACCTCCGCATCTATTCCTATAATTGGAATTTAGCATAACTTCGCGCTCTATTTCAACGGCTGGTCAAGCATTTTCTGGATCTCATCCATTTGCATCCGGGAGCGTTTAACATATTCTTCGTAGCGCTTCTTTTTATCTCTTATCTGGTTTGGCAATACGGGTAAAATACCAAAGTTGGCATTAATGGGTTGAAAGTCTCGGCAGCTGGAGTCGGTGATAAACGCAACCAGGGCACCCAGCATAGTGCTATTACTCATAACTAGCAGGGATTGTCCTCGGATTAGCCGCACCGCATTGATTCCGGATAGAATGCCCGTGGCCGCCGATTCCATATAGCCTTCTACTCCCGTTATTTGGCCGGCAAAAAGCAAATACGGATTCTCTTTATACTGCAAAGTTGGTTGTAACAATCGAGGGCTATTCAGATAAGTATTACGGTGCATTACCCCATACCTTACAAAGTCGGCATTTTCCAAACCGGGTATAAGGCGGAAAATTCTATCCTGCTCGCCCCATTTCAGACGAGTTTGGAATCCTACCAGCCCATAAATAGTCCCTGCCTGGTTTTCCTGCCGAAGTTGAACTACTGCCCACGCTCTTTTACCGGTGCGCGGATCTATCAGTCCCACTGGCCTCATAGGACCAAAGCGCAGTGTATCCAAACCCCGCCTTCCCATCACTTCCAGGGGCATGCATCCGTTGAAGAAAAGCCGTTTGTCTATGCTATGTCCTTCGTTAACATCGGCCTCCACTAATTCGTTATAGAAAGTCTCATATTCTTCCCTGGTCATGGGGCAATTATAATAGTCATCACTGCCTTTTCCATAGCGGGAGGCTTTAAATATCTTCTCTTTATCCAGACTCTCCAGGGTTACGCTGGGGGCAACCGCATCGTAAAAATATAGATTCTCCTCACCACTGATGCGGTTTAAATCATCAAATAGTTTATCAGAGGTCAGGGGCCCGGTGGCAATAATGGTAATTTCATTCCCGGGAATATGGACAGCTTCCGCGCGTATAATTTCAATGCCGGAATGTGATTCCACTCGACCTGTAACCAATGCTGAAAAAAGCTCCCTGTCTACCGCCAGGGCTGACCCGGCCGGAACCCGAGCCTGATCAGCACATTTTAGGATTAGAGAGCCCATCTTTCTCATTTCTTCTTTTAATAAACCCTGGGCTGACATGGTCAGTTCTGATTTGAGCGAGTTGCTGCAGACCAGCTCAGCCAGCTGCCCCGACCTGTGGGCAGGCGTCATTTTCCCTGGTCTCATTTCCCACAATCTCACCTTAATACCAGACTCAGCAATATAGTAAGCTGCTTCGCATCCCGCCAGGCCTCCCCCGATAACGTTAATTGCCAACAATGTTTTTCACCGTTTCCTGGCGATGCTTACACTCCGGGTTCTGGCAAACCGCTTCCACTTCTTTGTTCTTATTTATCTTTTCTACCATAGCATCCCCACAGGCCGGACATTTTTCCCCGGTGGGCTTATTCCAGGAGCGGAAGTTGCATTCCGGGTAGTTCTTACACCCATAGTATTTGCGTCCCTTTTTGGATTTGAGAGCAACTACCGCCCCTTTACAAAACGGGCAATTTACCCCCACCTCTTCATTCAGTGATTCAGTATATCGGCACTCAGGAAAACCAGAACATGCAATGAATTTGCCGAAGCGGCCATATTTTATAAACATGGGCTGCCCGCACTTGGGGCACTCCTTACCAGCATCCTCATCCTTTATTTCTACCTTCTCGATTAAATCCTGAGCCTTCTCCAGGTCCGCATTGAACGGGCCGTAGAAATCCCGGATTACCTCTTTCCAATTTAACTGTCCTTCTTCAATTCTATCGAGTTCTTCTTCCATTTTGGCTGTAAATTGGGTATCTAATATATTGCCAAAATGCTTCATTAATAAATCTACTACAATATACCCTAATTCAGTGGGAACAAATTGTTTATTCTGTCGCTCAACATAATGACGCTTAATAATCGTCTCAATGATGGGGGCATATGTACTCGGACGGCCGATATTCTTTTCTTCCAGCAGTTTTACCAGACTAGCGTCTGTGTACCGAGGCGGCGGTTGAGTAAAATGTTGCTCTGGATTTAATTCTCTAAGATTAAGAGTCTGACCCGGCTTCATGTCTGGAATCGGATTTTTCACCTCTTCCTCATCACTGTCCTGGTAGACTTTTTTATACCCGGGGAATTTTAATTGCGAAGAATTAGCCCGTAATCCATAGTCCCCCGCATCAATTTCAGCCCGCACGGTATCATAAACAGCAGCGGTCATCTGGCTGGCCACAAACCGCTCCCAAATAAGTTTGTAGAGCCGGTATTGATCCCTGCTAAGATGCATTTTAATGCTATCCGGAGTTCGGATAACCGAAGTAGGCCGAATAGCTTCATGGGCATCCTGGGCCGATTTGCGGCTTTTGTATTCATTGGGTGAAGACGGTGCATAGGGCTGACCATACTCCGATTTTATATAGTCCAGTGCCTCCATCTGGGCAGCACTTGCTATACGGGTAGAATCAGTACGCAGATAAGAAATCAAACCTACGGTTTCTTTTTTTCCCATTTCCAGTCCTTCATACAATTCCTGTGCTACCCGCATGGCTCTGCTGGGGGAAAACCCCAATCTTTTGGATGCCTCTTGCTGCATAGTACTGGTAATAAAAGGAGGCTTCGGTTTAAGGCGCTTCTCCTTTTTCTCCACGTTTTTGAGTATGAAGGCGGCACCTTGCAGATAATCCGCCACTTGCTGCTGCTCGGCCTGGTTTTTTATCTCCAACTTTTTACCCTGGTAAGAAATCAGGTTGGAGACAAAGCCCCCCTTCTTGTTATTGCTCAGGATGGCCTCAATAGTCCAATATTCTTCTGCTACAAAGGACTCGATCTCCTTCTCTCGTTCACAAATTACCCGCACCACTACGGACTGCACCCGTCCCGCACTTAATCCTTTGCGAACTTTGCACCACAGCAGAGGACTTAAGTTATAACCAACCAGTCGATCCAAGACCCGTCGAGCCTGCTGAGCATTAACCAGATTTATATCCACAGGCCGGACATTTTTGATGGCTCTTTTGATCGCATCATCTGTTATCTCATTAAACTCAATCCTACATTTGGAACCTTCCGGAATCTTAATGAAATTCTGTAAATGCCAGGCAATGGCCTCCCCTTCACGGTCGGGGTCAGTTGCCAACAGTATGCGTTTGGACTTTTTAGACTCGTTTTTAATTTCCTTAAGCAGGTCACCTTTGCCCCGTATAGTAATATACTGTGGTTCAAAGTCGTCCTCTATATTAATCCCCAGTTTGCTCTTGGGCAAATCTTTAATATGACCCACGCTGGCTTTGACCCGATAATTTTTACCTAGAAATTTAGCTATAGTCTTAGCTTTGGCTGCTGACTCTACAATAACCAGAGTACCTTCTGCCAAAATATCACCTCGTTAATATGTTTTCTCAATAATTAAATAAATAATAACCTCTCAGGCAGAGCCTGGGAAGGACTTTTTATGGGATTCCTAAATCTTTACATAGTAATTGCCTGGCATTGCCCTAATTATGCCCTCTAATTCCATCTTGAGCAAAACAGTACTCAGCCGCCCTATGTTCAATTCAGTGCCGTCAAGTAAGTTGTCAAAATGCACCGTTTCGTGGCCCATCAACTCCAACACCAGCATTTCCTCAGGATCGCGATCAAATCTAAGTTCTCCTTGCTGTGTATCCGTGACCTGCTCTTTATCGTTTAACCCATATTCGGCCAATATGTCTTCGACATCACTTACCAGACATGCTCCCTGTTTAATGAGATAATTCGTGCCGACACTTGTTTTACTATTTATAGGACCAGGGATGGCAAATACATCCCGCCCCTGTTCCAAGGCAAAATCAGCGGTAATCAGTGCCCCACTCCTCTGCTTGGCTTCAACTACCAAAACTCCGCGCGATAGTCCTGAAATAGTACGATTTCTGGCCGGGAAATTGCCTGGTTCCGGGTGCGCATCAGGTGGAAACTCACTAAGCATCAGACCTTGCTCACAGATGCTATTATACAGCTTTTTGTTTTCGGGTGGGTATACCACGTTTAGCCCACTGCCTAAAACCGCTGCAGTTTTCCCGTCAGCTTCCAAAGCCCCCTGGTGGGCTTCCGTGTCTATCCCTCGCGCCATACCGCTAACTACTACCATTCCCTGCCGGGCCAGTCCTTTCCCAAAGCGCCGGGCTTGAACCCGGCCATAATTAGAGGCGGCTCTTGATCCTACCACCGCCATACAAAAACCCTTAATTATTTGTATGTCACCGCGGTAGTAAAATAAGTAAGGCGGATCAAAAATACTCTGCAGGAGATCCGGGTATTCATCATCTTCTACACAGCATATCTTTATGTCGTCCCTAATAAGTTTATCCAATAACGCCAGAGGATCTACTTTACGCCTTGAATCCATAATAGTGGCCTGAACTGGTGCCGATAAAGAAGATCCTTGCCAGGTGTTGCGATCACCTTCCAGACAGGCTTGAAAGCTTCCCATCTCCTGTTTAATTTTCCACAAGGTTCTATTCCCTACCCCCGGCAGGGTATGGAGAAAATATAAACTGGCTCTTTCCATCTGGTTCAACCCAACAACCCCGTTTGCTCTAGAATCTTAAATGGAAATATTATACATCACCTGATAACCTCTACAGCAATTGATAACATAAAAAACTTTACTATGCAAGATTAAGATCATGCAAATATCATAATTGATTTGTAAAAATGGAACAAATTGTGATCCTAAAATACGATATGTTGGAGAAAATATTGATAAGAATATATATGCGAGGAGGGTATCAAATGATAAATAACATGGTGGACGATATGATGGACTATAAGAAATCTTTAACCGAGAAATATACCCAGGACGGTAAAATAGATCCAGGCATGTTCAGTTTTATGGAGCTAGGCTGGTGGGCTCTGCATGCAACCGCCATAACAGGTATCTATTTGCTGGGCTGCAAACTACGCAACCGATAATAGGCTAAAACAACATAACCTCAAGCAGCTGTTCAGGCCGTTGTCATTGTTATGAATACTAACGGTCAGAAGGGCACATTAAACTAAGAGTGGTA
>ENA-UOOH01000623-UOOH01000623.1-fermentation-metagenome-genome-assembly--contig:-NODE-623-length-39256-cov-10.181041_pt1 | contig 39256 bp, 23 predicted proteins | sample MGYA00245778_ERZ724025 | MGnify/ENA primary metagenome ERZ724025 (study PRJEB28704, sample SAMN03018313) | fermentation metagenome | biome: anthropogenic terrestrial biome; feature: soil; material...
CAATTAAGGTTATGATTATCAATAGAAATTCCATAATAGTATACTTTTAAATCAGATTTCAAAGATACAATTATTCTCGTTATTGAATGTCCAAATCACCTATTTTCTGACATTTTGACACAAGAAATCGTATTGGTATAATGATTGATTGACTATGGATAAGACTTTGAAACGTGAATTAAATAACAAACAAATATAACACAAAACTATGAAAGGTAATATTAACGTAAAGACGGAAAACATCTTTCCTATTATCAAGAAATTTCTTTACTCCGACCACGAAATATTCTTAAGAGAAATTGTGGCAAACGCTGTTGATGCTACTCAAAAACTTAAAACTCTTGCATCTTTAGGACAGTTTAAGGGAGAACTTGGAGATTTGACAATTGATGTTAAGATTGACAAGAAGAAAAAAACTCTATCTGTAATTGACAGAGGTATTGGAATGACTCAAGATGAAGTTGACAAATACATTAACCAGATTGCATTCTCTGGTGCTGAAGAATTTGTTGAAAAATTCAAGGGTAAGAGTGAATTGGAACAGAACCAGCTGATAGGTCATTTTGGTCTTGGTTTCTATTCTTCATTTATGGTTAGTAAGGAAGTTGAGTTTAAAACAAAATCATATCAGGAAGACAGCAAGGCAGTTCGTTGGTGGTGCGATGGAGATACAGAATATACAATTGACGAGATAGAAAAAGAAGAGCGTGGAACTGAAATAGTAATGCACATAGACTCTGAAAACGAAGAGTTTTTGGAAGAAGGAAGAATACTTGAATTATTAAAGAAGTATTGTAAGTTTATGCCTATTGAAATTCGCTTTGGAGAAGAAACCTACTGGGAAGACTCTGAAGAAGAAAAGGATGATAAAGGCAATCCAAAAAGAGTTCAAAAAACAAAACCAAGAATAATTAACAACACTCAACCTCTTTGGAAGAAAAAACCTGCAGACCTTAAAGAAGAAGACTACAATGAATTTTACAGGGAGCTTTATCCAATGAACTTTGATGAACCTCTTTTCCATATTCACTTAAATGTTGACTATCCATTTAACCTGACAGGTATTCTTTATTTCCCAAAAGTGAAGAGGAACATAGACCCTGCAAAAGACAAGATTCAATTATACTGCAATCAAGTTTTCGTTACTGACAGTGTTGAAGGAGTTGTGCCCGATTATATGATGTTACTTCGTGGAGTTTTGGATTCTCCAGATATTCCACTTAACGTTTCCCGTTCTTATCTTCAATCTGACTCTAATGTTAAAAAGATTTCTTCTCACATAACCAAGAAAGTTGCTGACAAGCTGGATGAAATCTATAAAAACAACAGAGAAGAGTACAACAAGAAATGGGATGACTTAAAGATATTTATTGAATATGGTATGCTTTCAGATGAAAAGTTCTATCAAAGAGCTGAAAAGATTTATATGTTTAAGAATATATCTTCCGAATACTTCTCAATTGAAGACTATACAAACAAAATAAAACCCCTTCAAACTGATAAGGATAATAAGTTAGTTTATCTTTATGCCAACAATACCGACTCTCAATATGCCTATATTCAAGCTGCAAAAGACAAGGGATATGATGTATTGTTAATGGATGGAATATTGGATAATCACTTTGTTAACCTAATGGAACAGAAGTTAAGCGATAGCAGATTTGTTAGAATTGACAGTGATGTTATTGACAAACTAATCCCTAAAGACGAGGTTATACCGTCTAAACTCAACGAAGAAGAAACCAAAACTCTAAAAGAAATGGTGGAAGAACAAGTGGATAAACAAAAGTTCAATGTTGTTATGGAAAGCCTCAATGAAACCGATAGTCCATTAACAATTACTCAAAACGAGTTTATGAGAAGGATGAAAGAAATGAGTGAAATGGGTGGAGGTGGAATGGCTTCACTTTATGGAGAAATGCCAGAAAACTACAATTTGGTTGTAAACACCAATCATCCTCTAATGAGCGAAGTTTTGAAAGAAGAGGACAAAGACAAGCAAACTCAAATCCTTTCTCAACTAAAAGACCTTGCTCTTTTAAGCCAAGGACTATTGAAAGGTGAAGCCCTAAATAACTTTATCCAACGTTCAATTGGAATAATTAAATAATATATTTCTTCTATTTTTCAACCAAAAGAGGCTATTTGCTTAAGTGTAGATAGCCTCTTTTTCTTTAATTTAATACAATAAAAACAAAGTATCGAACGTTCAATTATAGATTACAGAACAAATTAGTAGAAACTATTTATATTTATCATTTAAAAAATTTACTTATGAAAAGAATTTGTTTAGCATTAGTCATTGTACTAATTTCAGTAAGTGGTATTCAAGCCCAAAGTAAAATTAAAAGCTTTTTCTCTGGAGGAATAAATGCTGGATTTATTAGCAATCTTAGCGATTTCAACAACTCCATGAAGGCTAATTTCTCTGACTACAACAAAAAAAGTATAGGTCAGGCAAGCATTGGATTTGGTGTTGGAATGTATTTTGGAGAAAGATTTACTGCTGCTTATAAGATGAATTATGCTTTGGGGAACAATTTAAAAGATGAACAAGCACTAAACCTTTATGGAGGGAATTTTGAGCTTAATGCAGGATACTCTTTCCTTAAAAGAGAAGAATTTGAATTGGAAGCTAATGTAGGAGGCATACTTAGTTTTGATAATTTAGTTTATAACAGAGAGTATTTATTGGGAGTTCATGCCTTATCTTTTTCCTCTATGAATGTATTTATCCCAGTTAAAGTATATCTTTGGACTTACTACCAACAAAAAAATAAGAAAGAAAAAGTTGGAGTATATTTAGGTTATAATATCCCTGTTTATAAAAGCAATGTTTACTATTCTGGATTAGACATTAAGGCTGATGTAGGTAAATTTGCAAGCAATAGCCTTTGGGTAGGGGTAGAATTTAGAATGTAATCTTAAAGATATTAGAATCCTTTTTCAACCAAAAGAGGCTATTTGCTTAAGTGCAGATAGCCTCTTTTCTTTATAGTCTTATGATAAACTTTTATTCTTAATTTCTAAATCCTTTTATTCTTAATCATAATAAATCTTTACTCAAAAGTTTCTTTTACTGAATTAAATTGATTCTTTTAGCACAAAAAAAGTATAAACTTAACTTATAAAGCCAGAAAAATAAGGGATAAAACTAGTTAATCAAAGTTTAAATCTCAAAACAATGCGGTTGTTTCTACAAAACAATGGTATTGTTTTGAGTTTTAAAGGAAGTTTAGTGAAATTAAAAGCTTATTATCTTAGCTCTAAGTCCTATAAAACAAGGACTAAACTTGATTTTCGTCAACTTTATTTAGGACTTATAAAAATTAGGAATGAATTAGTGGGAAAATCTCCATTATTTTCTGTCTCTTTTTAAGTTTAAAATAATAAAGTAGGTTAAGCTGTAAAAGGAAGATAAATTTTTATTATTTTTGCCCTATGATTTACTTTCCCAACTGCAAGATAAATATTGGACTTAATGTTGTTCAAAAACGAGATGATGGATTTCATAATATTGAGACTTTGCTCTACCCTATTGACGTGGAGGATATTTTGGAAATAAGACCTAATGGCAAAGAAGAGACCATTCTCACCCTCACAGGTCTTCCAATCAAATCGCACTCAAGCTCTAATAATCTTTGCATTAAGGCATATAATATATTGAAAAAAGACTTTCCTGAGCTTCCAAATGTGGATATTCATCTTCATAAAATCATCCCAATGGAGGCTGGTTTGGGAGGAGGTAGCAGTGATGCAGCCTTTACTTTGCAGCTCCTTAATTTTGTTTTTGAGCTCAATCTTTCCCTTGTTCAATTGGATAAATATGCTCAAAAACTTGGTTCCGATTGTGCGTTTTTCATCTACAATATCCCTGCCTATGCTTATGAAAAAGGAAATAGATTAGCCCCTACCACCCTGTCCCTAAGGGGGAAAAGTATTCTATTGATTAAGCCCGATATTTCAATTAGCACTGCCCAAGCCTACCAAGGGATTGTTCCAAAAGAGAGCGAATATGACCTTTTGAACATTGTTGAATCACGTCCAATTGTTCAATGGAGGCATTTAATAAAGAATGATTTTGAGGAGAATATCTTCAAAAACCACCCTGAGCTAAAGGAAATTAAGGATAAACTTTATGAGATTGGGGCATTATATTCTCAAATGAGTGGCTCCGGCTCCTGCATTTATGGAATATTCGACAAGGATTTATCGGAGGATGAAATAAACCTTTTCAAATATCCGTTTGTTTGTCATAAGACTTTAAAATAGCCATAATAAAATAAATATTAACACAATAAATTAACACAAAACATGAGTGAGATTAAGAGTTTAGAACCAAAGAGTCTATGGAATAATTTTGATATGATATGCTCCATAGCCCATCCTTCAAAGAAAGAAAGTAAGCTTGTTGAGGCTTTGGTTGAATTTGCCACAAGACATAATTTAGAACATACTATTGACAAAATAGGCAATGTAATTATCCGCAAACCAGCCAGCAAAGGGATGGAAAACCTTAAGGGAGTTGTTCTACAAGCCCATATTGACATGGTTCCACAAAAGAATGCAGACACCAAACACGACTTTGAAACAGACCCAATACTTCCTTGGATAGACAATGGATGGGTAAGAGCAAAGGGCACAACGCTTGGAGCAGACAATGGAATTGGAGTAGCTGCAATATTGGCTGTTTTGGAAGACAAGGACGCAATCCACGGACCAATTGAAGCACTTCTAACAATTGATGAGGAAACAGGGATGACAGGAGCCTTTGGATTGGAAGCAGGAGTGTTGAAAGGAGATATACTTTTGAACCTTGATTCAGAGACAGAAGGAGAACTTTACGTTGGATGTGCAGGAGGAATTGACGGAACCTTTGTGTTTGACTACAAGAAAGAAAGCACCCCAGTTGGACTTTCAGCCTTTGCACTAAACGTAACTGGACTTAAGGGAGGACATAGTGGAATGGATATTATCTTGGGAAGAGCAAATGCAAACAAGGTACTTTTCAGACTATTTAAGGCTTTGGAGAAAGTAAATATCCGCATTTCTGAAATCAATGGAGGAAGTCTTCGCAATGCAATACCTCGTGAAGCATTCTCAACAATAGCCATCCCAACCGATAAGGTTTCTGAGGCTAAAGCCATTGTTGAAGAACTAACAAAAGAAGTAAAGAACGAATATTCACTTGTTGAACCTTCATTAGAAATAGCATTTAACGCCACATCACTTAATGCAAATGTAATAGATTTAGACACACAATCAAGATTAATCAATGCTGTTTATGCTTGTCCAAATGGAGTTATGCGAATGAGTGATTCAATGGAAAATCTAACAGAAACCTCAACCAATTTGGCCATTGTTAAGAGCGATGACAAAGCAATTAGTATTAGCTGTCTTCTAAGAAGTAGTGTTGACAGTGCCAAGATGGACTTAGCACAAATGATGCTTTCAGTCTTCACACTTGCCGGAGCTCAATCAACATTTACAGGAGCTTACCCTGGTTGGAAGCCTAATATGGAATCTCCAATACTAAAAACAATGCAAGAAACATACAAGAATTTATATGGTAAAACTCCAGAGATAATGGCAATACATGCAGGATTGGAATGCGGACTATTGGGAGGAGTTTACCCTAATTGGGATATGATTTCATTTGGACCAACAATCATGAACCCACACTCACCAGACGAAAGAGTGAATATTGATTCAGTAAAGAAGTTCTGGGATTACTTGCTTGCAACACTTAAGAATATCCCTAAGAAGTAGTTTTTAAGGATGACTAAAAGAAAAAGAAACACTAATACTCCACAAAGCCAAAGACTGAAAGGTTTTTGGCTTTTGGTTTTTGGCATTCTATTTCTAAGTAACACACATCTAAAAGCACAGTATTATAATACAGGAGTTGATAATAGCTCCATCAAATGGCGTCAAATCAACACCCCAAAGTTTCAAATTGTATATCCAGACTTCTACGAAACAAAAGCACAAGAATTTGCCTCAGTACTTGATACTCTTTATGGAGTTTTAGGCAAAAGTCTTAAAACAACACCCCCAAAAGTTCCTTTCTTGCTTCATACCAACACTGCATACTATAATGGATTATCGGTTTGGGCTCCTAAAAGAATTGAACTTTGGACAACATCTTCCCCAACAAACTATCCTTACCCATGGTCTTGGCAATTGGCAATTCATGAATGGCGTCATGCTATTCAAGTATATGCCCTTAAGCAAGGAGCATCAAAAACTCTAATTAATATTTTTGGAGAACATATTTATGGCATCTTGCTTGCAGCCTATATCCCAACATGGTTTTTGGAAGGTGATGCAGTTGTTGCAGAAACTGCCTTAAGTCCAACAGGAAGAGGAAAGACTCCAGACTTTAATATGTATTTTAAAGCTCAAACATTAGAGAAAGGAAAATACTCCTACGACAAAGCCCTTTTAGGCTCAATGAAAGATTATGTTCCCGATAGTTATATTTTTGGCTATCATCTCACTTCATTTGGAAGAGAATTATATGGTAAAGACATTTGGGCTTATATGTTAGAGAATGTTGGAAGGAATTTTTGGAAGATAGAAACATTTGGACATTCTCAAAAGAAAGGAGTAAACATCAAAACTAAAGAGCTTTACAACCAAATGATGGACACCCTTTCAAAAAGATGGGAAGAAGAAGAAAGAAAAAACATAGAAACTCATCCTTTAACCTCAATAAAAAAACTTGGCAAAACAAAAAGATACTATACCAATTACTCATCGCCAAAACAAATCAACGATTCAACAATAGTTGCAATCAAAACATCAAATTTCAAACCCACAAAACTTGTTGCTCTTACTCGAAAAGATAAAGATGAAGAAGATATTTTATCACCAGGAAGAATTCTTCATTCCTATATGGATGCAAAGGATAATCATTTACTCTGGTCTGAACTTAAATCACATTATCGTTGGGAGCATGAAAACTATTCGGATATTTTTGAATATGATATTGAAACAAAAACCTACAATCAAATAACCTTTAAGAAAAGATATTATACTCCCGCCTATAATCCCAACAGCTTAAATATTATTGCAGCCGTTGAAGACGATTCAATAAATAATCAACACTTAGTTATTATAGACAAAACAAATGGAGAAATCATTAAAAGATTCACTAATGAAGAATCTTACTCTAAATTCTCCTACCCCTCTTGGAGTAAAGATAATTCAGAAATATATTTAATTAAGGCAAATCAATATGGCAAATCATTAATTAAATATAATGTCTATAATGATAAGCAAACAACAATTCTTCCTCCTTCATTTAATAATATATCCAAACCTTTAAAATATAAGGATAGATTATTTTTTATTGGTGACTATGATAACACCTATCAAGTCTATTCAATTAATTTAAATGACACTTCCTCTTTTCTCACTCAACACACTCAATCACGTTTTGGAGTTATGGATTTTATTATCTTTAATGATAGTTTAGTTCTTAGCGACTATAGTGGAGATGGAAAAACAATAACTTATCAAAGATTAATTGACATTAAAACAATTTATCCAAGCTCTCCTTTTTCTACATTTCCACAAGCTGATATAATTACAAAACAAGAAGATTTTATTTTTTCTCAAGAGCATATTAAAGATACTCTTTGGAAAAGCAAGAAATATAATAAGCTTTCTCATCTTTTCCATTTTCATAGCTGGGCTCCATTATATATTAATGCTCAAAGTCAAGATGTAAATTTGGGTGTTTCAGCTTTCTCTCAAAACCTTTTGGGAACATCCGTCTTTGAAGGAGGCTATAAATACATCTTCTCCGAGAAGAGAGACGAGTACTATATTAACTATACATATAGTGGCTGGTTGCCGATAGTGAACCTCGATTTCAAGTTTGGACAGAGAGATATTGTGGTAGAATCGACCAACAACTACGACATTTACGCCTCGTGGGATGAGTATAACACGGGTCTAAGTGTAGATTTGCCTTATAGTTGGACAGAGAATAATTGGTTCAAATCTGCCCGATATTCACTCTTCTATTCCTTTAGAAGTCTTAAGCCGAAGTACAATTCCAATGAGTTTTTAACCCTTTTTCATACTGCAGGATTGGGCTTAAATTGGAGTGCTGTGCGGGCAATGGCGGCTAATGATATCGCCCCTTCGCTGGGTCAAACCTTTCGACTCAAGGTTCAGAAATCCATCACAAGTGACAATGCAAACATTGTAGCCATAAACTCCTCCACCTTTATTCCTTCCCCATTTATCAACCATAGTTTCCAGATAGATTTTGGATTTCAGAAGAACACTCCGACCATTTACTACTTCCCAAACGAAGTTTCTTTCACATCAGGAGTTTTTGGACGATTTCCAGAAATCTATTATGGGGGGAAGCTTAGCTACCATTTACCATTAGCATATCCCGATTATCCAATCTGGAAACTTCTTTATGTTAAGCGAGTATTCTCACGTGCATTCTTTGATTTCGGTTATTTTGACCGTAATTATCTAAGTAGTGTTGGTATGGACTTGCAGATGGACTTCCATATTCTCAGGATTGAGCAGGAGCTACGTTTTGGATTTCGACTTGGCTATGTCCCTCAACTCAATGACTATTTCGCAAATATCCTATTCAATATTAATATATAGATAAAACAAAAAAACGCAAAGTATGTATTTCAATACCTTGCGTTTTGACTCTGTACTCCGGGCGGGACTTGAACCCGCACGAGCGCAATGCTCACAGGATTTTAAGTCCTGCGTGTCTACCAGTTCCACCACCAGAGCATTTCCAAAAAGGATGAGCGGAAAACGAGACTCGAACTCGCGACCCCAACCTTGGCAAGGTTGTGCTCTACCAACTGAGCTATTTCCGCTTGATTTGGAGGTGCAAAAATACTAACTTTTTCTTTCCTACCAAACTTTTTCTAAACTTTTTCTATTAATTTCTTTATAGAATGAAGTTTTAGAAGAGCTTCCATGGGGGTAAGATTATCAATATCTGTGCTTAATATATCTTCTTTTATCTCCAAAAGCAAAGGATCGTCGAGCTGAATAAAGCTTAATTGATAGGAATCCTTTAGTTTTTTTTGCTTGGATTGGGATATGGTTTTTTGCTTATTGGACTTTTGTTTCTTTTCCAAATTTTCCAATATCTCCTCTGCCTCTTGCAAGACCTGACGTGGCATTCCTGCAAGACGTGCAACATGTATCCCAAAGCTTTGTGAACTTCCTCCTTTAGCAATCTTTCTAAGGAATATTATTTGTTTACCTATCTCTTTTATTGTTACATGAAGGTTGAAAATGCGAGAATATACACCCTCCATCTCTATTAGTTCATGGTAGTGAGTTGCAAACAAAACCTTTGCTCTAAACTGTGGATGGTCGTGAATGTAGGAAGCAATTGACCATGCAATTGACACTCCATCATAGGTGCTTGTTCCCCTGCCTATTTCGTCCAAAAGCACCAACGACCTATTGGAAAGATTATTCAAAATGCTTGCCGTTTCGTTCATCTCAACCATAAAAGTACTCTCACCTAAGGAAATATTGTCAGAAGCTCCTACACGAGTAAATATTTTATCCACTATCCCAATATCAGCACTCTTTGCAGGAACAAAGCTACCAATCTGAGCCATAAGAACTATTAATGCGTTTTGTCGCAAGTATGCACTCTTACCACTCATATTTGGTCCTGTGATTATCCCTATTTGTTGAGACTCTTTATCCAAAAACATATCATTGGCAATATAGCTTTCTCCCGAAGGAAGCATTTTTTCAATTACTGGATGCCTGCCTTGAACTATCTTTATTGAGAATTCTTCATTAATTGTTGGGCGAACATAGTTATTTTCAACTGCTATCTCTGCAAAGGATAATAGACAATCAATCTGAGAAATAATCTCTGCATTTTTTTGAAGCTTAGTAATATAAGGTAGTATTTCAGAAACCAATTTACTATATAATAAGGTTTCTATTTCCAATATCTTAGACTCTGCACCAAAGATTTTAGTCTCATATTCCTTCAACTCTTCAGTAATATACCTCTCTGCATTAGTAAGGGTTTGCTTTCTATGCCATGTTTCTGGCACCTTGTCTTTGTGAGCATTCGTAACTTCAAGATAGTATCCAAAAACATTATTAAAGCCTATCTTCAAAGAAGGGATTGAGGTTTTTTCCGATTCCCTTTGTTGGAGTTTGTTCAAATAATCCTTGCCATGATATGCAATTTCTCTTAATTCATCGAGTTCCTGACTATTTCCTTGAGCAATTACGTTGCCTTTTGAAATAGCATTCGGTGCATCTTCAGAAAGGGTTCTGGCGATATTTCTAATCAAATCCTCGCAAATATCAACCTCCTCAATCTTCTCTAACTCTTTAATATCCTTGCATAAAGTCTTAACTTCATTAATTTCATTCAGAACATTCTTAAGCTGTACAACCTCATTGGGCAATATCTTCCCATAAGCAGCCTTAGCAACCAAACGTTCCAAGTCTCCAATCTTTTTCAAACTTATCCCAACCCTATCAGCCAAAATATCATCTTTAATAAAATAGGAAACAATATCTTGACGCTTTTCTATTTCTTTTTTATCAATTAGTGGCAAAAGAACCCAACGCTGCAAACGCCTTGCTCCCATATTGGACTTTGTTCTATTGAGAACATTTATGAGTGTTGAACCACTTGAATAGGGAGAATGGACTAATTCTAAATTGGCAATGGTGAACTTATCAAGCCAAACATAATTACTATTGTCTAATCTTGATATTTTCTGAATATGGGAAAGCTCAGTGTGTTGAGTTTCGTTCAAATAGTGAAGGCAAGCACCTGAAGCAATGATTCCAAGCTCCATTTCTTCAATCCCAAAACCCTTCAATGAATTAATTCCGAAATGCTTCAATATAATATCGTTAGCAAAATCCTTTGTAAAGACCCAGTCCTCAAAAGTATTGGTATAAAAATCTTTCTTAAAGCCTTCTTGAAATTCTCTCAACTTCTGTTTTTGTAAAATAACTTCTTTGGGAGAAAGGGTTTGAAGGAGTTTTTCTATTTCCTGTTTCTTACCTTGTGAAACAAAAAATTCTCCTGTTGCAATATCCAGAAAAGCTACTCCATAATCATCCTTTAGAGAATGAATGGCTGCCAAAAAATTATTTTGTGAATGGTCGGAAGTTTTGTCATTATAGGAAAGTGAAGGAGTAACAACTTCAGTAATTCCTCTTTTGACAATCCCTTTAACCATTTTGGGGTCTTCCAATTGTTCACAGATGGCACAACGCTTTCCTGCACGAATAAGTTTAGGCAAATAAGTATCTATTGAGTGATAAGGGAAACCAGCAAGCTCCAAGTCTTTCTCCTTACCATTAGCTCTTTTTGTTAGAGTTATACCCAATATTTTTGAAGCCTCAACAGCATCTTTTCCAAAAGTTTCATAGAAATCGCCAACCCTAAACAGCAAAATTGCATCAGGAAACTTTGCTTTCATTTCATTATACTGCCTCATTAAAGGAGTAACCCCATCAATATTTTTTGACACTTAGCTTAAGAATTTATTTATTACAATAAAAAGAGAAACAAAATTACTACAAAAAAAAACTACTTGCAAGAAAAAAGGAAGATTACAGGTTTTCTTGATATTATCTAATGACAATCTCTTGCAAATTTACGATGAAAAAATAAATTTGCACAAAAGAGAAGTGAAAGTTGAGATAAAAAGAATTAGAATTGAGATGAATTTACATCTTCAATTCTAATTATCAAAAAAAGTGATGACTAATAAAAAACTTATTTTATGATTTAAATCTCTTTTCCCAATAAGGGAATTCTTTAGCAAGCTCTCCAGAATAGTAGAAATCAAAACCAATTGCTCCAAAAGTATAAACCTTATCTGCAACAGTTATATGAGAACCACCACATTCAGGATTTGGACCAGGATTAGATTGAGGAAAACCTACATTAAACAAAGTGAAAAGAATTTCTGGACGATTGGAAATATCATATTTTGCTCTCTCCCACTGTTTCTTTGTTTGATGAATAATGCAACCAGTGTAAACATAAGAATAGTAGTGGTTTTGATAATCAACCAAACGATTAATTCTTTCAGTTTGGTGGTCTGAAGTTCTAAAATCCAATATATGCTCATACTCCTTACCCATATAGAAAACAGAAGTGTCGTTCTTTAAATTTCTTTCCACCCATTCAGCAGTGAAGTCTTTAATACCATTAACTCCAAATGAAAACTGTTATTGAACAGAAAGCACCTTAACAGGTCCAAGATATTTTTTATACATCTCACGTTTAGAATTAAAAAGACGAATTTGCTCCCCAATCAAACATCCCACAATCAAACGAGGCTCAACCCCAGTAACACGAGCAGCACTATCAATAAGATGCTTATCTTTAACAATAGCCACTTTCAAAGCCTCCCACTCAGGAATATTCATCCACTCAATTGCACTATTTCTATTTGCATTAACATTAACACTTGCAATAAGTTGCTTGCTCCTATTAATGAAATCTTGATATTCTTTATTATCCTTTAGAGCAATTTCAGTTGCAGCAAGCATCTGAGATAAGTTAACATTACCATTAGAATTACTAATACCTTGAAGAATCAAATGAGCATTTTTAGGATAGAACTTACTAATGGCAGCAAGTTTAATATAGTTTTCACTCATTTGCTTATCATCAATTACCCCTGAATCTTGACCACTAACCTGAATCTTTGAAACATCAGCAAGATAACGATTATTATTATCAACACCTCCAGAATTTTTAGTAAATCCCAATTGATAAAAAGCCCAAGCTCCAATAATCAAGAACCCTGCTATTGCAAACCCATAAAGAGCCACATTGTATAATAATCTCAGAATCGATTTTTTATCTTTAAAATCTACAGAAAGCTTTTTCATTACGTTGTTTTTTCGGCGTGCAAAATTACTAAAAAAATAGATACCTGAGAAGTATGATTAATTATTATTTGTTTTCCTCATAATAATATGAATAGTCAATACCTTTCATATACATTTCACGACTATTGATTTCATCAGTTAATGCATTTCTCAACAAACTCTTAAGCAAAAAACTATCAGTTGAACTCTTAACCATTGCATTCATATAATCGTTTTTATTTATCTTACTCCAATCAACACAAAGCTTAAGCCTTTTCTTAAAAATTAAATCCAACCAAATTCGAGTACTGCGACCATTACCCTCCATAAAAGGATGAGCAATATTCATTTCTATATATTTATTTACAATCTCATCAAAAGAACTTTCAGGCATTTTCTCAATTTGCATTAATGTATTATCTAAATACTGAGCCATTGCAAACTGAAAACCTCCTTTTGAGATATTTTTCTTACGAATTTGACCAGCGAAATCATAAAGCCCCCCAAAAAGATAAGCATGAATTTGCTGCAAACCTTTAGTTGTACCCACCTCAATACTATCAATAAAAGAGCTTTCAAACAAAGCATATGCTTTAGTTTTACTCTTCCCATCAATAGTTTCATCACTATAAGTAAACCATTCTATAAATCGATTTGCTTTTATGCCAGGAAATTGTTTACCTAAAGAAATAATACCATTATAATCAAGCATATCAGATAAACGTCTCTTCCCATCAGGTGCTATAATTTTGAACTGGGTAGTATCACTAACCACTTCACTATTCTCTTTTTTAAGTTTTGTTTTAAGGTATTTCCAATAGTTACGTGTTTTATTATAGTCATCTTGATCGGTAAGAACTGCAACAATATCCAAAACAGAAAACCACCATTTAGAATTTTCATCATCCCAAACAGCACGCACCTCCCTATCATCAAAGAAACGAATAGATATCTTAGAATTATCTTTCATACTTCTCTGTTTTTATTAATCAACTCATTAAACTCTGATTTCAATTTACTGTAAACCTCAAGGTCTGTATAAATACCACCTGACAATAACTCCCCTTCTCTTTCAATTCCCTCAAAAACAAAACCCAAACGCTTTGGAATATTCTTACTCGGAATATTTCCCACAGCACATTTAATCTGAATCCTATTAATCTCCAATTCCTCAAAAGCAAACTCACAAAGTTTATTAACCGATTTAGTAATTATCCCTTTCCCTTGAAACTCCTCCTTCAACCAATAACCAATCTCCGTCTTTTTATTAGCACAATCAGTATCCTTTAGCCCAATCAAACCAACAAACTCACTAAAAAGATGAATAACAAAAACAAAAACCAATTTCTCTAAAGGCGCATTAACAATAGACTCAATATACTTCTCAGTATCCGAAACCTCTTTGGTAAATTCAACAAAAGGCAACCACCTACCCAAATAATCCCTTTGAGAATCAATAGCCCCAAAAACATCCAAAGCATCCGAAACCTCAACACTCCTCAAGCAAATATCCTTATCAATATCTAAAATCATAAGCAAAACAATAAAAAAGTATTTACTAATAAATCAATTCAAACAGAATAATCACAACTGCAAAAATAAACGATAATTACAAATAAACCTCATCAAAAACATAAATATTTGAATATACAAAAAAAGAATAAGAGTTCTCAGGCTGTTGATAATAGTGTAGAGAGTAAAAACAATGAGAGTTTATGGGTCGCTGATAATAGTGCGGAAGGCATAAACAATGGGAGTTTAGGGTGTGCAGATAATAGTCAGCAGGGCATAAACAATGGGAGATTTTGGAATGCTGATAACTATCACCAAGAACGATCACAATAACCACAAGCTATATTGATAATTACCAGCATACCAAAATCACAAAGAGAATACCCACAAAGAGCAATTCCCCAGCCACCAGCAATAGGAGATTAGTCTATAAACTCTTTGTCAGAAGAGTGTAAACTCTTATTCATTGGAAACAGAGTTATTAAGATATTAGGAAAACCCCAAGACCTATTATAATAGTCTTCATCAATAATATCACCAAGAATATCCAAAACTGCACCCATCTCCTTATCATCAAAAAACGAATAGATATCTTAGAATTATTTTTCATACTTATCTGTTTTATTAATCAACCAACAAACTAATAAAACTCTGATTTCAATTTACTATAAATTAAAAATCAAGCTCCAATAAGTGACCATTTACTTTTAACCAATCCTTTGCTTTTTGATAATCTGGAACTTGTATTGAGAGTATATTCCAAAATATTGGGGTATGATTACTTTCAATTAAATGAATAAGTTCATGAACAACTAAATATCTTATAACAAACATTGGGGCTTTGATAATTCTCCAACTGAAATTTATATTATTTTTTGGCGTACAGGAACCCCAACGATATTTCATTTCGGATATTTTACATTCATTGAACTGTACACCCAGATTTTTAGCGTATTCTAAGGCAAGTGGCTGAATTTTTTCAATAGCTTGCTTTTTATACCATTGCTTGAATAATTCATTCGCAATCGCCTGATTATTTTTTGAAATTTTAAATTGCTTATCTAATTCAATTCCTTCGATATCAGCATCAATTACTAATAATTGATAGTTTTTACCCAAATACATCAAAGCTTCACCTGATACAAATTCTTTTGCAGAAGCAACAACTGGGTATTTTTGAACATGCATCAGTTTCCCCATAATCCAGTCCTTTTTAGAACTGACTATCTCACTGATTTTATCCTCAGAAAGATTTGTGGGAGCATGAACAACTACCTGCCTATCACGCTCAACAGTAATATTAAGCGTTTTACGGTTGCTGTATTTTATCAAATATTCAATTTGCATTAGTCTTGAATCATTTTAAAATGATTGGCTTTAGCCAACTCCATAATTCTCGAAATAAGTTCCTTGTATTTAGAGGTAATTTTGGGATAAACAACAAATTCAGGTGACAACAGGAGTTTTTGTAGCTCTGCACGTAGTTTGTTTTGCGCCGGGATACTATCCCAAAATCCAGTTAGTTTAATTTCATTGATTACCAAATTGCACACATGCTGTGTGAGATTTACATTTTGTGATATTTCATCTTCTAACAATTCACGATTATCGAAAAGTTCAGCCTTGAATATGCGGAAAACAGGCATTTGCTTCTTTCTATCCAAACCATATGTTTGCTCTTTCTCCCTGTTTTTGATTTTTTCGCGAAGTTTTTCTAACTCTTCATAAATCCTTTTCCAATTGCCTTTGAAGTTTTTCAAGATTTCTTCCAAAGCCTGAGAAAACGAAGCGAATAATTCAGGGTCTTCGTCTATATTTATATCAATGTAGTGTCTAACAGCATGTTCCACCTCAGCTGCCTTTGTTTTTTCCCTTTGTTTCGTATTTACATTCTTCTGAAAATCGTCTGCAATAATCGAGATCGGAGCAACGGATTGGTCAATTCCTTTTGAAATTAAAAATTCATCGGCAATAGCCCGAAGTTTTGGCGGAATACCTTTCATGCTGAAACGCTGATCTCTAAAATGTTTCTCAGCCAAAGCATTTATTTCAGTAAATGATTTCCAATCTACAAAGAAGTCCAACGCTTCTTTGCGAGGCAAAACATTATTGAAACACGAAGTCAGTTTCCTATACAAACTCATGTATTCAAAGCGAACATCCTCATCATAGAACAAATCGAAGAAAGCATCCACATCAGAAAGGTCAGTTAAACCATGTTGGGCTAAGAAATTCCAAATAGCTTCATGGGCTTTAGTCAATTCGTTCAGTTCCACTTCATCTTTAGAAATACAGGCAAGAATGTTATCAATTTCGTCAGCATCAACAGCAGCCTCACGCTCATCATAGTATTCAATAGCTCTTTTCAGGTGGTGACCTACTCCAACAAAATCAACAACAAATCCTTTTTCTTTTCCTTCTGAACCAACCCTATTAACACGGGCAATGGTTTGTAACAGGTTGTGAGCAACAATTACACGGTCTAAATAAAGTACTTGTTCGATAGGAGCATCGAACCCAGTAAGTAACATATTGTTCACGATAATGATTCCTACATTTCCATTTATCGAATTATCTTCCTCGTCTGTTTTTTCAAATGGAAGTTTAAATCTCTTAATTGCTTTCTTATGGTACTCACTATTTGTAAATGCCTTGATTTCAAGTTCGTCGTTATGACTGCCTGAGATTACAACTGCTGTTTCCAATTTTTCAAGGAGAGCTACATTTACCAGCATCGGATTGTCTGATTTTAGTTCCCTTATTTTGATATCAATGGCTTCATCAATTGCAACTTTATAACGAACCGCAGCAATGCGGGAGTTTGCAACAATCTGAGCTTTAAATCCGCCTGTAAAAATTTGCTCTACATAGTGTTCAACCATTTTCTTAGCCTTATCTTTTATGGTTTTCATACTATCGAGATAGGCATCTCTTGACCCAAAACCAAGAATTTGAAGGCGTTCGGTGAGATTATAGTCACTGAATACATCCTCAAATTTTTTATCCATCGCTTTTTTGTCTTCAACCTCTGCATTGTGGGTGAAACCCTCATAGACTATTTCGAGCGTAACGCCATCATCAATTGACTGACGCATCGTGTACTTGTCAATGTAATCTTTGTATTTCTTTTCTGTTTTAGCAGTAGGAGTACCAGTAAAACCAATAGAAGTAGCGTTTGGCATGGCTCGCTCCAGATTAGCTGCCAACAATGAATATTGTGAGCGGTGAGCTTCATCGGTCATTACAAGGATATTGGCACTTTTATTTAGTTCCGGAAAAAGTTGTAATCCCTCCAAATCTCCATTTTCCTGAAATTTATGAATCATTGCCATTACCAAATCAGAATTGTCGTTGCTCAACAATTCTTTTAAACTACGACCATCGGGTGTAGGACGAGGATTAATAAAATTAGCCGTTTTAATTGCAAAACCAATGCTGTTAGCGGTACCCGACAATTGATCTTCGAGTTGAGTACGGTCGGTAACAAACACAATTTTCCAAGGCATCAGGGCAGTTTTCAACTTCATTTCCCTTACAAGAAACATCATGGTGAGGGATTTGCCAGAACCTTGTGTGTGCCAAATAATACCACCTCTTTCAATTTTATTTTGCCCTTCAATCAGTCTTTTGGTCGCAAGTTTCACAGCTCTGAACTGTTGATACCTACCCACAATTTTAATCTTCTTGCCCTTGTCGTTTATTGAAAACACAGTAAATACCCGCAAAATATCTAAGAGATTGCGAGGATCTAACATACCGGCAACTAAACGTTGCTGGTCGTTAGGTGAAGATTGACCATGTTCTAATTCGTTGAGCGTTTTTGGATAAGGGTCAGTCCAACGATAAAAGTGTTTTGGAATATGCGTTGTAATTGTTCCAAACTTAGCCTCGGAACGACAAGTAGTAATAATGAATTGATTATAGAAAAACAATTCTTTATTTCCCTCGCCAGTATCGCCACGCTGTTCGGAATAGCGCAGGAGTTGGTCAATTGCTTCCGGTATAGGTTCTTTCACTTTGGGTGACTTTGCTTCAATAACGACTAAAGGCAATCCATTGACAAAAAGCACTATGTCGGGGATAATGTGGTGGTCAGTTCCCGGAATAGCAACTTTGAATTGTGAAATTGCAGTAAAAATATTGTTTTCGATATTGTCAAAGTCTATATATCTGACAGTTGGACTTTTTTCTCCGGTTATTTCGTTTTTTGATACTGTCGTATTTTCGAGTAACAGATCAAGTACCTTTTGATTATTTTCAATTAGACTGTTTTTCTCAAATGTACGAATGCGACGAACCACTTCATCAATTTGCAAATCCGTTAGAAACGGATTGATTCTTTTCAACGATTCTTTTAGCTTTTGCAACAACACAACCTCAGAAAATGAACTACGAAAACTCTGTTCAGGTGTTTGTTGCATACTTAGCTCAATAACCTGATTCAGGTTTTGATTCCAACCTAATCCGCGAAGTTGTTCCATAAACGGAAATTCAACGCTGCTGTATTCGTCTAACTTCAGTGTTTTTCCGAGTTCACCTCTGTATTTTATGTCGTTGTTGAGTATCATAGTGATTCGAGTTGTCTTAATTGTATATCAATAGCATTGGGGTTTGCTTTTATAAAATAGTTTTTTTCTTCTTGCCCAAACACATTAATCGTGTCGTGTCCAGTTAAATAGCTGTTTTCGTATATGTATGATTTGTTACCAAAAATTTCTTGTTCAATTGTTGACGCAGTTACTAATTCTATATCATCAAAATTGCCCTCATAAATATTCATTAGCTTATTGATAAATGTATTGTTTGTTATGCTTTCAAATGGGTGTACAATAATTAAATAATCCTTTGCACGACTTATTGCAACATTGTATATGTACTCTTTTGACAATAAACTTTTAGGGTGACCTGAATAATAGTAATTATTGGGATTTACAATAAAAAACACTATATCACATTCATCACCTTGAAAACCGTGTACTGTATCTGCAAATATCTTTATCCTATCAGACAAACCAAAAGTCGCAATAAGTTTATTCATCATTACTGCTTGTGCTTTATAAGGTGCAATTAGCCCAATTGTCCAGCTATCACCATCTGACAATAAACTATCAAAATGCTTTATCATTTCGCTGACTAAAATTGCACTGTATATATGATATGAAGAGCCACCGAATAACTTTCTGATTTTAAAAACGGAATCGTCACTATTTAATGGCATATCAATAAAGGTGACATTGTTTTTTATTAATCGTTGAAAAGAAGCCGGTAGTTTTCGTGCCGTTTGATTTACAATTTCACGATTATGTTTCAAAAGACTATCGTACGACAATTCGCTAAATAATTGCCCAATTTCTGCAATACTTCGGTATTGGGTTTTAAGATTTTCGATAGAGTCCGAAGGTCTGAGTATCTGATTATCCTCCTTAAAACTTTGGATATTTAGCATTGAATATACATTCACGTCCTGAATATCTAATTCTTCTAATTCAGTATCATTAACATCTACAACTGGTGGAATTTGTTTAGGATCACCTGCAATGATAAATTTTGAATCCGGACTATATTTTGAAATTGCCATTATCGAAAAAACCAGATAAGGAAGGTTTGTCATTGAAGCTTCGTCAAAAATTACATAGTCCCAGTGCTCCTCTAATCTAAATAGCTTTATCTCATTTGATAAATCTTCATCAAATACAGTCGTGTATGGTAATCTGTGAACTGTCATAGCTAACAGATTTGCCGAGTGAAGTATAAAGTGATTTATTGATTTACAATAAATATCAGGACACTCTGCTTCTAATACAGGATCAGTTGGGTTTGCAATGCGATAGGTTGAAATATAGATACTATTGGAGTTATTGTCTGTTTTTACATGACCTGACTTTTCTTTATCTTCTATTAGTAACTTTTTACACAATACATCTGCAGCTTTATTTGTTGGAGTTAAAAATAGAATCTTAGCATCTGGCTTATTTTCGACAATACTTTCAATTTTATTACAAACTTTAGTTGTTTTTCCAGTTCCAGGAGGACCGTATATGAAGTGAATTGGAGGTAAGCTATTATTTATGTCTTCCCATAAATCTAAATTATTTTCATTTGCAAATGCCTTTCTAAGCTCCATTAATAAATTAATCTGGGGAATAAATGATATTTCAATCAAATAAATTTCATTTAAATGATTCAATAAATCATTTTCTACCCCTTTAGGACAATAGATTAATAAATCTTGTCCCTGTTTTTGCGCGCCTTCAATATCAATTGAATATACTTTATTTGACTTTAAAGTAACCTTAAGAGAAAAATCACTTACATCTTCAATGATATCGCTAATATATGAACCAGCCCCACACAATAAAAAATATTTCCCAGAAATCAAGTCATTTACAACCTGTCTTTTTATTGATTGAAATCTTATTGTTTTTTGCGTTGTGTTATTCTCTGTATTTTTCGAGTATGTTAATAGTAAATCAATGTATGATAAAAACCATTCATGAGAATATTTAAGCGTTTCTTTAATCGAATCAATTAAAGTACGACGTTCTTCTTTTAGATTTTCTTCTCTAAAAGCTGCTTGTAAAGCCAGAAGGTGCTCATTACTTACGTCGTCCTTATTTGCAGAATTGTATGCATTGTAAATGTTTTTAAGCATTACATCTCTTTTTGAGACCAACTCCTGAATTTTGATTGCGAATGAATTATTGTCTTTTTCTAAAATACTCAATAAGCCATCTAAGTGTATATTTTTCAGATAGAATATTTTTGTCGCTTCGCTATCACTATCATCAATAAAATATTCACCATCAGCAATTGTACCTACAAATTTATTATCTTCATCATAAAACAAATTGAAAGTTAGTTCATCCTGCTTTATTAAAATTATATTGTGTTGTTTGCTCCAACTATGGTAAAAAGGCTCATCGTGCTCTTCAAGATTTACAGAAGGAATAAATTCCCTTTTGAAATCTAACTTATCAATTGTTTCCTGAAGAGATTCAATCTGAAGTAATTCGTTTTTTATGATATTGTAACTTGAATACAAAAGATTCAAGTTGTTATTACCGGATTGAGTGAGCTTTGAATGTATATCTTCATCTATCTGATAAATATCATTTTGTTCTTGTTTGACAAGTTGAAACTTATTTTTTTCATTGTGAACTATCACCGGACATTCGATTTTGTTTTCAGTCAAATGTTTTATTATTAGAACAATGATAGACAATCTCTTACTGTCGTTTATATCCTCTTCGTGATAATCAATCGGTTTGTTATCAAGCAACGCAAAATCACCAGATAAGCCATTTAGTGTGTTCAATAAGATTGCATCATTAAACTTTAGTACTTCAAGTTCATCAGGTAAATTCTCTGTTTCCTTTAAAAGGAACTTGCGGAATGGTTCTAAGAATTTATCGTTCACAAATACTCCAATACCTCTAAGAAACTCATGTTTAGACTTGTCGTCTTTGCACCAATCTAAAAACTCGGCAGGTAATTTCTCGCTTTCGACTAAAATTCCAATCAGAACATATTGCAGCGGATTAATCCCAAGTACAGCCTTCCAGTCAGCTGTCTTTTTGTAATCTCTTGTTGTCCGTGACAAATCTTTCCAACCATTATATAAGTAATCTAATTTTTCCGAGAGGTCATCATTCGGTTTTATAATATTTGGTTCCAGTCCTTCTACGAATAGAAATTTAGAAGCAATGATATCATCTTCATTTTGACCATAATTAAATACTTCTATATCGCTGATTTGAAGTAACTCTTGTAGGTTAGTATATTTTGCGTTGCATATAAATTGAGGACTTAAATTCTGCACATTTGCATCATTGTGAACTATCAATACTCCTTCCAAATCATTCCAACTATTATCATGTGATTGAAGGCTAAAACTTTTAAGCTCTTCCTTTTCAATTATATTTGATAGTAAAACAAAGAGTAATTGGTGTGTATTTTCAATTTTATTATCAGATATACATTCAAGAAATTTCTTTTTCAAGAGTTCTGACACTCCGGACTTAGATATTTTGAAAAGTTTATTTGCTGTGTAATGATTTAAAGTTTCTCTTCTGATAGCTTCATCATGGAATTTTTGGATTAACTTTATTGTATCTGCATTATCCAAGTTTAAGATCTGAGATTGTGAAAGCAGAATTATTTTTTCATCTCTTTTAACCTCAATAGTATCTTGAGCACTTTCAATATTTTCAATGAGGATTTCCTCATCTCCATTATAAATAACAATCTTTTTTTGAATGTTTTCTAATTCATTTTTATCTATACTTTCAGTATAACAGCTATTTAAGAGTTTTAGATACAGTTCATTTTGCCGTATTTCAGCCCAAGAAGCATCTAACCTGATATAAGTCAATTTATTGATTAACTCCTTCTTATCTTCATCCCTTTCACTCAATATTAGTTCTGTCAAATCAAGTTCCTGTTCCATATCCTCTTCTTTGAAAATACTGATTAAATGAGCAATTAATGCAGAATCATTTAATTCTATTTTTCCAAAGTCAGCTTTTATTCCATTCGGAATTGGAATTAATTTATCAGAGTGATACTTATTTATATAGCTGTTTACATTAGACTTAGTTGTATAATACTGTTTATTTTCTGAAGTACCATCAATGATATATTTACCATCTTCATAAATGATTGTATTATCAGAGAAGAAATCAAATTGACAGGCCTTACAAAATATCAACAAACAATTTATTTCATCTAACGACATTTCAATATTATCAAGCGCAACTTTAAAATTCTTGCTTGAATATGAAAAAGGTTGTTTGTCCAAAAACTCACTAAAGAATTTATCCGGGATATAAAGGTTATAGTACTTAAGAATTACCTCCTGAATAAAGGAATAATTATCATCGGTTATTCTGACCAAGTCGTCATTAAACAACAAATCATCGGTTTTTATAACATTTGAATCATATATTACCAGATCGTGATTTGATAATAAGTATTGTTGCTTATCAGGCCAATTACTCTCAGAAAATAAAGAGGTGATTTCTGATATGATTTCTGTTGTTCTTGATTTATTATTTAAAATAAAATCTAAAACATCCTTCCAATAAGGATAAATAACATTTTGATAAAAAGCTTTTCTATCGTCTAACAGAAAGCTTTTCAATTGTTCGTCATATTCAGCAGAATTTACACTAAAAATATTTATCCAGGTATTGGTAAGTGGTGATATTAATGACTTAAATGGCATTGGATTGCCAATGTTGTTAGCAAACAATTTAAGTTCTTTTATTCTTTCGGTTACATTGTCAGAACTCAATGTTCTAAATGCATTGAAAATTGATAGCTTTTCCTGTTTAGTCAGTTTTTTGAGATTGTCATCAATAACTGCCGAGCTAAATAGCCTCGTTAATTCAGTATATCCAATGTGTTTTGAGGACTGCAATAAAAAGATACGGTAATTATCTACAAACTTATTTTCATTCAAATCCAAGACTGTAGTGACCAGACCTACTTTTTGTAATATTTCTTTTATATCGCTCAAAGAGTTGTGAAGCAAGAAATATCCTTCGTTTTCTTTTTCTAAGAATTTTGTGAGTGAAAGTAGTTCACCATTGGAAAATTGAAATAATTCAAGTTGTAGTAATTCCGATTTAATACTATCAACAATGGTTTTATCAAGAGTTCTTGAAGATAACTCCTCCAAAACCAACTTTATTTTATTTTCATCACCAGCCAACCATTTATTAATGTGTGTTGCAATTCTAGTATTTTTGAGTAATTCAAAAATAGTATATTCCGTTATTCCAAGTTTTTCTTTGCCTTTACTTGTTAATAGCTCGTCCTGATCCAAATAAAACCAATTCACATTACTCAGTCCCCAACTTAATGTATCAATCTCAATTGCAGTCTTTTGGATAAAAACTTCAGTAGAGTTAGCTTTTACAGTAAATTCATTACTTTTCGAATTTTGCCTTACAGGTATAAAATCTTTAAGTTTTTCATTTAATGGATTTATATAGGGTGTCTCAATCCAAAGTCTATCCTGATTAGTGCTTTTAGCAGAAGTAAGAATCGCTGTATAAAAGTGAAGAAATAGTAATTTGTCATCTGGTTTATCCGATACTGAGAGGTTTGAAAACTTATTTTCTATCTTCTCAACAATAACTTTTAATAGTCGTTCATTTATACCATCTTCTTTGCTATTTCCTTTGTGAAGGAAGGTTCTTGAACTGCCTTTATAAAAGGCATTTGAATGTAATATATAATTGAAATTATGAACTTCTTCTGATAAGGGAAAGAACAAATATAAGTTTGGAGCCCCTTTAAAGTAATCTCCAATCTCATTGTATTTGCGAAAGCCAAATAAAGCCTCAATGTCGGCTTCCTCGTTCATTCTTCTCTGTTGTTCCTGCGTAAGTTCATCATATTTGCTAACGCCAAACCTGATATTTGCATAAGTATCTTTTTCGAGGTCTTTAGATATATTGATTTTTATGTATTCGAGGTCAGGATAGGTGATTGGTTCATTATCGTTAAGCTGAACTGTTTGTAATAGTTTTTCCGCTTTTTGCTTATCAGTAGCAGTTTCTTTCAGAATTGCCAATGCGAATTTCACACCTTCCCTTAAATTAGCTTCAGCCAAATCTTCTTCTTTGCCGGTTCCCAACTTTATAAAAAAAAGTGCTCCTTCATTGTAGGTTTCCTGACTTAATATACTTTGATATTTTTTCAACCACCTTGAAAGTACATTGTATTCATCATAGCTGAAAGGATTGACTAAGGAAACTGTACCATCAGCCAATCTTGGAGTTTCTGAGATAAAGTTATTTTGAGGCAGACAGGGGAAGCAGGTTATAAGTATTTTGAAAAACCATGGATATTCATCTATTATTTCAAAATTACCTTCTGAGTTTCTATTGTATTTGAAGCTTACAGGTTCAATGTTATCACCTTTTGCAATTTGATCTATTTCATAATTTTTCCAACTAAACAAGATAGGTCCCGAATGTTCGTGTACCAATTCATGTAATCCATTGTCTTTACCAACTAAACGGTGAGCAAGTTTAAACCCTATTCCAAATTTGCCTATGGTTTGGCTATCACTTGTTTTAGTTGAAGACCCTACATTAAGAATTGAGCGAATACTGTTTAGGTTGAACATATTACCATTGTTTGCAACCAATAGATAATAATTCCCATCCACCTCATCCTGTCCCCAGAACATTGAATAATGAGAACTACCTGCATCAACAGCATTTTGTAAGAATTCGTAAACTGCTTGCCCATCTTTAGCCATATCCAGAAAGCTTTGAAGAAAGTTTTCAATTCCTGCTTCAGCTCTACCATAACCTTCTTTATCGCCATGATAAATTTCGAACCAGCCAAATTTTCTTTTGCCGGTTTCTTTGTCTATCATGAAATTTCCGATAAAGTTTTCGTCGCGTGACGGTAAGTCACGTATTTCATTTTTATAAAAGCTACGATATTCCTGGATATTTTTGATTTTCATATTGCCCCTTAAATTAAATTTGAAATCTGTTCAATCACTTTTTCTATTGCCAGTGAATCAATCCCACCTTTTTCACTCTCGGTAGTAGTGAAGAGGTTTTCATTCATGTTAAATCCATTTTCTTTATAAAAAACTAATTTCTTATCCCAATCCGCTTTGTAACTTGGCAGTGACATCATTCCCAAATGCTCCAATACTATCAAATCACCAGCAGCATCAATAAAAGTGAAATCAGGGATACGTTTCTTTCCGTTTTCTCCAATAAACTCCCTTTCATATTCAAAATCAATACCTTTGTCCACTAACATATTCGCAATAATAACTTCCGATTTACTGCGAACCAACAAACCATCTTTTCGGGTTTTGTGTATTAAGCCTTCTGCATACGGAATACTATGTTTTTCATCCCGAACAGAATATGAAAATATATGTGTGTTACGCTTGGCAGTTTCAGAGTATTGGGGTTTAGATAAGTTTATTATCCATTGAGGAGATTCACCTTCTATCAATAAAATGAGTTTCTTTTTTGCTCTGGTAAGTGCAGTGTATATCAGTTCTCTTGATATAATTCTCCCTGTTTTAGGAATTATCAGGAAAACAAAATCAAAATCACTTCCCTGGCTTTTATGTACTGTAATTGCATAAGCCAATTCGAGGTTGCTTGAATCTGTTTCTGCCTGTCCTTGTGATCTATAACCAAACTTAATTTTATTGTTTATTCCTGCGAAAACTACATTTGCAAAACCCTTGGTTGTGTCTTTTACCAACCCCAACTGACCGTTTGAAAGTTGGTGTTTTTCATTGCCTGGAAAGCCCTCTTTCCACTCATTTACAGTTTGAATAACTTTATCATACAGACCCAATTTATATTCACCAATGGAAACTGTATCACTCAATCCTTTTCTGAATTGTTGCTGAAAGATTCTATTTAAATTATAGGAACCCCAATATGGTGCTTTTACGGGACTTAAAAGTTGAAAGGCTTCAATTTTATTGGTGTCGATATCTTTACCATTAACTCCTAAAAATGAATTTAGTGTAGAATAATCTTTTTCATCTTTTAGCCCTAAAGTCTCAATGAGTACTTCATTTAATTTTTCAATTAGCGATTGTTCATCTGCCCAGTTTGAAATCATTAAATCATTAAGCAATTCATTATCACCCATTTTTTGAAAGATACTATCTGCATCTTTTGAGGGTTTTAAACCTGAATACCAGGAGGCAAGAGTAAGTGTATCTGAATTTTCACCATCAACATTCCGAACCACTTCTTTTAATCTTGCCAAAGCATTAGTAACGGAATAGTTTTCATCTTGTGGATTTACGTTATCAAGGAAAGTGCAAAAGTCCGCAAACGGTCTTCCGGCACCAATTGGTGGAAGTTGATAAGGGTCGCCGACTAAAATAAAGCGTTTAATATGCCCTAAGTCCAATGCCTGCATTAAAGCATACAAATCATCTTCAGTAAGCATAGAACATTCATCAATAATGACATTTTGCTCTCCCTTGTATTTTTCTGCGCCAGTGAATCGGGCTTTCATCCTGTTCCAGTCGAATCTTTTTTGCCTGTTCAGGAATTGAGCAATTGTGTAAGCTTCACCACCGGCCATTCTGCCCAACTTCACTCTTGCTTTTCCGGTGGGAGCTAACAATAGAATACCTTCAGTTGTTAGGGTTTTACATCCAAATAAAGCCCCCAAAACAGTTGTTTTTCCTGTTCCGGCAGGTCCGTGTAAAACAGATACCTTTCTTCCTGTTAAGCTCTTGAGTGCCGCAACCTGGTCGGCTAAAGCAGCTTTATGCTTGGCATTTGATTCATTAAAGGTTATTCCATTATTTGCTATCGTTCTTTTAATTAAAGACTCCCAATCTTCATTAATCTCAACCAATTCTTTTCTAGCTCTGGCAATTAATGTTTTTCTAAAATATGATTCAATTTCTTCATATTTCTTCAGTTGTAAAGATTGAATTTCTTCGACATCTATGTAATTAATTTCTTCTTTAATGAAATGGCTATTGGTGGCTATATAATTTACCGGCAATACCGTTGTTCTCTGTAAATTAAGCGTATTGATAGCTTCTGTTATTTCAGTTACTGACAATAATGTATCTCCATTTTCTGCCGAACGTTTTAAAATTTGCGTAATTATCGCTCTTATTCTTCTTGGGTCTAAAGGTGATTCTACTAATTGAGGCTTTTCAGGAGTGCATTCACCCTGAATAGCTTTATCCACGAATAAACCACTATCAATAGTTTCTACAGCAATAGGGTAGTTTTCTAAATCCCCTTCGTCTAATTCTGCTATAATATATGGGTTCTCTAAAACTTTTCCATCTGTTGTTTTATATCCTAATTTATTCCGTAAAGTAGCATCAAACCAGTTTTTTATTTGCTTATCCGATAATTCAAAACGGGATAGCAACACTAATAATTCCTTTCTTGCGGTGCTCTCGTTTAACCATATATCTCTGTAGTAGGGCAAATCGGCAGAGTATGGTTTTCTACCTAAATTGATATGACCATACAATACATCTTCCCAGGCATTCCAAGGATTTTCTTTAATGCCCAAATGATTTTCTTCCCTTAAATCTTCTTCAAGAATGTGACCGTATTGAAAACCTAAAGCCAACAAGGCATTTCCAAAAGCAGGGAAAGGCCCCATACTTTCTTTTACTTTTCCTATTTGACGATCTATCCATTGAATATGACTGTCCCAAACATCTTTTACTATGCCATGATCTTTTACCCTCTCGACAATGCTTCTCAGTTTGCCTAAAACGACTAAAATTGAACTATCACTGACGTGTTCGCAACCGTAGGTAAATTCATCCATAATTTCCTGACGACTTGCTGTTTCCTGTAAGGTCAGTTTTATTTCGTTTAGCAGATCTTGTTTTGTTTTTTTTCCCTCGTTTGTTTTTAATTGATAATCTTCGGGCAAAGCAAGATAATCGTGATAAGGAATAAGAACACCTTCACTTGCAGTATCATTGGGGCGAATGCCGTGCGTAATTAACCTATCCCATAAAGGATAGGTATAATCAGCGTTGGATTCATATTTCAGAATTTTCGATTTTGTTTTGATAACGCCAATACCTACAATAAGTCTTCGGCTGTCTTCATCAACCGGATTAGAGCCTTTAGCATAATAGATAACTAAAGAAATATTCTCTTCAATTGGTTCATAAAACCGCTTTAGCAAGGCTTCCTGCGTGCTTCTTGAATAAACCCAAGAGGAAGGGAACGGAGGTTTTTCATCAACAGGAATATCAGGATACCATTCTCTAATGGTAGATTGACTGTTTTTAAGCATCCACCAAAAAGGAACTGCAAAACTACTAAAAGGAGGCACTTCGATTGTTGTTGGTTTTAGAACATTATGAGGTATATCTTTTCCATAAGGTTTATAATAAGGGTGCTGGAATGTTCTGTTGTATTTCCGGGTACTCATAAAACTACCGCCTTCAGCTTTGCAAGGAGGTAATTGATTGGGAGACAAATCTGACCAATGTTTGCCTGAGATTGCATCCTCTTCATTGTCTTTCTTCTCAGCATAAATACGAGATAGATTAAGACAAAAAGCATTTTGTGAAGGACGTTCGCAAATTGCACCATTCCATTTAGCATCGTGCCAAGCTACTCTGATAGATAAATGTTTAGCCATACCCTTTATTGTTCTATTATTAGATTTGTACTCGTATTTTTCCTGTTAGTAAATCGTGCATTAAACCGGATTTCTGCAAAAAGAGTTTCTCCAATTCAGAACTCGTTTTGTTTATCAATATATTTAATGTTGAAAGTCTTTTGGATATTCTATCTTGCTCTTTTTTATCCTTTGGATAGATAATATAAACAGTTCTTATCTGACCCATCGTTAAACTTGGATTCGCAGTAGTCGTTACTAAAGATTTTATAAAACGTTGAACTTTTGTAGAACGCATCATAAATTCAAGAAAATCAGGTGTTAATTTGGGTCCACCTACAATTTTTGCAACATTCGGAGCTAAATGATATTTATTGTCTTCCTTGATTTGTAATATATCCCCTATATAAGCACCTATATAGGTAATTAAAATATCACCTGAATGAAGTTTTGACCTAACTAAGAATTCTGAAACTTTTTTTGAAATGCGTTGAACATCATCTAATATTAATTGTTCATTTTTTATGTTCATTGCACGTATTGCTATAATCTCACCGTCATCTCTGTATTCCATATATTTTGTAAACTCAAATCCAGAAAGTTTAGTGACATAACAAGCGTTCCCAATTTCACAGCACTCCCATTCCTTAGGAATTCTCCCCAGCGGGCTGTCTTTGAATTTATGCGTATCTTCCAAACGGATATTTCCTTGCTCGTCAATGCCGCGGGTAAGTAAATCGTGCATTAAGCCTTCTTTTATCTTTTTGTATTTTCCGATAAGCTGCTCGGTTTGGGTGATCGCTTCATCTAATTTTGAAAGAATTGAGGCAATTTTTTGTTGTTCGATAGGAGAAGTTGGAAGTACAAAAGCGTGCTTTCTAAAATCTTTTTTCTGTAAGTGTTTTAAACCGCTGCCTTCGAAATAGTTTTTGTTTATATAGCCAACTTTACTTAACAGATAGTAATACAGGTACTGTGCTTTTGCATCTTCGTTTGTACTAATGGCAAATGTATCGGTAGAGTACGCAGCTTCTCCGTCAAAGTATTTTATATTAGCTACACCACCGGTAGCTAAAAATAGATTTTCACCATCAATTATTTTTTTGTCGTGCAATAGAATACTATCGCCACTTGTGAAAAATGGGTATTCCCCAAAATTGGCAGCTTCGGAAACTTTAATTGTTGATTTGGCTTTTTCAACAATTACGGCTCCCAATTCACTTTCTTTCCACCCTTCTGGTATATGTGTCTGATTTTCTGTTATCATAAGTACTTTAGTTCAGTTAGAAAATCATTCAATTCAGCAAGTGTTTTGTTTCTTGCTTTTTCCATTTGCTGAGAAGAGCTGAAATACTTATCGAATAAGTTCTCGTAAGCAGCCGTAAGCGTGCGGCGTTCGGTAGCCAGGTAGCGTTGCAGTTGATCGTTTACCAAATCAAAGTGTTTTTTCAAAATCAGCTTTTGGGATTCTTCTTCTGTAATTACACCACCAATGGAGTGAAGCAGACTATCCACACTGTTGAGCTTTTTTATGAGCAACTCTTTGTCTTTTTTGTAGGCATTGATTTGCTTGGTTAAAGCGCTTATCTTCTTTTTGTTCTCGGTATTTGCAGGTAATCCAGTTTTCTCCGCCTCAAGTAAAGGCAATTCCTGTTCAATTTTTTCGAGCAGGGCTTTGGCTTCGCTTTTCTCGTTGTCAGCTCCATAGCGTTTCAGAATCAGCTTTAAATCGAGTAGTGCAGTAAGTTCTTTAATTTCGGATTTGCATGCTTTTATTTTTGCTTCAAGTGCTTTAATCTTATCTTCAAGTACCTGGTATGGCTTCGCTTCGGCAGGTTTCTTCTTTTCGTTTGTATAGTAATTAATCTGCTCTTTAAGCTGGTCTTTTGCCAATTTGGGAGTGATTTTTACCTCGCCTTCTTCTTCATCTGGTTCATATTCAACCAATGAAATAGCCTCTTCCACTGCTTCGCTCAGGTCGTTTTCGTGTTGAGCCTGTGAGGTTTCTTTTTCGTCAATCAGGCTTTGTTCTTTCTGAAAAAATTCTTCAATCAGATAACTGTCTTCAATCAATGCCGGTTCCCAACCTGATTTCATTATCGTTTTGAGGTCGTATTTGATATTGTCCCACCAATTGACAAACACCCCTGCAATCTGGTATTTATCGAGAACACCTACCGGAACAAATTTTTCTAATATTGAGCTTAGTAATTTCTTGCGAACTTTTGTAAACTTATCGCTACTAATAGAAAGATATACAGATATATCTTCTTCAACCACATTATCTACTACAGGTTCTGGAGCTAATGTAGAAAAGTCATGCTTTGCATCCTGCCACCAGTCGGCTAAATGCAAGCCTAATTTCGTAAGAGTATTGGTTACATTCACATCATCATCAATTATTGCTTTGATTTCTGACTTACTCATGATTGCAAAATCCTTATAATGTTGATTTTTCTCTTTAAAAAACTGATTTCCCTCAAATTTAAACTTGGGACATAAGGTATTTTGTATCTTTTGAATTTCTACCAAGGGTACTCCTCCAACTAAGTGTGCTTTTACATCCTGAGGTTCTGGTGGAGGTGTATTATCCACATAACGTCGAATTTTCAGAGTATAATCGAATTTTGCAATTGTATCGACACTCTCATCATCGCTTATGATATCCACAAAGCGAGAGTATCCTTTTTCTTCTTTTTTATTATTAAATACAAAGTCAATCTTTTCTATATCTTCAGGACGTAAAGTGTTTTGATTTTTCCCTTCAGCAAATTCTTTATCTGCATTGATAAAAAATACTTTATTTTTGAGATTATCTGGTTTGTTTTTATTGAAAATCATTATACATGCACCAATTCCAGTACCATAAAACAATTTTTCAGGCAAACTGATAATTCCTTCAATGATATCGGCATTCAACATGCTTTCTCTAATTTCCTTTTCCTTTCCTCCTCTAAACAATACACCATGAGGCATAACTACCACTACTTTTCCAGAATTTTTACAACTTGCTAACATATGCTGAACGAACATTAGGTCAGCTTTTTTGCCTGTTTCCGGCGCAAAACCATGAATAAATCGTTCTGGCTGTTTCATTTCCACCTTATTGTAGTTTTGTGAAAATGGAGGATTGGCAATTACACGATCAAACTGCATAATCCTACCATCTTTTAGGTTAAGTGGTTCTGCCAAAGTATCTCCGTAGTCAATTGTGTATTTAGATATATTATGAAGAATAATATTCATTTTGCAGATAGCCACAACTGTTGGGTCATTTTCTTGACCATATAGTTCAAGATTTTGAGCATTTTGCCCTTGCTCTTCAATATATTGGTATGATTGAATTAACATACCACCTGAACCTGCCGTTGGGTCATATATCGACATTCCTGCTTCAGGTTTCAAAAGTTGAACGAGTAATCTTACAACTAGATTTGGTGTATAGAATTGACCACCTTTTTTACCTCCTTCTTCAGCAAAATGCTTTAAAAGATATTCATATGCTGCTCCTAATAGGTCAGGAAATTCAAAGTTCTCGTTCACCAAAGCAGGGAACTCATTGAACTTGTCAATAATTTTTTTGAGGTCGGCATTTTTTACTATTTGCTTACCATCAACCTCTTTATTGAAATTAATTCGATCTTTAAAAATGCCAGATAATGTGTCAGGGTTTGCATCTTCAATAGCATCCAAGGCTTTGTTAAGCATCTGACCAATATTATTTTGAAGGTGCTTAATTGGGGGTTGTTCCACTCCATTTTCATCCATAAAACCAGAATTCCATCTTGCACGTTTAGGAACAAAAAAGGTTTCTCCATAGGTTTGTTTATCTTCTAATATTGTGTCTAAAATTGGATTTCCAACTAAATGTTTATAGTCAAATTTGATAAGTTGCTCTCTCTTTTGATCAAATATATCCGACATTCGTTTTATGAATAACATTCCAAAGATATATTCCTTGTATTCTGTTGCATCCATCTTTCCTCTCAAATCATCAGCTACATCCATCAATAACCTTTCGAGACGTTTTAGTTTTATTTTTTCTTTCATATTTTGTTCTTACAATTACTAAATTAATTCATTTAGCTTTTGAATATTTTACTTCTAAATAATACCTTTTATTCACTTCTAATAGAACATAAACCATTTTAGATCCCATGAGATACTTGTTACAAATATATAATAATTATATCTACTAATACCTACTTTTGCAAACAAATTTGAAACAACTACTTTATTCATCGCATATTTATCTGTTTATCTGTTATATAATACAACAATTAATTAGCTATTTATTGAAATAGATATTGTTTTTTCATATCTACAAATTTTAATATTTAATTGTTCAATTCTATCAATTACATGCTTTTTTATAATCAATTGGAAAACTAATACAAATTTTTACCCCCTACCAAAAAAGGACTTAGTCCTTAGGGTCGGAGGACTTAGTCCTTTAGGGTGGAGGACTTAGTCCTTGGGGGTAAAGGACTAAGTCCTTTTTTGGGATGGATATAGGGTTGGTTTTTAGAGGGTTTAACCTACTCTTAATTAACGTTTGTGTTAAGAAAACTAACTTTTGATTCTACGAAAATAGAATCAAATTACATTTTTTTAGAATCAAGAGTTAGTTTTCTGTAATTTGATTCTATTTCGCTGGAATTTGATTCTATTTTACTTTTTTGCATTATTGTCTTTTTAAAGTCCTTTTTTGTATGTTCAAATTTTTTCGGCGTATCTTTTTATTTTTTCGGCATTTATTTTTTTCAGGTTATTGGCTTAGTTTTTTTGCCTCTTTATTGATGTTTTAAATATAGGAGTTTATTATAATTCTTATATGGATTGTTGTTATTCTATCCTTAATTTCTATTTTCACAAAATAAGAAAAACCGCAGCAAAGCTTTGTTTACTGCGGTTGGGTTTGGCTTTCGCCTATTTAGTTATTAACTTAAAACTTTTCGTTTTTCGTTTTTAGCTTTTCACTAATTTTATTTCACTTCTTCAAAGTCAGCATCGGTTACTTCGCCGTCTTGATTTGATGAATTATTAGGTTCGTTTGGTGCTTGCCCATCTTGACCTTGTGATGCTCCTGGTTGGTTGTAGAGGTCTTGAGATACTGTGCTCCATGCTTGATTCATCTTTTCCATTGCTGCATCAATTTGAGAAATATTCTTGCTCTCGTGGGCTGCTTTTAGTTCTGTTAGGGCAGCTTCAATTGGTGCTTTTTTGTCAGCTGGTAGCTTGTCACCAAGTTCTTTCAGTTGCTTTTCTGTTTGGAAAATCATTGCATCGGCTGAGTTAATCTTGTCGGCTTCTTCTTTTAGCTTCTTGTCTGCATCAGCATTTGCTTCAGCTTCGGCTTTCATCTTCTTGATTTCATCATCTGTCAATCCACTTGAAGCTTCAATCCTAATTGATTGTTGTTTTCCTGTTGCATTGTCTTTCGCACTTACATTTAAGATTCCGTTAGCATCAATATCAAAGGTTACTTCAATTTGAGGTACTCCTCTTGGTGCTGGTGGTATTCCGTCAAGGTGGAATCGTCCAATGGTTTTATTGTCTGTTGCTCTTGTTCTTTCTCCTTGCAAAACGTGGATTTCAACTGATGGTTGATTGTCGGCTGCTGTTGAGAAAACTTGAGATTTCTTTGTTGGAATTGTTGTGTTTGATTCAATTAATCTTGTTGTTACTCCACCTAAGGTTTCAATTCCTAAAGATAGTGGTGTTACATCAAGAAGCAATACATCTTTTACTTCTCCTGTCAAAACTCCTCCTTGAATTGCTGCTCCAACTGCCACAACTTCATCTGGATTAACTCCTTTTGATGGTGCTTTTCCAAAGAAGTCTTCTACAATTTTTTGGATTGCAGGAATACGTGTTGAACCTCCAACTAATATTACTTCATTAATATCTGACTTGTTTAGTCCCGCATCGGACAATGCCTTACGACATGGCTCTAATGTTGCTTGAATTAAACTATCACATAGTTGTTCAAATTTAGCTCTTGTTAGTGTTTTTACCAAGTGTTGAGGAACTCCATCAATTGGCATTATGTAAGGAAGGTTGATTTCGGTTTGAGTTGAAGAAGAAAGCTCTATTTTTGCTTTTTCTGCTGCTTCTTTCAAACGTTGCAAAGCCATTGGGTCTTTTCTTAAATCAACATTCTTATCTGCCAAAAATTCTTCTGCCAACCAATTTATAATCTTTTGGTCAAAGTCATCTCCTCCAAGGTGAGTATCGCCATTTGTTGATTTAACTTCAAATACTCCATCGCCTAATTCCAAAATTGAAATATCGAATGTTCCTCCTCCAAGGTCAAAAACTGCAACGTGAACGTCTTGTGATTTTTTATCCAAACCATAAGCCAAAGCAGCTGCTGTTGGTTCGTTGATAATACGCTTAACTGTTAGGCCAGCAATTTCACCAGCTTCTTTTGTTGCTTGACGTTGTGAGTCGTTGAAATACGCAGGAACTGTGATAACAGCCTCAGTTACTGTTTGTCCAAGATAATCCTCTGCAGTCTTTTTCATCTTTTGAAGAATGATTGCAGAAATTTCTTGTGGAGTATATAATCTTCCATCAATATCAACTCGTGGAGTATTATTATCACTCTTTACTAATTTATAAGGAACTTGTTTGATTTCATTTTGAACTTGTTCCCATGTTTCTCCCATAAAACGTTTTATTGAAGAAACTGTGTTGTGTGGATTTGTTATAGCTTGACGTTTTGCAGGGTCTCCTACTTTTCTTTCGCCATTTGCCATAAATCCAACAATGGAAGGGGTTGTACGTCTTCCCTCACTATTGGGGATAACGACAGGTTCGTTACCTTCCATTACAGAGACACAACTATTTGTTGTACCTAAGTCTATTCCAATTATTTTTCCCATATTCTTATTATTTATTTTGTTTCTTTTAATTCTTGATTAAGTTTTCATCATTTAATTAGTCAACAAATATGCCATTTATAAAGAAAGAAACAAATCTGACATTATGTCATAAAATAAGGTCATCACTCAAGAATTGAATGATGACCTTATGAGAGAAAACAATTATTGAATCTAAATAATCTTAATTTCTTTCTGGATCACTGAATAAAACTGGAAGCGAAGTATAGGAACGAACATTTGTTCCATTTATCTTTGCAGGAATCCATTTGCCAGGAATAAGAGCAATTACTCTTTTTGCTTCTTGGTCAAGAAGAGGGCTAAGACTTTTTTCTATTGTTAGATTGGAAATTGAACCATCCTTTTCAACAATAAATTGTACGACAACCATACCTTCAATTCCAGAACCAATTTCTTGAGAAGGATATACAAGATTTGCATAAATAAAATTAGAGACTTCTTGCTTATCCATTGGAGCTAATGCGATGATATCAACACTTGAATGGATTGGTTCATTTTGTTGTGCTAATGAGCCAAATGATAGTGTTAGCGCAATACTTAATGCTACTGAACTTAAAATTGTTTTTACTTTCATGATATTAATTCATTAATTTGATTATATACTTTTGTTTAACTAATATTTTCCTATTCTGTTTTTGTCGCTTCATTACTATAAACAACCAAAACTTGAAAAAAGTAAGTGAAAATATTATTTATTTGTCAAAACAAAAGAAATTGGGAGCAAAAATTGTTGTCTTACTGGTTGTCCTTTTTGTTTGGCTGGCTTCCATTTAGGCATTAATCTTACAATTCTTATTCCTTCATCTCCACAGCCTTCTCCAATATCTTTAATTGTTCTAATGTCGGATAATGAACCATTTTTTTCAACAATAAAAGAAATAATCACTTTTCCTTCAATATTTTTTTGTTTTGCCAAGGTTGGATACTTAATGTTTTCAGCCAAAAACCTATTCATTGCTGCAACACCACCAGGGAATTCAGCCTCATTTTCAACAACTGTATAGACAACATCAGAATTATCTGATTTCTTTTCTTGAGCATTTACATTTAATGTGAATGCACTTATCATTAAAAGCACTGCAAATAATGATAAAGGTTTAAATAAATTATTCATAATAGAGTTATCAAATTATAGGGCAAAGGTAATAAAAAATACATTACTTTTGCAAAAAGATTTATTTTGTTATGGAACAATCGTTGTATCCTTTACGATTTATGCCTTTGTTTAAGGATAAAATCTGGGGAGGAAATAAAATTAAAGATATTATTGGTATTGATTATTCTCCACTCGAACGTTGCGGAGAACTTTGGGCTTTGTCGGCAATTGATGATGATGAAACCCTTGTTGAGAATGGCTATTTGGCTGAGTGTACTTTGAAAGAAGTTATTGAAATGTATGCTGATGAATTGGTTGGTGAAAAATGTTATGATGAGTTTGGCGAAAACTTCCCTTTGCTTTTCAAAATTATTGATGCAAAAGATAAACTCTCTGTTCAAGTTCATCCAGATGATAAAATGGCACAAAGAAAAGGCATGAACAATGGGAAAACTGAACTTTGGTATGTTATTCAAGCAGATAGGGACTCGGAAATCATTAGTGGATTTAATAAAAGGGTTACCAAGGCAGAAGTTATTAACGGATTGAGAAATAAAAACATTTCTGATTTACTAAATATTGAAACAACAGAAAAGGGAGACTTGTTTTTTATGCCTGCAGGGAGGATTCATGCAATTGGTTCTGGAGTTCTATTGGCAGAAATCCAACAAAGCTCCGATGCAACTTATAGGGTTTATGACTGGGATAGGAAGGACGAGAAAGGTAACGAAAGAAGCCTTCACATTCAAGAGGCTTTGGAAGCATTAGACATGAATGCAATTGACAATAGTGCAAAGAGTCATTATGGCTATAGTTTAAATAAAACATCGGAATTAGTATCAACTCCATTCTTTACAACAAATGTTTTGCATATATCAGAGAGTTTAAAGAAAGACTATACTATGTTAGATAGCTTTGTTGTGTATCTTTGCATTGAAGGAAGTGGAGTTATACATTCTTTGGGACATGAGATACCTCTATCTGCTGGTCAAGCTCTTCTTATTCCTGCAATTGCAGAGGAAACCATAATACAACCCAAAGGATTAATAAGCATTTTAGAAACATATATAATTTAGAATACTATGGCATTAATTAAGTCAGTTAAAGGTAAGAAGCCTATTTTTGGTAAGGACTGCTTTTTGGCAGATAATTCAACAATAATTGGAGAAGTTGAAACAGGAAACAATTGTTCTTTTTGGTTCAATAGCGTTGTTAGAGGCGATGTTCACTATATTAAAATGGGAGATTTTGTAAATGTTCAAGATGGAGCATGCATTCATTGTACTCACGAAACTCATCCAACAAATATTGGGAACTATGTTTCGATTGCTCACCATGCAATTGTTCACGGATGCACAATTAAGGATAATGTTTTGATTGGGATGGGTGCAATTGTTATGGATGGTTGCGTTATCGAAAGCAATTCTATTGTTGCTGCAGGAGCAGTATTGCTTGAGAATACACATGTTGAAAGTGGAACAGTTTATGCAGGAATTCCAGCAAAGAAAGTAAAAGATATTGACCCAGAAAGGTTGGAAGGCACAGTTAAAAGGATTTCACAGGCATACCCTACCTACGCTTCTTGGATAGATAAGGACTTGCTTTAAAATTTCTTTTGCTTTTAATTAGCAATAAATCTACAAACACTAAATAGGGATTAAGTTTTTCTTAATCCCTATTTTTATTTCATATTCCTAAATAAACAAAACCAAATAGGGTTTTCTCCAAATTA
>ENA-UOOH01000624-UOOH01000624.1-fermentation-metagenome-genome-assembly--contig:-NODE-624-length-39247-cov-5.183507_pt1 | contig 39247 bp, 35 predicted proteins | sample MGYA00245778_ERZ724025 | MGnify/ENA primary metagenome ERZ724025 (study PRJEB28704, sample SAMN03018313) | fermentation metagenome | biome: anthropogenic terrestrial biome; feature: soil; material...
AACATCTAAATGCTCACTCTATGTTCATTCCATATATTTTTCTTATCTCCGCTGTAATTTGTTCATTAATGATTTTAAATTACGAAGCTTTGATATGGAAAATATATAAATAATATTTAAATTATTTATTGTTTGCTGTTTTAAAATATTTCAAATGGCAAAAATATAAATGAGGTGATTATATGTTAAACGATATAGTTGAAGCAAGAAAAAAGAAGGAAGATTATTATGAAGTAATGCTTCAAATTCCTGAAAAAGAATTCTTTAACTCTTATGATAATATAAGCGATACTGCAGCTAAAGAAATTCTTACAAACTATTTAAGGCATCATCAGGATGATGGTAAACCTCATGATATTGAAATAAAGCACTCAAAACCCAATCATATAGTAAACATTGAAGCCAAACTTTATTATGAAAATAATGATCATACAAGGCAGCTTTATATTTAAATGAGATATCCATTATTAAAGCTCTTTCCGTTCTTTATTGCTGGTATTGTTTCATATTTTGCAGGAAATTTCTATTTATTATGTGCAGCAGAAGCTGCACTATTTTTAATTTTATATAGAAAGAAACTGTATTATACAATTTTATTTTGCTGTATTTTTAGTGTTTTGGGTGCCCTATGTGCTAAAGCAAATTATTTTAATTTTAACAGTAAATACGAATTTTTAAAAAGTAAAAATGAATATGAAGGGTATATTGTTGAAAAAAATAACAATGTTTTAATTTTAAAAAATTATAAAGAAAATTACAAATTGAAGATATACTTATATTCACAAAGGGATATAAAGCCAGGAGATTATATTAAATTTTCAGGAGTTATTAGGGAAAACCAAAGAAATAGTGAAAGGTTTCTTTATTCTAAAGGAATAAATGGAATTATAAGCTTGTCAGATAAAAATATAAATATAAATTCCCCCAAATCACTTCGGATGATTCCTACAAAAATAAAATATAAAATTATTAACGGCTATTTAAATATTGACGAGGAAGGAGGAGGCTTTATATCAGGGCTTGTATTTGGATATAATAATGAGACTGAAAACGAAGATATTTTTAGAGAGTTAGGCATATCTCATATTCTTGCAGTTTCAGGATTTAATATTGGAATAATATATTATTTTATTAGAAGAGCTTTGATAAAAACATCAGCAAAACTCAGATACTTATTATGCTTTATTATATGTTTTTTATATACTTTTTTAAGCGGGTTTGAGCCTTCAATTACAAGAGCTTTTATTATGATATCACTTTATATAATCTCAAGAGCAATAAATAAACCCTATGAACAAATCAATATAATATTTGTTTCTGCATTTATGATGCTTTTATATAATGCTTATTATGTATTTAACTTAGGATTTATTTTATCCTATACGGCAGTACTAGGTTTAATTTTATTTAAACATAAATTTTCTGATGCTATTCCTATAAAAAATCAAAAGGTAAAAGAGGATACTGCAATTGCTCTATCAGCTTTTACTGCGACATTTCCAATTGTTATTTACATCAGTGGTTTTTTTTCAATTATAACAGTGCTGGTAAATATTATTATAGGGCCTATGGTTTCAGCTATTACAGTAATTGGTTTTTCATTATCGTTTTTATATTTAATTACAAGCATAAAGTATTTTCTTTTTCCTGCAGCTTTTCTTGGGAAGATGTTTATGGAATTAATTAAATTTATTAATAAAGCCAATATAATGGTGTATCCAGGAAGACCTCATTTTATGTTTATAATAGCCTATTATATTTTAATGATATTAATTTTTGATGTGTTTGATATTAAAATGTCTTCAATTCAAAAAAAATATACCTACTCATTTTTAGTTTTAATAATGAGCATTTCATTAATTAAGTATTCCCCTTATTTAAAAATTCATTTTATTAATGTTGGGCAGGGGGATAGCATATTCATAGAAACCCCTGGAAGGAATGGGATATTGATTGATACAGGACCTGAATTCGAAGGGTATGCTGCTGCTAGAAATAAGGTAGTTCCTTATATTAGACGATGCGGTTATAGAAGTATTGATGGGCTTATTATTACTCATTTTCATAGTGATCATTGCGGCGGGTATAAATATATAGAGGATGAGCTTAAAATAGATAGCTTATATACTTTCAGCAGCTCTAAGGATAAAAATTTTAATGAAATTAAATATGGAGATACTTTGAAAATCAATGATATACAAATTAAAATCTTAGCACCTGAAAATTCAGTTATAAGTAATAATTCAGAAAATGAAATTTGTCTGGTTCTTGAAGTTTCTTATAAGAACTTTAATATGCTGTTAACATCAGATGCAGAAAAGAGCGTTCTTGATAGGATCACAGGTGAATTTGATATTTACAAGGTATCCCATCACGGATCTTATGCTTCATTTAGCCAATCTGCAATAGATAATTCTAAAATAGGAACAGCAGTAATATCTGTTGGCAGAAATAGCTTTGGTCATCCATCCTATAAGGTAATTGAAAGTTTAAATGAAAGAAATATACCAGTATATAGAACAGATATAAATGGTGATATAACAGTAATTTCTGATGGATATAAGTACAGCGTTCTTTTAAGGTAAGAATAATTAGTATATAATTATATTATGTTGTTTTTATTTTTAAAATAACATCTTTAAAAAATTAAAGCAGGTGAGATAATGATGATAACAAATTATAGTGAATTAAATAAAATAATAAATTCCAATATTACAAAAGGTATATTTTTAGTTTGCGGAAATGAGAAATATCTTATTGATAAAAGCATTGAACTTTTTCAAAATATGATATGCAATTTTCACGAGCTAAACTATATAACACTTGATGGCCATAATCTTAATAAGGAAATAATTGAAGATGCGTGCGAAACTTTACCTTTTATGACTTCATTTAAAATAGTATATATTAAAGATATGGATATATTAAAGAAAGCTTCAAGTAAGGGAGGGGAAAAGGCTGAAAAGAGATATAAAGAAAATGCGGAAATTGAAAATTATCTTTTAGAGCTATGTGAAAAACAACCTGAGGGGTTGATTTTGCTTATATCAGTTGATGGGGAAGAAAATGAAAAAAATAAACTAATTATTACTATAAAAAATAATCATTATCTTGTTAAATATAAATATTTAAAAGGTGAAGACTTAAATAAAGCTGTATTAAATATGTTCTCGAAAAATAACAAGTCAATAAACAGGGCTGACTTAACTTATTTAATTTCTAAGACAGGAAACTCATTATATGAAATACAATTGGAGGTTGACAAGTTATGTGCTTATAAAATGGATGAGCCTAATATAACAAAGCATGATATTGATTTGATAGTTCATAAGGGGATTGAAGATAATATTTTTAAGATGGTAGATTATATATCTAAAAAGGATGCTCAAAATGCTGTGTCTATTTTAGATAATTTGCTGTATCAAAATGAAAATCATTTAAGAATACTTGGAATGATTATAAGGCAATTTAGAATGCTTCTTTTAACAAAATTATGCCTTGATAAAAGGCTGAGCTTTAATGATATTAAGAAGTATTTAAACACCAAATCAGATTTTCAAGTACAAAATTTTATTAGTTTAGCTAAAAATTTTGATATTAAAAGCATTGCTAATTCACTTAGATGCTGCTTGAATACAGATATGAATATAAAAACAGGAAACTGCAATCCTAATATGGCACTTGAAATGCTTGTAATAGAATTGTGTAAATAATAAACACCCCATTGGGGTGTTTTTTATATATTCAAGTAAAGATTAAATACTTTTTATTATTTCGAAGCAGTATTTAATTTTAATTGAAGTCTTGATTTTTGTCTGGCAGCAGCATTCTTATGGATAACTCCTTTTGATGCAGCTTGATCAATTACACGAGTTGTTTCTGGGTATAATTTTTTTGCTTCATCAAGATTTCCACTGTTTACTGCAGTTTCAAATTTCTTTATTGTGGTTCTAACACGTGTTTTAACCATTTTGTTTTTTAAAGTTTTAGCTTCAGTTATTTTAACTCTCTTAATTGCTGATTTAATATTTGCCATTGTATTCCCTCCTTCTTTTTATAATAAATCGCGCAGATGGGGAACCTGCGAATGAGTTCTACATATAACAAAAGTTATTATAGCACTAAAAAAAAATACATTCAAGCCAAATGTTTTATGCTCTAGAGCATATAAAAGAAAAATTAAGGGAAATATATATATTAAATTATGTCTGGAGGGATTTTTTATGTTTAATATTAGAACAGATCTTGCAATTGAAAATAGAGAAATATATAAAAAGGAAAATAATTGTGAAGTTCCTGGAGTAGAGGTTTATGTTGATGAAAACGATTTTGATATTAAAGTTACAACTGTAAAGGTAGTTTCCAAAGATGGAGCTATGATTATTGGCAAACCTGTTGGTACATATATTACTATTGAAGCACCGCAAATGAAGGAATATGATGCAGATTTTCAGGACTCTTTGAGTAAAATTTTTGCTGTACAATTATCAAAAATAACACAGCTTGATAAAGATAAAACAGCTATGGTAGTAGGACTTGGGAATTGGAATGTTACACCAGATTCATTAGGGCCAAAGGTAGTATCAAAATTGATGATAACGAGACATTTAAAAAAATATATGCCTGATGAATTAGAAGAAGGGATAAATCCGGTATGTGCCATATCACCAGGGGTTTTAGGTATTACAGGAATTGAAACGGCTGAGATTGTTCAAGGTGTAGTTTCAAAAATCAAACCGGATGTTTTAATTGTAATTGATGCTTTATCCTCAAGAAAGCTTGATAGAGTTATGACTACTTTTCAATTGGGTGATACAGGAATTGCACCAGGATCAGGTGTAGGCAACAGGAGAATGGAATTATCTAAAGAATCTATGGGAGTGCCGGTCATTGCAATTGGCGTGCCTACAGTTGTTGACGCAGCAACAATGGCAAATGATACAATGGATTTAATGATAGATAGTTTAATAAATCAAACAAAAAATAATAAAGATTTTTATAATATGCTAAAAAGTGTGGATAAGGAAGAAAAATATTCAATGATAAAGGAAGTTTTAAATCCTTATGTAGGCAACCTTGTTGTTACCCCAAAAGAAATTGATGCACTTATTGATGATGTATCAAAAGTTATTGCCAATGGTATCAATATTGCACTACATCCTGCTGTTGAATTAAAAGACATTAACAGGTATATTCACTAATATTTAATTAGTATTAAAAAAGCAATAGCCCTCATATACTATTTAAGATATTTAATTATAAATAATTAAATGAACAGGAGATGAGGGCTTTGAAAGAGGTTACTGTAAGAGAGGAATTTATTAAATTAATATTATTTATAGTGGGAATATTTATTATAATCAAGCTATTTATACCAATACTTAAACCTGTAAGCGAAGTTGCAGATAAAAATTATATGAGAATTAATTTTTATCAGGAGGTAATTGGCAAGGCCCTGCCTCCATTTAAAGTTATTACAGATGAATTTGAATTTGAAGATGAGGATAAACAGGATTTATTCCCGTTAATTCTTAAATATTTAACTAATATAGATTTATGCAATCCAAAGTCTTATATAGCATCTCAGATTCCAGGATTAAGTTTAATAGATATTTCATCTATTATGACAAAAGAGGATGAACCTATTATAATTACCACAAATGAAAAGGAAACTGTTAATGAAGGTACTAAAGTAGCAAGCAGCAAAACAGAGGATAATGAAAAAGCAGTTAATGTTGTACCTGATAATAAAGCTGTAAATAGTAGTGTTAATGAAAAACCTAAAAATGTAGATTCATCTAAACCAATAGTTTTTATTTTTCACACTCATACTACTGAAGCATATAATCCCAACGAGGAGGAAAAGAAAAATTATATTGATTATAATGAAATAAATAAAGGTAATTATGGGGAAGGCATTTGCACGGTTGGAGAACAGTTAAAAAGTGAGCTTGAAAACAAATATAGTATATCCTGCATCCATGATACAACTGTTCATGATTTTCCTAGAAGAGAAGGAGGATATGCAAAAGCAAGACCAACAATTCAAGAATATTTAAAAAAATATCCAAGTATTAAATTAGTAATTGATTTACACAGGGATGGAACTGATTTACATAAGGATAGTGTGCCTAAAAATAGATTTACTGCTATAATAAATAATGAAAGCTATGCAAGAGTATTATTTGTTGTTGGAAACCGAAATCCAAATCTTAAAATAAATCTTTCAGTAGCTCAGAAATATCATGCAGCCCTTCAAGATATGTACCCGGGATTCAGCAGGGGAATACAGTGCGCTGATGCAGTTTATAATCAGGATTTATTTGGAAAAATGATTTTATTAGAAGTAGGTTCAAATTTTAATACTATGAGTGAAGCTCTTAATACAGTTAAAATAATTGCTAAAATGATTGCAGCGGATCTTAAATGATTATCATTAAAATTAATATTTTTAAATTAGGGAACGTTTTTGCGTTCCCTATAAAATTAGTATCTAATCCTTAGAACATCTTTGCAAACAGTAAAGTGAATGGAATATATTTTTCTTATCGCAGCGGCAGATTAAATCTAAACTACAAATTGCAGCATTTATTCTTATTGCAGCGATATTAAATCTAAACTACGAATTAAAGAAATTAGGATCTATAGTGTTGACATTTGTAGCTGCACTTATGTTATAATTTACTTTGATTTATAATAATTTAGAAGAATTGCCCTAAGGGGCTTGATGTGATAACTTAAGGAGGAATATTATGGCAGGTGAGAGGCAGAAGAAAATAAGAAATTTCTGCATTATAGCACATATAGATCATGGTAAATCTACTCTTGCAGATAGATTAATAGAAAAAACCGGAGCACTTACACAAAGGGAAATGGAATCTCAGGTATTAGATTCCATGGAGCTTGAAAGGGAAAGAGGAATAACAATAAAATCAAAACCAATAAGGCTTGTTTATACTGATGATAATAACGAAGAATATATATTTAATCTTATTGACACTCCAGGTCATGTAGATTTTAACTATGAGGTATCAAGAAGCATTGCAGCATGTGAGGGGGCATTATTAATTGTAGATGCTACTCAGGGAATACAGGCGCAAACTTTAGCTAATTGCTATCTTGCGCTTGATCATAACCTTGAAATAATACCTGTTATAAATAAAATAGATCTTCCTAGTGCTCAGCCAGATGAAGTTAAAAAGGAAATTGAAGATGTAATTGGACTTGATGCAGAAGATGCTCCACTTATATCAGCAAAGGTTGGAATTGGAATTGATGATGTTTTAAAAGCAATTGTTGAAAAAGTGCCATCCCCTGAAGGAGATGAAGAAGCTCCTTTAAAAGCATTAGTTTTTGATAGCTATTATGATTCATATAAAGGTGTAACTTGTTTTGTCAGAATTAAGGATGGTAAAGTCCATGAAGGAATGCATATAAAGTTTATGGCTACTGATAAAGATTATGAAGTAACAGAGGTTGGTGTATTTACTCCAGGCTTTTTTAAAACAGATGAATTAAAAGCTGGGGATGTTGGATACATTACAGGAAGTATTAAAAACGTTAGAGATGCACGGGTTGGAGATACAATAACTGAATCTGACAGGCCTACAAAAAAGCCTCTTCCAGGATATAGGCCAGCAGTTTCTATGGTTTATTGTGGAATTTATCCTGCAGATGGTGCAAAATATAATGAACTTAAGGATGCACTTGAAAAATTGCAGATAAATGATGCTGCCCTCAAATTTGAGCCTGAAACTTCAACTGCTCTTGGCTTTGGATTCAGATGTGGATTTTTAGGCCTTCTTCATTTGGAAGTAATTCAGGAAAGGCTTGAAAGGGAATACAATCTTGATTTAATTACAACAGCTCCAAGCGTTATATACAAAATAATGAAGACCAATGGAGAAGTAATTGAGGTTACAAACCCATCTAATATGCCGTCACCATCAGAAATTGAATATATGGAGGAGCCTATTGTAAATGCTTCAATTATATGTCCATCTGAGTTTGTTGGGGCAGTGATGGATTTATGTCAAAATAAACGTGGTATATTTAAAAATATGGAATATATTGAAACTACAAGAGTAATGCTTCATTATGAAATGCCTTTAAATGAAATAATATATGACTTTTTTGATGCATTAAAGTCAAGAACAAAAGGCTATGCTTCTTTAGACTATGAGCTTTGCGGATATAAAAAGTCAGAGCTTGTAAAGCTTGATATACTTATAAATAGTGAAATAGTAGATGCTCTTTCAATGATTGTACCAAGTGAAAGAGCTTATGCTAGGGGGAGAGCTATGGCTGAAAAATTAAAGGAATTGATTCCAAGGCAGCTTTTTGAGATACCTATACAAGCATCTATTGGTTCGAAAATAATTGCAAGAGAAACAGTAAAAGCACTTAGAAAAGATGTACTGGCAAAATGTTATGGCGGAGATATATCAAGAAAGAAAAAGCTTCTTGAAAAACAAAAGGAAGGTAAAAAGAAAATGAGACAGATAGGTTCAGTAGAAATACCACAGGAAGCATTTATGGAAGTACTAAAGGTTGAATCATGATAAATTCATTATATGTTCATATACCCTTTTGCATTAAAAAGTGCCTGTATTGTGATTTTAATTCATATTCAAATATGTGGAGTTATGAGGATAAATATATTGATGCATTGTTAAAAGAAGCGGATAAAATTGAAGAGAAAAGTTTTAATACAATATTTGTTGGCGGTGGAACTCCCACCACCTTATCCTTATATAATTTAGAAAGATTATTAAAAAAATTATCTAAATATAGCCCTAAAGAATTTACATTTGAGGGAAACCCAGGAACAATTGATATTGAAAAATTGAAATTGCTTAAATATTATGGAGTAAATAGGCTATCTATTGGCCTTCAGGCATGGCAAAATAACCTTTTGAAAAGTTTAGGAAGAATTCATGATTTGGATAGTTTTTTAAAAACTTATAATGAAGCAATTAAGGTAGGCTTTGATAATATAAATATTGACTTAATGTTTGCTATTCCTGATCAGAGTATGGATGACTGGGTATGCACACTTAAAAATGTTGTGAAATTAAATCCACAGCATCTTTCATGCTACAGCCTTATTATTGAAGAAGGTACACCATTTTTTAAGCTTTATAATGAAAATAAGCTTAAATTGGTGGATGAAGACACTGATAGAGAAATGTATTATTTTACAAAAGATTATTTATCGAAAAATGGATTTAAACAATATGAAATTTCAAATTTTGCAAAGCATAATAAAGAATGTAAGCATAATATCACTTATTGGATGGATGAAGAATATATAGGAATTGGGGCAGGAGCCCATTCTTATAGTAAAGGGTATAGGTATAATAATTATCCTAATGTACCTGAATATATTGACGCTACCCAAAAGGGAAATGCAATACAAAACAAGGTTAAAGTAACAGTAAAGGATGAGCTGGAAGAATTTATGTTTATGGGCCTTAGAATGACTGATGGGATTTTAAAGAAAAGGTTTAAGGATAGATTTAAAAAGGATATATATGATGCATATGGCAGTGAATTATGCGAATTAAAAAAATTAGGACTTTTAATTGAAGATAATAATTATATAAAGCTTTCTAATTACGGCGTTGATGTTTCAAATAAAGTATTTGAATACTTTATAAAATAATTCTGCAATTTGTAATTTAGATTTAATACACCGCTGCGATAAGAAAAATATATTCCATTCACTATATTTTTCTTATCTCCGCTGTAATTTATTCATTAATGATTTTAAGTTATGAATTACAGAAAATAATTTTAAGATATTGACAAAATAACTTAATAGTGCTATTTTATAAGCGTAATAATTAGCACTCAATAATAGAGAGTGCTAACAAGGAGAAAGAGAGGTGAGATCAAATGGAGCTAGGTGATAGAAAAAAAACAATACTGAAAGCAATTGTAGATGATTACATTATAACTGGAGAACCTGTGGGATCAAGGACCATTTCAAAAAAATATAAGATAGGAATAAGCTCTGCAACTATAAGAAATGAGATGTCAGATCTTGAAGATATGGGATTACTTGAGCAGCCTCACACCTCTGCAGGCAGAATTCCTTCAGATAAGGGTTATAGGCTTTATGTAGATCAATTAATGGAAATTGAATATCCAAGTTATGAAGAAACTGCTTGTATAAAAAATCTATTACATCTTGCTACCATAAATGAAATGGATGAAATTATCAGAAGGACCACAAAACTTCTTTCTGAAATTACAAAATATACCTCAGCAATGCTTTCTCCATCAGTTAAAAAAAGTACATTGAAATCTATACAGCTAATTAAGGTAGATTCAACGAATGTTGTTGCTGTAATTATAACAGATACATGTTTAATAAAAAATGTTGTAGTAAGGGTACCTGAAGGTATAGAATCAGATGCATTAAATAAAATAAATAATATGCTCAACACTAAACTTCCTGGCAGGACTATTGAAGAAATCACACCTCAGCTTATTTTTTCAATACAAAATGAAATGGTTGACTATAAAGAAATATTTAAAGCAATAATTCCTGCAATTTATGAAAGCTTAAATTCTAATGAATGTGAAGTTTATCTTGAAGGAGCTACAAATATATTTGAATATCCTGAGTATAGTAGTGATATGTCCAAAGCAAAAAATTTTTTATCCATCATAGAAAATAAGGATGTTATTTTTGAACTTTTTTCTGATGGTAAAAAAAGTTTTTCAGTATCTATTGGGGAAGAAAATGGCATAGAGCAAGTAAAGGACTGCAGTGTTATTAAGGCTTCATATAAGGTTGGAGGAAAGGATGCAGGTAAGATTGGAATAATTGGGCCTACAAGAATGAATTATTCAAAAGTAACAGGTATATTAAAATTTATTGCCTATACACTAAACAATATGTTAAATAACAATATTGATGAGAATAAAAATAATGATAAGTGAGGGTGATTAAATGTCAGATAAGGATAATATAGAAACAAATATTAATAAAAATACACAAAATGAAGAAACATCAAAGAAGAACGGAAAATGTATTAAGGAAAAAAGGGAAAAGACAAGCGAATCAAAGAAGACAATAGAGGATAAGAACAAAGAATTAAATGAATCAAAAAAGACAATAGAAGATAAGGATAAAGAATTAAATGAATCAAAGAAGACAATAGAGGATAAGGATAAAGAGTTAAATAAATTAAAAAAAATAATAGAAGATAAAGATAAAGAGTTAAATGATTATATTAAACTATTAAGATCTTCAAGAGCTGAGTTTGATAATTATAAAAAAAGAACAAATAAAGAAAAAGAAACTACCTATGATGATGGCTTCGGTGATGCAATTAAAAAAATACTCCCAATTGTTGATAACTTTGAAAGAGCAGTTGAATGTGGCCCTTCAGATGAAACAAATGATAGTTTTTATGAGGGGATAAAGATGGTATTAAAACAAACTAAAGATTGTTTTAGCAGCTGCGGGGTAGAAGAAATAAGTGCATTAAATGAAAAATTCGATCCGAATGTTCACAATGCAGTAATGCACATAGAAGATTCTAATTATGGTGAAAACGAAGTGATTGAAGTTTTACAAAAAGGTTATAAGTATAAGGATAGAATCTTAAGATATAGTATGGTAAAAGTAGCAAATTAGCTATTTGTAGCAAATTAGCTATTTAATAATATATAATAAATTTTAAGGAGGAAATATTATGGGAAAGGTTATTGGAATTGACCTTGGTACAACAAATTCATGCGTTGCTGTAATGGAAGGCGGAGAACCAGTTGTTATTGCAAATTCAGAAGGCTCAAGAACTACTCCATCTGTAGTTGCATTTAAACCTAATGGAGAAAGAATAGTAGGGCAGGTTGCCAAAAGGCAGGCTGTAACAAATCCTGATAGAACTATTATGTCAATAAAAAGGCATATGGGATCAGATTATAAGAAAAATATTGATGGTAAGGATTATACACCTCAAGAAATTTCTGCAATGGTACTTATGAAATTAAAGGCAGATGCAGAAGCTTATCTTGGTGAAAAAGTTACAGAAGCAGTTATAACAGTACCTGCATATTTTAATGATAGTCAAAGGCAAGCAACAAAGGATGCTGGAAAAATTGCTGGACTTGATGTAAAAAGAATCATAAATGAACCAACTGCAGCTTCATTAGCTTATGGACTTGACAAGGTAGATAAAAATCAAAAGATCCTTGTATATGACCTTGGTGGAGGTACTTTTGATGTATCTATACTTGAAATTGGAGATGGAGTTTTTGAGGTTAAGGCAACTAATGGGAATACTAAATTAGGTGGAGACGATTTTGATAATAGAGTAATGGACTACTTAGTAGATGAATTTAAGAAGGAAAATGGAATAGATTTAAGAAGTGATAAGATGGCCATGCAAAGGCTAAAGGAAGCAGCTGAAAAGGCAAAGATAGAGCTTTCAGCATCTCTATCAACTGAAATAAATCTTCCATTTATAACTGCTGATGCATCAGGCCCTAAACATTTAAATTTAACCCTTACAAGAGCTAAGTTTGATGAATTAACATCAGATCTTGTTCAAAAAACAATAGACCCTATGAAAAATGCTTTAAGGGATTCCGGGCTTGATTTAAATCAAATTAATAAAGTTATATTAGTTGGTGGTTCAACAAGGATACCAGCAGTTCAAGAAGCAGTAAAGAAGTTTACTGGACAGGAACCATCAAAAGGTGTAAACCCTGATGAATGTGTTGCAGTAGGTGCTGCAATTCAAGCAGGGGTATTAACAGGAGAAGTTAAGGACGTATTACTTCTTGATGTAACACCACTTTCACTTGGAATTGAAACATTAGGTGGAGTATTTACAAAGCTAATAGATAGAAATACCACTATTCCAACAAAGAAGACTCAGACATTCTCAACTGCAGCTGATGGTCAAACATCTGTTGAAATTCATGTGCTTCAAGGTGAAAGACCAATGGCAAAGGACAACAAGACACTTGGAAGATTTACACTTTCAGGAATAGCACCTGCACCAAGAGGAGTTCCTCAAATAGAGGTAACTTTTGATATAGATGCTAATGGTATTGTTCATGTATCAGCAAAGGATACTGGGACAGGAAAAGAAGCTAATATTACAATTACTGCATCTACTAATTTAACAGATGAGGAAATAGATAAAGCTGTTAAAGAAGCAGAAAAATATTCAGAAGATGATAAAAAGAGGCAAGAGGAAATTGAAGTAAGAAACAATGCTGATTCAGTAATTTATCAAACAGAAAAGACTATGAAAGATCTTGATGGCAAAATAAGTGCTGAAGATAAATCACAAATTGATGAAAAGCTCAATAAGGTAAAGGAAACAATAAAGGGAACAGATATTGATGCAATTAAGTCAGCTACTGATGATTTGACTCAGAAGTTTTATGAGGTATCATCTAAAATATATCAGCAGGCTAATCCTCAAGGTAATCCTCAAGGGCAAGGTCCTAATCAGAATGCTAACCCAAACGATAATGCTAACTCAAATAATAATGATGGAAATATCCATGCAGACTATGATGTTAAGGATGATAAAGATAACAAATAGTTAGATGATAGAGGGATTGCTCTTTCTTTGTCAAAAAGAGTTTATCCCTCGTTTGTGTAAAGGTGGTGATATATGTGGCAAAAGATTATTATGAAATTCTTGGAGTAGATAAAAATGCAAGTGATGAAGATATAAAGAAAGCATTTAGAAAGCTTGCTATTAAGTATCATCCAGATAAAAATCCCGGTGATAAAAATGCTGAAGAAAAATTTAAAGAAGTAAATGAAGCTTATCAAGTGCTTTCAGACCCTAAAAAAAGAGCCCAGTATGATCAATTTGGCACAGCAGATTTTAATGGTCAAGGATTTGATCCTTCTGGATTTGATTTTTCTAACTTTAGCGGATTTGGTGATATATTTGGTGATATATTTGGTGATATGTTTGGTGGTGGAGGATCTTCACGAAAACAAGGGACAGGGCCACAAAGGGGTGCTGATTTAGAGTATACAATAAATTTAGCTTTTGAAGAAGCAGCTTTTGGAGTAAAAAAAGACATTGATATTTTCAGAAATGAAGAATGTGCAACCTGCCATGGTACTGGAGCAAAACCTGGAACAAGTCCAAGAACCTGTGATAAATGCAGAGGAACTGGTCAAATTAAGGTTGAAAAAAGGACTGCTTTTGGAAGCTTTGCCAGTGTAACAACTTGTGATAGATGCCATGGTGAGGGCAGAGTAATTGATACTCCTTGTCCAGAATGTCATGGAAGAGGAATAGCTAGGAAGAAAAAAATTATTACAGTTAATATTCCTGCGGGCGTAGACAATGGGAATGTCATAACACTTAGAGGAGAGGGAGAACCTGGTCATAGAGGCGGCCCAAATGGTGATCTTTATATAACCATAAATGTTAAACCTCATAAGATATTCAAGAGAAAAGGTTATGATATAATGTGTGAAGTGCCTATATCCTTTATTAGGGCAGCACTTGGCGGAGAAATAGAAGTGCCAACATTAGAAGGAAATATAAAATACACTATTCAAGAAGGAACTCAGCCAGGAACTATAGTTAAAATAAGGTCTAAAGGGATACCAAGGGTTAACAGCTCAGGCAGAGGAGACCTTTATGCTCAACTTAATGTTGAAATCCCTAAAAAACTCAATGATAGACAAAGGGAACTATTAAAAAGACTTGCAGTAGAATTCGGAGAAGATGTTTCTGAAGCAGGAAAGAAAACATTTAGGGATAAATTTAAAGATGCTTTTAATTAATAAAAATGGTCAATTTTTAAGTTATACTTAAAAATTGACCATTTTTATTAATATTTTTTTCTAATTGTGGTAAAATAATAACTGAAACTCCCAGTGATTGAAATCATGGGCTTTCGTTTAAGCTTTTGTAAATTAAAGAAACAAGGGGGTAAAAGCATGAATGGAAAATGGATAGAAGTTAAAATAATTACTAAAAGTGAAGCAATTGAACCAATAACAGGGATATTTTACAGTCTTGGTGTAAAGGGTGTTGCTATTGAGGACCCCAATGATATAAATATTAAGCAGCAAAACCCTTTAAGCTGGGATTTTGCTGATCCAGATATTTTTGAGTATGGGGGTAAGGCAGCTGTAGTAAAAGCTTATTTCAGCAATGAGGATGATATTAATAAAATAACTAAATATATTGAAGATAAATTAGAAGAATTGAATAATTCAGGATTTGATATTGGTGAAGGAAAAGTTATTATAAACCCCGTTTATGAGGAAGATTGGGCTAATGAATGGAAAAAATACTATAAGACTATAAAAATAGGCAGGAAAATAGTTGTTAATCCTTTATGGATAAAATATACACCTAAGAAAGATGAAATTTTAGTTAAAATGGATCCAGGTATGGCATTTGGAACAGGAACCCATGAGACTACAATGATGTGTATAGAAATGCTTGAAAAATACATAAAAGAAAATGATGTAGTTTATGATATTGGGACAGGATCAGGTATACTTGCAATATCAGCATCAAAGCTTGGAGCAAAAAATGTTATAGGAGTAGATTTGGATGAGGTAGCAGTAGAAGCTGCAAGAGAAAATGTAAAACGTAATGAAATCGATAATGTGGAAATAATACATGGAAACTTGGTTGATGTATTGAATGGCAAGGCCAACATTGTTGTTGCAAATATCATAGCAGATGTGATAATTGATTTATCAAATAAAGTTGATAGATATCTTGTTAATGATGGTTTATTTATTGCTTCTGGAATAATTAAGGATAGAAAAGATGATGTTATTAAAGCCCTTAAATCCCAAGGATTCAATGTATTGGAAGTTAAAGAAATGGGAGAATGGGTTGCGGTAGTGTCTCAAAAATAAGGATGGTTAGTATGCACAAATTTTTTATTGATGAAAAAAATGTAAAGGATGATAGTATTTTTATATATGGAGAAGATGTAAATCATATAGCTAAGGTACTAAGACTTAAAAATTTAGATGATGTACTTTTAAGTGATGGAAAGGGAAATGAATATATTTGCAGCATTGATAGTATTGATAAAAAATCAGTAAAGTGTATTATAAAAGATAAATTTAAAAATATAACTGAACCTGATATAAAAATCACTTTATATCAGGGGCTTCCTAAAGCTCAAAAGATGGATTTAATAATACAAAAATCTGTTGAAATTGGTGTTTTTAAAATTCAGCCGGTTATAACAGAAAGAACAGTTGTAAAAATAGATGGAAAAGATATTAATTTAAAGCTTGAAAGGTGGAACAAGATTTCAAGTGAGGCTGCAAAACAAAGCAATAGAGGGATAATACCTAAAGTGGCAAAACCAATTTTATTTAAGGAAGCTTTAAAAGAGCTTTGCACTATGGACTTATCTGTAGTTCCTTATGAAAATGAAAAGGACAATGGACTTAAAAAAATATTATCAAAAAAAACAGGAATAAAAAATGTAGGAATATTTATTGGACCAGAGGGTGGTTTTGCTGATGAAGAAATAAAGGCTTGCATTGAAAAAAATGTAATTCCAGTTACGTTAGGCCCTCGAATATTAAGAACTGAAACTGCAGGCTTTGTTACTTCATCTATAATACTATATGAAATTTCAGATATGGGAGGAAAATAATAGTGAAGGCAGCATTTTGCACTCTTGGTTGTAGAGTGAATCAATATGAAACAGAAGCAATGACTGAGCTCTTTATTAAAAATGGCTATCAAATAGTTAATTTTGATGATTTTGCTGATGTTTATGTAATAAATACGTGTACAGTTACAAGTATAGGCGATAAAAAATCCAGACAAATGATTAGAAAATCAAAAAAAACAAATAAAGATTCCATAATAGTCGTTGCAGGCTGTTATGCTCAAGTGTCACCAGATGAAGTTGCTAAAATAGAAGGTGTGGATGTTGTTATTGGGACTAAAGATAAAGGCAAAATAATAGAATTAATTGAAGAATACAAAAAAAATAAGAAACAGATAAAGCATATTGAGAATATAATGAGTGTAAGAAAATTTGAGGACTTAGAAATAGAAGAATATCAAGATAGGAATAGAGCATTTTTAAAAATACAGGATGGATGTGATAGATTTTGTTCTTATTGTTTAATTCCTTATGCAAGGGGACCTGTTAGAAGTAAGGAACCGGAAAAGATTTATAAAGAAGTTCAAAGATTATCTAAAAATGGCTTTAAAGAAGTAATATTATCGGGGATTCACGTTGCATCCTATGGAAAGGATTTAAAAGATGTAACACTTGTTGATATAATTGAAGGTATAAGTAAAATAGATGGTATTGAAAGGATTAGAATAGGCTCTATAGATCCATTATTTTTTACAGAGGATGCAGTAAATAGGATAAGCAAGGTGGAAAAGTTATGCCATCATTTTCACATATCGCTGCAAAGCGGATGTGATGATACATTAAAAAGAATGAATAGGCATTATACATCTTATGAATACAAAGAAATTATTGATAGGCTAAGAAATACCTTTGATGATTTAGCAATAACTACAGATGTAATTGTGGGTTTTCCTGGGGAAACTGATGATGAATTTAATAAATCATATGAATTCATTAAAGATATACAGTTTAGTAAAATTCATGTTTTTAAATATAGCAAAAGAGAGGGTACAAAAGCAGCAGATTTAAAAGATGAAGTGGACCCTAAAATAAAAGAAAAAAGAAGTAAAAGATTACTTTGCCTTGATAAGGAGCTTGAAAATAACTTTATTAAAAAACATATAGGTAAGAAGATGGATGTTTTATTTGAAAATAAAAAAAATGAATATTTTGAAGGCTATACAAAAAATTATATAAGGGTAAAGGCAAAAAGTAAGGAAGAATTAGGTGGGCTTATAAAGGATGTTTTGATAAATGGCGTATGCGATGAAGCAGTTGCCATAGGAGAAATATTATAAGGCGATTCTTAGAAGAACCAATCCAGAGGCATACCAGCCGTAATCCCCCGCGTCAAGCGGGGGATTACGGCTGGTAAAAAAACTATGGTATGCATTTATTATTTTCCTAATAATATTTTGAAGGAAAAATTATATAGATGTTGAATTTATTATATATGGAGGTGAGAAAATGGATTGTATTTTTTGTGGTATTGTAAATAATGATATCCCTTCTAAAAAGGTATATGAGGATGATAAGGTAGTGGCTTTTGAAGATATTAATCCTGCTGCACCCGTGCATATAGTTATTGTCCCTAGAAAGCACATATCCTCCTTAATGGATATAAATGATGAGGATGCAAATTTGATAGGCCATATTTTTATGGTTGCAAAAAAAATTGCAATAGAAAAGAATATTTCAGAAAATGGTTTTAGAATTGTATGCAATTGTGGGGAGGATGCAGGACAAACAGTAAAGCATCTTCACTTTCATCTTTTAGGGGGGAGAAGTTTTGGCTGGCCTCCAGGCTAATAGTTTATTAAATTTATTGACAATATTTGAACAACTACGATATAATATTATATGTGTTATCCATAAGCTTATTTGTTCACAGTATGTATAATAATAGATATAGCGGAGGGAGGGATAATGTATGTCAGAAATCAAAGTTGGAGAAAATGAATCGTTAGATAGTGCACTCCGTAGATTTAAAAGAAAATGTGCTAGAGCGGGTGTGCTAGCTGAAGTAAGAAAAAGAGAGCATTATGAAAAGCCAAGCGTAAAGCGCAAAAAGAAATCCGAAGCTGCAAGGAAAAGGAAGTTTAAGTAACTTTCTTTTATCATACAAATAGAGGGGAGTGAAAATGAAGCCTAACTCGGGCTATACAGTAATTCTGTATTATGTATCGTTATTTATAATGATATGAGAAGAACTTAGTTTTTCAGAGTAAAAAATGTCACTCAAAGATAATTTGCAGAAAGATTGGATAGATGCAATGAAAAAAAAGGATAGATTTAAAGCTGGTGTTATATCTATGGCAAGGGCTGCTATCCTACAAGAAGAAAAAGATAATAAGAAAAAACTTGATGATAATGATGTAATTGCTGTTTTATCACGAGAAGTTAAGCAGAGAAGAGAGGCAATTAAGGAATTTGAAAAGGGTAATAGGCAGGATTTGGTTGAACAAAACAAACGTGAAATTGAAATATTGCTTGATTACCTTCCTCAGCAATTGACAGAAGAAGAAGTTTCAGAAATAGTTAAAAATGCTGTGAATGAAGTTGGAGCTGTTAACATAAAAGATATGGGTAAAGTCATGAATGCCATTATGCCTAAGGTTAAAGGTAAAGCAGATGGCAAGATGGTTAGTGATTTAGTTAAAAAAAATCTTCAATAATATAAAAAGGCTCACTAAAGTGAGCCTTTTGAATTTAATTAAAAAAACGCTTAACAGCGTTTTTTTTTTGCTTTAATGAAACTCCTAGCGATTGAAATCATAGGCTTTTGTCTAAGCTTTTGTAAATGTAATTTGATGGCTGTTATTTTAAAAAAATATTTTGCATAAGATTAATAGTGTAGAAATTAATTGGTGAATGTTATGGTAAAGAAGTCTTTTATAAAGGAAATTTTAACAGATAATTTAGATATGCCAAGAGATGTTATTTATAATTTACCGCTGATTACATTAATAGGTGATAGTGAGATACATATTGAAAACCATAAGGGGATTATAGAATATGGCAGTGAAATACTGAGGCTGAATACAAATATAGGAATTATTAAAATATATGGTAAAAACATTACCATAAAGGAGATAAGCAAAGAAGAAATAATGATTAATGGGGAAATAGGTGGAATTGATATTATTAAATGAGGTGAAGGCATGTCTAATAATATTTTGAACGGGGTGGTTACAGTATCCATTTCCGGATTAAACCCTGAAAAATTTATAAATATGGCTGTAAATCAGGGGATTTTAATCTGGAATATACAGCGGGAGAGTATGACAACAATTATATTTAATATTAAAAAAGCTGATTTTAATAGGCTGAAAAATATTTCAAAAAAAACAAAGTGCAGAGTAAGAATAAAACAAAAATATGGTTTAGAATTTTTGATAGATAAGTTAAAAAAGAGAAAATCATTAATTATAGGAGCAAGTATATTTATATTTATAATAGTATTTTTATCTAGTATAATATGGAGTATAGATATAAGTGGGAATAATAAAATAGAATCTTATAAAATTTATGAAGCAGTAAAGGATGCAGGCTTAAAAGAGGGGAAATTCAAAAAAGACATAAAACTTAGAGAAATTGAAAAAAAAGTTTTAAATAAATTTGATGAGATATCAGTAATAAAAATAAGTTACGACGGTACTATGGCTAAAGTAGAAGTGGTAGAAAGAGATATACCCCCTCTAATTTATTCTAATCAAGAGCCTATCAATATTGTAGCTTCAAAGGATGGCATAATTTTGAATGTATATGCATATAAGGGACAAAAACAGGTGTCAGAAGGAGACTTTGTTAAAAAAGGTCAAGTACTGATATCTGGAACAGTTTTAGATAATGAAAATAATGTTCTTGAACAAGTCCACAGCATGGGTATGATAAATGCTAAAACATGGTATGAAGATATTAGCAAAGTCCCATTAAACTATAAATATGAGGAAAGAACTGGAAAAGTAAAGAAAAAGGCTTATATAATGTTTTTTAATAAAAAACTTTGTATAAAAAATAGTAACATTGATTTTAAAAAATATGATAAAATAGAAGAGAAAAACGTTCTTAATATAAATAGTTATGAATTGCCTGTTTATAAAATATCAGAATACTATTTTGAAAAGGAAGAAAAATATAAGATTTTAACAGAAGAGGAAGCTTTTAAAATTGGAACTGAAAAGGCAGAGGGAGAACTTCTAAAAGCTATGCCAGCAAACGTTAAAGTTCTTGACAAAAAGATTGAAAAAGAATTAAATGGTGATACATTAAATGTAAGAATACTTTACATAGTTGAAGAAAATATAGGTATTGAAGAAAAAATATTTTGATGATGGTTATCATCCGTAATACCTATGATATAGAAAATGAAAATAGGTGATATTTATGAAAAAGCACAAAAGATTATCTCCTGCATTTATATTTGATAATTCAAGGATAAAAAAAGTGATTATAGGTGCTATTACTTTTATTATCCTATTTTTTATATGCTCACTTTGCATAATACCAAAAAAATACAAATTAAAAGTGGGAGACATATCCCCTACAGATATTAACGCACCAAGGGATTTTCAGGATGAAATTGAAACAAAAAATAAAGTTGATAGAGCTATATTAAACGTTCAACCGCAATATAATAAAAATATAGATATTCAAAAAGAAGCAATAAAGAACTTAGAAGACTTATTTGTTAAGGTAGATGAGGTAAGAGGATTAGCTATAGATGACAAAGCTAAAGCTGATAAACTGAAATCTATGGTGGGTATAAATATATCAAAGGAAGATTGTAATTCTCTTTTGAGTTTAAACAGTAATAATGAAAAGGGACTATTGGAATTCATGAAAACCTCATTAACAAAGATTTATTCTTTGAATATAAGAGAAAATAATGAAGATGATATGAAAAAAGCACAGGATGATTGGAATTTTTATATAAGAAATTCCAATATGGAAAAATCCATGAAGGAACTTGCAACTAACATAGGTATTAATTTTATTAAACCAAATATGTTTTATGATGAAGAAAGAACTCAAGAATTGAAAAATACTGTAAAAAAACAAGTTGAACCCGTAATGATTAAAAAAAATCAAAATATTATTTTAAAAGGCGAAGTAGTGACAGAAAAACATGTATACCTTATGCAGAGAGCAGGATTATTAGAATACAATAGAAGAGCAGACATACAAATTTATGCAGGGATGGGATTATCAATTTTTTTATTAGAGATGAGCATAGCTTTATATCTAAAAAAATTTAGGAAGGATATTTATAAAGATGTAAGTAAGCTTACGATTATTTCAATTGTTATTTGTGTAAATACATTGTTTAATGCTGTAGTAAATAGTATATCTGGGTATTTGATCCCAGCTGCACTACTAGTTATTACATTATCATTTATTTTTGATCCAACTATGGCTATAATTGTCAGTATACCATATGCTGTAGTTGTTGCATTTACAACTAACTTTAACTATGAAATTATTATAATGTATCTTTTTAGCTGTATATCAGCTATATTATTTTTAAACAATTCATATCAGAGGAGCAACGTATTTTTGGGTGGCTTTTTAGTGGGAGTTATAAATGCTATAGTGGCACTTTCTCAAGGCTTTATTAATACTATAGGCATTTACAATAATATTCGTAACAGCATATATGCTTTAATTGGAGGAATTTTATCTACAATATTAGCAATTGGTATATTGCCACTTTTTGAGCAGATGTTTGATATAATTACTCCCATAAAGCTGTTAGAACTATCTAACCCTGATCAGCCTTTAATAAAGAAACTATTGTTTGAGGCACCAGGAACCTATCATCACAGTATAATTGTTGGAAATTTAGCTGAAACGGCAGCGGATGCAGTAGGTGCAAGCTCGCTCCTTGCAAGAGTAGGTTCTTATTATCATGATATAGGGAAGATAAAGAGACCATATTTTTTTAAAGAAAATCAAGTTACAGATGATAATCCACATGATAAAATTACACCTAAGTTAAGTGCACTAATTATAACATCTCATGTTAAGGATGGAATTGAAATAGCAAAGGAATATAAATTGCCTGGCGCAATAAAAAATATTATTGCCGAACATCATGGTACAACTTTAGTGAAATATTTTTATGTAATGGCTGTAAATGATGGGAATGAAGAGGTTAAAGAGGAGTCCTTCAGATATGATGGACCAAAGCCTTCATCAAAAGAATCTGCAATAGTAATGTTAGCTGATAGCACAGAAGCAGCTGTAAGGTCATTGAAATCTCCAACTATAGAGGATATTAAAAAAATGGTGGATAAAATTATAGACGATAAGATAGCAGATGGACAACTTGTTAATTGCGACTTGACTTTAAAAGATATTGACATGATTAAAACATCATTTACTAAAGTTCTATCGGGATCCACACATTCGAGAATAGAATATCCTGAAATGAAGGAAAATAAAAAATAGGCTTAAGGGGTGAAATATAATGCTTGAAATTAATAATGAGCAAAATAAGGTTGAAGTAAATAATGAATTAAAAAAAATAATAATTGATGTTATAAATGAAACTTTAAAGCATGAGGGTATTAAAAAACCATGTGAAATAAGTATGTTACTGACTGATAACGAGAATATTAAAAAATTAAACAAAGAATTTAGAAATATTGATAGGGCCACAGATGTGCTTTCATTTCCAATGCTTGAAGGTAAAAATGGAAATATAATTTTAAATGAGGATGATATAGATCCTGAAAATGGAGAAATACTTCTTGGCGATATTGTTATATCAGTAGAGAGAGCTATAGAACAAGCGGAAGAGTTTGGCCATTCAGTTCAAAGGGAAATAGCATATTTAACGGTTCATAGTATGCTCCATCTTTTAGGATATGACCATGAAACAGATGATGATAAAATTATTATGAGAAGCAGGGAGGAAGAAATACTGAAAAATTTAAACTTATTAAGAGAATAAAAGGGTGTATAAAATGAAAATAAAAAAGCTAACGGATAGTTTTAATTATGCAATTGAAGGCATTATTTATGCCATAAGAACGCAAAGAAATATTAGAATAGATTTTGCAATTGCTATATTAGTGCTTATATTGAGCTTATTTTTTGATTTCACTAAATATGAAATGCTAATATTATTTCTTACAATTACACTAGTAATAGTACTTGAAATGGTAAATACTGCAATAGAAGCAACTTTAGATGTACTTGCAAATTATTATCATCCCTTGGCTAAAATTGCAAAAAATGTATCAGCTGGAGCAGTACTTATCAGTGCTATTAATGCAGTTGTTGTTGGGTATTTACTTTTTTTTGATAAGCTAAAGCCTATAACAAAAAATGTAATTTTCAAAATCAAACAGTCGGATCCAACTGTAGTGTTTATTTGTCTTATAGTTGTTGTTATAATAACAATTATTATAAAAGCCATATATGGAGAAGGAACACCATTAAATGGCGGAATGCCCAGCGGGCACAGCGCAATTGCATTTGCAGGTGCTACGGCTATATCCCTTTTAACTAATGATGCGCTTGTAATAACTATATCTTATTTTTTGGCATTTCTTGTAGCACAAAGCAGGGTAGAAGGGAAAATCCACAGTATTTACGAAGTAACTATAGGATCTATCTTGGGTGTTTTAATAACAATTTTTATTTTTACACTATTCTAATTAAAAAGAGGAGATGTTTAATATGGATGAAAAAACTTTGATAGAAAATGCAAAATCAGCAATGGACATGGCTTATGTTCCTTATTCACATTTTAAAGTGGGAGCTGCACTTCTTACTGATGATGGGCAGGTTTACACAGGATGCAATATAGAAAATTCAGCTTTTGGAGGTACAAACTGTGCAGAAAGAACTGCACTATTTAAAGCAGTTTCTGAAGGTCATAGGAAATTCAAAAAAATTGCAATAATAAGTGACAGCAACAATTATACATATCCATGTGGAATATGTAGACAAGTGCTTTCAGAATTTGGTGTGGATATGGATGTTATAACTGCTAATAATAAAGGGGAATATAGAGTACATAAATTATGTGAATTGCTGCCCTGTGCATTTACAAGCGAAGATATGGAAAGGTGATGACTATGGAAAATTTCAGGTCCGGATATGTAACAATTATTGGAAGACCAAACGTTGGAAAATCTACACTTTTAAACAAGGTTATGGGGGAAAAATTATCAATTATATCAAATAAGCCTCAAACAACAAGGAACACTATACAAGCAATTTTGACCAAGGAGGATTATCAAATAATATTTCTTGATACCCCCGGAATACATAAACCTAAGCATAAGCTTGGGGAATACATGGTTACAGCTGCAAAACAAACATTGAATGAAGTTGACGTTGTACTTTTTATGACAACTCCGGATGTTATTCCTGGGCCTATTGATAAAAAGATAATTGAAGAAATGAAAAATTGTAGGGCAAGCGTTATACTTGTGATTAATAAAACTGATACTGTAAAACCAGAAAAGATTGCACAAACCATTAAAAGCTATATTTCTCTTTATAATTTTGATGAGGTTGTACCAATTTCTGCTTATAGTGGAGAAAATATTGATGAATTAACTAAAACTATAGTATCAAAGCTTCCCTATGGCCCAAAATATTTTCCTGATGATATGATAACAGATCAGCAGGAAAGATTTATTGTAGCAGAGATAATAAGAGAAAAAATATTAAAAAATTTAACTGAAGAGGTGCCCCATGGAACTGCAGTTGAAATAATAAGTATGAAAGAAGATTCTAATAAAAATTTAGTTAGAATTGATGCAAATATTTATTGCGAAAAGGAGTCTCATAAAGCAATAATCATAGGCAAATCAGGGAAAATGTTAAAGGTTATTGGGCAGGAGGCACGTTTAGATATTGAAAAGTTTTTAAGTAAAAAAGTGTATTTGGAACTTTGGGTAAAGGTAAAAAAAGACTGGAGAGATGATAATTATTCGTTAAAAACTTTAGGATATAGGATTAAAACATGATGAGGTGAAATTAAATTTGGCCTTAATAAAAGTACAAGGTGTTGTTTTAAAATCAATGGATTTAAATGATAATGACAAAATTATAACTTTATATACGGATAAGCTTGGAAAGGTTAAAGCTGTGGCTCATGGAGCAAAAAAACAAAGCAGCAAACTTATGGCTTCTACTCAGCCTTTTTGCTTTGGGGAATTCCTTTTGTATAAAGGAAAGAGTTTATACACATTAAAGGAAAGCAGCATAAATGAATCTTTTCAAGAATTGCTTCTTGACTTTGATAAAATAATTTATGGAAGCTATTTTATTGAATTAATTGATGGTATTAGCGAAGATGAAAATAAAAATGTTTCATTGCTTGCATTGCTTCTAAAAACTCTATATATATTAAAAGATACAGATACAAATTTAGATTTATTAAAGCTCACATTTAATTTTAAAGCCATATCACTTTCAGGTTATATGCCTAACGTTAAAACATGCGTTAGGTGTAAAAAAGACCTCGACTGTGGATATTTCAGTATAATTCAGGGTGGAATGATTTGCAGCAAATGTTTTACTCCAGAGAGGGATATTTATGGTATAAATAAAGAAACATTAACATTTTTGCGAATATTAAAGAACATAAAATTAGAGGATTTGAGGGATATTAATTATAATAAAAAAACATTATTGTATGTTGAAACTATTATGGATAATTATTTAAATTATTATATTGGTGCAGAATTTAAATCTCAGATGCTTATTAAGAAATTAAAAAAAAGTAAGGAGATGGTATAATGGAGGAAATAACCCTAGAAAAAATTGACACTATAAGAAATCGATTTGGCTTAAGTTATGAAGAGGCAAGGGATGCATTAACTGCTAATAATGGAAATTTGGTAGAAACCTTAATTTATCTTGAAAAAAATGAAAAATCTTTTTCAAAGAATGTATCTGAAGCTGGCAATGAATTGATTGAAACAATAAAAGGCATTATTAAAAAAGGAAATGTAAATAGAATCAGGGTAAAAAAAGGAGAGAGGGTTTTAGTAGATATACCAGTAAATGCTGGAATTGTAGCAGGTGCCCTGAGTATATATTATCCTGCACTTCTTGCTATTGGCACTGCAGCTGCAGTATTATCTCAGGTTAGAATTGAAATTGAAAGACCAGATGGTAAAATAGATGTGGTTAATGATATTGTAAAAAATAAGTACAATGATGTTAAAAATAATTTTAATACAAACACAAGCGGTGTAAAAGAAAAAGCTAAGGAAACATATGAAGATGTAAAGGATAAAGCAAAAGAATATTATAATGATGTTAAGGAAAAAGCCGAAGAGCATCAGGATGAGAAAAACTCTAATAATAGCTTTAATGGAAATATATGAATAAGCCAGATTTGTCTGGCTTATTTACATATTTCTTATATATTTGTGTTGAAAAATATTTAATTATAGAATAAAATTAAAAAGTAAAGTGCAGTTAATATTGATTAAATTGAATAATATAATGAGTATACTTATTAAAGGGCATTGTAATTATTCCCCTGCATTTATATAATATAATATAAGAGATTCTATCCTTGTTATTCCAAATGCAGAGAGGGTGATTAAAATAAAATTTTCAGAGCGCCAAAATGAAATAATTGAGATTGTAAAAAATAATCAGCCTATTACAAGCGAGAAGCTTGCTAAAAGGCTTGGAGTTACAAGAGCAGCCCTGCGTCCAGATCTTGCGGTACTAACTATGACAGGTATACTTGAGGCAAAACCCAAAGTAGGATATTTATACTCAAAAAATGGCAGTAACAATATTATCTATGATTACATAATGGATATAACAGTTGCTGATATAAAGACTAAACCTGTTACTGTGCCTGAAGATATGATGATATATGATGCAATATTGCAATTGTTTTCTAATGATACAGGGACAATTTTTATAACCAATAACGATTATTTAACGGGTACAGTTTCAAGAAAGGATTTTTTAAAAATAGCTCTTGGAAATAGTGATATACATAGGGCTCCTGTAGGGATTATAATGACGAGAATGCCTAATATTGTTACTGTGACTAATGAAGAAACTGCATATGATGCAGCCAAAAAAATAATCGATCATGAAGTAGATAGCCTTCCTGTTGTTGAAAAGGTAATTGATTCTGATGGAAAGGAACACCTTAAAATAACAGGGAAAGTTTCCAAAACAAATGTAACACGATTGTTTGTGAAATTGGGTTCAAAAAACAAATAATTTAATGGTTGCCACATTGATGGTATAATAGAATAAAATTGGGACAAAAAATGTCCCTGCGGGTTAAAACCATTAATTTATTATAAATCAATTTTCAAATTAGGACTGGAGGTATTAATATGAATTCCCAAGAAAAAAAATATGTTTACCTTTTCAAAGAAGGAAATAAAGATATGAGAAACCTTCTTGGTGGAAAGGGTGCCAATCTTGCAGAAATGACTAACATTGGTTTGCCAGTACCTCAGGGTTTTACTATTACAACGGAGGCTTGCACAAGGTACTATGAGGATGGGGAAAAAATTTCTGATGATATTTTAAATGAAATCAAAAAATATCTAAGAAAGTTAGAAGAAATCACTGGAAAGAAATTTGGCGATGAAAATGATCCACTTCTTGTATCTGTAAGATCAGGTGCAAGAGCATCAATGCCTGGTATGATGGATACAATATTAAACCTTGGATTAAATGATAAGACTGTTATAAGTATGGCCAAACTTACAAATAATGAAAGATTTGCATATGACAGCTATAGAAGATTTATTCAAATGTTCAGCGATGTTGTTATGCAAATTGAAAAAAGCAAGTTTGAAACAATTTTAGATGAAATAAAAAAGGAAAACGGTGCTAAATATGATACAGATTTAACTGCAGATAATCTTAAAGAGGTTGTAAAGAGATATAAAGAACTTTATAAAAAAGAAATGGGAAAGGAATTTCCGCAGGATCCAGAAGAACAGTTAATTGAATCAGTTAAGGCAGTTTTCCGTTCATGGAATAACCAAAGAGCTATTGTTTATAGAAGATTAAATGATATACCAGGAGACTGGGGAACAGCAGTTAACGTACAGCAGATGGTATTTGGCAATATGGGTGAAACATCAGGAACAGGTGTCGCATTTACAAGAAACCCTGCTACAGGTGAGAAGAAGATATTTGGAGAATATTTAATAAATGCACAGGGTGAAGACGTTGTCGCAGGAATTAGAACTCCACAGCCAATAACGAAGCTACAGCAGGATTTACCAGAATGTTATAAAGAGTTTATGAAAATTGCTCAAACCCTTGAAAACCATTATAAGGATATGCAGGATATGGAATTTACTATTCAGCAAGGTAAACTCTATTTCTTACAGACAAGAAATGGTAAGAGAACTGCTAATGCAGCATTAAAGGTTGCTGTTGATATGGTAAATGAGGGATTAATAACTAAGGAAGAAGCACTTCTTAAAGTTGAGCCAAAACAGCTTGATCAGTTATTGCACCCAGCATTTGATGAAAAGGAAATGAAAACTGCAAAAGTAATTGCAAAAGGGCTTCCAGCTTCACCAGGAGCAGCATATGGTAAAGTTTACTTTACAGCAGAGGATGTAAAAGCACATAAGGAAAAGGGAGAAAAGGTTGTTTTAGTTAGAGGAGAAACTTCACCAGAAGATATTGAAGGTATGGTTGCAGCAGAAGGTATACTTACAGTTAGAGGTGGAATGACATCTCATGCAGCAGTTGTAGCAAGAGGCATGGGAAAATGCTGTGTTGCTGGATGCGGAGATATAAACATAAATGAGGAAGCTAAATATTTTACAGCTGATGGTGTTAAAATAAACGAAGGGGATTACATTTCATTTGATGGAACTTCAGGAAATGTATATGGACAAAAGATAAAGACTGTTGAGCCAACAATCTCAGGCAATTTTGGGATATTCATGGGTTGGGCTGATGCAGTTAGAAAACTTAAAGTTAGAACAAATGCTGATACTCCAAAAGATGCACGTCAGGCAGTTAAGTTTGGAGCAGAGGGAATTGGTCTCTGCAGAACTGAGCATATGTTCTTTGCTGAAGATAGAATAGCAGCAGTTAGAGAAATGATTGTTGCAAATAATGGAGAGCAAAGAAGAAAAGCTCTTGCTAAAATTCTCCCAATGCAGAAGGAGGACTTTATTGGAATTTATGAGGCTATGGAAACAAGGCCTGTTACAATAAGGCTTCTTGATCCACCACTACATGAATTCTTACCTCATGAGGATGATGATATTAGAGAACTTGCAGGGACAATGGGATTAACATTTGAAGAATTAAAGTCAACTGTTGAAGGCCTAAAAGAATTTAATCCAATGATGGGACACAGAGGATGCCGTCTTGCAGTTTCTTATCCTGAAATTGCAGAAATGCAGACAAGAGCAATAATTGAAGCAGCTATAGATGTTAAAAAGAGGAAAGGCTACAACATTGTTCCTGAAATAATGATTCCTCTTGTAGGAGAAGTAAAGGAACTTAAGTATGTTAAGGATGTAATTGTAAAGACAGCAGATAAAGTTATTAAAGAAAATGGAGTTAAATTAAAGTATCTTGTTGGTACAATGATAGAAATTCCAAGAGCAGCACTTACTGCTGATGAAATTGCTAAGGAAGCTGATTTCTTCTCATTTGGAACAAATGATTTAACTCAGATGACATTTGGATTTTCAAGGGATGATGCTGGTAAGTTCTTGAATGACTACTATGACAAGAAGATATATGAATTTGATCCATTCCAGAAGCTTGATCAAGTCGGAGTTGGTAAACTTGTTAAGATGGCAGCAGAATTAGGAAGATCAACAAGACCAGACATTCATCTTGGAATTTGCGGAGAACATGGCGGAGAACCATCATCAATTGAATTCTGTCATAATATAGGGCTTGACTATGTATCTTGCTCACCATTTAGAGTTCCAATTGCAAGACTTGCAGCAGCCCAGGCACAGGTAAAGAACCCAAGATAGTAAAATAATAAAGCAAATAGTATAAGAAAAGTTCATAAGACATATACTACAAGGCTTATGAAGCATAAGTATAAAAAAGTATGGGTATTATCCTTTAGTAATTTAAGGATAATACCCTATTTTTATTTAGTATGAGACTTAATTTAGATGGATGGTAGCCATCGGATAAAAAATTCGGGAGCTTTACGTCCCGAATTTTTTATATATATAATCTTTGAAGTTAATACAAAATTTCATATGTTTTTCATCCTGCTCAACTGTCTTTTTTAATATTGTTATGAAAGCTTCTTTGTTGCAGTTATTTATGTTTTTATAATAATCTCTTGATATTTTCCAGTATTTTTGAGGAAACATTAAAAATGACAGCAGGCAAAGATGCTCATAATAACTAAGGGGCCTAACTTTTTCATAGCTTTCTATGAAAGCTTTACACATTTCAAAATCCCAATTAGTACTTTTACGTTTGAGAAGTCTTTTGAGAAAACTGCTTATATCATGAACTGGATAATCGATTGCACATCTGTCAAAATCTATGACACATATCTTATTTTCTGGGGTAATTATAAGGTTTTTGTTAACATAATCGAGATGACATATAGAATTTTTACTTACATCATCCCCAAATCTTTTATCAAATTGAACATTTGAAAGTATTAAAAAACTTTCTTTGGCTCTTTCAATATTATAATCAAAATTTTCTAAAAAAGTTTTAGAAAATTTATCTTTATACCTAAAAGCAGAGTTTGATGATTCTAATAATTGTAAAAAATATCTGTTATATCTTTTAACATAATCAGCTGCTTGTATATTGATTGTACTTCCTTCAATTGGATAAAATCCTTTTGAATACTTATGTATTTTCGCAAGATTTTCTGCAGCAAGTAAAATATCATCAATATTATCATATTCAAACTTTCTTCCCTCTACCCAATCTGTCAATATAAAAAGCATTTTTTTGTATTCAATATATTTAAACCCGTTTTTTGCTGAAATAAACCGAGGGGCACAAATTCCTTTAACATTTAACCACTCAATTACTGAATAAATAAATAAAAGATTCCCAATCGAATAATATACTTTTTTCAAACATTTAGTTCCATTGTTTGTATCAACTTTATAAACAGCTCTCTGCTTTTCAGTATCCTTGAATTTGATATTTTCAACATTATATATATCAAGGTTGTATTTTGATAATATGTCTGAATATAAAATATTTATCGGGATGAGCTCATTTTTTTCTATATTGATTATAGATTCCATTTAATCACCTCAAAATAATCCTATTTGATTATATGAATGGCTAAAAAAAATTATACTATAACTGTAAATGTATAAAAATCGCCAATATTAGAGAAAATGATAAATGCGAAAGTATTCAAATTTGTTAATATTTATTTTAATAAAATTTAAAGATATTTATAAATAATATTGAAGGGATATTGACTTTTTTGTTGTATATAATATATATAAATATATTTATAGATAAGGTGGTTTATTTGAACATAAGAGAAAACTATGAAGAATTAGAGGATAAAATTTTAAGTGATAGGGCTTCTAAAAGTAAAAATTCCAAGGGCAGGCTTATAGATGAGGAAAAATGTGAAGTAAGAACTGACTTTCAAAGGGATAGGGATAGGATTTTACATTCAAAAGCTTTTAGAAGGTTAAAACATAAAACCCAGGTATTTATTGCTCCTGAAGGAGATCATTATAGAACAAGGCTAACACATACACTTGAAGTCTCACAGATTGCAAGAACTATTTCAAGAGCATTAAGGCTTAATGAGGATTTAACTGAAGCGATAGCATTAGGTCACGATTTAGGGCATACGCCTTTTGGTCATACCGGTGAAAGAGTTTTAAATGAAATAACTACTGATGGATTCAGGCATAACGAACAAAGCCTAAGGGTTGTTGATTACCTTGAAGATGGAAAAGGGTTAAATCTTACTATGGAAGTTAGAAACGGAATATTATGCCACTCTGGAGACTTAATGCCAGATACATATGAGGGCAAAGTTGTAAAGGTGGCCGATAAAATTGCTTATATTAATCATGATATTGATGATGCAATAAGAGCAGGAATTTTAACAGAAGATGATTTACCTAAGGATTGTATAAAGGTATTGGGGAAAGAACATTCTAAAAGAATAAATACAATGGTTATGGAAGTAATTAGATATGGGCTTGAAAACAATGATATTATGTTAACTGGTGAAATTGGTGAAGCTACTTCTGAATTAAGAAAATTTTTGTTTGAAAATGTATATGTTGGATCAAAGGCCAAATCTGAAGAGGGAAAAGCTATGAATTGCGTTAAGCAATTATTTTACTACTATATGAAACATCAAGAAAACTTGCCTGAAGAATTTATAAAAAGAATTGAAAGATGGGGATCTGAAAAAGTAGTTTGTGATTATATAGCTGGGATGACAGATAGTTTTGCCATAACAGAATATTTAAATATTTTTGTTCCGGCACCGTGGGGAAAAATTTATTAATATTATTACTAATAAAAGAAGGAAAAATAAATATTATGTCGAATAGTAATAACTTGTGCTTAATTAATTTAATTTTTACATGAAATTTTTAATTTTTCATAGAAGGAAATTTTAAAAATGTGTAGAAAATATAAATAAAATGTTAGGTGATTTTTATGGGACGAATTCCTGAAGAGACAATTGAAAAAATAATTCAAAGTAACAATATTGTAGATGTAATCTCTGAATTTGTTCCACTCAAGAAAACAGGGCATAATTATATGGGAGTTTGTCCTTTTCATAATGATAAGGGGCCTTCCTTAAGCGTATCCATGGAAAAGGGAGTGTATCATTGTTTTGGATGCGGCGCTTCAGGAAATGTCATTACTTTTATTATGAAAATTAGAAATTTAGAATATATTGATGCTGTAAGATATCTTGCCGATAGGGTGGGCATTACTATTTATGATGAAGAATCAGTTAGTAATGAAAATAGTAAAGAAATCAAACTTAAAGAAAAGCTATATAAGATAAATATTGATGCAGCGCGTTTTTTTTATTCAAATCTTTTTAGAAATAAAGAACCTTATAACTATTTAGTAAATAGGAAGATTGATGAATCAATTATAAAGAGATTTGGACTTGGATATAGTTTAAATGAATGGGATTCCCTATATAGTTATCTTAAAAAAATAGGATATGAGGATGAACTGATTTTTATTTCTGGTCTTGTTTTAAAAAGTAAAAACAACACATACTATGATAGATTTAGAAATAGAATTATGTTTCCTGTATTTGATAATAAGGGAAGAATTATAGGCTTTGGCGGAAGAGTTTTAGACAACTCTAAACCAAAATATTTAAATTCTCCCGAGACTCCTGTTTTTCACAAGGGAACAAATTTATATGGTTTGAACTTTGCTGTAAAATCAGGGTTGCCAGGATATTTAATTATGGTAGAAGGGTATATGGATTTAATATCACTTCATCAATTTGGAATTACTAATTCTGTTGCGTCTCTTGGTACTGCTCTTACAAATGATCAGGCAAAACTTATAAAAAGATATTGTAAAGATGTATTTATATGTTATGATGCAGATGCTGCAGGAAAAGCAGCTACACTAAGAGGCATAGAAATCCTTGAAGAAAATGCATTAAATGTAAAGATCGTTTCAATTCCAAAAGGAAAGGATCCGGATGAATTCTTAAAAACTTTTGGACGAGTAGAATTCGACAAATTAATACAAAATTCTACCGGCTCGATTGAGTATAGAATATTAAGAGCAAAAGATGGAAAGAATTTAAAAGACATACATGAAAAAAGCCAATTTGTCAAGGAAGCAGCAACAATATTAAGTAAATTAAAAAATGAAATTGATATACAAATCTATGTATCCCATATTTATGATCAGACGGGCATAGACTCACAGGCAATATTGGATGAGATAAAAAAGATAAAAAGGACAACAAATAATGATAAATTAAATTATAAAGATAACAGCAGAAATCCTTTTGAAATTGAGCCAGGGTATAAAAAAGCAGAAAGAAATATATTAAGATATTTAGTATCAGATATAAGATTATATGATTTTATTAAAAATAAAATAACCCCTAATGAGTTTATTACAGAAAGTTATAAAATTGCTTCTGATGAAATTTTTAAAAGTCTTGAGAAGGGGGAAATCCCATCAGCTCAAAGTATATTGGCAAAGTTTGAAAATGAAGAAGACATTAAAGATGTGGCTAATATTTTTCAAAATATACAAGTTAATGATAATAGTTATAGGTTTTTAGATGATTATATAAAAACAATAAAAAAATATAACATAGAATTAATTTTAAATGACTTGAACATTAAAATAAAAAGATGTGAGGAAAATAATCAAATTGAAGAATCTACAGCTTTGACGCAGAAACTTATTGGACTTACTAAACAGTTAAAAATGCTATAGTGCTACGAAGGGAGGTTGTTTAATGAAAAAGGAAGTAGGTAGCAGTTCTAACAACAACTCAAAGATGTCTATTGTAAAACAACTTATTGATAAGGGTAAAAAATCTGGGTCTTTAACATATAAAGAGATTATGGATACTCTAGAAGATGTTGAATTAACACCTGATCAGATAGAAAAGGTATATGAAATTTTAGAGTCTATGGGAGTAGATGTTATAGGTGATGCGGATGATTTAAATCCTGATCAGCTAATCCATGAAGATACTGAAGCTTCCATACCTGATGGCGTAAGCGTTGACGATCCAGTTAGAATGTATTTAAAGGAAATTGGGAAAGTACCACTGCTTTCTGCTGAGGAAGAAATTGAACTTGCTATTAGAATTGAACAGGGCGATCAGGAGGCAAAGAAGAAGCTTGCAGAAGCAAATTTAAGACTTGTTGTAAGCATTGCAAAAAGATATGTAGGTAGGGGGATGCTGTTTCTGGATTTAATCCAGGAAGGCAATTTAGGCTTACTTAAAGCTGTTGAAAAATTTGACTATAGAAAAGGGTTTAAGTTTTCAACCTATGCTACATGGTGGATAAGACAGGCAATAACAAGAGCCATTGCTGATCAGGCCAGAACTATTAGAATCCCTGTTCATATGGTTGAAACTATAAATAAGCTTATAAGAGTTGAAAGGCAATTGCTCCAAGAGCTTGGGAGGGAACCTACCCCAGATGAAATTGCAAAAGAAATGGAAATGGATGTGGATAAGGTTCGTGAAATAATGAAAATAGCTCAAGAGCCTGTATCACTTGAAACACCTATAGGTGAAGAAGAAGACAGCCATCTGGGAGATTTTATTCCTGATGATGATGCACCAGCACCTGCTGAAGCAGCAGCATACACAATGCTTAAAGAGCAGCTTATGGATGTTCTTGATACACTTACTCCAAGAGAGGAAAAGGTGTTAAGGCTTAGATTTGGACTTGATGATGGAAGGGCAAGAACTCTTGAAGAAGTAGGTAAAGAATTTAAGGTTACAAGAGAGAGAATAAGACAAATTGAAGCAAAAGCTCTTAGAAAATTACGCCATCCAAGCAGAAGTAAAAAGTTGAAGGATTATCTTGATTAGACCTGCACAGAGTGCAGGTTTTCTTTATAGGAGATTAGGATATGAATATATCAAAAAGACTTTTATGTGCAGCTAATATGATAGAAGAATGTAACTGTTTAGCTGATATAGGTACAGATCATGGATATATACCAGCCTATGCTGTAATAAATAAATATGCTAAAAAAGCTATTGCATCAGATATAAACAGCGGTCCTCTTAAAATAGCTGATAGAACATTTAAAAGATATGGTATAAGCAATAATATTGAGCTTAGAGAGGGAGATGGGCTTGATGTTTTAAAGGAAAAAGAAGCTGATATTATTGTTATAGCTGGAATGGGAGGAAATTCAATAGTTGATATTTTAAATAAAAATATTGAAATTGCTAAAGAAGCTGTTTTAATACTTCAACCTATGCAGTACCCTGAAATAGTAAGAAAATATTTATCCTCTTCATGTTTTGATATAGTAAAGGAGGATATAGTAAAGGAAGATAATAAATTTTATCATACAATGAAAGCTATAAAGAGCAGTGGGGTAAAATATGATAAAGATGTATATTATTATACTGGACTTAGTTTAATTCAATCAAAACATCCTGTTTTAAAAGAATATGTTATTTTTAAAATAAATCAAATCAATAATATAATCTTAGGTATGCCAAAAGGCTACGAAGGGAAAAGATTAAATGAGTTAATAAAATTAAAGAATGAATTTGAGGAGGTATTAAAATGGCTGTAAAGTCCTTTCAAATTACAGATGAATTAGAAAAATTATATCCATTAAGTCTTTGTGAGAGCTATGATAATGCAGGCCTTATAATTGGAGACAGGGAAAAAGAAATAGAAAGAATTCTGCTATGTCTTGATGTAACAGAAGGGGTTATGGATGAGGCTGTAAATAAGAATATAGATATGATTATTTCACATCATCCCCTTATTTTTACTGGGCAAAAGAGTATTTTAAAAGAAAACAGTCTTTCAAGAACTATTATGAATGCCATAAAAAATGATATAAATATATATTCTATGCATACTAATTTTGACAATGCAAATAATGGAATGAATGATATTTTAGCATCATTGTTAGAACTTGAAGATATAAAGCCTTTAGTAAATAATAAGCCGCAAAGCTTATATAAATTTGTTGTATATGTGCCTGCTTCATATGAAAATATTGTTAGAGAAGCCATATTTAAATCTGATGCAGGGCACACAGGAAATTATTCAAATTGCTCTTTTAATACAAATGGTAAAGGTACATTTAAGCCTTTGAAGGGCTCAAATCCTTTTATTGGTGAAGTAGGAAATATGGAATATACTGATGAGGTTAGAATTGAAACCATAGTAAAAGAGAATCAAATAAAAGAAACTCTAAATAGGGTACTTGAAGTACATCCATATGAAGAAGTTGCCTATGATATTTTTCCTCTTAAAAATGAAATTAAGAGGGGTACAGGAAGGGTAGGAAATTTAAAAAAACCAATAAAATTTAAAGACTTTTGTAATTATGTAAAAGAAAAACTTAAAGCCCCATATTTAAATGTAGCTGGTGATATGGATAAAACAGTTAAAAAAATTGCAGTCGTTGGGGGCTCTGGTTCTGAATTTATAAAGGATGCTTTAAAGTGTGGCTGTGATGTAATTTTAACTGGGGACATTAAGCATCATGATGCATTGGATAGTATTTATAACGGGATTAATATTATTGATGCAAGTCATTATTATACAGAAATAGTTTGCATTCCATATTTTAAAAAAATTATTAGCGAATTTTTTGATGGCGAGATAATTATTTCTAATGTAGATACACATCCATTTAATAAAGTGTAAGGGGATGTTAATACATTTAAAGCAGCAAGTTCTAAAAAGAATGCTATAATATTATATAAGATATGTTCAACCATGCAATGCAATGGAAAATGAATAAGAGCCTCCAATGTAAAGGATAGGCTCAGAAAGATTATAAAGAGGTGTGAATATGAAAAAAATAAGTATTGGAAATGGGGAGATACAGGCATCGGAGATTGCCCTTGGATGCATGAGAATTGCAGACATGCCTGTGGATAAGGTATCACAACTTATAAATACAGCTCTTGATGAGGGAATTAATTTCTTCGACCATGCGGACATCTATGGAGGTGGAAAATCTGAAGAGATATTTGCCAAGGCAATAGATATGAAATCGAGCATAAGGGAAAAGATGATAATTCAGACTAAATGTGGAATCCGAGATGGGTATTATGATTTTTCAAAGGAGCATATCATAGAGGCTGTGAACGGCAGCTTAAAGCGCCTGAATACCGATTACATCGATATATTGCTGCTGCACCGTCCAGATGCCCTTATGGAGCCGGAAGAGGTTGCTGAAGCTTTTACAATTCTTCACAGCAGTGGTAAGGTTAGATATTTTGGAGTGAGCAACCAAAACCCTTTGCAGATGGAACTTCTCAGCAAATACCTAAACCAGAAAATAATAATAGACCAGCTGCAGCTGAGCATAACCAATACGGGAATGATTGATTCAGGTATAAATGTGAACACCGAAAATGATGGGGCCATTGACAGAGACGGCGGAGTATTGGATTACTGCCGCTTAAAGGATATTACCATTCAAGCATGGTCACCTTTGCAGTATGGATGTTTTCAAGGGGTATTCTTAAATAATGACAAATTCCCTGAACTTAATAAAAAGATAGATGAAATAGCTGCTAAAAAGGGAGTTACCAATACAGCAATTGCATTTGCATGGATTTTAAGACATCCTGCTAAGATCCAAGCCATAGCCGGCACAACAAATGTCAAAAGGCTTAAGGATATATGCAAGGCTTCTGACATTGAACTGACCCGCCAGGAATGGTATGAAATATACAAAGCTGCAGGAAATAAGCTGCCATGATGAATATATGATACGTTATTTGTATATAGCGATATATATGCCACGGGGTAGAGCAGTTGGCAGCTTGTCGGGCCAATAACCCGAAAAACAGCTTCTAAAAGAGCATAAAAAGTCCATTATTATCATTGGATTTTTATGCTCTTTTTTAAATCCTTAGAACATCTTTGTGAACGGAAAAGTGAATGGAATATATTTTCCTTATCGCAGC
>ENA-UOOH01000627-UOOH01000627.1-fermentation-metagenome-genome-assembly--contig:-NODE-627-length-39193-cov-6.198324_pt1 | contig 39193 bp, 61 predicted proteins | sample MGYA00245778_ERZ724025 | MGnify/ENA primary metagenome ERZ724025 (study PRJEB28704, sample SAMN03018313) | fermentation metagenome | biome: anthropogenic terrestrial biome; feature: soil; material...
CTGCATGATTGATTTACTCACGTTCTATCACCGCCGCCATGCCCAGCAGGAGAAAAGGGAGAGCGAAGGTAAAGAATAGTCCCCACCAGTTCATTGCGCGTTCCTCCAATCTTCTTTCAGTCGGGCCAGCTCGTCCGGGGTAAGGGTTTCAATCCCGAGGGCCTTGCAATCCTGGATGATGTGATCAATCAGCCGGGCCATCTGCGCCGAATCGTAGACGCTGGAACCGTAGTAGGTCATTACGTTCACGTAGCCCGGCGTTTTCTTGCAATCGCCAAGGATATCGCACACCCAGCCCAAGCCGTTATGGCCCCAATTCCGTACCCAGGTATCTACCGCCTCTTTCCGCAAGGGGACAACCTCGTAATTGCCCCCTACCTCCCGGATGTGACTACGGTATACTTCTTCCGGGGAGAGGCCCGTTGCCTCGGCCATCTTTCCGATCAGCACCCATGCGTAAGCATTCGCGTCCAGCGACCGCTTCTTCGTGGGCCGCTTGATTTCAAGGGACAGGGGTTCGCCGGGGTCGCATTGGATTTCCGGCAAATTCCCTATCACTTCAAAGGCAAGCACCTTCCCGGCCATAAGGGTTGGGTTCTTTACGCGGGCGCTAACGGCCATTACGCCGCACCAACCTTCAAGGCTACCTCTTGCAGCTCGGGTAGAGCGAGGTCGTAAAAGTTCTTTTTGTACCGTGCCTTGGCGGCTTTATCAGCCAGCGCAAGGTTTTGCTTTAGCTCGTCCAGGATCATCCCACGTAGGCGGTTTACCTCTGGGTCGTCGCTTACGCTGGGCATTGTGGTGGGCTTCGGCTCGGCGGCAGGCTTCGGGCTTTTCGCAGGAGCGGAGATATCCCATTTGAAACGCACTTCACCTTTCATGTCCGCGATAGCGAGCTTTACGATTTCGCGGCGCTCGTTGTAGCCTACATCCAACACGCTGAACTTCGTCCACGGGAAAACCTTCGGTTTCTTGGCCTTCTCGTCGTTTTCGTACTCATCATCCCTTAGCGTGACGGATATGCGGGGGGCGGTGTAAAGCTCCCGCCCGATACCAACATTGAACGCGGCCCGCTTGAATGCGTCAGAGGCTTGTCCTTTCTCCTTTTCGGTGTTGCTCTCCGTGCCTACATCCTCTTTTTCAATCCATTGGCCCTTTTCGGCATCCCATATGGATATGGTGCAAAAGAGATTCCCGGCAATGAGGGTGTGCCGCCGCATCCAATTGCGAGGGCCGATTTTTTCATCCAGCAAGCGCATATCCACCCGCGCGTCCTTATAGAGCAAGAGAGACGCGCTAACACCCCTTTTGTTCTGCGTCACCTGCGCAACTCGGCATTCAATGTCCTCTGCCGTGAGGGTAGGGAAAAGATAGTCGCTCATTTGATGTACAGCCTTTCTTCCGTTTGCAAGCTCACGCCGGGGATTTCCGTGCCCCCCTGCACCAGTTTCTTGATCTCGGCTTTCCGGGGCGCGGATTCATACTTCACATAGTCTTCCATGCCCTGTTCTTCGAGGTATTGTACAAGCGCGTTATCATCATCGATCACACAGGCCGCAGGGGTGCGTTTGATCGTCAGCTTGTTCCGGGCGCTCTCAAACCCCGTTTTACCCAGCGCTTTCATCTGGCCGAAAAGATACCGTTGGAGCCTGTCCGCATGTCCCTTCTTCGCCTTGGCCCGCTCGTTAAGGGTGTCGGCTTCTGCTTTGATGGCCTCCGCCTCTGAAAGCAGCTCCTTTATCACACAGGCGGTATTGTCGGCCTTTTCCTCAAAGGCTCCGTCAAGGGCTTCGAGGGTGTCAGCGATTGCATCTTCCGGGATATCCCCGGCCTCGACTGCTGCAAGGAACGAGCGGTATTCTTCGCCGATCTCGTAAAGCTTCATTAGAAATCGTCCTCCTTCACATCGGGCTTTTTCCTGAAAGCATCCAGAGCTATCACCTTTTCGTTGTACCAATCCCGGTACATGGCAGCCTCACGCCGCGCTTCTTGCAGTTCCATCACCAAGTCCGCAATATGGGCGATTATGGCAGCTCCTTGCTGCTCGTTTAAAATTGGCATTGACTGTTACCCCTCCTTCTGATATGCTGCGAATAGATATTTACCCCTTGCGTTGGTTGGGATGGCACTCCCGCCAGCGCTTTTCATTTGCCGATTTTCTCCCGCAGGGCCTTTGCCCGTCCATCCCGGGAGTAGTCGATGATCTCCCGATGTTTGGCAAAATACCGTTGCCGCGCCCGGCGTTGTTTCTGCCACGGGTCGAGTGCATCACGCAAGAGCTTGTCCCGAGACACTATCCGTTCCATGCATCACCTCCGTTTCCTGCTTGACGGTCAGCCTTGCGCCAGCATCCCGGTATCCATATTGGCGTAGATGCCGTAGTCGTTCAGAACCTTGTTAATCATCAGCCGCCCTTTTTGCGTCCAGCGGGTGAACATTTTCGTGTCGGGCCGCCCGTCCGATCTGGAGATTGGGATGGTTTCAGACTTGGTGTAGCCCTTGCCCATGTGCGCCGTGTAGAGTATCCATTGATCGCCTACCTTGCGCTGGATTCCTGCCTCATGTAGGAACCTGTTGAGGCGGTGTGCAGACAAGGAATAATCTGCCGCAATCTGCGAGGTGGCCATAGTGCCGCTGCTGGATAGGATGTAGTCCACGTAATCCGCTTTGGGCTTTAGTTCCCCGATCAACTGATCTTTTTTGATGTTTGCGGCGCTTAGCTCCAACACGTTACCGTTTAGCTTGGCAATGGTGTCATTCGCCATCTGCAAGGCGCGGGCCATCACCGCTTCGGGCTGGTTCCACTGTTCCTCAACGGCAATCAGATAGCGGCGAATCGTCCGCCCCATCTCCGTGCGTTGTAGCATGCAGATTTCTTTTGCCATGCTGATGGTGAGGTCGTGGTCGATGCGCTGCCGCCCGGGTAGTCCATCAGACCTATCGGTCATTTTTGACCGGTAGTCGATGTCATCCGCAAACCCATACTCGCACATGCGGGGGAACCAATGGCGGTATTCCGTTCCAGCCTCCAACCTCTCATGCAGGTCTCGCCCTGAAACGGGGAATTTGGTATCGGTGGATAAAGTGATTAATTCGTTCATGCGTTCCTCCTTTCTTTAGTGCTTGTCCGCATTTGCGCGGGTTAAAAAGATTTGTACCTTGTCGTGGCTATCCTCAATCCCGAACAGTTCACACAACCTTATAATTTGGTCGGCATCGAACGGCCCGTGCCCGTTCATTTTCGCGTTAAACGTGTTTTTTGATACCCCTAACGCTTCTGCGGCAGATACCTGCGTATACCCGGCCATAACCATCCGTCCAGCCAGTAACCGCTTGTTCAAACAATCACCTCCTTTATTCGTTTCGTTTCTAGGATAGGTTAATATTACCATTACTGCATATATATGTCAATACCCTTTTGGAATAAAATCCAAAATTTTCCGCAGGGCGCGTTGCGGCATTTGTGTGCGCAAACAAAAATGCGCAGAAAGGTCTATTTGTCGGATTCCGCTGTTGTCCTGCTTGACAGCTCCCCACGGCTAAAGCCGAGGGATTCCTCCCGAGCCCTAGCGAGGGAATTCCTGCTTCACAAACCGTTGCTGGCTACCCAGTCTTACATAGTCTCCACAGGCTTAAATTTCCGTGTGTCCCACGGTATTTTTAAATGGTTTAGCCTGCGAGCGTTCGCAAGCCTTCTTTCAATATGTTGTTCGCAGCGTTTACGTCACGGTCATGCTGCGCCCCGCAGCTCGGGCAAGTCCATTCCCTTACGGCTAAATCCTTCACGGCAGGATTCTTCTCGCCACACACACCGCATAGCTGGCTACTCGGATAGAACTTGTCTATTTCAACAAGCGTTTTGCCATACCAGTCGCATTTGTATTTGAGCTGGCGCGTGAACTCTGACCACGAAACATCGCTGATTGACTTTGCAAGCTTGTGATTCTTCACCATATTTTTAACCTGCAAATCCTCTATGGCAATTAGGTCATAATCACGCACCATTTGCGTTGAGAGTTCGTGAAGCGTATCCGTTCGCTGATTGGTGATGTGCTCGTGCAACCTCGCCACCTTGATTCTCGCCTTGTTCCTATTTTTACTACCCTTTTGTTTTCGGGATAGCTGTCGTTGGAGTTTAGCAAGTTTCTTTTGGGATTTGGTGAGGTGTTTGGGATTCTCAAATTTCTGCCCATCAGACGTGATTGCAAATTCTTTTAAACCAAGGTCAATTCCGACGAGTGCGCCTGTTGGTTCAAGCGGTTCAATCTCAACGTCTGTACAACACAAAGCCACAAAGTATTTGCCACTTGGGTTTTTACTAACCGTTGCGGATAGAATTCTGCCACGAACCTGCTTTGACACCCTGCATTCTACAAAACCAAGCTTAGGCAACTGGATTGCGTTTTCGCTTACCTTAATATTTGTGCCAACGCATTTACTCTTGTAGCTTTGGCGATTGTTGTGCTTACTCTTGAAGCGGGGATAGCCGGGCTTCTCGCCTTGCTTTACTCTGCGAAAGAAGTTTTGGAACCCGAAATCAAGGTCTTTGATTGAAGACTGTAGAGCGGTAGCGTCTACCTCACGAAGCCATTCAAACTCACGCTTTAAGTTTGTCATGTCAGCAGAGCAGGCATTGTAATTCAGCGTTTTCTTTTCGGATTCATATGCCGTTGTACGCTTGGCGAGATAGTGGTTGTACACATAACGAGTACAGCCAAATGTTTTTTGTATTAAAATCTCTTGTTCTTTTGTTGGGTATACACGAAACTTGTAACTGTACTCCACTATCTCACCTCCTTTGCGATGTTTCTTGATTCTGAATATATTGTTTGATGACTTCAAGTGGCGCTCCACCAACGGTCGAAACAAAATAACTGTTCGTCCATAGGGTTGGCAACCTAGTTTTTAATGTTTGGAATTCATTGCGTAACGAATGTGACGAAAACCATTTGATACTCCTTATAGCTTGGTTGATTCCAAACTGCGGGTCAACTTCAATGAGCAAATGTACATGGTCTGGCATGATTTCCATTTCTAATATTTCGGCGTTAATTTCAGAGCAGCGTATTTCAATTAACTCCTTTAGTCGCTCTGCAATTGCTCCAACAAGTACTTTGCGCCGATACTTTGGACACCAGACAACATGATATTTGCACGAATATACTACGTTGTTGTTTGATTTATATTCCATGACTTGATTATACCACAAAACCAAATCTAATACAAGGGGATGCGACGGCTTATATCCCCATAGCTAAAGCAAGGGGTTTTACGCCGCCATTATGATAAAAAAAAAGGAGGGGCCAAACGGCCCCCCCTTTCATTATATATAATAGTTACTCTTTCGTCACCGCATCAAACCCGCCGTTAGCCGCGAGGGATACGATGACCGCATTAAATAGGCACAGCGCCCCGTCAGCCAGCGTGAGAGCGTTGTTAAAGGCGGCGGCGGCCAGAAGCACCCCCAGCGCGATAACATAGCTTACAATCCGCGTGGGAACGGCTTTCAGCCATTCTTTGACAAGCTGGGTGATAAGTGTGGTAGCCAGCACGGCCCCCGCATAGGTGCCCAGCATGGCCCAAGTGAAAAATTCCTGCATGATGATTTCCTCCGTTTAAATATTTCCGCTCAATAGCCACCCGGCGAACCCGGCAACCAGCAACGTTATGATTTGTCCTACAAGCGTTTCCCACCGCTTGCCGCCTTTTTGCTCCAAGCATCGAAGCCTGGCCTCGTGATCTTCCAGATCGGATAAAGCGTTCGCCAGCATGGCCTCAATTCTTGAAAGCTGCTGCAACATCTTGCCGATCTCCTTTTCTACATCCATACTCTCTACCTCACAGCATCCCCGCGATATGTTACCCCGCCAGCCTCGACGGTTATAGAAACGCCAATAGGCATATGGGCCTCCACAAGCCCCTGTAGCGCGTTTTGTGACTTAGGGCCCCATACTCCGTCAGCCTTGCCGCAATCGTATCCTGCGGCGTTTAGAGCGGTCTGCATGGCCTCATAAGCCGGGCCGCGTTGATACGGTGATGTTACCTCGAATATCATAGGCTTTTCCTCCGCGTATTCTGCATCCCGCAAGCGGCCCCAATGGGTGAAGTTGCGGCTTGTTAGCTTGGTTCTTACGGCCCCGTAGTCCGTGCCGCGAAACTCCAGCACGTTCCCGTTACCCTCGTATATGCCGATATGCCCGTCACGCCATACGCACAGGCCGGGAATCTCCGGGATAGTGGATATTGGCCCTTTCTCGATGCAGCGGCTATAGAAGGTGTTGGCGCTCTGGTCTTGGTAGGATGGATTGTATTGCCTATGCGCCCCGACAATGCCGCCCGAACAGTCAGCCGCCATCTTGCCTATCCATTTGGCGCAATCCTTTAGCCAATAGGTTTTAGGGTCGCGGTGCTTGGATGTTGGCCGCTGGATTTTGTGGTAGTGTTCGGCCAGTTCGCGGGTGTACAGCTCCCCATTAAGGCTCCAAACGTAGCCCCAGCCCTCCGCAACGGCCCGTTGAAAATATGACACTAGCTGGGCAGATGTGATTTTATTAGCCATACAGCACCCCCAGCGTGGCTTTACCCGCTATGCCATCCGCTTTCAGCCCCTTGGCCTTTTGGAACGCCTCCACGGCCCGCTTCGTGGCGCTGCCAAAGTCCCCATCCGCGCCGCTCTTGCCCAGGGCGTAGCCCAGATTGATTAGGGCCTCTTGCAGTTTCTTCACATCCTCGCCCTTCATGCCCTTGCGGAGGGTGCGGTCAATGACTACATTTTCTTCGGGCTTATCCGGCTGGTGGTCTTTCGGCGGGGTGAGAACAATGATATCGCCCATGCGTAAAACATCCTCCCAGGACACAAAACACTCGCCGTTCTTGCCCCAGCGCTTGCCCCAAGAGTTCTGCACGCAGGCGTATTCCTGGCCGCCAACAACATCCCAGCCATAGATGCGCATTTCGTGATAGCCATATACGCCGGATTTGCACGGAAAAATGCCGCGCGAATCGGTATGCATCTGCGAGATTGCAAAGCACCCGCCTATGGGCTTGCCATCGTATAGCGCTTGCTTTATGTCGCTGGCCGTGTATGCACGCCCCCACGTCACGCCCTTGTACGGCTCCGCATATTTGTGCAGCCTCGCCTGATTGGCCCGGTAGTAATCTATAACGGCTGGCACCTCGCGCTCGCCCGGATCGTATTTGAGTGGCGCTATGCCGTACTTGCACAGGCCCGTTGCGGCCACACTCGGGTACATGCCCTCGCCGTTGTGGTTTCGAAAACCGCCGTAGCACATATCCACGCCAAACTCGATTCCGTAGATCGAACGCAAGCCCGAACGGAACACCTGCGGTACGCAGTTGTTAACGCCCTGGTTGTAGTTGCTCTCGATCGGCTGTTTAAACGTCCGGGGCAGGGCCACGGGCCGTGCCACACGTACAGAGTAATCCCGCACATCAGGCGGGGATGGTATTGCGCCGCATTTGTATGCTTCAAAAATCATGGTTTACTCTCCTTCCAGCGCGGCCAGTACGGCCTCCTTGTATTCGGGATCTTTTATGCTCTCCGGGTCGATGCGCCCACGCTGCACAAGACCCAGCAAGATATCAACCTTGTTTTGATCGATCATAGTAGTCCCTCCCGCATCAACTCTGCAATCAGTAGATAATCCACATCCTCGCGCAGTCGTTCCGTTTCCGGCACTGGCGCGGGGTCTGAATATGGCTCGCGGGCAATATCGGAGGCTTCTCGATTGGTTATAACTCCATCTACAAGCCTGTAATTCGGTGTGTAAACCCTTCCGTTAAAGCCAAGTAGGCCAAGCGGCATTTCGCCGGTTGCCGCAAGGTAGCCTTTGCCATTCGGCATGTCTGTTGCCTCTACAATATTGTTTCTTGCGTCTGTTCTTACAAACATCTTTTAATCCCCCTTACGCGACGCGGAAGCAGAGCGGCACGCGCAGGTTCGGATGGGTCGCGGTCGCGGAGAGCGGAAACCCGAGGCTGTAGACAAAGCAGAAGTGGGAAGCCGAACCCGCCGCGGAGGACGCGCACCACCAGTTGCACCGACTACCGCCGATACCAGCCTGTTTGATAATGTGGCGCGTACCCTCTTTGAAAATAGGATACTGGACATTTAACCCGCTGCCCCATCTGATTTCGCTCCATGCCGGATTGCCCCAAACCTCTCGTTCAGTCGGAAGCCACAGCTTACCCATGTCATTCCATGCCCAACTACTCGCATCTGCCCCCGTTTTTGTTTCAGTGAGGCCACGTTTAATGATCGTCACAGCCGCAACGTCTGAGGGCAGGAGCTGTACAATGCCCGAGGCACCGTTCATGGTGGTGAAAAGCGCACTCCCGATAAAACTTCCCGAATTCGTGTCAGTCGCGTTATACAGAAGGATCTCACTATAACAATCGCGACTGATAAAGTCTATATGATGTGGCACCGCTACGTCGCCATATTGATAGTAACTATCGATTCCCGCTATTTCCATGCGGAAGGTGAGATTTGACATCGTTTTATTGCCGGCGGCAGCAGCATCGTAAAACGTGCCGTTGAGCACAATGTCCTTGTAATCACCCACCCGTAATCCTGTGAAATCGGCGGCTTTTATCTTTGTGGAAATTTCTGCCCATGTGAATGGTATTTCACGGCCCCCATACTCAAATACGCGAGGGTCGATGTCCATAGCGATCTTTGCGGCTGGCACGGAAGAATAGATGGCATCTGCCCCTCCTACCGCATGCTGGGCCGCATGCGCCGCCGCCGCAAAATCCTCGCCCGCTACGCCCTCTTTTACATAGCCGTCCTTGCCTACCAGTACGCCGGATAGGGGTGTCGCTGTGGCGGTGGTAATTTCGTTCGGGCCGGGCACGCCTTGCGCACCCTGCGGGCCAATCATTGCCGGGATTGGCTCAAATTCTCCTACGGTGTTTCTTAGATTTAATATTGGCAATTTTCCTGCCTCCTTTTAAACAGCAAAAGTTAGTGTAATCATTCCTTTACCGCCATCATCACCCTTCGTGGGATTGAAAGAGGAACCGCCGCCATCGCCGCCTTTTCCACCATTGGGTAGGCCACCCGTACCACCAGTTCCGCTACCTGCGGTATTACCATCCTGACCGTTTTGGTCACCTTGCCCACCCGTGCCAGCGCTGGTTTGGCCGCCGCCGCCACCGGGGCCGCCCCCTACGGCTGTATATCCAAATGCTGATGTTGTGCCGCCAGGGGTTCCGGTAGAACCATTTCCGCCGAAATACGGCGCAGGCGCACCTCCCGTACCGCCATCACCCACTACAAGGGTATACGTGCCCACTACAATCGCGTAACTGGGTACGTTAGTTACATATCCGCTGCCACCACCGCCGCCCGCGTTGCCTGCCGCCGGCAGACCTGAGTTTGCGCCACCACCGCCGCCCCCGCCACCACCACGAAAAAATAGCGCGGCAATCCCCGCCTTTGTGACCGTTAGCGTGCCAGATGAGGTAAACTCGATTGTGCCGACGCCGTTGACCCGGTTATCGACATAGGTGCCGGTATATGTAAATTCAAACCTCCTTATCAGAACGCCCATCAACATTCTTCGCCTATGACGCATCATGCCACTATCTCCTGCACGATTACCACGCCGTCTTTGACGCTCATTTCGTAGGCCGTATTTGCCTTAAAAGTTGGCGCACCGCCGATGTAGGTAGTGCCTGTAGGAAAAGTAATATTGAAGGTGGCTGCCGTACTAAAACGAATCCACGCCTCAAACGGGCTTGTGGGCCACGCAAAAACATAGGCTCCCACGGTCGCTGAAACGCGGTATTCCGCGTTATCCACAAGCGCCGTACCAGATGTTGGCAGGGCGGCGAGTTTGGCGGGTGCCGTCGATACCCCAAGCGCCGTTCGCGCCTCCGCTGCCGTTTTAGTGCCTACCACGCCACCCTCACCGGTGAAGAGGGGTAATCCCGCAACCGCGCCCACCTTGCCGTCGTGGGTTATAGCACCGTGGGCGTGGACTATAGGCGCAAAAGTAGTAGATTCTGCAATTCTTTGGTCTACCCGCGCATCCGTGTAGTACTTATTAGTTGCACCCTCCGGGACATTATCGGTGTTAAATACGGCCCCTGCTGGGTCAACAACTACGATAGCATCTTCCGGCGCGTCCTCAACTGGCCCGAAAAATACACCAGATTTTCCGTCAGCGCCGTCCGGCCCCGGCGGGCCTTGCAGAACGCCCTGATCTATCCAATCGTTCAATTCGACATCCCACATGTACACGTTGAAGGGGGCCGCTAGTCCGACATTGTACATATCCCCCTGTGCAGGAGAAGTCACAGCCGCTTCCAAAGCCTCAACGGTTGGATAAGTGCCCAGGATATCCAGGCCTGCGCCAGTTTCGCCTTTAGGAAGAACAAGGTTAAGCGTTTGCTCCGGCGCTTCGCCAGTGATGGTTGCGGCCGCAGCTACACCAGATTGCACGGTACCAATAGCCAGCGTGTTCGGCGGGCCGACAGGGCCTTCCGGGCCTTCCGGGCCCGGCTGTCCATCCGCGCCGCTATTCAGATACCATTTGTATTCTGCCGGATCGTCAGGCGGGTCGTTGCTCTCGCCTGTGTAAATACCGATATAGGGGCCCGGCTCGTCCAGCATTTCCACAACAGGAAATGCCGCGCTCCATTTTATCCAAAGGAAGTTCCCCGCCATCAGGCCAAGACGGCGGTCTATCTCTGGGCCCGTATATCTACTCTGATAAAGTTGCTCCATCGTCTGTCCTCCCTTCAAGCAGTGTTGCGAGAACCGTCTTTAGCTCTGCAATTTCGCCTTTCAAACCTTCGATCTCGGCATCTTGCCGTTTTAGCTCTGCGTGTGTGTTTTGTGCGTCTGCCCAAAGAATAGCCGGAACCCTGTCATACTGAACGCCCTGGATCTCATAAACGCCATTTCGTACAACGTACTCGACGAGCCACGGAAAACGTTTCTCCATGTCCTCGGCCACAAAGCCATAGAATGCATGTCCGCGCTCTCCCTTAATACGCGATTCATAGGTAACGGCTGGCGTGTCATCGATCATATCCGCAAGGCTTGGTTCGCTTATTTGGCGAATGTTTTGTTTTATGCTTCTAGAAGAAGATGCTATTCGCAAGCGATACCCGCTATCGGCAAATTCTACCCTTGCGTTTGCCGAACCCGCGCTAGTGTCTAATGCTACAAAACGCGGAGAGTTTATTTCTACCGTGTTTCCATACAGGGACACAAGCCCGTATTGGCTTATTAGCCTTAACATCTCGCCCCTGTATTCAAGTTTTTCATATGGGCCGAAAGCAACAAAGCCAGCATCACCAATTGGGTCTACTCCTACACCTACTTTTGTTATTCCATTAACCCTAAAATCGATTTCCCCACCATCGCAGACCAGGCTTGTGAAACTTCCGGTTGCGCCATCAAGCGTCCCTGCGAATTTGCCGTTTACAGCCTCCATGCTTCCATCGGCAAGGATTTTGAAGCGATTATTGACCGTGACAAGGCCCTCAAGGGCTATCCTTTGTGCAAGGATTTTAATTTCCTCGGCGGTCTGGTTTATCCGGCTGATGATCTCATCGTTCCCCACCTTGCTGGCGACCTCTGAAACGGTTTCGTCCACCGTGCGAATGAGCTTGTTTGTCTTGCTCTGAAGCTGGATTATCTGCCGGGATATGCCGTATTCCTGCGCCTGCTTTTCTGTGCCCTGCGCCTCATAGGAATCAACAAGGGAAGCTTCACCTTTAAGCGTGCGCTTTAGGATGTAAGTGTTGAAGGTTTCCTTCTGCGTCCGAACGGTTATCATATCCCCGCACTGGAGGTAGGGCCGCCCGTCAACCAAGGTATTGTGCGGCCTGTAGGGCTTATCCTTCATAGTGTTATAAAGGTTTAAAGCAAAGCCCTCTAAGTCCTCGGTACTCCGCCCGTATACCAGGAAATTATCCTGTATGATATATGGGTTGTCTTGCAAGGTTTCAGGATAGTGCCCGCCAATATCATCCTCGGTTTCGCGGATTACAACGGCGTTTATTGCCTTGCACACAAAGTCCTCACGGGTGCTTTCCGGGCGGTAAGTCTGATCATAAACCTCGTAATCAAACGTTTCGGCGGATTCACCCCCAAGCCTAACGCGCCTCAGGATCCCTTCTGGCGACATTTGCGGCCAGCACCCATTTAATTCGCACATGGCGCTTAAAACATCTATGCCCGCGATGAACGAGGGGTCAACGGTCTTGAAGATAGCCTTTCCGTCGTTGCTTATAAACAGGTCATCGTGCGGCACGCCCAAATAATCGCACAGGCTTACAAAGAGATCACCCAGCATGTTAGCATTCCCCTCGGGAAGCGCGTATGGCCAGGTTGCCGGGTCGTTATACCACGCCGAAACATCCTGCCTGAATCGATACAAGCGATCATAGGCGACGATTTTAATAAACCAGGTATCGGCCTCACGGGTGCATTCATCTACGATGAACAAGCCGATTGGCACTTCTTCTTCGCCGATCACCTGCCGCAGTTCGATCTCCGCGCCCTTCAATTCCTCTGTGCGCAGCATGAATTTCTTGCTTTCGGGCGGGGCCGTATATACCGGCTCGGCGGTGTCTGTGGCAAGTTGTATTGGTTGCGCTGGCGCAATGCTGATTGGGAAGGAGCCGGAGTCAGCCAGCCGTACTTCCAACATGGAAGCCTCAACCGTGCCGTACCGTATTTGCTCGGAATCCGATATGCTCTGCGTGATTGTCAGCGAATCGGCTACAATGTTGCTCCCATCAAAGACCAGCTCGCCGTTGGAATACCCCCGGTATTCCTTATAGGTGCCGGGGGTTCTGTACAGCTCTTTTATTTCATTTGTCCAAGGCTCCATGCCAATCCTCCTAATACTCTATAAGGTGGATCTCCAGCTCATCATAGAAGATGTTGCCGCTTGTGATATCCTTTATGGTGAATGTAATATCCGGGATGTAAAAGTCCCCCTGCTTGTAGGCGTTGTCCTCGTCGTTCCAATAGGTCAGGCGGCATTTCCGCTCTCGTGCGTTGATTGTGGCCCCACTAAAAAAATTCTGTATTGCTTGCTTTCCGGCCAAGTCAACGATGTGCGTTGTGAATGTGATCTCCGTCCGATCATGCGGTGCTATTCCGCGATGCAATCGGCCTAAACTGTCATAATAAGAACCTGAATCAGTTCTTTTGCTCGGTGTGGACTTCCATGTTCTGCTATTGATATACTGGCAAGGAAATGATTCGTTTCCGTGCTTAAGTAAATATCCATTAAACATGCTATCCCTCCAAGAGGGGGCTGCGCCCCGTTCGTTTCTGCGCCTGCGAGCTACGTTTTACAACATTTTTATAGATCACTTCGCCATCAAGCATAATTGTGTCTGTGTTATCTACATGTACATTAATCACGCCCGAATTAAGCGCACGTATCAACGCAGATATGCCATCCAGCCCAGTCCCACCATCCGCGCCACTACCCACAGCTACCGCAGTCTGCATTGCGCCGATGCCGCGCATCATGCGGTAACGGCTTGCTTCCTCCGCACCCATGGCTGCTTTGCTTTTATAGCCCTGGCCGGTGCTCCTGTGCCCCTGCACATCCGCATCCACGCTAAAGTTAGTCGGGATAGCGTTCAGCATGTCCTTCCCAACGCCCTCCATGGCCTTTTCAAAGCCAATGCCTAAGCCCTCGCCCAGGTTTGCACCAATCCCGGCAAATAGCTTGGACGGTGACGCAATCCCGAAAAAGCTCTTAATCCGCGAAACAACGCCGCCAAAGAACCCGGAAATTTTACCCCATAGCCAATCGCCAGCATCGGAAATGCCCTGCCACAGCCCCTGTATAAGGCGTGTGCCCATGTTCACCATCTCGCCTATGTAAGACGAAAAGCCTTTTACCAGCGCTGTGATGATTTGCGGCACGGCCTTCACGATCTCTACGATGATGGCGGGGAGGTTCTTAACCAGCGCGACTAGTAATGCAACGCCAGCCGTGACGATTTGCGGCGCGGCCTTGACGGTAAAATCAACAATCGCGTTGATAATCGCCGGGAGCGCCGCAACCATTTGCGGGATGGCCTGTAATAGCCCTTCCGCAAGCGCAAGAATCAGCTCCAGCCCCGCTTCCAGCAGCATGGGAAGGTTTTCTATCAAGCCCTGCGTTATCATCACAATCGCCGCGACAGCCGCCGGGATTAGTTCTGGCAACGCCTCTGTAAGGCCCGTGACAAGCGCGGTGATCAATTGTACGGCTGACTCAACTAGCAAGGGAAGATTGCTTATGAGCGTGTCGATTATCATCATGATAATCCCAACCGCTGCCGGGATAAGTTCGGGAAGCAGCGTAAAGACAGCATCCAGAATCTGCCCTAGAATGTCCGTCACCATATCCAACAAGGAAGGTAATAGCTGGTCAAACGCTTGTAAAAGCCCGTCCACAAGCGCGGGCAAGGACTGGACTATGTTCTCGATAACAGGCGTAATGTTCTTTATGACATGCCCGAACATCTCCACGACATTATCAACAAGCGCACCGATGTCTGCGTTTGCATCGCCCATGCCTATCTTTAGGTTTTCAAACGCCGCCGCCAATCCGCTGATCGAGCCTTGAATGGTTTCCGTTGCTTCCTTTGCGGTTGTGCCGGTAATGCCCATCTCCGTTTGGATAACGTGGATGGCCTCGGTGATATCCGCAAAAGAAGATATATCGTACTCGATGCCGGATAGCTTTTCAGCATCAGCTAAAAGCCGCTCCATCTCGGTTTTCGTGCCGCCATACATTTGTATTCGCCACGGGTCGTTAATCCGTGACCGTTCTCTTATGAACTGCTGCATGTCACCATGCAGATTAGACTATATCTTGTATCTTTCGATACCCTCGCGCTTCCACGCACTTGCGTGTACTCTACTCCATTTATTAAGCACCCCGGAGGGTGCTTAATATGTTTCGATAGTCGTTACGCTTTTATGAATGTGTTGCTCGTTCACCTTGTGTGTAAAAAAATTGATAACCCCTCGACCGCCCTCTTTGACCTATAGCGCCGCCTCTTAACATTAGAGATATGTTACCGCTCGTGCAACCAAAATATTTAGCCGCTTCTGAAATACTGCTAAACTCTAATGTTTCAATAACCCCGCCCCACGATTCATGCCCGCCGCCGCGCTTTTTCCGCTTTTCTTCGTGGCGATTGACTGTTACTTGCTCACTCCTAACCCCGCTTGTCATAAATCTGGAATTTTGCTCACTGTACGTTGCCCATCTTAGATTATCGATAGAATTATTCGTTCTATCTCCATCCGCATGGTCTACCGTGGGCTTGTTTTCGGGATTTGGGATAAAAGCCTCTGCAACCAGTCTGTGAATCGGTACCTTTTCGGGTTTATTGTTTTTGTATAAGTCTACTGTCAAATATCCATTGCCCACATTGACAAAAGGACTTTTGATATGGTTTGTTTGGTCATTCCTAACCTCACCATTTTCATTAACGGAATAGTTATCGTTTCTATCAATCTTTTTCCACATAGCTCAAACTCCTTGCCGCGTGTTTGTCATTTTTATTATACCATACAAACGCGACTCTAGCAAGTGTTCTAAGCAACTGATTCATACTTAGCACGGTATTGCCTTAATAAATTAAGGGTTCCACCGTTTTCACGAGGTTTACCCTGGGCTAAACGGTTGTGTCCACCCAGCTTGAGGTTGTCCAGCATCGTATAGTTTTGCTTGGCAAACCCCTGATAGGCATTCTGTATGGATTCCATACTTGTGCCCATTTTGTTGGCATTGTCGGCCATGTCCGTGATGGCCTGATCTGCCACCAGCGCCGCCTTTTCGGTATCCCCGCCCAATGATTGAATTAGCGAAGCGGAGAAGCCCGTGACGGTTTCCATATACTCGTTTGCGGACATTCCGGCGGTCTTGAATGCGTTTTCAGCAAACCCCATCACGGAATCAGCCGCGCCCTTAAAGAGCGTTTCCACACCGCCTACAAGCTGCTCATACTGCCCGTATGCCGCTATGACTTCTTTGGTGAGCTTAACCGCCGCCACGCCAGCCGCAGCCGCCGCCGCTCCCACGCCAAGCGCAACCTTGCCCAGCGCCCCCATTTTTCCGCTTACTGCTTGGTTGGCCTGGTCTATGCCGGATGTGTCACCAACGTACTTAAATACAACTTTTCCATCCTCGGCCATGCTTTACCCACCACCTTTTGCCCGCGCCGCCAATGACGAAGCCAGCCGGTCAACACCGCGCTGGAATTGCGCCTCGGCCTCCGCTTCGCTGATTTTTAACGCATAAAATGCTTTTGCTTCGATAAGATGTTGAATTTCTTCCCGATTGTACTTGGTTTGTGCCGGGATTTTCCGTTTCCGTATGCTGATTATTTCCTTTATTTTCGTGTTGTCTGGCAAGCCCTGAAACAATGCCACGAATTGCCGCCAATCCAACTTTTGATTGTGCAGGTCAATGCCATACGCTGCATAAAACGATGCATAAATATAAGCCGCGTCCTGCGCAAAATCAAAAACCTTCTCGCCGGGCTGTTTATCGCGTTCGCCTATAAGTAAATCCAGTACCGCATCGAAAAAGCGTATTTTATCCTGCGGATTCATCCGGGCCACGCGCCTACCGCCGAATATTTCAGCCGCCAGCATTACCCGCTGTTCTGGCGTGAAAAGTTCATCGCCCTGCAATTCAAACACGCGCAGAACGGTATCAAACGCGCAATCGACTTTATACCGCCGCCCATCCATTTCCACGAATCGCGGCAGCTCCCGCGAAAGCGTGAACATACTACCGCCGCCATTTCTTGCCGTATTTGCCCTTTTTGTATACATCCTTTGCCGCGTTGCGCAAGTCTGCCGCGCCCGCCTCGATTTGCGGCACGATTACCTCCAAGACAAACGGCATGACCTGTAAAAGCATCTCCGTGTAATTGCCCTCGAAGAATGCAAGAAGCTTTTCCGCGTTCTCTTTGCCTAGAGTAACCCCCAGGAACGCCACAACGGCCTCTCCCAGCGTTTCCACAACCTCCGGGCCAGGATTACCACCTGCCGCCTTTACCGCGTCCTGCGCCCTTACAACCGCAACAGAAGCGGTCTGATATTCCCGCACGATTGCATCCGGGGCAACCTCGATTTTCAAAACTTCGTCCCCGATTTTCATTTCTTCCCTGATAAACGCCCTGCGCTTGATTTCGTACATGAATAATACCTCCTAAAAAGAGAAGGGCGGGGATTACCCGCCCAATTGTCAACCTACACTTACAGCAGCCGTTCCAGCCTTTGCCGCCGCATTGGTCGCAGTAACAACCTCCGCAACGGTGATGATCTGGCCCGCCGTGGCCGGAATCGTGGCGGCGCCGTTCCATGCAGTCCAGCCGGTAGTCAGAACCGCGCCCTTTGCGGGAATTGCGGCCTGTGTGCCTAGCTGGTACTTATAGCTGTGCGCCGCCTCAACCAGCGGGTTTACATAGATATTGGTGTTTCCATCCGTGCCGGGCAAGCTAACAACGGTCAGCGGGTCTAAATAAGTGTCGGTGATGATCTCCGGCGCACCGTTGCCGTGAATGGCTACGCTGATCGCCGCCGGTTGATTTGCATCGCCGCCGCTAATCGTGATGTTGGCCAGCGTCACCTCCCACAGGATGATGGTGCCATCCTGCCTGGTGATGCGCAGCCGGGTTTTACGCGATTCGCCAAAGTTATGCATGACAGCATCCGAAAAGATGAAGTCCTGCACCTGATCGGCAAAATACCGCACCCCGGTAAGCGTGCAAATGTACTGCCCGCCCGTTACCTCCGTGCTGCCCCAGCCCTGATCGCAAATGTAAGATGCTTGGTAAAGCACCTCGTTCAGCGCCTCCGCAAGGTTGGCAAAGCCTTTACACAACCGCGCCCAGGTCGGGGAGCCGGTGCCCGGCGTGATGTCCATTTCCAGCGTGTTCTTATAGTTCAAACTAATTTCAGGCATTATATACACTCTCCTTTTGTGTAAAATGTCACTCGCAACAGACTGCCATATAGCCATTGCCGCGTTCCGCTTGCCTCGCGGTCAAGGTAGTTGGGCGGTGTTGCCGTTTCGATGTCCGCAATCTCCCAGCCCGTCCCGCGTGGGTAATTGCGCATAAGCATAAGCCCGGCATGAATCGCGGACAATGCGCCTATGACTGTGCTTAGCTGCTCGTGCTTGCCGTTTAAGGCCACTGTGAGCGATTGTAAGCCGCCTTTGTCTAGGTGCCGCTGGTCTATCGTGCCCGGCCCTAAATACATGGCTAAGCCGTTGTTGGGCGGCATTGCGCCGTGTTCTATCGTGGTGTATGGCGTTGCAAGCGAGATTGCCAGCGTTCGCACGGCTTGCAGGATTTCAGCGTACATTATAGCGCCCCCTTTGCAACGGTTTCCAGGATGCGAAGGTACTTGTCTTTGTTTTCGGCATAGCCTTTGTGCGCCCACAGAAGGGATGCGTTTGGGTTCCGGTCTTTTGATGGATACCCGGCATAATAAACGCGCTTGGCATAAGGCGTATTCCATACAAGCTCTCCTTTTTCGGGAGAACTTGCGCGGATGGATGAGCGTATCAATTCGCCGGTGTCCTGCCGGGCGTAGAAATTAGCATCCTTCAGCGCTTCGTTGCATACCGCCGCGATGCCTTTTTCGCTTGCCGCTTCAAATTTGGCCTTTAGCGCAGATGCATTGAATTGCACATCAACGGTAAATCCTTTTGTCACTAATCAGTCACCACCTTCCTTTCGCTTGACTGCTGCACCATTATGTGATATACTAACATAAAGGAGTGATTATGATGCACAATCGACCCTATGATCTTGCAAGCATGCGCTTTGGCCGTCTATTGGCGGTCGAACGTGTTCAGTCTCTAAATGGCCGCGACCGCTGGCGCTGCCTGTGTGACTGCGGGAACGAGAAGCTCGTATTAAGCCAGAATCTGCGCAATGGTCATGTGCAGTCATGCGGCTGTCTATCTTCCGAAAAAAAACGCGAAAGATTCATCACCTACAATGCAAGCATTGGCAGAGAGATTCACGGCGAAACCTTAACCCGCCTTTACAAGATCTATATTGGCATTAAGTCTCGCTGTTGTGATAAAAATCACCGCACATTCTCGCAATATGGTGGCCGCGGCATATCCATCTGCGCCGAATGGCTTGATAGTTACATAGCTTTCAGAGACTGGTCTATTGCCAATGGTTACAGCGATAAATTATCCATCGATAGAATTGACCCGGACGGAGACTATTCACCTCAAAACTGTCGCTGGGCTTCCAGTTCGACGCAAAACTACAATAAGCGGCGTCTCGCGCGAAACACATCTGGTCACGTCGGCGTTTCTTACAACAAAAAAGAGGGAAAATACGTCGCCTATATTTCAAAAGACCATAAACTTCACTGGTTAGGCACTTTTGAAACATACGATTTGGCTGTTGATGCAAGAAAGCGCGCTGAACGCGATTTATGGGGTCAACAGAGCCCTATTTCAAGGTGATGAAAGGCCATACCGTCATACAGCCTGTCGATGCTTGCAACCCTGTACTGCTGCCCATCAAATGTAACCCTATCGCCGTAAGCAAAGGCCACACCCTGCGGGGAGCTGTTTACAGCATCGTAAAACATCAGCGCGGAAAGCCTGATCTCCGTGTTTGCGTCCGAGCTACGGTCAAGCACAACCCGGCCCGAAGGCTCTAGCCGCACCCGCGTAAGCGTCCTGGTGTTTGGCCATGTAGGGTTTCCCCAATCGTCATTCACCGGGGGGCCGTACTGATGCGTTACGCTGTGAATTAAAAGATGCTTTGGGATTTGCACATCAGCACCCCCGATCAATCCCGGCGTACATCAGCCCGGTACAGCCTAAATAGCCCGATACAAGTGGGGAGAGGGGAATGCCGTTGATGCTCCCGCCGCTCCATTCGGATGAACCGCCCCGCGAATAGCTGAATTTCCCGATTGTCGCGCTGTTCGGATTAACCGCCGCGCCAGCCGTGGCCATTGCCCCGCCGAACAAGTCCAGCGTTTCCACCTGTGCCGCCGTTGCCTTTTTTACCGCGTCCTGAATAGAGGAAGGGAGGGCAGAAAGCCCTCCCGCCTCCTTAATCCTGCAAAAGGTGAGCATGTCAATCACATCGCTGGCCCGCTCCGCAAGGGCGGGGAACTCCGTAGCGGTAACGCTGCTCCCCGGCGCATAGGCTTGGAAATAAGCCCAGTCAATGTATGCCATGCTTTACCCCCTATTCCTCTGCCATAAGCCCAGCCGCTTGAAGCTTAGCAAGCAAGGCGTTAAAGTCCGCCACAAGCCCCTCAGCGGTGGTCGCTTCGCTGTCGGCCTGCAGTGCGGCCGTCTTAGCGTTTACGGCCGTTGAAATGGCTGTTGCGATGTCACCCTCAGGCTCCAGCGCAGCAGCAACCGCCGCCGCACCATCCGATATCACAAGCCCATCAAGAGCAAGGATAGCATCTGCCACGCTCTCGGAGGGCGTTGCCGCCCCCGAGATTGCATCAAGTGCTTTTACAACCGTTTGCATATGCCCCTCCTTACGCCTGCGCGGGCAGGGTCATGTTCTTGGTCACGGCCTGCGCCGCTACAGTCACGCTGTCATTTACGGTGGTGTAACCCTTCTTGGTTACCTTTACATCGTAGGTGCCAGCACGGAGATTGAACACGGCGTTGCCATTGGAGCCAGTCTTAATCCGCGCCCCGGCAACCTCGACATAAGCGTTTTCAACATTGGCCGGGGTATCCGCGTTGTCCTTGATATTAATGGTCACAGTCTGCGTGGTGATAGCGGTGGCAGGCTCAAGGTACGCGAACGGGCAGGAAGTACGGTTAGCATCCAGCCGGGTGGCGGGATTGGGCAGCGCCCAGCCCATGCGGAACACAACGCGCAGGGCGATAAGGTCTTGCTGGGCGAGGTTGTACACAATCGCCTTCGTGGTCGGGTCTTGGATAACGCCCTGATCGAGAATCTTGACGGTGATATCCTGCCGGATGGCATAAACCGCTTTGCTCCAATCTCCCGCGACAAGAGAAGCAACGGTGGTTTCAAACGCGCCGTTTTCCGGGAAGGTGACGGGCGTACCGTCAAGGGTGTACTGGCCGGGCTGCTGTACGTTCGCAAGGAACATGGAGCGGCCCACCTCGTCACGGATGCCGCGAAGCTGCGCCCTAAAGCCGGGTTTCGCAATCGCGCCGTTTACGGAATAGCCGTTGGATTCCACCTTATCCCATACGCCGTTAGGCTCATACAGCGCCGCGAAAAGGTCAGAACCGGGGGCCACGTTGTTACCGGCCTGCCGGGCGGTGGTGATGATGTCAGCACGCCAGCCAGCGGGGCGGTTGATGCCAAAGATGGCCGCACCGTCAACCCTCGCGCCGATTGCCTCGGTTACGCGGGGCGTGACTTGGCCGAAGATGTCAAACTCCGCATCGTCAAACACGGCCTCGGGAATAGGCACGATTACGGCCAGCTCCTCCGCGTTGAGGAATACGTTATCCCATGCCTGTTCGCTGGTCTGCTTAAAGCCGGTATCGCCCGTTACCCAATAGGCGGTGGGCAGGAAGTCCAGCACCCGGATGCGGGTCTGGTTGCTGGTCATGTTGGGAAGTTTCCGCGCCAAGCTCAAAAACGTGGAAGTTTTAGGCGCGTCCTGCTCGATGGCCTGTACTACTTGCTGGCGAATAATCGCCTCGGCTTGCTCTCTGGTAATCATAACTTTTTATTCTCCTTTTCCAAATAAACTGCGCAGGGCCGCATTGGCCTCTGCTGTGCTGCCCTTTTCGGGCGGGGGATTCTGCGGGCCGGGCGTGGGGCCGGTGAAGCGTGAAGCGGATTCAAACAAATAGTCTTTTTCTTTTTTGAGGGATTCAAGCGCCGCCGCAATATCGGATTGCTGGTTTTTGCTCTCCTTGAGCGCGTCAATGTTCAAATGCCCCATAATGTCTCTTGCATCCCTTGGCTTGGCGCTTGCAATAGCGGTTTCCAGCGTGCGGGAAAACTCGATTTCCGCAAGTTTCCTCTGATACTCCGTGTCCTTTGTGGCCAGGTCGGCGGTAAGCTGGGCAACCTTGCCCCTTAGATCGCCTACGTCCACACCATCAAAAGCCTTTAGCTTTTCCTGCACCCCGCTAAGCTGCGACTGTGCCGCCTCTGCTTTCGCCTTCTCCGCGTTTACATCCTTGCCGTTTTCGGCCATGATCTGGTCAATTACGCTTTGATCCAGGCCCAGCCCCTTTAGAAACTCGGTTTTCATTCTTTACTCCTTTCGATAGGCGTTTTAGGTGTCTGCCATCACCGTGTCGATGCCGCACATTAGGCTTGCGGCGGGCCGAATAAAAAAGCGCCCCGCGCCTTGCTAACCGTTCTTTCTTTGCGCCCATACCGCTTTCATGGCCTCGCTGTGTCCAAAGTCCATGACTTGCTGCCGGTTTGTGCGCTGTGTCCTGCCGGTGTCGCGGATGAATTGCTTTAACTCCGCTTCTTTGGCCTTTAGCTTAAGCTGTGCGGCGGTTTTCCCGTCCGCGTCTCCGATGCTGTCAGCGGCTAAAATGCGCCGCTTCTGTTCGCGTATAGCTCGCTCTATCTTGCGCTGCTCTTGGGATTCTTCGTATACCTTCGCATTTTCTTCGAGGTTGTACGGTTTGTACGTTTGTTCGCTCAGCCCCTCAAAGAAAGGGTAAAAATCATGGCCGCAATTAGCGCCCTTTAGCCCCGTAACTGTTCCGTAGCCGGTGGAATCAACCAGATTCGGATATTGCAGCGTCCCGCCGTTGATGCTAAAGATCCTCCCCTGCCATACCGCATGAGTGGGCCTAGCGCCCATGTGGCTTGTTACCTCCACTAGGTTAGAACCCCACTCCCGCGCCCGCTGAATCTGCATCGTGCCCGCCGCTTGGGAAGTGCTGGTCACAATGGCCCGGCGTACAGCTACATCGATGTGATTGCGCGTGCGTTTCCCCGTTGCGCTGATGTAGTCGGCCCCGGTTATGCCTTTGTCGGCCAGGTTGCGAACCGCCTTTTTAACGGCGGTATTGTAGTCCGTAACGCCTAGCGAGGTTTCGAGGTATGTTTGGTTGATGATACCTAAAAAGCCCTCCTGCGCGGACTGTAGCGCCGTGGTGTTAATGAGATTGAAATAGTACCTTGTGTTATCCACGGCCCCGGCGATGATCTGTTGCAGCATTGGCGAGGCCATCAGCGGCACAGGAACATATGGCAGATACCCTTGCGAGAATGCCGCTTGGTATATCCGCTCGTCAAATTCCAGCGCTTTGTATCCAGCATCATGCAGGATTTTCTCTATCTCTTGCATGGTCTTGCCGGAATACTTTTGAATCGTGCGCAAATTCTCTTTGTTCAGTGCCCCAAGTTGTTGCAGCTTTTCCACTTGCCAATCCAGCACCGAATCTGGCGTGATTTCATCAGCAACAGAAAACCGCTTCGCCACATTGACAAGTAAATCATCCTCGGTTGCCGTGTAGATCTGGATTAGCGCCTCGCTCATGGCCTGGATTTCGCCGGGTGACATCATACGCCATCACCGTCCGCGAAAAAGTCAGGGGATGCAGGAGCGCGGGCCGCAATTTCAGAGGCTAGTTTTTCGGCGGCTTCCTCGCTCAATCCATAAACCCGCTTGTAATACTCCACATTGTCGATGATGCCCGCCTGAACCTCTAGAAGCGCCTGACGCGCCGCCGCTTCGCTGTCGGTCATAACGCTATCGCCCCAATCGAAAGACATCTGCGGGGCCGCTCTGCCAAGCCATAGGGCTATTGCTGCCGCCATATCGGTTAGCGCGGATTCAAGCGCCCTTTGAATGTCCGTCACCGTCACATACAGCCGCTGCTTGCTTATGCGCACCTCCGTGGCGGTCTTGTCCGATACTGCCGGATCGCTGATCGTTCCGTATGCCAGCCCGCAAACAAACTCAATCATTTTAAGCTGGTTTTGATAGCCCTTGTAAAGATCGTCCGCTCGAATTTCCGGGCTGAACGTATCCAGCAGCGGTTTGTCGGTTGCGCCGGTGTTGTACTCCATTGTGCGGTATAGCCGCTCGTTGCCGCCGGGATACTCAAAGTTGCCGGTGCCTTCGTTGCGCTTTAACATGCTTGCCGCGACATGCACCGCCGCTTGCTTGGCTTCGTACTCCCAGCAGATGTTAGAATATTTCTTGTCGGCTTCTTTGATAAGTTTCGCGGCCCGGCCATACACAGATATTCCCAGGGGTGAATCCGGGTCTATGTTATTGGCCAGCGGCACCCGGAAATAGCCGAACGGCAGTTTGTCTCCTTGGATCGGCGCGGATTCCTGCATGGTTGCCCATTGCGGCACGGTTGCCAGCGCAATAGACTGCCCAAGCGATACGCCCGCATTGTCATTGCGGAACGCCAGGTTGATGATCTGCCTTTGCGGGAGCGAGTAATATTCCAGCCGGGTAAAAACCACCCTGCCAGAATAAAGCTGCTCTACAAGCACACACTCCGAAATATGCCCGGAACTATCGAACGCAAGCGGGAAAAACCGATCAGCCCGGATGTATTGCGTGGCAATTTCACCGTCCGCGCCGATGTACGGTTTCATCAGCGCACCGCCAAGAGCACAGCCATATTCCACCGGTACGCGGATGTCAGCTAATACCCGCTGGTAAACTTCATCCACGGCAGGATCACCCGCCGATGATTTTAACTCACAAGTGGAAAGCCGGGCCAGCTCCATCGCGATTGCGCCGGGAATGCCCGCACTTTCAATGCCTTTCTTACAGGATATCCACGGCGGCGCATCTTCGTACATTGCCGCCCATAGCTCAATGGCCTTGCTCATGTCCGCATTCATGCAGGAGTTAACATCAAGCCCAACGCCCTTTAGCGCCTTGATGATTGCTTGCATCATCGTTGTATAGGTCATGCTTTACCTCTCGTTTCTGATGAGCTGCGAGATTAGCCGCTCAAATGTGTATTCGAATGCGTCCAGCGTGTCAATATCGCTTGTGCCGTTGTCCAGCCGCTCATCATCCGTTGTGTTTTTCGGATTCCACACCGCCCCGGCCAAAGCATCGTCCAGCGTTTGGCATTCCTCTTGCACATAAAAAAAGCGCCCCTGCGCCATCAAGCGGAGTGTCGCCCGTATGCGGTCATTAATTGTGGTTTTGAGCGCATTCCCGATTGCCGGGGCCAGCCACGCCATGCCCGCCTTTCGTGCCGCCGTTCGTAAACCGGCGATAAGCGTCTGTTCTGCGCTATCGCAATACACATGATGGATAACGCCGTAACGGTCTATGATCTTGCGGCAGAAGTCTATAAACAGATCCCCCAGCTTGTCCGGGTCTATTTCCTCGCGCTGATCGCCGCGCATGTGCCGCTCCGATGCAAGAGCAATCAAATGATTGTATCCTCGCGTGATGCCCGTTGCAGCAAACGCATGCCCGGACTTGCCGCCGCCAAAGTCCACGCCGATATTGATCTCCATGAGGTCGCGCACCGGCCCAGCTTTGTGCTTCTCGCGGTTGTTGGCGAACACTTGATATATTGCGCCATCAGCCGTTACCCACAGGCCCCTAACATATCGGTCAAAGAATACCCCGGTAAAGCTCGCCCTTGCCTTTTCTAGCGCCTTTTCGGTCAGTGAAGGGTTATCCTCCATCAGGAATTGAAGATGCTTTGCGTTGTGCTCTGCGGGCTTTAAAACCCATTCCTTGTAAAACCAGTGGTTAGGGTTTTCCGGGTTGCAGTTAAACCATAGCTTGGAATTGTCGATTGATAGCGTTCTGGCGATTGCCTGATCTACAAACGATTGCGGCATAAGCGCAACCTCGTCAAACAACACCCCCGCCAGCGTGATGCCCTGAATCAGCATGTAGCTGCTCTCATCCTTGCCGCCGAACACATAAAAATAATTGGTCTTGCCGCCGCGCCTGACGGTCAGCAGGGAAGTGGAGCGCGAATAGCTCATGGCGTATTTTTTGCGCATGCTCCCAATGCTCATCAGCGGCGCAATGATGTTCCGCTCCGCGCTTCGCACCGTCTTGCCGCTTATGCCAAAGCTGGCCCCGTCAAAGATTGCCATTGCCCACTCGATGAAGGCAATAACCATGATCGTGGTTTTCCCGCTTCGTACAGCGCCATCACATATCAAAGCATCGTATGGCTCGGCCATGAACTTGAATATCTCTGCCTGTTTCGGTGAAATGGAATCAAACCTCATTTTTTCACCGCCTCGGATATGGCCTCAAATAGGTTATCGCTTTCCGCATCGTCTTGCGGCCTGGTGGTCTTGTCTCCGAACAGCCCCAAATGCTTACCAATCAGCTCTAACGCCCGGAGCTTGTCGGCCATCTTTACCTCGATTCCCGCCTGCGTTGTCTTTATCCCGGCAATAGCGCCGCGCTTTTCGATTGGGATCGCCGCCGTGAGCTTGATGCTTACTCCGTCCGGGGCAACCTCGGCAAAATCCAGTATGTCATAAAACCCGATAGCGGCCAATTCTCGCAGTACTTTATCCTGCGTTATCTCCGTGCGCTTCTCGCGCCGCTCGGCTCCGCGCTGGACAGCAGCGGCGATATTAACATTTGCCAACAGCCGCCCACCCTGCGCAACGGCAGTATTTTTGCTGTACCCTGCTCTGATCGCCGCCTGTGTCGCGTTGAGGTCTATGAGGTACTCCGCGACAAAGCGCTTTTGTTTCGGCGTAAGCTCGGTCACGGTATCACTCCTTCTTTATTCGTTGTTTATTCGCTGTTTCCGCATATCCATGCTATCAACCCCGCTATTTACGGCGCATGGTGCATAGTTATGCGTGTATGCATCGGCATTTTGCAATAAAAAGCATAAAATTATTTCCAAAAATCTATTGACGCGCCCCGCAATGCGTGGTATAATTAAATCAAGAAAAGCAAGGAGGGCACCACGATGACAACACAAGCGATCGAGGCCATCATCCGCAAGTACAACTTAGCCGCAACCGGCGACGGCAACATAGCGATCCGCGAGACGCGCAATATCACGCAGGCAGACATCGCAACCATCAAGGCAGCTAAGGCGGAGATCTTAGAGCACATGGCCGTGATCGCCCGCGAAAAAGAGGAGACCGCAGCGCACACCGTATGCTTTTGGGTATCAGGCTGGGAGGCCCACGAAGTGGCCATTGATGACCGCAAGGATCTGGATGCACAGTTTGACAGCATCGCCGCAATGTACGCGTCTGACAGCATTACAGTTGAGATCGTGCGCGACAGCTACAATAAGCACATTGGCCACAAGGCCGCAGCGGTCGCCAAAGATATCGCCGCCCTCGAAGCCCTTATAGCCGATAACGAGTGCAAGCCCCTGATGACCGACGCGGAAAACCAAGTATGGCGCAAGCGGCATAACGACCTCTATAACGAGGGAGGCGATGGCTATGTGCCAAACAACATCACCAAAGAGGATGTACAGCGGGCAAAAATCAGGCTCGCACAGCTCATGACACTGAGAGGGGGCCAGCCATGACAACCCCCGACCGGCTCAAAGCCGCACGCGGCAACCTCTCACAGGCCAAAGCCGCCGCCCTGCTAGACATCCCGCTCCGCACTTGGGAGGACTGGGAGCGAGGAGCGAGAACCCCGCCAGAGTATGTAATAGCACTGATCGAGATGGCACTCAACATAGGCCGCCCCCGCCCGGCTAAAGGCGGGGAGAAGGAGAAGAAAATGACACACATCAATCTATCGCAGGACGCAATCGCCACTTTGGCCGGTTACGCAACGGAGATCACCGAGTATAACAACCCGCAGTACCGCTACGATATCGGCATATGGGCAGATGGCACGGTATCCCGTGGTGATCTGCATATTAGCGCCAGCAGCTTCTCGCGCTGGCACGACGAGCCGACCGTAAGACTGTACGTCCACCCGATCTACACGACCGCCGACATACACGACGCGCTACAGGAGCGAGGCGAGGACACCGACGATATCCCGCAAGACGAGCTGGACGCATGGAACTACGAGGCCAACACCGCCGCCAGAAGCTGGGCAAGTGAGATAGCGGAACAACTCGCAGGCGGCATTAATCCAGACACGTGGCGGGCACCAACGCCGCAAATCAATTGGTAACCACACAGCCCGCCTTAACCAGCGGGCTTTTCACCGTCTCGCCATATGCCGGCACTCTTTGAGTGTGCAGCGCTTGCGGGCCTTGTCGTAGTGCTTGCACTCTTTGCAGGTCTTTGGTGTGGTTATCCAGCGTATCACATTCTCCATCGCTACAGCCTCGCGGCCATCTCTTTGCGTGTGCCCAGCGAGTATACCCACTTGTATCCGTAGGCGTGACTTGCCTTCCCTCGACAACACGCCAGTATTTGCCTGTGGCCTTTACCTATCGACTTCCCGGCTGCTGCGGCACTTCTGTGGCTCTTGATGTGCTTGCCGTCCAGCGATAGCTGGTCAACTCGCCCGGATGACAACTTCGCTGCGGTCTTGTGACGCACCCCATGCCTAAAGGCAGGGGCTTTACGGCGTTCTTTGATAATAAGTAGTTTACAATGTTGTTTTTGTATAGATGCACCTGGTGGTAACCTCGGTTGTTTGTTTTCGTTCTTTTGAGCTTGCCGCGCTGCCTCTTACCCGCGCTATCTATTCTGTCGACAGACCTTACACGTCCTTGGTTGCTTACCTGATAGATTCCCTCAAAGCCAACCACATCTCGCCATTCTTCCATTTTTTCTGCTCCTTTCACGCAAATGAAAAGAGCAGGGCTTACTGCTGTCTCACGACATGTGCCTGCTCATTTACCAAACTACTTCAACCTGCTTGTACGACCGCTTTAAAACTATGGTTTGTGCCGTGCCGCTTGCCGGAGTAAGCATTTTTCTCAATGCATAACCGCCATAGTCCGTCCATGCGGTCGAAGAAATTGCCGTGAACTCTCGCGTGCTTACGCGTTTATTGCGAGCGTCTATTACTAGCTTCTGCGGCTTCGTGACAATCCCTTTGTGGACATGTGCCGTTATCAAAACGTCCAGCCCGTCAATCATCATTGCAAACCGCTCATTGCGGTTTACTGCTGCACCCGTGTATATTCCGCCGCCAGTAGAGTGCGTGACGCATATTGTGTACGTGGGGTTTCGCAATCCGTTGGCGTTTTTATTCCCCATCCGCAATATTAAAAATGCGGCGCTCTCCCGAAACTTATCCTCAATATCGAGCTTGGCACACACATCATAGAGCGGCGAATCGTCCACATCCTTGCCTGATCTCGCGCAATGATTTCCAGGCGTAACACACAGTATCTTGTCCCTTATATCAGCCAGCTGTTCCGACAGCCATTTTTTCTGCTCGCGCGGCCGCATTGTTTCCTGGAATATGTCCGACACCGAGGAGCGCGTGGCATTATTCATCATGTCTCCGCCGATGGTAATATAGCTGTTCGGCTCCGCCAGTAGTTTCTTTCGGAACGCCTCCCATCTCTCCACATTGCATTCAGCAGCGCCTATATGCAGATCGGCAACCGGATATATCTTAATATCAGAATCAAAGGTATAAATAATAGGCTCAAAATCGCTCTTAATCGTCCTCACCGCCAGTCATGCACACAACGGGAATCCCCGCCGATTCTGCGTATTCGATCTCCCGCCGCATCCCCGGCGATATTGCGCCCCAATAATGCAGTTCGTCGCACCGGGCCAGGACTTCCAGCCCGTGGGCAAGCCCTTCCTCCCGGCCTGTTTCTTCGTCTAGCATCTGGGTAAAAAATGCATGCGGCGCAAACGGCGTATTTCCTAGCTCCATTTCCATGAGGCAGTAGTTTATGGCCCGGTCTATGTTTGCCGGGTTCCCGCCATAAGGTGAACACACAAATACAAGCATAGGCCCTCCAAATAAAATAAGCACCCGTTAAGGTGCTGGATTGACAAAATACCCGCCATGTTACGCATGCCCCGTACTGCCCGGAAGGGCGAGGGAGAGGGTATAGGCTTGGCGGGTAAATAAAGCCTTTCGGCGTACTATCGCAGGGCGGTTGCCCGCCCCGCATCAGAAGGAGGTATCCATGAACGCCAATGGCGAAAATGGCATGAGAAAAGCCCCTGCTAAGCAAGGGCTCTTTACAACTATCCACACTATCATTATACTTGTCAAGTTTCCCCTAGTCAAGTACATTTTCGCAAAGCGTTCTCCTCGATTTTGTAACAGTGCTTTTTTTGATACCCGGTGGCCCACGAAGCCCTATCCCAGCTCATGCACTCAACATACCGCGCCCGCATTACCTTTGCCTGTTGCTCCGGCAAGGTATAAAGCCATGTCTCAACCCTGTCTATCGCCCCTTCTAGTAGCGTGTACCGCTCTATGCGCTCCGTCTTTAGCTCTATCATCCGCGCTATCTGCCCGGCCCGCTTATCGCCGCCTGTGGGCTTGCAGGGGGCCTCTGACATGCTAGGGGTGATCTTCTCCATTTCGGATTTCAGCGTTTCTATGTCCTCGTCCAGCTCCCGGATACGCTTGCGGTGGATGCGGATGGATTTAAGCTCTTGCGTCGTCATAGACAAACCTCTTGTCGGCCTTGTTTAGCTTAACGCCGTTTGCTACGCGCCCCTCCTGCTTTAGCCGCTTTAGTATATCGGCGGGGTCAATGTGGCCGCAAAGCTCGGCGCACCACCTGCCCTTGAAAAACACATCTAGCTCGGCGTCGTTGGCAATCCCTCCCTGGATTTTTACACCACGATCAAGCGCCAGCCGGTCAGAGCATGCCTGCCGCACTATCGCCGCCGCCAATTCCGCATACGCGCTATCAATACTATCCATGCGGTTTCTCCTTCATGAAATCGCGGAATTGCACAAAACAGGTTGGGCATAGCTCTATCATCATGCAATCCTTCTGCCCACCAAACAGATAAAGATATACGTCCATGCTCACATAGCCGCCTGGTTTCATGATCTTGTTTTTGCACCTATCACAATACTTCTCGCATTTTGTGGCCATAATGATTCCCCCCTTAGCCCTGATACGGGCAGTCCCTTTCCCCTGCCGGTATAATCCCGGCCTCCATCAAATCCCGCCTTCGCTGGCACCGGCGCAGCTCCTTGCCCTCTTTGGTGCAAAGCATGCAATCAGCAGTAACATCCCCAAGCAACCGCTCCATTACCTCGGTGGGTACAACGTAATACTCTTTTTGCGCCCTCGGGTCGGTGCTGGGCATGGCCATCAAAATAGAGGCACTTGCCAGTCGCATTATGCCGCTTATTTGCTCTTGTGGGACTTGCTCTAGCATAGCGGTCAAAGCCTTTTCTGCGTGGCTCTGGACGGCCTTCAATGACCTCTTGGCCTTTACGCTGCCCGGAAACGATTCCCCCGCCAGCTTGTCCGCATATACCATGCATGCAGCGGTGCATACTATCCTTTGGCGGTCTGCGGCGTTAGCGTAGGTCATGGTTCACCGTCCATTCGTGCGCCGCACCGTGGGCAGAACGGTGTGCGCTGGTTTATGCCCGTAAAGTTTACTGCCCCGCAAGCAGAACATCCCAGCCCCGTATCCCCGCTCATGGTCGTGTTTCCGTTTCGATATTCCCAGTGCTGGTTTGGAATCCATTTCCCGCGCACCACGGGTACAGCGTCAACCGCTGGAGCTTCATCAATGAGCATACAAATCCAATCAACGGTAAGTGCAATCGCGGTGTCTTTCTTCCACTCTTGCGCCCGCACCGTGTTTTTCAGCGCATTCGCGTCTATCAACCTTACTTCGCTCATGGGGCCTCCTTCCGTTTCTTGTTCGGACAAAGCAGGAAACTAAAATCCTCGTCGCACGCATCACATTGGGACCGAAGCAGCTCACAGCGACAACATAGGTCGTCGATACTCATATCCCACACTTTGAAATGGGGGCATTTTTTATCCCAACAGTCCTTCGGAAATCTATCCATCCCGCTCACCCTCCCCGGCCTGCGTGGCCTCCTGCGCACACCATTGGCAAGATGTGCCGCACTTTTCCCATTCTTCCGAACGCTCAGCATATCCCTCTTTGCCATCTGTGTACTTGTGCCATAAGACATTCATGCACCGCTCGCAGGCCATGGAATAAGCAAGGATTGCTTCGGCAAGCGTATAGTCTCCGCTGTTTGCCATTGCAAGCAGCAAAGAGCCGTCACCGCCAATGTGGCAGCATCCTACAAAAACTTCGCGCGACCCGTATCCCTTCCACTTGAAGCCCCACGGCTGCCACCATTTGCGGATCTGTGTGCCGCGGCATCTTTGGCACTCGCGCCCTTTTATGCCCTTTATCCACCCGCCTGTGCGCTTGCGGTATTTGAGCGGGTGGTGGCACTTATCAACATCCTCCTGCTTTATAAGCCGAAGATGCGTTTCTCTTACCTCAAGCGGGAAGCGGGATACCTGAAATGCTGCATTGGGCGGTTCGACCAAATTCTGCACATCCGCCTCGGGTATTTCGTTGCCGTTTTCGTCCTCGTACCAGAGAGTTTTCAGCATAGTTTTATCGATTTTCATAAGTCTGCTCCCTTCTGATTTCCGGCCTCCTGCGGGCCGCGCCAGTCAAAACAATGCGGCCCTCCCGTGGGATGTTGGCAATCATCATCGCCATACCATTTACAAAACTCGCACAGTTCCGCATCCTCTGACAGGTTTGCCATTTCCGTCATATCCTCCACCGCCGCCCTCTCCCTGCGCTCCGCTTCGTTGAGTTTGGCGAGAAGGATGGCGCACTGGCTCCCCTGAAATTCGTTCGCTTGCGCCCATTCCGGATGCTCCCGAAACGCCTTTACGATCTCTTTAGCATCCATCCTGCCCACCTCCATCCAGTTTGCGGCCACACATGGGGCAATACCTTAACGGCCGGCACAAACACTTCATTTCGCTCGTGTGTTTTGTAAATGCGGCGCAAAGGGTATCTACTTGTAATGTTTCTGCCAACTCTTTGTTTACCGTGCAATACTCGCACCCCTTCTCCCTCTCTTCCTCGGCGCGGAGGGCGGCCAGGGCGGTTTCGCAAGCGTCAACATGCTCTTTGATAGCCGATAACCTTACTATCGGCGCGCTGTCAACGCTTTGCTGGAAATATCGTATCGCCTTTTCTCTATCGCTCATGGTTACGCTCCTTTCTTTTGCATCAGCCTGTCAGCCTCCGCGATTGTCTGCTCTACACCGTCTACCCGTAACCTCGGGCGGTGCCCCAATGCGCGGTGCAGGTGATAGCTTCTTCGCGCCTTCTCTTTTTCGAAGGTGGCGCAATGCATGTTCTCCGTTTCGCCCTTACGGGTAAATACTTCATAGCAGGGTAGGGTTTGCTTTTTCATGCCGCACCTCCATATCCATCCAGGTTACGCCGGTCATGGCTCGTCCCCAATCATGTCGCAGGGGATTACGTTGCTTATCCGCACGTTCACGGCTGCCTGCTCCCCGTAATATTTGTTCACAAGCATGCTTGCGATCTGTGAATCATCTTTATACGCCACGCCGTTGAGGCTATCCGCTATGACCTTTGCGATGTTGTCCACATCAGGCTTTTTCAGCGGCAGGATTCTATCGCTAAGCATGAGCGCCCGTGTCTTTTTAGGCGTGTCTTTCAGCGGTTCAAAGATTGCATCAATCTCCATTCGCAGGGGCACATCCTCCTTGAAGCGGAACCCGTCACATTGGCGAAGGTACTCCATTTTCACAAGATTCTCATAGAGCACCGTTTGCTCCGGGGTGTATGTGCGGCCTTTCCCTGTCCGGGCACGGGCCTTGCCTTGCGGCTTCCCAATGATCTCAAATTCTACGTTCATATGCCCAATTCCTCGCATATCTGGCGAATTGCCGCCTCGTACTGCTCCGGCGTTAAGTCGGGCGGCAACTCCTTCTTGCGCCGCTCGTATTCAATCCACATCAAACGGTGTTGCACCTTTTTCCTCCTTGTCGCTGTACCTAAAGTGCGGGCCATCCCAAGATAGTTCTAGCGCCCCTGCTTGCCCGTTGCGGTGCTTGGCGATATCCAGCACGGCGGCTTTCTGGTCGGCCTTCTCGTCATACTTGCCGGGCCGGTGCAAAAACATCACGATATCCGCATCCTGCTCAATAGATCCGCTTTCCCGCAGGTCAGACAAAACGGGCTTTTTGTCTGCGCGGTTATCCACGCCCCTGTTGAGCTGGGCCAGCAGTAGCACAACGCATTTGCATTCTTTGGCCAGCACCTTCAAGGCCCGGGTGGTGGCGCTTACCTCGTTTTCTCGCGTGCCGCCCTTGCGCTGCCGCATATCCATCAGCCCCAAGTAGTCGATCACGATCAAGGCGGGTTTGAGCCGGTGGCATTGGGCCTTGATGTATTCCACCGTAGCCCCGCCCTTGTCGTCGATGTACATATCCAGCGCCTTGAAAGCCTTTCCTGCGGCCCGTATGGCTTCTGCGGCCTCCCGCGCTTGCCCCATTTCGCTTTCATTCACGTTCGCCAGCGATACAATAGCCCTTGATATCAATTCTTCGCGGGTCATTTCCAGCGAGAACACGGCCACGCGCTTTTCCTTCGCAACGTTCATGGCAACGTTCATGGCAAACGAGGTCTTCCCCATGCCGGTTGTCCCGGCGATTACCACCAACTGCCCCGGCCTAAGCCCCCGGAGGTTTGCATCGGCAAAGAGAAATCCTGTCCGTATGCCCCACTCGCGCTTCTTTCCGAACTGCGCAATTACCGCGTCCACATATTCCCCGGCTCTGCGGATATCCTTTGAGCCAAGCGCGATAACCTTGTTTAAAACGGCCTCGGCGGCTGAAATATATTCCCCACCCTCGGCAACAGACTGGATTACCCCGCTCATATCACCTGCAAATTCCCTGCGCTGTCTGGCATCCCGGACAAGGCGGATATAATGCTCTACGTTCGCCGCGCTGGGGGTATTGATCGTTAAGCCCGTGAGCCACGGCACATCCGCATCGGGCATGGCATTGATAACGGTTACCAGGTCAACGCTGCTGCCGCTCGCAGACAAGGCGATCATGTGTTCAAAAAGTTCCCGGTTCCTGGGACTTGTGAAGTCCTCGCTATCAAGATCACAGGCTAACTCTACAGCCCGCTGGCTTATCAGCATGGAACCCAATACACTTTCTTCCGCTGTCATGGCTATCCTCCGTCGTAGAATTTAAACGCGCTGCGCCAATCATCAGGCTGCTTTTCCTTCGGTGCGGCATTGAGATACCCCTCGAACTTTGAAGGTCTGAAAAGAGTATCTGGCCGCAGGTATTGCTCCCACTCCGTCTCCTTCCACAGCTTCACCCGATCATCGATCACGCGCTTGCAATCGGCCACGGTGTACCCATCTTTGAGACGGGCACCTATCTGCTTGCGAGTGCTGGCCGTAGAAGCCTTAAAGCTGCTCCCCGTTTTTTCATTGAGGTAGTCCACGATTTCAGCAATATCATCCGCACTTTTCCCCTCGGGGGGATTAAGGGGGGTAATTTCCTTCTCCTTCTCCTTCTCCTTGGGGGGCGTTTGGGGGGCGTTCGGTAGCGTTCGGTGGCGTTCGGTGGCGTTCGCTTGCCCTCCTAGCGCCCCATTTGCGCGATTTACTGCGCATTTTTCTGCGTATCTTTCAGCGTCCCTATCTATCTGCGACCGAATCATCGGAAATACATGCCGCTCATTACCGCGAAGCTCCTGCGCTGTGCCCGACATGCTGTAGGTTAGGCATGCCACGAACAAGCGCCCTATCTCCGCATCATTGAGGGTTTCAATCGACTTTAAGTAGCTGTGATAGGCGTTGAAATACTCTCTTGCCATGCCATCACCCCACTAAAAAGGTAGTTCGTCCGAAACTTCCTCAAATCCAGCCTGTTCAAGTTCATCATCCCTGCTATCCGTCCTCGCTTTCGGGGTAAGGAACTCCACTTCATCCGCAACGATCTCGGTAACATACCGCTTGGAACCGTCCTTTGCATCGTAGGAGCGGGTTTGCAGCTCGCCCACCACGGCTACCTTGCTGCCCTTGGAAAGGTATTTGCCGCAGTTATCAGCCAGGGTGCGCCATGCTACCACGGGGAAGAAGTCCGTTACTTTCTCCCCGTTTTGGCCCTGAAAACGGCGCTGTACGGCTATGGTGAAGGTGCAAACCGATACGCCGCTGCCAGTGGAGCGCACTTCTGGCGGCTTTGTGAGATTTCCGATTTGGAATACCTTATTCATTGGGCTTCCCCCTTGTACTCGATAAAAATATCGCGTGCCCACCCGTCCGAAAGGTCGCTGATAGGCCGCCTCCCGGATTCGGGACGCTTATCTCCATCGTTATCGCCGCAGACCCCATCGGTGAAACAATACACCTTGCCAGCCGTGAACCCCCCGTAAGCCTTTATACATACCACCTTGCCGTTGTAGTATTCGGGTTCGGGCTGGTAGCCATCGAGAACGAGGTACCGGCGAGGGGATGCATACAGCCTATCCCCATCATCAAAACGGAGGGTGCTATCGCCGCCGCTAAGACCAACACACTTTGCCAGTTTATGAAGTAGGTCGTGGTTGGGCCAGAACCCGTCATCTACGATATACACCCACTCCCCCACCTTCGCGGGGCGCTGGACGAGGGGGATGAGGCAGGCCGAAAGGCTAGGATTATACCTTGCGTATTGCGCAAAGCTTCCCCCGTAAGTGTCACCGCCGCACCACTCATCATCATAGACAACACCTTTGCCGGGAACAAATTCATACACTTTTCCGCGAGTAAGAAAATTTCCCTCCATAAAATCCTTCACGCAGTACAGCTTGATAGGCTCCTGCGCGGGCTTCTCGGCGGGTTTTGGCGGCGTAGCGGGCAACCTGTCCATCAGCCTGTCATACGCGAGGTTTGCGCCTATGGTGAAGTCAAAAGCATCGCTCGGCGCACACTTGGCCTCTGCGGATTTCATGACCTTCTTGCCATCGTATAGGCGGGCGATGGTGGTGGTGCCATCGTGGGTGATGATGATTTTATTCATACTGCTGTCTCCTTTTCAAACTTCCAAATATAACCGTGAGAGGTTTTTATTTTGCCGTTGCAGCACTGGGAGATATTTGCTGGATGTATCCCAAGTAGTCTCGCCGCTTCAATATTGCTGGAATATCTGGCAATGCGATTTCCGGTTGCATCATATTGCACAACTGGCTTTTTGCGCCCCTCTGCCGCAGCCTCTTGGTTCTCGCCCGCAACCATAAATCCGTTCCCGAATGCATGGGCCACGTTCTCCGCCTGAGTGCACCACTCTAGATTGTCAATGCGGTTATTCAGCTTGTTCCCATCACGATGATTCACAACATACCGGCCCGCTTCGGGACGCAAGAATGCTGCCGCGACCAGCCTGTGTATCTTTTTATGAACAGACCTCCCATCCTTGCGCAGGTTAACATATAAATATCCCGTAGTGCCTACGTTCGGTTTAAGAATGCCGCCGCGTACCTCAATGCCACGGCCATCATAACGGCGGAGACTTAGGACACGCCCAGCATTAGACACGCGGTACAATCCGTCGTACCCAGCAATATCGGCCCACACCTCCTTAAACTTGCTCATAAATAATTCCTCCCGAATATTTTCATAAAATCTAAATCAGGGTATTTCTCCTGGAATGCCTTTTGTCCGGCCTGTTCGAGCATGCGCCGTGTGCGCTTGCAATGGTGCGCACCATACGGCGGTTCATTGTGCAGATCGTGCCGGAGCCATACCGTTAGGCCGTATTTCTCGCTCAACTTCCTGCGCCCAGAATTAAAGAAAATGTGATGTTTTTCCAGTCCAACAGGAGATCCCGATAAATAGCACACCTTTTCATCTTGTAAAATCGATTTCATCTGTTCTCCCCCTGCTAGATTTTGGCGCTCTGAGGAATGCCCGTCAGCCGCTCTCGTTCCTGCAACGCCTCTTGCAATCTGCAAAAAGACCGATCTACTCTACGCTTTGGGATGCATAGTCGAAAACGGGGATTGCCTGTCTGATCTATGCGTGTCGTAACATATCGGTATCCAGTCCGCGATCTTCTCGGCCTCTCTTTAGGCTTTTGCATATGCTTTGCCGAATACCTCACGTTATCTCCTTGCGTAACCCATTCCAGATTGCCAGCATTATTGTTTTGCTTATTCCTATCCAGATGATTGACAACTGGCATGCCATGCGGGTTTGGGACAAAATGCTCGGCAACAAGTCGATGAACATAGTGCATCTTTCGGATGCCATTCTTGCTCAGGCCCACGGCGAGATACCCTTGGCCGTTGTCGGTTTGCGAAAGTACCGTGACTTTGGGGAACTCCACCCGGTTATTCTTGAACAGAATGCGGGCTACGGCGCCAAGGCTGCTTACAACGTATAGCCCCTCATAACCCGAAACGGGTGACCACCTTTCAAGGTCTACAGGCGATCCGCTAATGTAGCACACCTTTTCACTCTGCATGATTGATTTACTCACGTTCTATCACCGCCGCCATGCCCAGCAGGAGAAAGGGTAATACAAACGTGAAAAACAATCCCCACCAGTTCATTTCAGGCTCCTTTCTTGGCGTTCCATTTCCTCTTTCATCCGGGCGATTTCGGCGGGCGTGGCCGTGTCTATGCCCAGCTCCTTTGCCTCCGATATGGCCCCGTCCAGGAGGCGGCTAAACTCATTGCTAGGCATGTCTCGCGTCCGCTTGTATACCAGATAGCAATGAAAACTTTTACCGCCTTCCTCAACCGTCTTGAATGATTTTGCGTAGTCATAGATGGTGTTCACATCGACCGATACCGGCAGCTTAAACCCGATCACAACGCCGTCTGCATCCCTTGCCAGCGTGCCGTATCCCAGCACAAGGTTCCTCTTGACTTCATCGTTGCCCAGCCGCATTGCGGCGGCAATCTCGCCAACCAGGACATGGAAATAGGCGTTTGCATCCAGTGACCGCTTCTTTCGGGGCCGCTTGATATCGAGGTCTAGGGGTTCATCCTTGTCAAAGGCCAGTTCCGGGATTTCCCCTAGCACCTCGAAAGCAAGTATCTTCCCGGCCATGAGTACCGGGTTCTTTACCCGGATGCCCATTACACAGCCCCCACCTTTAATGCCACTTCCTGCAACTCGACAAGCGAAAGGTCGTAAAAGTTTTTCTTGTACCTGGCATTAGCCGCCTTGTCCGCAACCGCAAGATTCTGTTTCAGTTCCGCAAGGATGATGCCGCGCAGCCGGTTCACTTCCGGGTTCTCACTCACGCTGGGCATGGTGGTTTGGGGTTCCGTCTT